>Ga0172380_10005840_pt1 | contig 14652 bp, 15 predicted proteins | sample Leawe162metaG_FD_119747 | JGI IMG/M metagenome (GOLD analysis project Ga0172380, IMG submission 119747) | Leachate microbial communities from a municipal landfill in Southern Ontario, Canada - Leachate well 162 metaG | ecosystem: Engineered > Solid waste > Landfill > Unclassified | place...
AAAGGGTCGGTGTCGAGGCATTCAAGGCCGAGGTGGAGAACCGCGCCGGCATCAAATTTGGCGAGGTGCGCCCCTACGCGTTCACCAGCCGTGGCGATCGCTTCGGCTGGGTGGAGGGGATAGATGGCAAACACCACCTCACCCTCTTCATCGAGAACGGCCGTTTGCTGGACTTCCCGGGCAAGCCGCTCAAGACCGGCATGCTGGAGATCGCCCGCGTACATCAGGGGGATTTTCGCCTGACCGCCAACCAGAACCTCATCATCGCCGGCGTCCCCGCCAGCGAGAAGGCGCGCATCGAAGCTCTCGCGCGCCAGTATGGCCTGCTGGATGACGGCGTCAGCGAGCAGCGCAAGCAGTCCATGGCCTGCGTGGCCCTGCCCACCTGCCCGCTGGCGATGGCCGAAGCCGAGCGCATGCTGCCGGCCTTCGTCACCGACATCGAGGGCTTGCTGGCCAAACACGCGCTGGCGGATGACGCCATCATATTCCGGGTCACCGGCTGCCCCAACGGCTGCGGCCGCGCCATGCTGGCGGAAGTGGGCCTGGTGGGCAAGGCGCCGGGTCGCTACAACCTGCATCTGGGTGGCAACCTGGAGGGGACCCGCATCCCGCGCCTCTATCAGGAGAACATCACGGAACCGCAGATCCTGGCGGAGCTGGATACGCTTATCGGCCGCTGGGCCACCGAGCGCGACGGTCACGAGTGCTTCGGCAATTTCGTGATCCGCGCAGGCATAGTGGCGCCTGTCATCGACTCCGCGAGGGACTTCTATGCAGCCTGAACTGACTGATGGCGGGCGGCTGACACTGACCGCCGATGGCAGGCTCGACCTCAATGCCCTGCTCTCCCTGAGCCGGGACGAGCAGAGCGAGGCGCTGGCCCCTATCAATCAGGCTCTCGAGGCCATAAGCGCCCCCGAGCGGGTGCGCTGGGCGCTGGCGAACCTGCCGGGGGAGCACGTACTGTCGTCGAGCTTCGGCATCCAGGCGGCGCTGATGCTGCATCTGGTGAGCCGCGAGCGCAGCGATGTGCCCGTGGTGCTGACCGATACCGGTTATCTGTTCCCCGAGACCTACCGCTTTATCGATGAGCTGACCGAGCGCCTCGCGCTGAATCTGAAGATATACAGGGCCGAGCTGTCACCGGCCTGGCAGGAGGCGCGCTTCGGCCTGCTGTGGGAGCAGGGAGTGGAGGGGATCAGCCGCTACAACCAGCTCAACAAGGTAGAGCCCATGGACAGGGCCCTGAACGAGCTGGGTGCCCAGACCTGGTTCTCCGGCCTGCGCCGGGAGCAGTCCGGCAGCCGGGGCGCGCTGCCGGTGCTGGCCATCGCGCGCGGCCGCTTCAAGTTCCTGCCGGTGATCGACTGGAGCAACAAGGACGTCTTCTACTACTTCAAGGAGTTCGACCTGCCCTACCACCCGCTGTGGGAGCAGGGTTACCTCTCGGTCGGCGACGTGCACACTACCGCCAAGTGGGAGCCGGGCATGAGCGAGGAGCAGACCCGCTTCTTCGGCCTCAAGCGCGAGTGCGGCCTGCACGAGGAGAGTGTCCAGGAAAGTGGCGAGCAGAGCGGCTCCGGCATCTGAACCCGCCGACAAGCCAGGATCCTGACAATAAAAAACGCCCGGCAACTGCCGGGCGTTTTTTTATTGCTGAGGTGCAGCGGCCAAGGTGCGCAGGGAAGTACGCCCTGCACGCCGCCACGCCATCCGCTTATTGCACGGCGGCGCGCGCCTGGGTCAGCCAGTCGTTGACCAGGGCCTCATGGCCCTTGAGCCAGGCTTCGGCGTGGCGCTCAATATCCGCCGGCTTGTTCTGACCCTTGTTCATCAACCCGTTCTGGATGTTGATGTCGTTGAGCGGCAGCTTGACGATGCTGAACAGCTTGGCCGCAGCCGGGTTGGCCTCGGTGAACGCCTTGTTGGCCACTATGTGCATTGTGTTGACCGGAAAACCGTAATCCTTGCCGTTGGGCAATCGGGTCTGGGCGGCATCCTTGGCACCGGCGGGCACTTCCAGCCACACCACGTCCCGTCCCGGCACCAGCTCACTGCTCAGCCAGTAGGGGGTCCAGGTGTAGTAGAGCACCGGCTTGCCACTCTGGTAACGGGCCCGGGTATCGGCGATCAGGGCCGCGTAGTTGCCCTGCTTGTGGGTGACGGTCGGGGTCAGGCCGAACTCGTCCAGATGATGGTTGATGGCCTCTTCACAGCCCCAGCCCGGGTTGCAGCCCACAAGATCGGCCTTGCCGTCGCCATCGCCGTCAAACAGCGCCGCCAGCTTGGGATCCTTGAGCTGACCCAGGTTGGTGATGCCGTACTGGGTGGAGGTCTTCTTGTCGATGAGGTAACCCTGGGCGGCGCCCGATACATAGGTGCCCTGGCGGAAGAACACCTTGTCGCCGCCGGCCTGTTCGTACTTGTTGTCCTGCAGCGGGATCCAGTTAAAGGCCAGGAAGGTGCCATCACCCTGCGCCACCGAGGCGTAGGCCACGTTGTAATCCACCTCCTGCACCGCCTGGACGTCATAGCCCAGGCGATCCATCAGCTTGCTGACCAGCAGGGTCTGGAAGGTCTCTTCCGGCAGTGAGCTCTGCAAGGGTTGAACGCGGATCCCCTCCCCCGGCAGTTCGGCGCTAGCCATGGCGACCGAACTCAGCAACAGGGAGTTCAGCACCAGGGCGCTCAGGGTCTTAGTGATGAGTCTCATGCGTTTACTCCTTTGTAATCAATAACGTTACGGCGACCGCGCAGGCGCATCAGCAGGGCCACGGGACCATGTTGATACCAGCGGCCTGTGTGGCTGCGATCCCGCTGTCCCATGGCCTGGGTCAGACGGTCGAGCACTATGGCCAGCAGCACTATGCCGAGGCCACCGATGGAAGCGAGCCCCATGTCGAGGCGACCTATGCCGCGCAGTACCATCTGGCCCAGACCACCGACCGCTATCATGGAGGCGATCACCACCATGGAGAGCGCCAGCATCAGGGTCTGGTTGACCCCGGCCATGATGGTGGGCATGGCGAGCGGCAGCTGTACCTTGAACAGCAGCTGGGAGGGGCTGGCGCCAAACGAATGGGCCGCCTCCACCAGATCCGCAGGCACCTGGCGGATCCCCAGCATGGTCAGCCGGATCATGGGTGGCAGGGCGAAGATGACGGTCACCACCACCCCGGGCACGTTGCCGATGCCGAACAGCATGACGATGGGAATGAGATAGACGAAGGCCGGGGTGGTCTGCATGGCATCCAGCAGCGGCCGGGTCCAGGTGGAGAGCCGCTCGCTGCGGGCCAGCAGAATACCGACCGGCAAGCCGATCAGGATGCAGAAGAAGAGCGAGGTCAGCACCAGCGACAGGGTCACCATGGCATCGGACCAGGCACCTATGAGGCCGATCCCGACGAGAGAAAGCAGGGTTCCGATCGCCATGCGACCGTTGACCAGCTGCCAGGCGATCAGGGTCAGCATCCCTATCATCAGGGTGGATGGCATCGTCTGCAGCAGATGGGTCATGCCGTTGAGGGTGACCTCTACCGGTGCCCGGATCAGCTGGAACAGGGGACGCAGGTTCTCGACCAGCCAGCCGATGCCGCCCTCGACCCAAACATCCAGCGGTACCAGCGCCTGCTGGAAGGGATCCAGCCAGTCGACGGCCGCGGAAGTATCCGCCGCTTCAATCTGGCTCTGCCAGTCGGCGGCCTGGGTTTCGGTACTGCCCCAGGGATCCGTGGCCACAGTCGTGGCGGCCGTGGCGCCCCAGGGATCGGCCTGCGCCTCATCGGCCCGGGCGGGGGCACTCGCCAATAACAACAGTGCCAGCAAGCCGGTCAGCAGACGATGAAAGGGTTTGATATTCATACCGGGGTACTCCTGTCCAGGGTGTTCAGCAAGTTGGCCTTGGAGATGAGCCCCAGATAGGTGCCATCTTGCTCGACCACGGGCACCTGACAGGGCGCTGCGGCCACCTGACTGATGAGTTCGTTGAGAGAGGTGTCGGCCTGGATGGGCTGGATATCGGCCAGCAAGGCCTGCTCCAGGCTTCCCTTGTTTTGCACCGCCTGACCGAGCGACTCGACCGAGACGACGCCGAGGAAGCGACGGCTGCGATCCACCACGTAACCAAACTCCCGCTCCTGATCTTTGAGCTGACGCAGGGCGTTGCCCGGCCCGTCCGTGGTGTGCTTCTTGATGAGCGGCATCTGCTTGCGACTGACGATATCGCGGGCACTGAACACGTTGGCCAGATCCACACCGCGAAAGAAGGCGCGTACATAGTCGTTGGCGGGCTGGCTCAGGATCTCGTCGGGGGTCCCGACCTGGATCACCTGACCATCCTGCATGATGGCGATGCGATCGCCGATGCGCATCGCCTCGTCCAGATCGTGAGAGATGAAGACTATGGTGCGCTGATGGCTGGCCTGCAGCTTGAGCAGCTCATCCTGCATCTCGGTGCGGATCAGCGGATCCAGCGCGGAGAAGGCCTCGTCCATCAGCAGGATATCGGGGTCATTGGCCAGCGCGCGGGCCAATCCGACCCGCTGCTTCATGCCACCGGAGAGAGCATCGGGGAAGGCGTCCATCCACTGGCCCAGGCCCACCTGATTGAGTGCCTGACGGGCACTTTCCTGGCGTTCGAGAAGCGGCACACCGGCCAGCTCCAGGCCGAAGGCGGTATTTTCCAGCACGGTCAGATGAGGCATGAGGGCGAAAGATTGGAACACCATGCTGATCTTCTTGCGCCGCACCTGGCGCAGCTCACTGTCCGAGATGGCGGCAATGTCCTCACCGTCGATCAGCACCTGACCACGGGTCGGTTCGATCAGCCGGTTGAAGAGGCGCACCAGGGTGGATTTGCCCGAACCGGACAAGCCCATCACCACGAAGATCTCTCCCTCGTGGATGGCCAGATCGACCCCATGCACACCCAGGGTCTGCCCGGTCTTCTGCAGAATGCTGGCGCGGTCGTGCCCTTTCGCCAGCAATTTGAACGCCTTTTCCGGCTGTTCTCCGAAGATTTTATAGAGTGATTTCACTTCGAGTTTGACTGTCATACTGTCCTTTTTTCATGGTCGACATCTTGGTAGTTAACCTGCCGAACGCGAACCAATTACTTTCTACACTAAGCAATTTTCATGAAAAACAAAAGAACCATAAGAGTCCACACAAAACAATAAAAACATAATACATTGATTTATATGGTTTATTTTTGACAAGAAAAAGCCATGAATCGACAAGCATGGGCCATGCCAGCATGAATTATTTGATTAGATAACTAATCATGGTTCTGTTTTGACAGGCCAATAAGAGGGGAAAATCAGGCAGACCGGGGGATGCCACCGGGCAGGATCCTGAACAGGCTGCAGGGCAGGAGAAATCCTTACAGCCCGAATGATATGCAGGCAAAAAACGAGGGGATATAGGAGGGGGTTGAACGCAGCAATGTCAGAGGCCCTGCCCTTTGTTGCCAGAAAAAAGCCCCTGTGCAGCACAAGGGGCTTTTCGGCTTCAACGGTTATTCAATGCGGTTCAGCGCCGCTGCCAGGTTTCGAAGCAGTAGGGATGGGGGTTCTTCTCGTCGGGCTCATGGGGTTCGCGCTCAACGCAATGCCACTCGTCCTCCTCGAAGGCAGGGAAGCGGGTATCCCCTGCCACCGCCAGATCGATTCGGGTCAGATAGAGGCTGTCGGCCCGTGGCAGCAGCTGGCCATAGAGATGACCGCCACCTATCACCATCAGCTCGTCTACCGTCTGACCGTCGGCCAGCAGCGCCAGCGCAGCCTCGACCGAATCGACCACCTCCACCCCATCGGCCTGGTAATCTGGGTTGCGGCTGATCACCAGATTGCGCCGCCCTGGCAGCGGCCGACCTATGGATTCGAAGGTCTTGCGCCCCATCAACACCGGCTTGCCCAGGGTCACCCGCTTGAAGTGGGCCAGATCCGCCGGCAAGTGCCAGGGCATCTGGTTATCCAGGCCTATCACGCGATCGTGCGCCATGGCGGCAATCATGGAAATCTTCATGGGGTCAGCCTCTCACACCGTCTGTCAAATAATGGGCCGGTTACGGTACACGACCAGGGAGGGGATCGCCAAACCGAAACTGAGGGCCCCCACGATGAAGAGTGCCTTGAGGCCGTTCTCCACCGCACTCTGGATAAGATCCATGGTCACCCCGGAGATGTTGAGCTCCACCACGGCGATCATCGCCTTGAACGCATAGCTGCCCGGGATCATGGGGATGATGGAGGCGACGCTGAACACGGGGCGCGGCGCCAGCAATCGGCGCGACCAGTAGACGCAGACAAAGCCGACCGTGGTCGCCGCCGCCAGGGTGGCCCACTCGATGGGCATGCCGTAATGAATGAGCAGGGTACGCAGGCTGTGGGCCAGGGCACCGCCCATGGCGCAGTACTTCAACATGCGTGGCGGCACGTTGAACAGCATGGCAAACCCTACCGCCGGAATGGAAGACCAGAAGGCATCCTTGGCCAGCAGCCAGACAAGATCCATCATACTTTCCACCCCCAGATACCAGTGACCGACATGGCCAGAATGATGCCGATGGCAGCGCTGATGGTGAGCAGGGTTGCCGTGCCCCAGCGCGCCAGCCCCATGTTGAAGTAACCCTTCACCATGTCGGAAACTGCATTGATGAGCGGGAAGCCCGGCACCAGCAAGAGCACGCTGGCGGCCATGGCGAGATAGGGTTGGGCGCCCCAGTTGAAGAAGGTGGCACTGGAGGAGAGCAGGGTGGCGATGAAGCCGGTCGCGGCAAAGTTGATGAGCGGGCTGTGGTGATGGCGGGCGATCAGCTGGCGCACTCGCATCGCCACGGCAGAAGAGAGGCAGGTCACCAGGAAGATGGGCCAGTCGCCGCCAAACAGCAGGCTGAAGGCGCCGCAGGAGAGCCCCACCATGGGCACCACCAGCCAGGGGTGGTAATGAAACGGCACTATGCCGTCGAGCCGCTGACGCACCTCGCGCGCACCGATCAGCTCCTTCTCCGCCATGATGCAGATACGCTGGATCTCGCACACCACCTGCATGTTGATGCCGTGCTCCCGCACCCGGCGGGTGGTGGTGACGCAACTGCCCTGATAGAGGCTGGTGAGCACTATGGCGCTGGAGGAGATGGCCATCTCGACGCTCTCCAGCCCCAGCGCCATGCCGAGCCGGACCGTGGTCTGCTCTATGATGCGACTCTCGGCCCCGAACTGGGCCAGCATCTGGCCCACCTTGACGATGATACGGGTGATCTCTGTCTGCTGCTCCCGCGACAGCACCCGTCTTGGTGTGATACTTCTCATAATCCCTTCGAGTCGTAGCAAAATTAAAGTATCGCCATATTAGCCTAACTGTCAGCGCCATACATCCACACCGATCACGGCAATAATCAATTTTCAATAAAACAGTGAACGCCACGAAAATACATCAAATAGATTACAAATCACCCCAGATAAATTAACGTCAGCAAGCGGGCCTCACCCGATGAAGAATATACAATGCGGGATAATATTCAGCCATTCCATCAAGGGAATATTTATTTCTTCTTGTGATAATAATCGAAGAAAGAAACCACATTATTTTCTCTATAGACAGGGGCCTGGTCGGCATAGAGATTGGCATTGAGCTGGATCATCTCGCTGCGCATGGAATAAAAGGAGTCGTGCATCATGGCCGCAATACGAATACAGCTATCCATGTTGTTCTTGGCCAATTGACGCTGACAGTCGATACGAAACTGCAGGCCGCGCAATCGCTGCTGCTGCTCCGGACTGACCCGGTCGATCAACCCCTCTATCTGCTGGCGCAGCAACTCGTCGAGCCGCTCCGGCTCCGCCACCGCCAGTCGCCTCAAGGTATCAAAATCAGGCAACTCCATATGCCCTCCCGCGGCCAGCCGCTGCATGGTGATACTCAAACAACAACGATCAGTACAAGATTCAACCAACCGTATAATGAGTTATATAAGACGATTGCCCTCCAGGTTCAATCCATACCACGGCCTTTCGAGGCTGACTGCGCCAAAAAATGACCACCGTTCGGGGAATCATTTTCTTATTCGTTATGGATCAACCAATTAATCATCAATATGTCGGCTGTCTTCGTTTATACATTTTTAGGACGGCAATGCCGGAGCCTTATGTCTTATTGAAAGAGAGTCTGCAAGATTGCTTTTCATTCGACACTCCATCTTGTGCCCCAGCCTCGCCACCCCCTGACCTCGTTTAACATATCTCACTGATTATGTTATTTTATTTGCCACTTATTCCAGGCAACCAAGAGCAGACCATGAGCAAGGCAAGAATCGGCATCGTCACCGTCAGCGATCGCGCCAGTGCAGGCATCTACGAAGACCTCTCCGGCAAGGCCATCATAGACACGCTGAACGCATATTTGACCTCAGAGTGGGAACCCGTCTATCAGGTGATCCCGGATGAACAGGATCAGATCGAGGCAACCCTGATCCGGCTGGCGGACCAGGAGCAGTGCAGCCTCATAGTCACCACGGGCGGCACAGGCCCGGCCAAGCGGGATGTGACCCCAGAGGCCACCGAGGCGGTGTGCGATCGCATGATGCCTGGCTTTGGCGAGCTGATGCGGGCCGAATCTCTCAAGTTCGTGCCGACCGCCATTTTGTCGCGCCAGACCGCAGGCCTGCGCGGCAGCTCTCTCATCGTCAACCTGCCGGGCAAGCCCAAGTCCATCCGCGAGTGCCTGGATGCCGTCTTCCCCGCCATCCCCTACTGCATCGATCTGATGGAAGGGCCCTATCTCGAATGCGACGAAGCCGTCATCAAGCCGTTTCGCCCCAAGAAATAGGCCCTGAGTGGACGGGGTGATCCCCGTCCATCTCTTATTTGCGGTATTTATTTGCGGCCGTATACCTTGACCCCTGCCTTGCTCCCCTCCGAGTTGCCATAGACCTCGATCCGCTTGATGCAGAGCCGGCTACCGAGGGATTTCCAGCCGGACTCCTGATCCTCTTTCAGATCCTTGTCGAAATTGAGGGTCTTGCTGCGTTCATTGCCGTAAAACACCTTGACCCTGTCCAGGGTCAATTCCCGTCCCGCCTTGACCATGATGGACTTGGCCGGTCGGCAGACGATGATGGGAATAATGGCGGCATGATCGCCGACACCGAGCAGCATTGTGTTGCCCAGCCGAAATTCATCATCGGCCATAACAGGTGCGGGCAGCGCCAATAAAAGGGTGGACAGCAAGAGCGCATTGAAGCCGCAGCGCAAGTGGGGCTGCGCCGCGAAAACAGCAGATGGAACGGACATTATGCCTCCCGAAAAATGGGAGGCATATTAATTCATCAAGGCTAAACCCAGGCTGTACCGGCGCCCTGCCCGCAGGCAAGGCGCACGGCCTCAGGACCAGCGCTTGAAGATGAGGGAGGTGTTGATGCCGCCGAAGGCGAAGTTGTTGGACATCAGATAGTCCACCGTCAGCGCGCGGCCATCACCCACCACATGATCCAGCGGGGCACAGGCCGGATCCGGCTCGGTCAGGTTGATGGTGGGGGCAAACCAGCCCTCCTGCATCATCTCCAGCGACAACCAGGCCTCGATGGCACCGCAAGCGCCCAGGGTATGGCCGAAGAAGCTCTTGAGCGACGATATGGGGGTCTTGTCGCCAAAGATGGCGGCGGTGGCGTGGCTCTCGGCTATGTCGCCACGCTCGGTGGCCGTGCCGTGGGCGCTGATGTAGCCGATGTCGGCGGCCTTGAGCCCGGCCTGGGCCAGCGCCATCTCCATGCACAGCTGCATGGTCTCCTGCTGGGGCTGGGTCACGTGGGCGGCATCGCAGTTGGTGGCAAACCCCACCAGCTCGGCGATGATGGTGGCCCCGCGCGCCTGCGCATGTTCCAGCTCCTCCAGCACCAAGGTGCCCGCCCCCTCGCCTATCACCAGCCCGTCCCGCTGCCGATCGAACGGCCGCGGCGCCAGTTCGGGGTTGTCGTTCATCTGGCTGGTGGCAAACAGGGTATCGAACACCACGGCCTCAGACGGGCAGAGCTCCTCAGCCCCGCCGGCCACCATCAGGGTCTGATAGCCGTGCTTGATGGACTCGTAGGCGTAGCCAATCCCCTGGCTGCCGGAGGTGCAGGCGCTGGAGGTGGGGATCACCCGCCCCCGCAGGCCGAAGAAGAGGCCGGTGTTGACCGCCGCCGTGTGCGGCATCATCTGCACATAGGTGGTGGCCGTGATGCTGGCGGTACTCTTGTCGTTGAGCATGACTCCGAAGGCGCGGATGGGATCCGTGCTGCCGGTGGAGGAGCCATAGGCGATGCCGGTGCGACCGTCGGTCAGCACCGGGTGGTCGATAAGCCCAGCCCGCGCCAGCGCCAGCTCGCTGGCCACGGTCGCCAACTGGGAGACCCGCCCCATGGCGCGCGTCTTCTTGCGCGGATAGCGAGCGGGCAGCACAAAATCGGCAATGGGCGCCGCCAGTCGGGTGTTGAGTCCTTCGTAGATGGCCCACTCTGGCATGGTCACCACCGCATTGCGCCCCGCCTGCAACTTTGCCCGCACGCTCGGCCAGTCCTGACCGAACGCCGTCACCCCGGCCATGCCGGTTACTACTACCCGCTTCATACCATACCGCCATTCACAGAGATAAGCTGGCGTGCCACAGAGACAGCGCCATGTTGAACCGACATCAGGCAAGTGCTCATAAGCATTCGCGTCATACCATGCCCCCGTTGATGGAGATGACCTGGCGCGTGACATAGCCGGCGATGTCCGACATCAGGTAGGAGACCAGGCCGGCCACCTCGTCGGCCTGTCCCATGCGCTTGAGCGGGATCAGCTTCATCGCCTCCGCCTGCACCTCTTCATCCACCATGCCGGTGTCGATGAGGCCGGGTGCCACGCAGTTCACCGTGATCTTGCGCTTGGCCAGCTCCAGCGCCAGCGCCTTGGTGGCCCCCATGATGCCCGCCTTGGCGGCGCTGTAGTTGACCTGGCCACGGTTGCCCATCAGGCCGGAAACCGAGGAGATGGTCACTATGCGCCCGCCCCGGCGCAGGCCTATCATCGGCATGATGCAGGGCTTGAGCAGGTTGTAGAAGCCGTCCAGATTGGTGTGCAGCACCCCGTCCCAATCCTCGTCGGTGAGGGCGGGGAAGGCGCCGTCACGTATGATGCCGGCGTTGCAGACCACACCGTAATAGGCGCCGTGTTCGGCCATGTCGGCCTCCAGCCGCTCGCGGCAGCCCTGGCGATCGGCGATGTCGAACTGGATCAGGCGCCCCTGTCCCCCGGCAGCTTGCAGGCTCGCCAGGGTAGCCTCGCCACCGGTGCGGTCGCAGTGGTAGTGCACGACGACGAGAAAACCGTCGGCGGCCAGCTTGAGGGCGATGGCACGGCCTATCCCCTTGCTGGCGCCCGTGACCAATACGCTAGAGATCATGAAACGTCCTTCGCTAACAAATCGGATAATTCGCCGGGTGCGGGCTGATAGGTCGAGAGGCGCGCAGTGGCACACTCCTGCCCATCTTGCAGGATCCGGCATTCGAAACTGGCCATGCCGCCGTCTTGCAACAGGCAGCTGGCCTCTATGGTGAGCAGGGCCCCCGCCGCAAAGCGGGTGGGCTGGCAGCGGTACTTGCGGGTGCCGAGCAGCATGCCGACGCACACCGGCTCGCCGCGCAACCGCCCCTGCATGCCGGCCCAGGCGGCTATGGTCTGGGCCATCAGCTCTATGCCGACCCAGGCGGGCAACGAGCCCTCACCATCGAGCAACAAGGCGTGCCGGGTGCCGACCCGGGTCTCACAGCACACCCGGCTCGCATCCACGGTGCAGAGCCTGTCCAGCAGCAGCATGGGGGCCTGATGGGGCAAGAGAGTGTCGATGGCGGGCAGCGGTACGAGCTCATTCATGAGGGTGATAGTCCAAACAGCAGGCTGACATTGTTGCCACCGAAGGCAAAGGAGTTGGAGAGGACCCGGGGTGCCGCAAGCCGAGTGGCGCCACTCACCAGCCGGATGGGGGCCAGCGCTGGGTCCTGTGTCGTCACCTGCTGGGGCGGCAGCGGCAGGGCCCGCTCCAGCAGCAGGCAGGCGAGCGCGGCCTCGATGGCCCCCGCCGCGCCCAGGGCATGGCCGGTGAGCGGCTTGGTGGAACTGCAGGGCACCTTGTCGCCGAACAGGCGATGCACGGCCTGGCTCTCCATGGCGTCATTGAGGCGGGTGGCCGTGCCGTGCAGGTTGATGTAACCCACCTGTTCCGGCGTCATGCCCGCCTGGGCCAGCGCCATCTGCATGGCCACCTCGGCCCCCACGCCGTCCGGATGAGGAGCCGAGATATGCCAGGCATCGGACGACTCGCCCGCCCCCAGCAAGGCCAGCGGCGCAGGAGTGCGGCTCAGCAGAAACAGCGCAGCCCCCTCGCCTATGTTGATCCCCTGCCGGCCGCTGTCGAATGGCTGGCAGAGGGTGCCGCTCAGGGACTCCAGGCTGTCAAAACCGTTGAGGGTCAGCCCGCACAGGCTGTCGGCACCGCCCACCAGCACAACATCCACCAGTCCGGCCGCCAGCATCCGCTGACCACTGATGAAGGCGCGGGCGCTGGAGGAGCAGGCGGTGGATAGAGTGTAGGCAGGCCCTTCCAGGCCGAGATAGCGGGCCAAAAATTCGGACGGGGAGCCCAGCTCCTGCTGGCGATAGTCAAAGGCCGGGGGAATCACCTCCCCCCGCCGGGCGGCGGCGATCGCCAGCTCGGCCTCGCCTATCCCGGCTGTGCTGGTGCCGAGCACCAGACCTACCCGCGCGGGGCCATACGTCGCCAGGGCCTCGTCGAGGGCGGGCCGCACCTGGGCCAGCGCCGCCAGCAGCAGGCGGTTGTTGCGCGAGGCATAAGGGGCCAGCGCCGCCGGTATCTCGGACAGCGCGTCCTCGACCCGCCCCACCGGGGTCAGGCGACCATCCAGCAAGGTCAGGTTGTGGCGGGTGAGCGGCGTAATCCCCTCTGTCTGCCAGGCCAGCAGGGCCTCGGCGCAGGCATCCCTGCCCTCCCCCAATGCCGAAATGAGGCCGTAGGCCGCGATATAACAACTCATTGGCTCAGGGTCTCCAGCTGCAGACGGTAGTGAAACACATGCTGTTGCAGGCTGACCGGTTCCCGCACGCCGCCCTTGTCCTGGTACCCGATCTCGGTGACCAGGGCGCCATCGGGGGCACGCAGCCGGCGCGTCAGCCCTTCATCCCGCAGCGTCCAGCCCGGTGGCAACTGCGGCTGCCAGCTGGCCAGCGGCCAGTAGCAGAGCATGACGTCCGCCAGCACCTGGGTCACGGGCGGCATGCCGGTGGCGAGCAGCGGGCTCAGCTGCTGAGTCGCTATGCCCTGCTGGTCGTAACGCACCCGAAACAGCCGCACCCCGCTCGGGGTCAGGCCGACCAGGGTCAACTGACTGCCATCGGCCTCCAGCACAGTCATCAGCTGATGGGCGCTCTCACCCACCGTGGCCGTCAGCAACTGCTGGCGATAGAAGGGGGTGGCAAGCACGGGGGCAGGCAGCGTCATGACGCTGCTCTTGTCGAGATAGGCGGTGGGGACCGGCTGGCTGCTGCAGCCCCCCAGCAGGAGGATGAATAATGCGAACACTGATCTCATAGTGGCTCCGGCTCCCGGTCATCCCGCACTGGCGGGCTGAATACCGGCTTGTCCAATCCCTGTTTATCCAGCACCAGAGGTGACAACAGGAAGGCAGTAAAGATACCGCCACTCAGCACCAGACCGAAGCCCGCGATGGCAGAGGTGTGGCTCAGCGCCAATAAACCGAATGACAACTGGGTGGTCAGGTTGGCCAGCAGGATGGCGAACATGGTCGAGTGCTGGCGCAGGGGATCCCCCCCGCTGTAGGCAAAGAAGAGGCTGTAGTCGATACCTATGCCGAAGATGAGGCTCATGGCCAGCACCCCGAACAGGGTGAGCGGCTGCCCGCAGGCGGCCAGCAGGGCCAGACCGGCCCCCAACGAAAAGCCGCTGACCAGCAGGATCCGCGCGCTCTTGCGCCAGCCGAACCGGACCCACAGCAGCACCCCCACCAGGGTGATCGCCAGCAGCAGCAGTTCGGTCAGCTTGATGCGGTAGTGAGCAAACAGCTGGCTCCACTGGTTGCGAGGATCCTGCCAGAAGACCCCCTCCTGCCCCTGTGCCAGCGCTGCCACGGCGGCAACATCCGTCACCCCGTTGACCGGCAGCCAGAGCGCGACCCGACCATCTGGCAGCTCATGCCAGAGCAGCCGACTGCCCTCGCTGACCGGGCTGGCCAGCCATTGCGCCGGCAGCAATGGCCGCCAGGGTCTGGGCTCGGCCTTGACCGGCACGCCAGCCTGATTGAGCCGCGCCACCACTTCGGGCAGCAGGTGAGTGAGGGCGGCATGATCCGCCCGCTGCCGTGCCAGCGACGGCAGCCATTGCGTCAGTGGCACAAAGTCCGCCAACTGACCCTGCGCCTTGGCCTGTGCCAGCTTGTGGCCAAGGGCCTCGAGGCGCTGCAACGCCGTCTCGCCATCTGCCGCCGTCACCAGAAAGCCTGTCATGCCCCCCTGCTGGCCGGTGAGGCGCTGGATCTGCCGCTCCTGTGCCTGCAGCTCGGTGGGCAGGGGTTGCAGGTGGGCTATGTCGTCATCC
>Ga0172380_10005841_pt1 | contig 14652 bp, 28 predicted proteins | sample Leawe162metaG_FD_119747 | JGI IMG/M metagenome (GOLD analysis project Ga0172380, IMG submission 119747) | Leachate microbial communities from a municipal landfill in Southern Ontario, Canada - Leachate well 162 metaG | ecosystem: Engineered > Solid waste > Landfill > Unclassified | place...
ATTTCTTTTAAATCCTTCAGATGGCTTTTCCCCATCTTAATCACAGTGTCTATCTGTTTTATTGACTGCCCGGAAACTGATTGCGCGATCAACAACATTATTAATACTAATTTTTTCATTTTGTTTTTGCTTTCTTTTTTAGTTTATATTTATTTTAATCTCCGCCACCGCCTCCACAAGAGGATCCGCCGCCGCAAGAACTACTGCTGCACGATGAGCTACTACTTGAACACGAAGAATGTCCGCCGCCATCAGAAGAATGGGATGAAGAGCATGATGAATGACCATGGCTAGATCCGACATCATCGCTACTTGAACATGCGGCACCGGCGCCATATAAGGTGCCATCATCACTGCTATTCTTATCGCTAGAACTCTTGCTTGATGATCTGGAAGATGAGCTGGTGGATTTTAAAGAGGGTGGTTTTGCCTGAGCAAATTTGTCCGATAATATCTGACGTTGCTTTTCGTCTGCTTTTCTTTCATTGTAGCGATTGATCAAAACAAGCGCTATTATAGTTCCTGCGATTACTGCAATTCCAAAAAACAAAGACCAGTCAAATCCAACTGCCAATAAAAAGAATGGCACAACAGATAAGCACATAACAGGCATTGTATTGACCTGCTTTGCAGGGACCTTATTACCCCAAATTGCATGAGGATACCCAAGGAAGTTTAAGGTGTATAGCTCTAGCGTTTTAGTATAGTCATCTTTGAAAACAACTTCTTTTGCCTCAGACCCATCTCCGGGAGAATGATGAACATCCATTCCAAGTATCTCACGGAATTCCACCCAATAAGATCTTGTGTATTGAAGATGCATGTGCCATACTTCATCCACTGTTTTTGAAGGCGTAAACGCCTGTCTCGGATAAGATGCGATCAGGTACATGAATTTTTTGTACTCAAGAATTGCTTGTACGGTAAATGCTTTTGTCCAGTTGTTTTCTTTGGCTAATTTGTCACTGAATTTAATCGGACCATCTTGATTGTCCAAATTAAAATCCTGTATTTTTCGCCATAATTGTTCGTTTTTCATTTTATTTATCTTTAAGGTTTGACAATACATATCTTCTTGCAGACTCAAGCATCAGCATTTTAATCGCCGAATAGCTTTCGAGGGTTGATACTGTTTCAGTTAAAAATGTTTCTGGTAATTTGTAGTACTCAACCATTTGCTTTGCGAAGGCGATCTTTTCAATTTCAGTGGGCGATGGTAGCTCAAATTTAACGTCAAACCTTCTTAGAAAGGCACTATCCAATACTTCTTTCCTATTAGTAGCCCCTATAAAAATCACATCGTTACTGAGTTTTTCTATATTTACAAGTATAGAATTTACCATACGTTCGTTTTCAAGCCCAGCAGCGCTGTCATTTCCTTTACCGCGCGCACGACCAATAGTGTCAACCTCGTCCCAAAATAAAACGCAAGGTTCCTTTATCTGGTTGAAAATTTTATTAATGTTTGATCCTGTGCTACCTAAATGGCTGTCGATCATAACATCTGAATTAACTTCTACGAACGGAAGGCCGGACAGTTTTGCAATGTGCTTGGCTATCGTTGTCTTGCCGTTCCCAGTCGTTCCATGGAATAGAATCTTATTACGAACGGGCAAATTATGATACCTATAAACATCAATGTTTTTCCACTCCAAAAGTAATTCATCTATAAGCCCCTTAACAGCATCATTCAGAAACACGTTGTCCTGCGTAATCATGGTTGACGTTATCAACTTCTTTATATCACTTGACAAACTGTCCAATTGAATAAACTTTCTTGGCTTCTCGTTAATTAGTCGAGATATCCTGCTGTGAAATTGCCCAGATCTAGGAAGTGTATTTAAATACTCTTCTGCAACCTTGTAGAATAAATCCTTTTTGTCATCATTTATGTGATGAATTAAGCCAATTATAGTGTCATTGGCGGTGATTTTCTTTTTCTCAACCTGAGTAGTACTGTCCATCATGCTGCTTTTAATAATTGTTGTGGATCCGGATCGCCATCTACATGAAGGTCATATCGCTTAATCTTGTACATATCCAAGTAGGATGTATTTTGAATGGCGCCAAATAGTTTTGCTATAGCCCGCTCAATTGGAAGCTCCTGATTAAGCCACAAATACTTTTTAAACGAGGCGTCAAAAACTTCTGACATAACTCTGTCGGTCGTGTATTGATCTTCAGAGATTTTCCCGAAAATTTTAAGAAGATTTTTGAATGTGCAGTCAAGATAATCTTGGTAATACTCATTCGGATCCCAGCCATATATCTCTTGAAACAACGGCTTGAACGTCCCTGTCCACTCGCCTGTTTTAGGATATTTGTCTCCATAGTGCAGCTTCGCGAATTTTATAATTCTGCGTTCTGACACACTTAGCTCTACCTCTTTTGTAATTCCAAGGTAACGCTTCAGCTTGGCGATCAACATCGCTATTTTACTGACTTCTCTCATTGATCTCTTTAAATATTTTCTTAGCATCACGGATACCTGTTGTCATTCTGAACTGCTTCATTCGTGACGTGCGATCGAACTTATTAACGAACGATTTGCTTCGCTCTTCGAAGCGAATGCCTGCGCCTCTTAGGTCGCCTATACGCTTATGAGAGTTTAGATTCCATAATGCATTAGCGAAGTCGTAATGACTAAGCCAGTTCTTTTTGTTAATGATTAACATGGCTAGAACTTCTGCCAGTCTCGTTTTAGGTTCGAGATCCTTTCTTCGGTTTAGTGATGGTTGATTCATTTTGCTGTGGTGTGTTTAAGGGTTAATATTTAGTCTAGTAAAAATTTAATTGCGGTTACTTGTTTCTTCATTTTTGTAATACCAACTTCCTTGTTAAATATTCCCGGCCAATCTTTCATTGGATCCTTATCTTTCGGCGCTGTCATTGCCCATGTTTTATAATTGGCCTTTAGCGACGAGATACGACTCTCCAGTTTATGAAGTTCTTCCTTTAGGAATATCTCCGTAGGATTTGTCTCTAGGTAATATTTGTAGTATTTAAGTTGGTCAATTTCTTTTTGATGCTTCTTAACCAGTTTCTTTGCTTTCTTAGCGCCTGACTCATCTTTCAAGGCCATGCACTTACCAACCTCTCCTTTATACATTTCAACAGAGGCCATTTCAGTTGCTATAATTCTATCTAGTGCTATGATGTTCTTCATTTAAGTTTCCGTTCCAATTCCGTTAGTGAATATTTCTTATACGCTTCGAGGATCAACTGAAGTTTCAACTCATCTTCCAATGAGCTAACTTGTAAATTTTCAACATCAGCTGTAACGCAGGACGTGGCTTCAGTGGAGAGAATGTATATTTCCTCTACCGATCTTCTCATGTAAACCATTTACCAGTTGATTTTTATCAAGCCCCAGAAAAGACTAAAGCCTTTCTTTGCTTTCTTAATAGGTGAATTTTTCACGCTGGTTTCTAGCGCTAGTTCCTGCTTATCAACAAGAATAGGTTTTCGGACATTATCCTTTCTAACAGTTGGCGTAGAAACGTTTTCATGTGGAGTTTTTGCAGTATTAAAATGAACTGCCGGTGGATTTTTCTTTTCCTTATTACGATTACGAGACTGCTCGTTATGGTGATCGTAATGGTTTTCAATCACCTTACGCGCATGTATAGGCTCGAACTTACTGATCGCTAAGCGATACTTGTTCTGGCGCCCGCGCGGGGTGTTATTCTTGTCAGGAATAAGATATCCTGTGCGTACAGCTGCAAAGAAAATATCATAAGATTTGTGATACTGGTCAGCGTACTGCATTTTTGACTTATTGTCAATTGCGCCGCCATGGGCCGCGATGTGCGTTGCTACATGCGTAAGGAATTTCAAGGTAGAGTCTATAACGTCTTGCCTGATTTCTCTTCTGTTTGAGTGTTGTGTCATATAAGGGTTTATTTTGTGGCTTACTTGTTTAAAAAGGATTGATCTTTAATTCTAATCTCGTAAGATTGGCCAAATCAATAACCCCCTCTAACATCTCTATCTTTTCCTCTGGTTTATATGAAGACCCAACAATTGACGATAATAGATCCTTCGTCTCTGACACAACAACTTTCTTCTTTTTAAGAAGCTGCTCTTCTCTGGATGGCGGCGGAGTGGTTGCGATTGGTTTCATGTGGCGGTTAACTAATTTTGGCTTTTAAGATTGTACAAACATACAACTTTATTTTTCGCAGATGCAAATTTATTTTTAATGCCAAACGTAATTGACTGACAGTCAGTGGGAAAAATTTTCCACGTAGAACATTTTACCGGGGAATGGGGAAATGAAAAAAGCCGCTAGGTTTTATGCTAGCGGCTCAAAGCCGTAATGAAAAATGACAAGAAAAAGAAAAACGGCTTTGTGAATACTAGGCGGTCGCCTTGTGTAGTTTATGATCGAGATCCAGTAACTTGATATTCTTGTCCAACTCCATGATCTCTCCTTTTAATTCTTCGTGCTTCTTACGGTCGAAATAGCCTATTACCGCTATGATTCCGCCTAATGCGGCCACTGAGGCGATAGCAAGGGAAACTGATCTGTGGGTTGATGCATCCATGTTTTTAATTTTCTTCTTGTTCTTCTTTTTGAGTAGATGCTGCTGCAGCTTTTTCAACTTGCTTTGGCTTCCACCAGAATTCATAACCGGCCCATACTGCTGCGGCTGCTAGGCCTAAGCCTATTACCCAACCCATGATGCCACCTTCTTTGTCTCCCGCAGGAGCGCTACTGTTTAATTTCGTTACCATATTAGTTTTTTGTAATTGTGAATAATTCTTTTTCAGCTTCCAATACAGAATAATGACTTGTCACTACACCGTTTTCTTCGCCTTCTTTGTAGCTTTCGAAGATCGTATCGTAAGCTGTTTTTGAAATGCCCTTCAGCTCTTCAAGTTTTACCTTGGTTTTACCGTCTTTTAAGGCCTTCTCGCAATCTTTGTCGATCTGGTCAGCCTTTGGGTCACCCGGCTTAACATCTTCCGTGTTATCGTCTTTTTTCACTTCTGGAGTTTTAGGTGAAGATGCTTCTTTCTTTTTGTATTCTTCAAGAGCAGCTGTTAGATCTTTGATCTGGTTTTCTTTTTCTGCTTCCGACGCTGCGCGCGCTGCTTCTTTTGCATCTTTGTCTTTTGACTCAATGATGCTTGTGATGATTCCGCAAATTTGATCATCAAGCCACTCAAGCTTTTCAACCACTTGACTACTTGGTTTTTGTCCTTTGCTGCTAGCGAGATTAATCCCGCGCTGTGTTTTTTCAATTTCAACTGTACCAACTTTTACCTTACTTGGTAGATCCGAAAGAGTCATGTTATTGTCTTTCAGTAATTTGACATACTTTAATTCCATAATGTTTTCTAAATTTAGACTGGCAATATACCACTTATTTGGTTGAAAACCAAATGTTTACACAAGTAATTGATAATCAGGCTTTTAAAATATAAACATTCCAACTATCCGGAAATTCCGGATAACTCAACTAGCACATTTTAGCGCCGCGCTTGTTTACTTCTATTACACGATCCTTACCGTTATCTTGAACTTTTACTTTGTAGTTCTTTTTTGTTTCGCCAACGATAACTCCGGTTTGCCCTTTGAATAAAGATTTGTTATCAGTAATTTTCACTGACTTACTTGCGTCAGCTTTACCGCCTTTACCTTTACTTTCTGGCGAATTAGCAAAACTAACTTCACGCTTATCTTTCTTAGCATGAATACATACCGCCCAATATTTTTTAGACGCCAATAATTTATCTTGTTCTTTTTGAGCATCTTCGTAACTCAACGAGTCAAGATCAATGTATCCGGTAATTTTTGGACTTGCGTTATAATCTTTTTCTTTTTTATATGCCTTAATAAAATATTTATGCTTATCTCCACCAGTAGATCCGCCTTTACCCATAGAGGTAGTTGTATCAAGATCTACTTTGTTTTTCTTAGCGGCTTTTCTGAAGCCCATGTAAACGCCAGCCCACCACTTTGACGTGAAGTTGTCTTCCTGTTTTTCTGTGGCGTTCTCTGGTAAATAACCCCATTTTTTACCAATGGCAATAATGTCAACATATTCATATGCGACATTAAATGAAGATGGCAAACCTTGCAGCCAATTTTCAAAAGCTTTTTGTTGACCATATCGTTTTATCTCATGGCCGTATTCGCTATTAAATGTTTTCCAAATGAATTTAATTTTTTCTGCATCAGTTTCCGCTTTAGCATCATAATCTGATGGATCAATAGCATCAATGATGTAGTCGTAGATCATTTTATTTCTTTCCGATCCAGTTACACTGCCACCTTTTCCCATTCCAATACCTGCAACTCCGGCATCATCTTTAGGAAATCCTTCGCCCATATCTCCGCCATCCCAGTCTGGTTGATCACCATTTGGATCTACAGGACCGCCTTCAGCTTTTTTATTTTTTAATTTGTCGATAGCATCTTTAAATGCTTTTTTTGCAGTTGCAGATGCCATTGGTGAGTTCATTGCTTTTTCAAGAACAGATATTCTTGAATCTACGTTACCGCCTTTTTCCATCCAATCTGGTTTTTTGTAATTACTGTATATTTTTAATTTTGTCTTTTGCGCCTTTGACCCGTATTTCTTCACGTAGTCAGCGACTTCATTTCCTATAACCTCTAATTCTTCATCAGAAACTTCTTTAACAGCGCGTTGAAGCGTCCATTGTGTTTCTGGTAAGGTTCCATTAGTTTGAATAGAGAATGCCCTGTCATTAGGGAACCCAACCTTTACAGTGGAATTTCCATTAACGTCTTTATCCTTTCCATAAAGAATTAAATTACAGTTTGGGAATTGTGGTTTTGATTTTAATGTTGGCATTATTTCGTGTTTTTTAATATTTCTAATGCGTCAAGGTGATCTTGAAGCCCGTTTACGTATTCTCTATCAATTGGATTTCCGTTCTCGTCGTAATCAGCTGACTCAATAAGTATTTTTGTAGCTGCAATATCGTTATCAATATTTATTGATGATACGGCGCCGCCATCTTCCATATATATGGATTTGTATTTATCCATTAATTCAGACTGTAAATCCGCGTTATTAACGCTAGATCCATCTTCGTTATAAACTAAACTCATTGCGCGAGGCGTAATGTAAGCAACAGTTGTGCCAGTAGATTCAGCTTCGCTTTGCGCTTTCTTGTATGCATCCTCGGCTGCTCTTACTTTATTATTAAGAACTATCCATGCTTTATTTGACTTGGGACGCTTTCTGTTATCTAAGCTTTCAAATTCTTTTTTCTTCTTAGCCGCTTCTTTATTTAACTTGTCGCGCTTTTTGTTTTGTTCTACCCAAATAGGCTCTATGTCACTTCTGAAAACAAAAACATTATCTTTGTCGTTCTCGTAAATTGGTATTTTAAATGGGTTGTATCCGGGAGCATCGTAATTGTGTGGTTTAAGTGATTTTCTAAAATCCCCTACCGGTCCGCCTTCACCCATCTCAACATGAGATCCATCCATTTCTTTTAGTGCTTTCAAATAAGCATCAAGCTCTTCCTGACTGTTGAAATTGATATCATATCCCTTAGTGCCGTCTTTTCTTTTAGATACAGTGGCTCCATGTTCTATCGCAGGCATTATGTTAGCACACTCACCTGCTTCGTATGACGAAGAGGTAAAACTTATTCCGCCGCCCTTAGCAAATGATTCTTGACCTAATGCTTGCTTAATTGCTTTAATGCATAAATTCAAACAGCGTGTGTCGCCAGAATTAATGCCATTTATTTTAATGGAGTTCTTTGAGAAGTCATCGCGTAATTGCTCGTAAGTAATTGTACGCTCACCGGCGGATGACCCTAATGATGATTTTGGTAAATGCTTTACTGTAATGTTTTCTGTAGTCAATGAAATGATCTCCCACTGGTCTTCGGCTGGTCCTTCACCTGTTGTCAGGCGAGTTCCTTCTACTATATAGTCATTCTCATTGTCGCCATCCTGAAGCAATAATTCTTTTACTGACTTTGGTTTTTCTACAGCGGATCCACCACGCGCCTTTTTATCTGGGCAATCTTTTTCAAGATGTTTTTCTTTACGTAAAGCCAAGGCAAATAGGTCGTCCAAGTTATTTGCGTCCCAATCACTTTGATTACTCGCCATTTTAAAGCGATGCTTCGTTTCGTCCATGATAGACTGTCCGAAGTCAGCCTCTAAGTCATATTGCTCAAAACCCGGCGCAGAACTCTTAATGATGTCGTCATATACTTGCAGTTTGATCTTATGTTCTCCGTTGCAGATTACTTTTTCAAAAAATATGTACCCATTGTAGGAAACGTCATTGCTTAAGTGATATCCGTGTTTTTTTGCCCAGTCAATAGCTTTCACGTAATTAGGAGCATCAGGATTCTCTTCTATTTGCCATTTAGCTAGTCTTTGCTCGTATGGAGTTAGTCCTCCGCCTTTTTTCATTTGTTCTTTTACTAAGTTAATTTGTATTTTAGCGTGCTTCAGCATAGGCTTATCCCATTCTTTTGTAATGGTTAACCTGTCGAACCAACGCCATTGAGACTTGTCATTTATGTCAACAAGTTTACGACAGATCTTATCGCGTAGTGATTGCCACGTCTTTTTTATTTCATCAGCATCCGATTCATCTACATGGCCGCCTTCTTTTAAGATAGGCTTTCCGCCGGTAGATGTATTGATCTGATGTAGTATTTCCTTATTGGTGCCTTTTAATGTCTTTTCGCCGGGGGCGTTAACGGCCTTCTTATTAATGATGACCTCTTCCCCTTCTAATAATACCGGTTTATCGTTACTGTCGGTCACTACGGCATTAATACCTCCTGACGGATCCGAATGAGCATCGCCCTTCAGTAAACCGCCTTTTCTTCCTTCATTCAATCCTTTATCCTTCATATCTATCTTGCCCAATGTTTACGTTTAAAGATCAAATGTACCCACTTGAAAAGAAAGAACAAGGCAACAATGCCAGATGTTATTGACAAAGCATGTGTTGATTCCCCGATAAGCTCAAGGCGGAATAAAAGTAATGCAAGGAAGATAAATAGAAAAGATAACGATGGATACAACGCTCTTTTAACTTCCTGTGATAGGTTTACTTTAGGCATAAGTGGCTAAAGTACAGATAATCATTAACTTAACAAAATATTAATTGTTAAATTTTTGACTTTAAATGTTAAATGTTTAAATAGTCAGCAATTAAATGCCCGGCGTAAATAATCCCAACAACGGCCCACGTGGCAAGCATAAAAAAGTCCCAACATATGTTTGCGACCTCGCCTATAATGCCATTCCGGTATCTTTGATCAAGAAATGAATCACTATCACCGTAAGTCATTTTATCGTAGAGATACACTACAAAAGTTATGGCTAGTGATATTAACCATAGAAGGTTGAGAACTATCCAGATTCCAAGCATAATTTTATTGTCTACAGAGCCGCTACCTGAAGAATCGAATTCTATCGGAATGTAAACCGGTGTAATTTGTTGTAACATATTGATTATCATTTAATTAGAAGATTGCAGTAAGACATTCGCCTAGGAATTCAACGATGGCAGTAAGCAAGTCCATGAACCAACCACGATCTTTCTTTTTGCTCATAACTTACTGATAATCAGGTTATTGAAATAATGGCAGGTCTTTCAAAGTCTTGATTCTGCGATAGCCTACATTATAACGCTGGTTATGTGGCGCATCCATCAACCAACAGCAAATACCGGACTTATTGAGCTCCACAAAATTATCGTAACGATCGTCAACGAACCAATCTATGCCGCTATCTTTAGCCACCTGAACCTTGGACTCATTATGGCCGATAGAATGCACTGGGCTGGCAGGGAAGCCGTGTAAATGCAACCACTCTTCGGTCCATTCTTTAGGGATGATCCTTGAAGTGATATAGCAGTGTGGTTCAAAAGGAAGATCGTTCGGATTCACGCGAGGCGGGATGGTTAACCAAAATTCCTTATCGTTTTTGGCCAATTCAAATTTCTCCATGATGAAGCGATCAAAGTTCCAGCATGTTGGTTCCGGGCAATTATGGCGCTTACACCAATGCCCGATCCAATCTGCCAATACCTCGTCAATATCAAGGCCTATTTTCTTTTTAGGCAAAACAATATGTAACCGGTTATCGTATTCCGGGCAATACTTATAATAAGAAACGATCGCCAGCATGTTCCATGCGGCATGAGCAGCGTGGTATAACCCAGTATGATTGATGCAGGTTCCTTCCTGACACTCTTTACAATTAGGATCAAAGTCAAAGTCTTCGCCTTTTTCTATCTTAGAAATGTGGCGCTTAGCGCAGGCAATAACTTCCGTCCATGGCATTCCTTTTAACCAGTTGTTAGGAGCATATTTCAATGACCCCTTGGTAAATACCTTAGCTACTTCATCAATAGCAAATGGCTCAAGAAGATCGTGACGGACCTTTCCGTTGTTAAACCTTGCGCCTTGTTCTTTTTTTTGTGTCGTGCTCATGTTATTTTATTACTTTAGTTTTAATGAAGTCCATATCGTAGTCTAATCCATTGGATAGTTTATAAGTTTTATCCGAAACAGAATATCCTATAACGGTTAGCGTGTCCTTTTGTATTACAACAATTTTACCGACAGTGCTTTTTGCCTCCGCAGAAGCTTTATTAATACTATCCCATACGAGTCCAGTTAAAAACCAAACTAATACGCCTAAGCACGCGATGTAAATGTAACGGTATATCGCTTGCTTTCTCATGTAATTGTCCGTGTCCGTGAAGAACGGGTGATCGAACGGATCTTTTTTATCTTTCATCTGTGTTGATTTCGTGTATTTTAAAGAAATTATCTACTGTTCCGGGTAATTTGCTTGTATCAAGTATTTTTGGATTCTTATCCAGCTTCATGAATTCGTCAAAGCACGTGTAAATATTAGCAACTTCATTTCTCTTGGCGCATATCTTTACGTATAAATTCTTAAACTCCTCCTGACATTCAGAACAAACAAATCCAACGTCAATAAAATGAATGTTGCACCCCGGTTTCCCGCAACCCTTTCTATGACACTTGCCTTTTGATATCATCGCTTTGTGATAAGATAGTTTTTCAAAATATACTTATCGCTTGAATTTTTCAGCTTGCGGATCAGTTTTGTTTGCTCGAACGCATTCAAATCCTTTTCGTATTTCTCTTGTGCAGACAAGTAATCCTGATATGCCTTCACGTATTCGCCGTCTGGCTTATGTCGATACTCCTTAACGTCAGGACGGATTGGCGGAATTGGTTTTTTAGTATTCACGTGTATATCTATTAAAAAATTCATCAACTTCTTTATCAGCATCACGCAGATCAGTAGAAGGCTTTTCTACCTTCATGAACTCCAGAAATGCAGGCATTATTTTCTTTTCCGACAAAGCATAGTAAGATCTAAATTCACGAGAGCAATCGTAACATATGTAATAAGAACTGTCAACACATATGTCACACATAATGTTGCTACAACCCTTCCTGTGACATCCCATTACTCCCATTCTTTTATTACTCCTTTTAGTGTTTTGTTATTCTTTTTAAACCATTCTGCGTCAATTAAACGCATCATCACTGTAGGATGATACTTTTTCATGCGCTTAAGCTTTGTCGCGCTCTTTGGATCCATATAGCCCTTTACTTCGTGATACTGAACAGAATCGTTGTTCATTATTACCTTGAAGTCTGGCTTATACGAATTAGTTCCGCGCTTTATGCCTTCAAACCAAAATGTGATGCTTTCATGGAACCAGTCCTTTATAAGTCCTTGCTCCTTGTACATCTGCAGGAACCGGGCGTAATTGGCTTCCCATTTAGATCTGTAGTATTTTCTTTTACCGCCGATCTCTCGCCATCCCTGCTTCCAAGAGGTTTTATTTTGAGGCTGACCTTTTAACTGCACTACTCGTAAACAGTGATAATTTTTTCTTTTGGAAGAACTATAGCCCAATTATTATCATCGTAATTAGTTCCGTCGTAGCTAGTGTAGCATCCTATTAGTTTTAAATACACATCATGGTCCGTGAAGTGATAAACGCGCTCGACGTATTCTCCGCCGCCTTCTGATCCGCCTTGTGCTTTTACCAATTCAGCATGTCCGATTCCTTCTATATCAGATGATCTTTCGTAATACACAGTAGCGTCAGCAAGCTTCTCTCCGTCATAATCCTTGATGGCTTTTAATAATTCTTCTGGGGTTAATTTTTCCATGTTTGAAATTAAATAGGTTCGTAAATTGTAACTGTTTTCTGTACGCCTTCAACGAACCTCATATGAGTTACTTCATCTTCTCCGCTGTAACTATTCTCGCTAAGCGTCGTTTCAAAAAATAAACTCTCAGGCATCTCTGGATGACGGTAGTACTTAAGGGTATTTTCGTCATCATCCTTTTTGGAATTTGTGAAGTATTTTTCTCTTGTCTCTTCAGATAGCAATTCGTTCAGAATGCTTACTGGTATTAGTTGTTGTTTCATCTTTTATTTTTTTAATATAGTTAAATTTTTGTTGTAATAATTCTTTGTAGTTTTCAAGAATAAATATCAGCGAAAACTTCGGGGCATGGCTAATGATAAATTTCTTTAGCATTCTTATATACGCAATCTTGTATCCAAGTTTAGCGTAACGCTCATAGGCCATTACCATGACTTCCTCGCGAACAAGATCTAATTTCTGGTCACGCGTAAGGTCGTTGTATTTATTTTCACACAATTCAACTTCCTTTCCTTCTTTCAGTATCAATGTATAAACAGGAACCGGATTAAGGATCTTATGAAGATCATCGTGTTGATGTGTATCGTAATTTATCGCGTTATTAAAGAAATCATCCTTTGACATTTTAAGGTCGCTTCGCTTATTTTGGCCATGGTATGAATTCCAGTAATCATTCAGCTTCCAGAATAGATCTACGTTTATTTTACAGCCTTTATCCAAAAGGAACTGCAGGTCAAACATGTGTTTACTCCAATTAATATCCCAGCACAAATGAGAGGCCTTAAGCGTACATAAAAGATCCGGCGGCAATACATCCATGTGTTCATCAATGAATCTTATCATTGGCGGACATTGAAGATACTCAACTCCGGGAGTTTTTGGCCAACGCTTTGGATCTAAAACCCAATAGTCAGTGTCTTTCGGGTTCCTGTCGAAATCCGAATACCAATGACATATTGCTCTGCTTCCTATTAATATCATTTTGGGTTCCAAATAACTTCAAGTGACGCTATAAATCCAAACAAAACAACGACTGTGCCTATTTGAAAATTAGAGGCAGTCATATGGTCCGGATGATTCCAATGAGAAAACGTCCAGCCGCCAAGAAAAATAAATAATGCTAATGCTAAAATTGTAAGTAAACTTTTCTTCATGCTTTATTGTCTCGGGTTTTATCTAAGTTCCTATTATAATCAACCAGCGGCTTAAATTGTTCATTCAATGCTTTAAGCGCCGGTCTGTATTCTGGGTTCGATAGCCAGCGATCTATAACGTCCTGCATCACTTCTTTTCTCTCTAAATACTCGTCAAGATCATTTTTCGGTGTGCTCATCTTTTCTTTCACAAATGTACAATTGAGTAATAAATTCTACAAGTTTTATTTTTAACTATTGGTTAACGCTTTGATATTCAGTAGAATTAATTTTAAGATAAGTTGGCATTTAAAATGATTGGCGCCCATTTGGTAGTCGTGATTTTAGAAATTTATTTCTCTTATTGACCCTAACAGCACTATCGTTGCGACAAACGGAATTCTTTCTGTATTCGGTGTATGGATTCTGGCAACTCTCTATTGTTTTAATCATGCGCTTAAACCCGGGTGAAATATCTTCGTAAATGTAGGCGATCTTATTGCCTTCTGCGTTTTCTCCAATAAACACATGTGTTCGTCGTTTATAATTCATGGCTAAATCCCCAACTCTGATACCATTTTACGTGCTTCTTTGGTTTCATCCTTCTGCCGTTTGTTCTTTTTACTGCGATCACCTGCTTCGGCATATCGTGTCTGGCCATGCATTGAATTAAACTTTTCATTGTGAAGTTTGCGTAATGCATCCTTTGCTCATTATCGTTGACATCGTAAAATACAGCAACCTTAGATCCTCTCATGCGCTAGGAGTCTCAATTTCATCAACAATGGAATTTTGCCGGGCAACAGCCTCACCTCTAAGTTCTGTCAATCTGACAGACATTCGCGTGTAAGACAAACAATCGCGATCTAGCATATCTAAAGTGCAGTCTAAGATTTGTATCTCTCTGGAAATCAGTAAGTTATTAAGCTTATTGATCATTTCTTTGTTGGTGAATGAGCTCTTGACGATGTTTTGCAAGTCACTGTCTTCTAATAACTTAACCATACTAAGACTTAAAGCCTATTGGTGAGTCACCCTTCTTCTTGGAGCCATTATCTTCCTGATTGTAAATAGCTGATAATGAGCCTTGTCCTGAGAATGGCTTGCCTATTTTATCTGCCAGTTTACGAGCTCTGGATTCTTCCAGCTTATCGAATTTGTACTGCTTTGTCAACCGGCCTTCGCGAAGTAAAGCTTCGTCAATATTCTTTAATTCCGTGTTGAATGTGCATATGATCTGGATATTGGCGATATCGCTTAAAAGGCCATCTGTAAGGTTCAAAAGGTTACTTACAGCCTGATTACCGGCTGCTGATCCATCGCGTTTCTGAAGGGC
>Ga0172380_10005842_pt1 | contig 14650 bp, 15 predicted proteins | sample Leawe162metaG_FD_119747 | JGI IMG/M metagenome (GOLD analysis project Ga0172380, IMG submission 119747) | Leachate microbial communities from a municipal landfill in Southern Ontario, Canada - Leachate well 162 metaG | ecosystem: Engineered > Solid waste > Landfill > Unclassified | place...
AGGTCCACCAGGAGGGTCTCTTTTTCGGCAACAATAAATTGTTTTCCGCCGACCTTAACGACTGCTTTTGTCATATGATTCCTTATATTTATTAATCAATCCTGTCGATTATAACAGATGAGGAACTTACTTTCAAGCCACCACTCTATTAGTCGTTTAAACCTCTTTGTGCGCTTGCAAATAGCCTGCGACGATTTCTTCAACGATTACAAATGCTTCCTTACGACGACTTGATACACGAAATACATTAGGGTGAGTGTTCTGCATAACCGACATGATTACTTGGCTTATAGAAATTACTGAGTCGTCAGACATCTCAGATCTCTTAATAATCTTATTCTTAAATGCTCGCTCACGCATAGTTTCCGTACCAACCTTAGTTGAATCGGATAAAACGCGTAACAGCTTCCAGGTGATTTCTCCTTTTTCAAGAAGAGATGACTTTTTCAAATCTTCGAGAGTAGCATGAACATCCGTTGTAAAACCTATCTTCCAGTCAATCTTTTCCTTTGTACGTACAGGCTCCGACGTGCTCTCGGGTAGGTCGTTAGCAGCCTCTTTCTCGGTAACCTCAACACCAGCCACTATACTGGCACCGTCATACTCGCCAGAAGGTAGGTGCATAAGACGAATCCTTATAGCATCGGCCGGCTCCCACTCTCCATACGACTGTCTGATCGTCCGCTCGCTGTTGAGTGTCGTTACGGTCTGAGCATTCACAGCCGTTTCGAAATCAACAAGCCGCCACACAACACGAATAGTATTGGGGATGTTCTTGCCAGTTCTCGCGTCAAATAATTGACGTCTTCCTCTTTGTAGTACTAAATCTTCACCAAACTCCCCTGCCATAACAGGAACTTTACCTCTGCGATAGTTTGAAATTAATGCACTAATTCGGCTACTGTTACGTTTTTCATCCGACCCGTCATCATAAATCGCATTACCTAGCTCATCGCCTGTCCATATATGCCCCGGTTTTTCCTTAAGCAGAAGCGCAAGGTATGTACTGGCATCATTAAGTCGTGATTCGAACTTTCGAGTCACACGATCTTTAATTTGTTCACTGGTTGCTTCACGCTCGTTCGGAAACTGGTCTATCGTAAAAATCTCGTCTTCACTTGGCTCGTAGTGGACATCGGCAAGCTCGGGTAGCGGCCAAGCGTGGCCTGCTTTCATGAATAAATCAGTAGCGAGCTCTAGCTCAGCATTTGCCGTGTCCAAGTCTCGCTGTAAGTCTTCGATTTCAGCAGACTTTATCTTCTTTAACTCTACATCAACAATTTCCATAAGTGACTCACGCACACTTGGAGCCAACTTCTCAAGTAGCTCCCGCTGGGCTAGTAATCTCTCTTGCTTCTCGCTGACCTCATTCTGTGCAATTGCAATACGTTCCCTCAGCTCTTCGACACGCGCTTCACATCGTTCTAGAAACTCACGGACTTCTTCGTAAGGCACGTTCTTGCCCTCTTCTAGTAAAGATCGGAGTGAGGCATCTTGCTCTTCTGTTAGTACCTGCTTAGCACTATCTATAAGTGCTTTGTTATCTAGATCTCCCGCATCGATATGTTCGGAAATTGCACGCCACTGATCATTGACGCACTGAATGTCATCAATATTAAGCTGTACGTAGCCCTGTGCCTCATTTGCATCTTCGAACCATTCGTCACTGAATTTCTTAGTGCGCAGTATATTCATGGAATGCTATTATAGCAAATTTTTGCTAAAAAAGCAATACTAGTTTAAGACAAGACGACGTTGTTTGCGCGGAGCCAGCCGTCAACGCTGCCACATTCCATATACTGACCAGCTACAGTACCTACAACAATCTTCTTACCGCTCTCTATATATGCGTTGATGGCGTCCGTCACCTCAAACTCTCCACGCTTTGGGTTGGCGGGTAACGTTCGTGCAAACTCAAAGATAGCTTTGTCAAAAATATAGAAACTTGCATTTTGTAAATCTGTCGGAGCCTCGCCTGGCTTCGGCTTCTCGACGATCCGAACAAAGTTTCCTTCATTATCGACTTCGATACTGCTATCGATGTTTTCAATTGGCATCTTAACACCGTAGAGACCGGCGGACAAATTTTTACTTTCTACAAGTTTAATGAGATCTGCCGTATTTGAGCCCTCATCATCACGTAAGAAGAATTGGTCACCCATGATAACGACAGCTGATTCGTCTTCACCGATATATTCGCTCGCGAGGCCCACAGGTACACTCGTTCCGTAAGCACCGGTGCTTGGCTGAGTGATAAAATGGATATTGACTCCCTCAAGCGGCGCAATGAGCGGCAGTTTATCTTCTTTTCCATGACGACGTAAATAATCATTTAACTGGATATTGGATCGGTAATAATTCTGGATTTGTGTGCTTTGTTCTCCAACGATAAAATAAATATCTTTGATACCCGCTGCTATAATGTCTTGCACTACGTAGTCAATAACTGGGCGCGTGCCAATTGGTAGCATACATTTTTCAATTGCTTTGGTAATCGGAAGCATGCGCGTGCCCCAGCCGGCCACCGGAATAATTGCTTTCGTGATAGTACTCATATTTGTCCTCCATTATAAAGGGCGACAATGATCAAAGCAAATGATGTCATACCAACGGCTTTATACAGCCCGTGATGGCGCCGCCAACTCTGACGTAGTGGCTTGGGGAGTTGTTTGCGGTAGGCATGGGCCAGGAGTGCAACACCCGCCACCACCATAATAAGCACCACGCTGCCTAGAGCCGCAGGTGTTAAGTTGCGCAGTGCATAGCCCACACGAGCAATCGGACTCATCGAGCTGGTTGAAGCCTCTCTAAAGCCAGATTGAGCACCAGCGACAGCCGCTTCAGCCGGGGTGCCATAGAGCGCTACGACGACCGTCGTTGGCTTGCCGTGTAATTCGCCTTCTTTGGTGGCAAAACCTACTTGTGAGTAGCTGGCCTTCAGCACATTCGCCCGGTGTTCTGATGAATGGAGCCACGCGGCCACAGTGGCGCTGTTACTGCTAAAACCTTTGGCGAGGTTCTCGCCTGCTTCGGCATAGTTGTAGCCGACATCCCCCAGCCACTTCCACGGCTTGGTGCCATCGGGCGCGTCGTGTGCCCAGTATTGACGAGTGAACATATCCTCAGCTTTTAAATAGGCGGCTTGGGTTAGCTTCTCGTTGAGTACGAGGTTTGACTCGCCCGAGTTGGCCCGAGCGGCGTTGGTCTCATCGAGCAGCCCAGCCACCGTAATAGCCGTCTGGTCACCCAGTACATCACCTGTGGTGATGGCATTGTAGCCAAACTGCAAGCCAACCACTAAAACCACGACAATCGCGATGCCATGACCGCGTATCAAATGGGGCCGATAATGATTTTTCTTATGAGGCACCACTGCCATGCGCACATGGTGTTTTATTCGGTGGTGGAGCGGTGTTTGTTTTTTTGTTGCCACGATGGTGCTATTATAGGAAACTTTGTATAAAAAAGCGAGCGCCCTCTTGGTTAAGGGCGCTCAGCTAGTTATGTATTTACTATTTTAGTTTTCTGCGTTGCGGCGGCGCACGGCAAGGTATCCTACCGCAGCCGCGAGAACTGCGACGATCAGTACCCACCAGTACCACATGAGTCCGTAGATCTTCCAACCACTATTGGTTGCTTCGACAGCTGGAGATTTCGCTACTTTCTTGGTAGTTTGGGTACCGAGAACATCGCCTACTTTATCAGAGCTGTTGGTAGTAGCGGTAGACGCTGCGTCGAAGATCGATGCGAACGAAGTGCTCGTCCGGGTTGGTGCTGGCTGGGCCAATGGCACCACAACAGCTACCACGGGAATAGGTGTAAACGTCGCGAAGGTCGTAAAGTGTTTTGTCCAAATAACCAAATTGCCCAGGTCATCGTTAATCTTACATTCCCCATATCCGCCAGCTAACTGCGTTCCGATTATCGTTTCATCATTAGCGCTACAACCCGCCGTAATCTCAGAAAAGCTGTTTTCTCCGGCTCGTACAAAACCGACTCGCTTACCAGCTTGGCCAGCAAGTACTAGCTTTACAGGCTCCTCAAATGTAAGACTATACTGGTTTGACCCAACAGTAAGTGCAAGTCCTGTTTCGTTATTGCCAGAAACGACATAATCGCTGCTTGTAGGTGCGAGAATCGTACCGTCCCATGCCGGATTGCTTGCCGTTATCGCCGTATCCTTAGGGATCATAACTGTTGTCTGTCCCAGAGAAAACTCGATAGGATGATTTGTAGGGGTTGTTGCAATACCACCGCTTGCGGGTAGTGCTACAGTACCATCAGCACCGCTCCTCAAGCTTGTAGTCAGAACATACGTTTGCGTGTTACCGCTTTCAAACATACTGTATTGAGCGTCTTCATAAAATACCTTGCCGTCATTCTTATTATCAACAAAAATTGCAGGTCCATTATCGTTATGACTATTGTTACCCTTGATGGTGAGTTGTGCACCAGGTTTATCAACGTTTATGCCATGCCAGACGTTACCAGACGTTTCGATACCATCAATGGTAACCGTCGATCCCTGCCCGACGACTACACCTGAACGGCCGTTTTGAGCCACTATGTTCGTCAGTTCTACACCGGTTGAGGCATATACGTTAATGCCATGTAATTTATTAACGTCACCGTTTACCGCATCGACCGTAAGGTTTGAAATCTTCACTCCACTACTCTGCACACCAATGACCGAGTTGTTCGAGTTACCATCCTTCTTAAACGAACCAGTAATCCAATTCCCGTTACCATTTACAGTCACCACCTTGTCAATCGTGAGCTGTTGAGTAAGTGTGACGTTTTCGTAAAGTTCAATAGTGCTACCTGGGGCCGCAGCTGCAACAGCAGCCTGCAGCGAGTCATAATACATCGTGGTTGCCCCCAAAGTCACTGTAGCAACAGGCGTAACATCCATTCTCGTATTGTTAACTTCTAGTCCACCAGGAACATTGACAAACGTAAACCAGCCGTAGCGGTTGCCGCCAACAACACTAGGGATAAGATCTTCTGAACTCGTGAGAGTTGTAGTGAAAAGTTCCGCGCCACCAGATCCTAGAAGAGTCAGGTCAACAGCCAGTTGGCCACCATTATTATAGAATTTGTGTTGCAAGGTGTACCAACCTGCAGTTGTCACTTCACCAGGGTTCATCGCCCCCATGTCTTGGCGTACTGCAAAGCCGGAGTTATTTGATGCGCTAACGAGTAGCTTGCCTGGGGAGACATCTCTCGCAACATGGAAGACAAAGTCACGTTGATGGAGACCGTCAGTACCATTTGCTGCGACAGAATAGTCGAAACCACTTCCGTCTGCCCACGCTGGGTCAAGATAAACATCGACTTTTGTGGTGTACTCACCGGGCCAAGCATTCTTATAGCCTCCGAATCGCGTGAATGGTCCTGCGTCAACACCATCTACGATGGCGTGGTCGCCCACTGCTGTCACACTTCCGTAGCCACCATCTGTAACCCATCCAGAAGTATCCGTCGAGCTATAAGCCTGCAGCGCACTCACGCTTGAAGCTACAAAAAACGGCATCGCGCCCGATACCATACTTAATATCAATATAAATGACGTAAAGCCAGTCGTCACTCGCTTTAGAGTTGCTTTATTAAATGCACGCATATACCGCTCCCTCGCCTCTCCACACTCCACATGTGGTGTTAGTTTGGTGTAACTATAGCATATTTAAAAATAGCTGACTAGCACAAAAATATATTTTATCTTGCGTACACTTTATGGTATCGCTCGAAAAGCTTATGCTTAATCGCTATATGGGCTTTACGCTTTAGAGCTAACACAAAGAGAAGAAGCCCACTCACAGCGATCAGCCACCAGTACCACAGAAGCCCCATCACTCTCCAGCCCTCCGGGGTAGCTTGCAAAAATGCTCCTTGTGACGAGGAACTGCGCGATGTTTGAGCGGGAAGATTGGTACTCGCAAATGTGGCGTTGCTGGTATGTGTAGATGCGGGTAGTCTTTGAATATCTAATGTGACAAGCGGCAATGGTTCAACAGGTTGCACGCCATTACTTGTCCCACTGTTACCTGGCTGAGCAGATGAAGGTGCGGGCGCTGGCGAGGTGGTCGTTTGGCTGGTAGCCGGTGAGGCGGATGATGACGGCGGTGTGGTCACGGATGGGTTCTGGCTGGAGGTTCCACCTAAGTTCGTCAATTGCTTTATAACTGACTGGGTCGTATCACGAAGCGTATCAAGAACCAACGCATGAGCCCGCACGGGAGTGGCAACTATAAAAAAGGCTGAGGCGGCAAGTGTGACAACCACGGCTACGCTCGTGGTACGAATCTTCATGAGCACCTTCGCCTGCATATACTGATTCACGCCCTGCCCTTATCCTCTTCACACGCTATATGTGGTGTGAATACCCATTCATTATACCATAAGCGGTAATTCAAATACTACAAATCATGTTTAATTTGCAGGTGATGCATGCGCTCATGATCGAGACCATAGTAGTGAGCGATCTCGTGCCAGAGCGTGCGCTTTATCTGTTCAAACAGGCTTGCCTCATCGTGGGTCACAGCTAGTATCTGATTCTTAAACAAGGTAATTTTATCGGGCAGCATGCCGCTCCAGCCATTGCCGCGTTTGGTCAGTGGTATACCTTCGTATAAACCAAGCAGCAGCTGGTTATCGAGCTTCATTTTCTGGCGCTGTTCTGGGCTTGGATCGTCTGCCATAACGATGGCCACATTATTGAGACCCTTTATATACGATTGTGGCAGCTCGTCCATCGCGCGGGAGATAAGAGCATCGAATTCTTCATCAGTCAGTTGCATGTATGTAATTATACTATACTTTTTATAGCTTATTCGTCATTACTGAAATTAAACCAGTCAGGGTCTTTTTCGAGCTCTTCGACGGCTTGGTTCCACTGATCAGCAATCAACTGCGCATCAAGTGACTCTTCAAGGGTAATAGCATCCGGTTCGGCCTGCTCGGCCGCGATCTCCTCAGCTAAACCACCGCCAAGTGGATCAACCTGAGAAAATGACAGTGAACGGCGAAATTTTGAGAGTAATGACATATTTGTTTTAACCTTTTATGCTTTCATTTAAGCATAAAAGGTATTGTATGTCAAGCAGCGAGCCAACGCTATAATAGCAAGTATCAAACCGGTGTTACTCTGACATTATCGACGTAGATGTCAGCGCCAGGCATAACGTAAAAGCGAATCAGCATGCCTACCTTGCCTGGTGCGATAGTAAAGGGCGTAGTTACCGTCTGCCAGCTATTCACCGTCGTTGAATACGGAGCACTAATACCATTTTGTAGAGGGTCATCATTTACCCACATACCACGTCCATAGTCTGTCGTACCGCTTACTTCCAAAAAAACGTTTGCTGATACAGTCCAGACACCCGGGGTAATAGGAAATTTAACGTACACATACCTATCGGCGCCTGCCCCATTTGAATTAATTTTGAGCGAATAGTCGCCGTCCGATGCCCGCTTATCGGAGCGTACAAACTCTGTGGTACTCGCTGCCCCCGCTGTTGAGGTATCATTCTCAAAAGACGGGTTGGGCGAGCGATTCCCTAAGACACAGCTGCCAAGCTGTGCTGTAGGCATGACTGTATTAATATTGGCCGTGGTACCGTTGTTCACCGCGTTCAAACAGTAATATTGACCGCTTGTGTCGACATTATACTGTAGAGTAGTGCCCTGACTAAATATAAGTCCAGCCCCACCTGCAGCAGCAGAAGCACTGGCCGGATATCGTTCGTCGATGACTTTATCGTTCGCAAGTTGTTTCCTTGCATTTGTTAACTCAGCAACAATAGCCGCCTTTCGCCCACGGTTCTGTATGCCATTAAAAGCAACGATGACAATAGCAGCTAGGATAGCTATCACGACTATAACCATAAGAAGCTCAACGATAGTAAAGCCATGTTGCTTACGGTTTTCCATGACCGTCATTATATCACCTCTTATTGGAACTGTGTTTATGCTCGACCAATTCTCTTAGTAAGCCGACTGGCCACTTTCTGACGATCTTCCTTGCTCTCACCTATGCCAAATTCCTCTAGTACGGCAATGACTTCTTGGTCGAGTAGAATATCTTGGCGGATTTCTTTTTCAAGCTTGCGATCTTCGCGCACCAGGTATTTTAGCTCGTTGCTGGTTTCATTCACTAAACGGGCAGCTTTCTCAGTGATCCGTACTTGGCGGGCAATCGATAGACTCTGCAAAGTCGTCATCACCAGCGCGGCAACGGAAATAACAAAGGCAATCAGGCTAAAAGCTAGATGGGTTGGGTCATCCTGCAGGCTGGTATAGATCAGAATGGCGACGCCAATAACCGACAGGATAATAAAAATCCGCATTAGATTAATATAGACTGACTGTGTGTTTTTCATGCCCATGAGTCCTTTAATAATACCATGGGCTAGACTGCTTTTTGGAGTGAGATATGCAGCTCGCTGCCCTCAACTTTGACGGTCGTTTGGTAGTCGTAGTCGTTCGTATCAAGGTTATCGGCTAACGTCTCTGCTTTTATCGTATCAGCGAAATCATCAATCGCCGCGACCAGGCTTTGGTCGTCAGGTGCACTCAGACTGAGCTGAATATGATCATCGACGTTCAGGCCGGCGGCTTTACGAGCTGCCTGTACGTGACGGACTACTTCGCGCATCAGACCTTCTCGCTTCAACTCATCGGTTAGGGTCAAATCGAGCGCCAGCTCTTTGCCCTGAATAACTTTTTTAACGTTGAGCTCTTCCGTCAGGATATCCTCAAAATTCACAAACTGACCAAGGCTTGGTACCGTCACGCTCGCTAGCGGTTGACGTACTTTCAGGCGCTCGCTGGCGCGCAGGCTCAGGCCTTGGTTGACATAGTCGCGCACGGTTTCCATATCTTGAACCACTAGTTCGTTCACATGCCCGGCGACCGGCCAATCGAGCAAGTGTACGCTCTCCCCGCCCGTGAGCTTTTGGTAGAGTTCTTCGGCTAGGAACGGTGTGAATGGCGCTAGCATTTGTGCCAGATGTACCAGTACGTAGTGGAGTGTGCGATAGGCATTGTTCTTGTCGGCATCATCGCCACTCTTCCAGAAACGACGGCGCGAGCGGCGCACGTACCAGTTGCTGGCGTCTTCAATGAACGGCAAGATAGGCTTCAGGGCATTCGGAATGTCGTATGCATCCATATGTTTTTCAACCTCGTGGTTGAGCTGGTGCACGCGACTGATAATCCACTGGTCGAGCGGGTTGGTGCAATCGTCGTGCGGATCGGACAGGTCGCCGGTAAACTCCCAGCCGTCAACTTCGGCATACATGGTGAAGAAATCGTACATGTTCCAGATCATGGAAAGCTTGCGAGCCACGTCGCCGACTTCTTTGTCTTGCAGGGCAAAATCTTCGCCATTTAACAGGGGTGATTGCAGTAGAAGGAAGCGCAGTGAATCAGCCGAGAATTTATCCATCAGCTCGTTGGGATCGGTGTAATTGCCGTAGCTTTTGCTCATTTTGCGACCGTCGTTGCCGGCCACGTTGCCTGTCACAATGACATTTTTAAACGAGTTTTCGCCAAATAAAGCCACGCTCATGGCATGCATGTAATAGAACCAGGCGCGAACTTGGCCGATGTATTCCACGATGAAATCACCAGGGAAATTCTCTTCGAATTTAGCGCGGTTTTCAAACGGATAATGGAACTGCGCGAACGGCATACTGCCCGCTTCGAACCAGCTGTCCATCACTTTGTCGATACGGGTATACTCTTCACCGTCGATGATGAACTTCACGTCGTCGATCCATGGACGGTGGTAGTCTTCGAGCTCCCGGCCTGAAAGCTCTTTAAGCTCTGCGTAACTGCCGACGACTTTTACCTTACCGCTCTCTGTTTTCCAGACAGGCATAGCCGTGGCCCAGAAACGGTCGCGGCTGATATTCCAATCTGGTGCCTGGAGGACGGTCTTTTCAAACCGACCGTGTTTGACGTGAGCTGGAAACCAGTTGATCGGCTCATTTTTTTCGAGCATTTTTTCGCGCTGGCCGTCGATATCCATAAACCAGCTGGGGTGGGCCCGGTACATGAGACGCGTGCCACAGCGGTGACAGTGCGGATAACTGTGCTGAATGTAGTCGATTTTCCAGACGACTCCCCGCTCTTTCAAGGCCTTAGCGATCGGTTTGTTGGCTTCCCATACATTTTGGCCTTCCCAGTCGCCTTCGGTGTAATAACCATTTTCATCAATAGTGTGGACGACCGGAATCGTCTCTTTTTTAGCAAGCTCAAAGTCTTCTTCACCGTAAGCAGGAGCAAGGTGGACAATACCAGTACCCGATTCGGTCGTCACATAGTCAGCAGCCCATACTTTATGAGCATTGCCGCCACGATCAACGCCAAGTAGTGGTTTGTATGATTTACCGATGAGGTCTTTACCCTTGATAGTTCTAATGACGTCATACGCCAATGGGTGGTGCTTTTCATCAACCAAGACGGTCTCGAGCAAATCTTTAGCGAGGATGAATTGTTCATCGCCTACTTTGACTTCACTGTAATCAAAATCTTTATTCACAGCCACGGCTGTATTGGCTGGGAGCGTCCAAGGCGTTGTCGTCCAGGCCAGCAGCGTCGAGCCATCATCCAATTTGAATTTTACATACACGCTCGGATCGGTCACATCTTGGTAGGCACCGGCGTCCATGGTTACCTCAGCTTTGGAAAGCGGCGTGGCATCAAGCGTACAGTACATGAGTACCTTTTCGCCCTCATATATCTTGCCTTTGTCGTAGAGTTCTCTAAACGCCCACCAAATGGATTCCATGTAGTCTTTATCCATGGTTTTATAGGCACCCTTAAAATCGACCCAGCGGCCCACGCGGTCGATGACGTCTTCCCAGGCACTGCTGGTTTCGAGCATATTGGCCCGCGTGGCGACGATGTATTTTTCGATACCGTACTCGATCACCTCTTCACGGGAATGAATACCAAGCTTTTTCTCGGTGTAGCGCTCAGCAGGTAATCCATGTGCGTCCCAGCCCCAAACACGCTCAACATGCTTGCCTTTCATGGTTTGGTAGCGAGGCACGGCGTCTTTGACGATACTACTCAGCAATGTGCCGTGGTGTGGCACACCGGAAATAAACGGTGGCCCGTCATAAAAGACATATGAATTCTCTTTTGGGCGTGCTTCGACCGATTTTTCAAATGTCTTGTTTGTCTTCCACTGAGCAACGATATCTTTTTCATACTCAAGTGCTCGTCTGCGGGTGCCCGATTTGAATTTCATTTTGTTCCTTTCTTAAACAAAAATCACCTCTTTCGAATGTCAGAATCCCGCGGGGGATGTTACCATCTGACTTCCAAAAGAAGTGATTCTCTTAGCGCTTAATTTGTTCGGTCTAACGTGCCGAGGACGTTGGGGTCTACTCTTATACAATTTCTTCCCAAAACTTCGTGGGTGATAGCCACTCATCAGTGCATACTGAACGTTTTCTTCATTATACGCTGGCATCACCCACAACTCAAGAGGTTCTTACCAGAGCCACGGATGACTTTTAACAGTCGGAAGTGAGAGCCACTGTTTGTGGAGGCTGAGGTACGATGTCGGCAGACTAAAGAAGACCGACATAAGCAGTGCGATGTACACCAGGTGTTCGTCGATTAGTGGGTTGTTTGCCAGTGGCAATGAGGCTAACCACATGAGAAAGAGCAGTGCGGTACCTGCCACAGTACCGAGGCGTATCGCTACCCCAAATGTCAACGCCACGCCGATACCGAGAAGACCCGCCATAAAGAGCACGTCGCTTATAGCACTACCGGCGAGGGCATTAAAGAAATCGGCAAACGGCCCCTGGACATGACTCAAGAAACCAGTGGTCGGTGAACCACCGCTCAGCCAGGCTTTTTCAGCCGTCGTGGCAAACCCAAGACCAAATAACTTATCAAAAAACGCCCACAGGAAGCTAAGCCCGATCAATATCCGGCCTACCGCCAGCCAGATTCCCGCCATTGGATTTGTGCTATTCTTTTTTACCATAGTGACCCCTCTATTATTACGCTGCTGTATAATCCTATAACCATAAAGCTTTTGCTTAAAAAATGCAATACGTCCGTGTTGATCTCTTAGGCGAAGAGACCGTTACCGTACTTTATAACAATAGCAACCATAGCGAGCACGACAATAGTGGCGAGAGCGAGCTTGTCATAATCTTTTTCTACCCATCGCTTGGCGCGATTCGAGAGGTGTTCGGGTAGATACAAATTAGCTTCACGAATGTTATAGCGCGTGATGGCAAAGAAGACAAACGTCGTCGTGAGCGTGACGAGCAAACACCATGGGCATAATGCCTGAATGACGACGAAACTCAGGTAGAACAGATACCATGCAAATGCAAATCCGAGCGTATACCCCACTTGCGCCCATACCATAAAGCGACGCGGAAACTTAATACCCGCCAGGCCAGCAATGGCAACAGTAATAACAATTGGCTCTGCCATGAGACCAAGGAAGCTATTAGGAAAACCAAACAGTGCGCTGGTGGCATGCTTGCCCACCGTGGCACAGTTGAGCACTACATTGACACTGCAGCTGAGCACCGCGTCGGGATTCTTCGCAAGCTCTACCGCCTCAACGGACAGGACAAAGGCAGCCAGAAGACTGAGCAGTGCCCCAACCAGCATGCTCGTGAAGATCCAGCGGTTATCACGTAGCGTCTTTTCTTCGTGGGTAAAAAATTCTTTGACTCTGTTAAACATAAAAACTCACCTCACTAATAGTTGGCAGTGGTCGGCCGCGCCACATGTTTTGCATATGACCATCGTCGCTAATGGCAATGACGGTAGGATATTCGACAATATCATAGGCCCGGCAGGTATCGGCGCCGTCTTTGGAATCAGGATCAATCGTCTCGAGCTGATGACCAGTCTGGCGTTCGAAATCACGCAGGTAGTCGAGGACTTCACGGGCGTAGTCGCTTTCGACTTTGTAGATGATGGCCACCCGCATCGCTAGACGGCCTTGCTCTTAGCGGCTTGAGATAGAATCTCGCGGAACTCATCGAGGGTCTTAAACTCATAGTACACGCTGGCAAAGCGCACGTAGGCAACTTCGTTTTTGGTGCGCAGTTCTTCCAAAACAAATTCACCGATTTGGCGCGACGTGACTTCATTATCCCCGAGGCCATAAACCGCTTCTTCAACGTTATCAACAATTTGTTCAATCTCTACCTCTGAGGTAAAGAACTTACCAACCGATACCGTCACGGCGTTGGCTAGTTTTTCACGGTCAAATAATTCGCGGCTACCGTCTTTTTTGACGACGGCGAGGTTGGGTTTTTCAACTCGTTCGTATGTGGTAAAGCGTTTGCCGTCGGGTGTTTCACGGCGGCGACGAATGGTCTTGCCGTCAGCGCCTTCGCGCGACTCAATGACTCGGCTGTCGCCAATGTTATAAATTGAGCTCACCTTGTTAGGCCTCCTACTCTTCAGTTTTCTTGTTTTTCTTGCGACGACGTAAAAATGCCGGCGTGTCTGACTCGTCGTCTTCTTCTGGCTGGCTCCAGATATTGCTGGTTGGCTCTTCGGCAAAATGAGCCGCAGCGTCCGTCTGGTCGAGGTCGAGGTTTACAGCTTGGATTTCCTCATCGTTCACCTCAGTCTGAGGTGTATCGGCTGCGTTCAGGGCTTCTGCTTGCTCCTGGAAATAGGCGCTATCAAAGCCGGTGGCAATCACCGTGATGATTAACTCATCTTCCAGATCAGGCTTGAGCGTCGCACCAAAGATAATGTTGGCATCAGGTGAAACAGCGCTGGTAATAATCTCAGCCGCTTCTTGGATCTCACTCATACTCATGTCGTAGCCACCGGTGACATTGAAGAGAACGCCCTTGGCACCGTCAATCGAAACCTCGATAAGCGGTGATTCAATGGCTTGCTGGGCTGCTTGAGCAGCGCGGTCTTCACCGCTGGCCCGGCCAATACCCATAAGCGCTGAGCCGGCATTGCTCATGATAGCCTTCACATCGGCAAAGTCGAGGTTAATCAGACCATGCTCGGTAATAAGCTCGGAAATCCCTTGCACACCTTGGCGCAATACGTCATCGGCAATCTTGAAAGTTTCAAGCAGTGGCGTGCGGCGGTCAATCGTCTGCAGCAGACGATCGTTGGGAATCGTAATCAGCGTGTCTACTTGGCGACCGAGCTGGGTAATAGCCCATTCGGCGTTTTGGCGGCGCTTTTCGCCCTCAAAACTGAATGGCTTGGTCGCAACGCCCACCACGAGAATGCCGAGCTCACGGGCAATTTCGGCCACAATATGACCCGCACCTGATCCTGTACCACCACCGGCACCGATCGTGACAAAGACCATATCAGCGCCTTCAAGTGCCGAACGAATTTCCTCACGAGATTCACTGGCGGCCGCTTCACCCACTGATGGGTCGGCACCAGCACCGAGACCATTGGTCGTATTGTGCCCAAGATGAATCTTCAGGTCGGCTTTTGAGTTATGAAGAGCTTGTGCGTCGGTGTTCATGGCAATAAACTGCACACCCTGCAGACCAGCATCTTTCATGCGGTTAACAGCACTTCCTCCGGCTCCACCAACGCCAACTACTTTTATGCTGGCAAAGCTTTGTATGTCACTTGGTTTTACTTCAGGCATGAAACGTTTACTCCCTCG
>Ga0172380_10005843_pt1 | contig 14644 bp, 40 predicted proteins | sample Leawe162metaG_FD_119747 | JGI IMG/M metagenome (GOLD analysis project Ga0172380, IMG submission 119747) | Leachate microbial communities from a municipal landfill in Southern Ontario, Canada - Leachate well 162 metaG | ecosystem: Engineered > Solid waste > Landfill > Unclassified | place...
AAGTTTTATCCATTCAAATTCGTTCGTAGGCTCTCCGAACTCCCAGAATCTGCTATCAAGTGTAGCCGAAAGGGTCTTGAACCTCGGCATATTACGCTTGGTGAAGGACTTCTTACGCTGGCTCTTGGCAATCTCAAAAGCCTGTTTGCCTGCGCATTGAATCAACCGTGCCGTAAGATCAAACCTTTTCCTCGCCCCTTCTATGTATTCGGATTCGAGGAACTTGCCCTCGAATTTGTGCTCGCTCCACAGGCGTTTTATGAAGTAGTTTACGCACTCATTATACATTACGAGAACAGCGTGGATTCCTTCGTATTTTCCCTGATTTATGGGGCTATGTATCCTTACTGAACGTATCATCTATTCTTTATACCCATTCTATCTATATTTGTTAACATAAGTCTATATTATAAGCGAAGTTTTATGATACTTTTGACTCAAATCCATCGCATGTTTACTTTTGGGCAAAAGTTCCTGGATTATATAATGTATTTTGTGAAAGTTTATCTTTTTCAGAAGGTGTAAGTTTTCTATATTCTGATTCTGTTGTAGTAAGATTTTTTTCAATTATGTTTCTTTCAGCTATACTTATTTTCCTGTAATTTTGGGTGGATTTATTATTTATTGTGGTATGCTGATCTGAGTTATATGGATAGATGTCTATCTTATTTCCTTCTGTTCTAACTACTAAGTATGCATGAAAGTATCCATATATTTTTCTTTTTTCTGATACCCAATCCCCAACTTTCATTTTATAACAATCGGGCTTTGGTTTGGTTTTCATAATTTTATCCCCCCTTCATTTTCTTAAGCATGATATCTATTCTTTCTTGCAAGTCACATTGCCTTGAATGATTACATGGTTCACAGTTGGGCTTTCTATAATCCCCTCCACAATCGTTATTTGTAGCCCAATAACCTGCTTGTGCTTCCTCATGTACTAAAGTAATGAGTGCTATCAATTCTTGGCGTTGGTTTTCTGTCATTTTGTTATCCTCACTTAGTGCTCTTTGATGAAATTATCAATAGCATTAGCTAATGCGTTGCCTGCTTCATTATTTGCTTGTTCGGATATATCTAAAGGACGGAGTCCATCCATCCTATTGCCTATAAGAGTGCCATTTGTTCTGCAAGGGCATTTTCCTGAACGTATGGTATTTAATTCATCTTTAGTGATTGTAATTTTATTGTACATAAATTTATGTCCTAAATCGCAATCAGGGAATCCACATACACAACCCGGACACACTGCATCAAACCATTGTTCTTGCAATTTGCATTTGGGGCAAAATACATAATTATCTCCACAATACGACGCATCCCCAATTCTACATGACCAGTCTTTCGGTAATGTATAAGTAATTTCGCTATTACAACCAATTCCATCGCAGTTGATTTTTATTTTTGACATTTTCTATTGCTCCTTTTTATGTTATTCAATATTTTCCAATGAGTTATATACGTCTTGGTATTGGGCTTCAATTTTAGCTATTTGGGATATAAGTTCGTGTAGTTTTTTTACCTTGTCAGCATTGTAAGCCTTATAGTTACTTAATGTGTCCCATCGTGCCCATAGCATCCCGTTTGAATGTTGTGTTGTAATAGTATCCTCTGAACGGTTTTTAACAATCAGTTCAATGAATCAGGGGAATGTAGTTTCACGTATTACCTTGTCTCCTGCTTCTACTTGTATACTCATATCTATTTCTCTCCTGTATATATTTAATTAGGGACAAATTGCCCTTTAATATTCCTCAAGTCTTTATCTTTATATTGCTCTATACGCCAAGTTCCAGATGATATTATGACGGTATTTATGTAGGGTAATAGCATTGAGCCATCTCTTTGAAATGGTTGATAACTAGTAAGGACTAAGTTATTGTGTTCATCAATCCCATAATCGTAAACCAAATAAGTTGGGATATTATTAACGAAGATGCAATAACCATTATGATAAGTTACATATTGAGTGACATTGTTATTTTGTTGGGATAATAATATCAGTCCACGTGTGAGCACCCCGATAAAGGTTATGCCAATTGCTATTGCCAGTACTATCGTAATTATTTTACCAGTTTTACTCATATTTATTTCTCCTCTATGAAAACTTTAAAATCATGATACTGAAGCCCCATATAAGCCCCAAGTAAAAATGAGCACATGGCGATAGAATATGGGCTATGACAATGCATAGTAATAAGTTTGTCTAGAGCTTCCTGTACTTCATTCATAGTTTGTATTTCCATAAGGGCTTCGTTAGTCCTTACTGCTTTAGATGCACTTTGTAATAGTTCGTTGGCTTCACTTTCTAGTTCGGTTAGCATTTAAGTTATTTTTCCCATTAATCTCAAAACATATACATATTGGCTTTGTGTTATTGGTTTGTAGCATGGCTCTAATGGTCTACGGTCTTTAATAGCAAAACCAAGCCCACACCAATCAGTCCAACCTACATTGCATCCTTCGTTTAAAGCATGGCAACCGCCATAAACTCCTGCACCTCTGTCAATCCTACCGCAAGTACGTTTTTGACTTAGATGTACCTTATTAGCGTTCTTAAATCCGTGTTTCATAATTTTACCCGTTCTTGTGTTTCTCACTTTCTATTTCAGTTGGCGTAGCTAAGTTTTTTTAATGGATTTAATTGGTTTACACTTTGGTTTGGTAGAAACAAGTTTGCATGGAATAGTTGCACAATTGTCAAGTTCTTGATGTGGGGTTAAATGATAGCAATTCTCTGACTTTACAAAGTCGCAGTTTTTATTAGGGCATATTACTAATTTAGAAATATCTGCTACATCTTCACGGTTTGCACAAACACCCTGTGCATTGATTTGTGTATCCTCACGCGTACAGTTGCCTTCATCGGCAGGGCGTGAAGTATAGCCCATTTCATAGTTTTTGCAGGTTGTTACAGCACAATAAAATCTTGTCATCGCATTCACCTCTTTTTAAGACAAGCAGTAGACACTTCCAATATATCTGTTCCCCAATCTTTAACTTCATGGTCAAATTGTACTATGACAGAGCTTGGAGTGTCCCCTAATGCCACTACCTTGCCATTTCCATGATTTACATGGGTAACTAAATCATTTATTTCGTACCTATTAATTAAGGGCATGTCATTGAGAGCTTTTAAGAATGCTTTACTTGCGCCTTTACGTGGTTTTCTTGCCATCTTTTATCTCCTTTTCTATCAATATCTCATTGACCTTTGCAATCAAGTCTTTAGGCTGTGTGAAGTTTTTATCCATTTTATAATCTGCCCAATCTATTACCCCGATCATACCGGAGTGGGCAATTATCACCATTCCTTTTATTGCCCTTCTAAGGGCGTAGGACACGACTTTACCATCCCTCGCACCCTCATCACCGCTACCCAAGTCTCCATCTAGTATAGCGACCAGATAGCCCCCATTTTGAAGCATTGGAATTACAGCGAGTGCTTCAGGTTTGGAATTAGCTAAGGTAACTTCGAAGCCCTCATCTTGAAATAAGTATGTCATGGCTTTGGCAAGTCCTATATTATCTTCGGCTATAAATACTTTCTTATTCATTAATGATACCTCTTAATGTTTGATAGTATTTGTTTGGTTAGTCTTTGATTATCGTTAAGTACAATTTCACGTAGGTTGTCTAATATTTCATAATATGTCCCCAATGATTTCACAGTGAAATCGCAAACTGGTTTAATATCCTTTTCATTTTTATATTTTCTGAGTAAGGTAAGGAATCTATCATATAAGTCAAAACCTGTTACAATTTGATGTTTGTTCTTAGGGTCAAAACCTCCGTGTGAGCCACAATCATTAGCTTCGAGCAACTCAATTAGTGATTCTGCTTTATTCAGTGCTTTAAAGGTAGAGTCAGTAGCATCAGGCAACCATTGAGATGCATATTGAAAATGGTCAAATATATCATTTAATATTACTAATCGACTTATATTGTTCATCTTATTTACTCCCTTGCATTTTTCTAGAAAATTTGGAGAATCGTTCACAGTTGTAATTTGTTCTTGCACAATAACCAGTATCCTGATTATATCCACGAAAACACTCAGGTTCTTTTTCTTGGCGTTGTTTACAACTTCGGCAAATTGGATGCATTATTCTTTACCTCTTAGATTTTATAGATTTGATTGGTACGTCTTTTAGTGTTAAAAGTACCTCAACTATCTGGTCAAGGGGTAAACCTTTTTCCTGAAGATTCACTATGTACTTTTTACGTGTCTCTAGTACTTGGGCAAATTTATCTGACTTTGCAAACATGACAATATCAGGATTTGTCAGAAACATAGATACCTCATTAAATAGAAAACCTGATTGGGCTAAACGCCGTTTTACGTCGGCTAATTCTCTAATATAATTTTCGATCGTCTCATCAGGTGTCGCTAATTTATAATAAGTAATGTTTTCATTGTGATTGTATTTCTGTACAATATTGGAATTGATTAATTTCAATCCAGTCTCATAAGGAATTTCAATTGTGCTAATGAACATTCGTGTAGCTTTCCAATAGTCAGCTAACACATCCCCATTCTTGAGTTTCTCTAAAATTTCCTTATTAGTTAGTTTCATTATTTTTCTCCTTTTTAACTAGTTTATGATATTCACCCTCAATCTCAGCAAACCCCCATACTTCCCAATATGTGTTCCCTCTTTTCTCATCAGCTATATATAGGGCTTCATATTGCTTACTTAGTTCATTGAATTGTTTGCGTGTCAGGGTCTTTGTTGTTGGTTCTATGGTTTCCTCTTCCTTTAACGGTATAAATTCAATAGGAAAGCCCTTTTCTACAACAATCATCATTCCTTCATTGAATTTCATTAACTCTAGTTCTGATTGATTACGCGTTACAGACATTCTGTCTTTTATCCAATTTGCAGGAGTACACTGTACACAATTTGACGAAGCTAATTTAACGAACGTACCCTTGTCACAATAAGCTATAAGGACACGCTCATCACTGTCTTGAAAGCGATAATAATCTATCTTAGCTTTGGGCATTATATTTCTTCCTTATTCCATTTATAGATATGGATTCCTGATTGATGATATACTTCAATCAAATCTCTACTTTTGACTAATTCGTCACCAATTTTTCCTGATACTGTGTACTGTTGTATTCCCACCCCTGTTAATTCATAACGTTCACTATAAGGGACATCATGACTCAATTCCCACCCAAGTTTTAGGAGTTCAATGGCGAATGCTTTTCCAATTGCCCTTTTCATTTCGTTGCTCCTTTTATAATTGCTTCCAGCTTTGCCATAGTTCCTGTTACATGCCAGTTACCCCAAACATCCTTTTCGGTCATATCCATGTCGTACTTCTTTTTAACCCATGCTTTTGCTTCGGCTAATTGAGATTCTTTAGTATCCCTTCTAAAGATGAATGTTTTGCATCCATAGTTTCCCCACCATCCATTAGGGTCAGTCTGTATTTTAATGCCTACTATTGCCCAATTAGCAGAATGTCCTACCTTGCCATTATCTACTGAATTAGAACCTATAAATAGTTTTTCTTCCGTAGCTGTTGCAATTCCATGTGGATTGTATATCTTGTTTTCATTGAGAAGTTTCTTTGTAAGTTTCATATTATTCCTTTCCTAATAGCCCAATAAAAAACCTTTCGATTTGGGGCATTATCTTATCTACTTCTGGGGAAGTCAATGTTTCACTAAGCTTAGATTCTAATGAATCTATATCAATTTCAACTGTGTCAGAATCATCCCAACATTTAGTATTCATCGTTGCTCCCCTTTGTCGCATAAAAGAGCCGTATTTAATAGCTTTTATTTTCATTTTCCTTTTTCCTATCCGTTTAGTAGCGCATTAAAAGCATCATGATACGAGCCGCCTTCATAAAGGATGGTAGTTTGCTTTGCGTAGCGTTTTCTTTCGTACACTGAATATCCGTCATCTCCACAAATCATCCACCTATCCTTTTCATCAAAGGTTATTCGGATACCATAGGTTTTTAATAGCTCTAATACTCCATTGTCATTCATGTTGTTTCTCCTTACCTATTTCAATCTATACCAGAATCTATTTGCCAAATGCCAAGATGCAATCATTTTTTCTTCTACTAATCCTTGTTTAACCAGAGTTTTTAAAATATTACAAACTCCTATCCAAGAAAGCCAATTATCTTTAGATATGGGATGAATTGGATTATCAGTTCTATTTGCACATTTTAGTACAGATGAGTTATAATATAAAATATTAGATAGGCAAGCCAATGAGATTTGTCTATCAAAGAACTTTAATAATTTAGATAGGTGGTTGCAGAACACAGGGTTCTGTGTAAAATCTAAACCGCTAAAAGTATCTTGCAAAAGTATCGGGAATACGTTCCCGTAGTAGCGACTATGGCACTCGCCTCGGATATCTTTGATATTCGTGTTGCTCATGATTTACCTCGTGAGAATCCCATTATTTTTTAAGTGTGGGAGTGTCAAGATGTACTTCAATTTGTCTGGCAGTTACCCATCCATCATTGCTTCCGTAATGATGATACATTTTGGCATTGAACAGTTTATCGAATGCTATCTTTTGTGGGTCTATTTGATGGTTTATCATTTTACTTACCCTCTACTTTAGCGATGGCTTCATCTAATAATTTTTGTTCAAAAGGTAACAGTTTGTTAAGTTTATTTTGTTTTATAGCTTTCAATGCTTCATACATATCCTGAGCGGATAATACTATGTTTAGACGTCCTATTATCTTGTCAATATACCATTGCCCGAATGTACCATAATCCTGTCTTGTTTCCAGTTTAAGTAAATACAAGGTATCATCGGGTTTATTTTCTGGTGATAAAAAAGAGCCATACCAACTTAGCCCTTCTTCTTTATCATTAATCATTGCTGTATATCTATCATAGCTCTTGTCTGTGGTATGTTTTATAAATGTGATTACTTGTGGGTTCATTTTATTTATTCTCCATTTTAGCGATAGCCTGTTGTGCTAATTGAATAGCACCATCATATGTTTCTTGCCCTTCTTTCCATCCAATTATTGCCTTCAATGCTTTATATATATCCTTAACTGCAAATACATCAAGAAGTTCGTCAGCTTCCTTTAAGTATTCATCTTTGACCATGTAGCCTATTTCAGCCCAAGGAATCTGTTTGTAATCTTTATCGTAGTGAACTAATCCATGCTTTTCGTAAAGCCACTTTGCTAGTCTCTCCTTTGTATATTTCATAATCTTTCCGCTCCTTGAAAATCCTCTATTGATTTCTTGGCAATTTCATCTTCATGTGCCATGTAGTAATCTGCCAATTTGATTGCTAGTTCGAAATCGGTCATATTTAGTATCTTAGCAATATGATCTCGTATTACGGAAGCATCAAATCGATCTATTTTCGTACCTTCTTTATCATACCCTGCCCATGATCTTATGGCATCACAAGCATAAGTGAAGGGATAACGGCTGTCATCCTTAAAATAACATTCATAGCATAGCCCACTGTCTATGACTTTTGGGGGCAATGTATTTACGCGGGAAAATTTTTTACATTTACTGCATGTATGGTTTTCAACGTCCATTTTATTTAATCCTCTTTTAAATTCATTGCCTTCAAGCATTTTTTACAAGTTGGATAATAGTCAAGTTTGACATTGGTTCTAGGTATTCCGCAATAGGTGTTTTGGTTGCCACTATCGGGATTTAATGTATGGTATGGTCTATTATCTATTGGCTCAGGTTTATAGGCGGGACACTTGGAATCGCAGCCATCATAATTACTTATATCAATATCCCCTGTATAATTGCATTCGCTGGAAGGCATGGAGCAATTGCCACCTCCGAAAGGTATGGGAACGGAATCATATACAATTGATTCATATTGGCATGGTCTATCTATGATCTTGCTCATGATAATCAATCTCCTATTTCTTGCTTGTTAATTGCTTAGCTAATCTACGTAGTTCGTTTTTGCTACATGAATCAGTCTCATCGTACCATCTTTTGATTGAATCAATAAGTCCTTGTAAGTCATCAGGTTCTATATTGTCGTGTACTATGGCATACCGTAAGAAATAAGGTAAACCATCTTCAACATCAACCTTACCACTTACCATTTCACAATCTTCGGTAGTATCGGCTGGTTGTAATATTCCCCCTAATACCTCTGCTACATCTCGGAATATTTTTATTCCCTCATCATTGGAACGTAGGCTCATCCATGTGCAATTACCAACGGGACAACGTGTTGGAGTAATACAGAAAATACTGCGATTTATTTTGTCTCCCTTCAGGTCAATGCTGTAACAATTTGGTTGGTTTGTACTTGGTTCGACTGTTACCTCTGCCCCTGTAACATTATGCAGTACATTTACAATGTCATCTATTTGCCATTCTGTTGATAGGTATAAATGTGTATCAGTTCCCATAATTTCACTCTCCTATTATTTTATCTCTGTAATTCATATTTTTTAGGTGCTACTTTAGTAAAATATGCAAGCGTATAAAGTTTGCTCAACCAGTATTCATGTGTTGGATAAGATAAATTCATAGAACGCCTAGCCTGTATTCGTGGCACTCCGTTAAGTTCCATTTTCCAGATGTGCAATATATCATCAGGTGTTAGTTTGCCCATGATAATCAAATTTCCTTATTCAATACCTTGTTCTTTTGTTGCTGAAAGGATAATCTCGTCCATTTTATCTTCTAGTTCTTGACAATAAGGAAAGCCCTGTTTGGCTATCCCTGTCCCTGCAAATCCAAACACTTTACGGAATTCGGTTGCTCTATTACAAAGCCCATTATTGAATAGGTCATAGTATGCGTTACATGCTCTTCTGTACTTCTCTAATGCCTTATTTTTAGTGGGATTTGATACTGATCCTTCCGATGGTATTAATTTGTCTAGTTTGTTGGCTAAGGCTTGATACTTTCCTTTATTATTCCAATATGTCTTATCGTTTTTCATTTTCCTTTTCCTTATTTAGTCTCAATTACCCCGATTACCTTCACAATCTCTCTTGATTCGGGATTTAGTTTATTCCAAAATGCTTCATATGCATCTTCTATATCAATAGGTTCAGTTAATCCTGTGAATAGACTATTTGTTTTAGTGTCAATAATTTCATCCCTTTGTTTTCCAATTTGTTGTCTTGTTTTTCTATTCATTGCTATTGCTGTTACTGTGAATTTCATTTTTTAATCTCCTTATTTTCTTTAAAATATTCCTGTATTGCTTCAATAAGATAAGGTTTATTAAATTCTGGTATAGATTTAAGATGACTTTCTAATCTACCAGAGCCATACTCTAGTTGCATCCTTAGATAATCTGCTACATTAATATAAGGTGGGAAGGCACAAGTCTGTATTGTTTCCTTCCATCCCGTAGGTTTATAATATTTTATAAACCTCTCTAAGAGCATGGCATTTTCAGCATTATCGTAGCTTTTCATTTATTCCCTTTTTTTCAGGTGGAGTAGTAGGCTCACAGATGGTATGAGAACCATAGCAAAAAGTAGCAACATCGCATCGGTTTTCGTGGGTATGCTTTTCTCGGTGTGGGCATATTAAATAAGTACATTTGTCTTTTTCAGGATTATTACAAATTACCCATTGCTCCTTATTATTCATAGTTCACCTACCTTTTTAGACTACAACCTTATAAGTATCCCAATCTGCTATATTAATGCCCATGCGTTTTTCTGCTAACCTAGAAGGTACTAATCCGATAGCATATTGAGAGTTTGGAGTACCAAATTGCCAGCCTTTATCCTTGTCAGAATTCCATTGTGGATCATTCCATAATTTAAGATTCATTTGGTCTTGGAATGTACGTTTACCAGCTTCGGCTTCTGCTTCGGTTAATACAATCCTATGATATATTCCTGCTAAGTGGTCACAGAATTTGTGTGCCTTACCTTCTGTAATGACCTGTTTAAGATGTTTTTTAAATAGCTTAGTAACTGTCATAATACTCTTACCTTATTCTTAAAATTCTCCACCGTCAATATGTATTCCATGTAAGTTATCGACAATGTAATCTCTATCAGGATACCCATCATCTTTAAATGCGATTTCCCCATGAGCTTTTTTACGCATTATATAGGTATCTCCTGAGCCAGTAGTAAATATCCATAACGTAGGTGGAAAAGTTCTAGCTACTTTTTTCAATGCACGTATTGCCATTAATTCAGCTTGTGATAATTCAAGGTCTGGCATTTACACTCACCTTATCATCATCATTAAGTCCAATGCCCCAAAATCTCAGGGCTGATTTAAGTGTGAATTCTTCACAATTGATAGAATTAGCTCCGCGTTCAGGGTCGGGATAATTATAACCATGTTCACGTGCAAAGTAAGTACGTACTAAATGGATATTGTAATTCCATTCAGGTATACCAAATGGTTGCCAATAAAAGCGTTTATAGTTTTCAGGCAAATCATCAAGTGTGCTTAGTACATGGCTTCGCCACCGTCTCCCATATGCTCCTTTCGCCCATTCAACGGCTTCATGTTCTTGATCTGTCATATTGAGTAAGTTTGTTCTCATAATACACTTACCATTTCTTTGTGTGATTCCTTCAAAGCTTCATAGTCAGGATAATCACCCATTAAATTCTGTGTAATAACCGTTGTTTTAATCATTGGATATTCACCCTGCATATAAAGTCCGAAGTCAAAGCGAGTTTGTTTTTCACTTGTGGTAACTAGGCACTCTATATCTTTGAATTTTGCCAGTATTAAAGCACAGTCCCTATCTATCCTGAATTTCATGTCTTTAGGCTCGCATTCCAGTCTGGATATCTTCATTCGCTTACCATCCGTTGCCACAATGTTAGGCTTAGACAGGTCGAAAAACAATCCGCAATATTTCATAACCTGATATTCACTTTTTATTATCTTATCTTTAACTTGTTTGATAGCATCGGATAATTCGCCTATTACTACTGATTGGCCTTCGACTTTAGGCATGGGTGGATAGCACTGTGGGTCGTCATCAAATAATGTTACGACATTTTTGTTTTTGCTCACAGGATTTGTTTGTGTGAAAGTTACGATAGGCACATTACCTTTGTATGGATGTTTCCCCATGCCCAATTTTTCTATGACTACAATATCATCATAAAGAGCTTCGGATAAATCCTTCATTATCCTGAAAGGAAGTAAGCATGTAAATTCACTTTCTATTCTGCATCCGCAACTTGTTACAATTGCAGTTTCTAGATTGGTAGTTGTAAACGTAGCCGAGCCGTCCTTAAATGCAATCAACACTTTCAATACAATAGGTAAGGTCGTGCGTGTTGCAACCGAATCTTTTACAATATTGAGTGATTGGGCTAAGTTACTGGCGAGCATGGTTACTTTGCCAGTTCTAGGGATTACAGGTTTGGGTGTTTCGTCCATATCTTCATCTTCTGTTTCATCTATTTCAACTTTGTCCGTTTCATCCTGTGATTCAATGGTAGGATCGGCTTTATATTCAGGTAAACTCTTTAGCCAATCCAGTCTAGTTTTCTCAGCGCAATCGGCTTCAATGGCTTGTTTTACGGGCTTACGGGTTATGGCTAGTATAATGTTGCTTGTGGCAAAGAATACTATACAGAAAAACCAAATTAGAAGCATTTCGTACATTGTGTTAATCTCCTATCCGTTCTAATTCGTCATGGTGACAGTCAATGCATTTATTATGGTCAACTAAGGTGATATCATCAAAGCAATTATGATGGCATACAGGGCATATGCAATTACAGGTTTTACTTTGACCTTCCGCTGGCAATCCGCAAACGCAACATAATTGATTGTCAGTTGTCATTACTTTCAATCTCCTGTTCTACTCTATTTTTACCTTTACCGCTAAATGTTTTAGCCATAGCCTTTGCAATGCATCCGGGCTTATAATCTCCGTTGACATGGATTAATGGTTTACCATTGTATTCAATGGTGATATCCTGTTCGGGAAGTTCAAATATGTGGCTTATTGCAGTTTCGCCATTCCATTTTTCGTATTCAACATCTTTACTGTATTTTTGGTCAATGCGTTCTTGCCATTCTTTAATAGCTTCGTTCCAGTCCATAATCAATCTCCTAAATTCTAGTTATTCAAGTCCAAGTATTGAGTGGTTGATACGAAGTACACCATCCCTTGTAAGAACTTTGATTTGCTCCTCTGAGACACAATCAACGATTATACCGTGAGTTTCAAATCCCATACCATCTATCCATTTTACCTTATCGCCTATCTTAAATTTGTCCATTTTCAATCTCCTAAATTCCTATTCATTTTAGCTTTTCACTCCTGCGCATTAACCATTGGGGAATTAATGCGCAGGGTATGACGAGCTAAACTTTAGTCGTCATCATCGTCATCATCGTCGTCATCTTCGTACTCGTCACTCTCATCATTGCCGTCCAGCCATGAAAAGAATGCGTCAAACAGACCCATTGTATCACCCCCTTTTATTTTTTAATCCCGTATTCTACTGTAAACAGGTGTAATCGAATTGATGTACTCTGATTCTCTGTACCTTGTGCTTGTGCTAGTTGTGAGACTTGTTGCGTAGCTTGTTTAGCAAATTGGTCTACTATGGGCATGACTGTTTGCCCTGCCTGTTTGATCTGATTCTGCCACTCAGGATTCTTTTCTTGCATATTCTGTACACAGGATGACAGTATTATAATTGTACCCAATACTAATACAAGGAATATGATTGTCCCGCCCCTTCCCTTTTTGTGAGCCTTGCCATTGCGATGCTTTCGTTTACTCATTGTTTACCTCACTTTATGGTTTATCCCTTGTTCTTGTATGGTAGCATATAAGGGGTACTTTGTCAAGCACTAGCTTAACATAAAGGTAAATCAATGCAGTTTTAAATTAATTGTGCTTGATTTCGGGGATTCGTTATAACTTGCAAAATCCCCTGCTATTGTTGATAGTAAATAGTAAGCTCCTACTTCCTGTGAATCTATTAGGTACAAATCAAAATCTCCCACTATCGCTATATTGAAGACATGCCATTTAATATCAGTAATCCCATGTTGCATTTTAAGCATGGCTGAATAAACTGATTCGTCCGAAGTATTTATAGCTGTGATTCCTAGCCAGTAACCGTTGTCTCGTGCTTCTCGCATAAGGCTTATACAGGATTCCGAAGCATATCCATTCGGATCGGCGTTCTTAATTGCAGTTGAGTTTTTAAGGAAGCGTTCTAGAGTTTTTGTGTTTTCAAAGCTTTTTAAATTAGCCTTAACTTGAAGCTCTGCATTTGTGTTTGTTAGTTTTGTATTATCATCATTAAGAGTAGATATGTGGGTCTTTAATTCATTGACTTTTAGAAATGCAAGTCCCATTATTCCAATTACAATGACTAGTACAATGCTTAATATGGTTACAGTTGTTTTCATTTTCTTATCTCAATCTCCTGTTTTAAATTAGCTATCAATGCCAGTCCTGCCAGTTCTGCACATGGCAATGTTTCAATGATACCTTCTATTTTATTAATAAATGCATCGCCTTTGCCATGTTCTTTATGTGGATTTAACCTTATGGATTCGGGAATAAGGATACTAAAAGCCGTAGATTCATTTCTGATATATGGTATTGAATCGGTATCTCCTCTATTTAGTGCGATTTTGATAGCAGTTTCTAATGCTTGTTGATACTGGTCAATACGAAAATATCTAGTGTTAGTGATGTTTGTATTGTAGTGGTTATCGTTGCTCAATGATGTTCCTATACCAGCGTGATTATGACCTAAACCGAATGTCATAATAACATAGCGTGGCTCACCTGCTAATGTCCACCTCATACCATCTATAAAAAGAATCGTACTTGCCCAATTCATAATGGATTTTCTCTGTTCTTGTTTTGTGCGATAAGCCGTATAATATTGAGTTCCGTTAGTCATTGGGTATGGGTCTACGGTAAATTCTTTTGCCGTTTGGGTTTTGTCAGTATCGCCAACAAAACGGTTTAATTTATCCAATACCCATAACTTTTTATTCCACCATCTATACTCAATAGTGATAGGTTCATATTTGTTTGTTTCATTACTAAACTTTTTAGTATGCTCTAATATTGCTATTGGGGCATCCATGCTAGATACTTCATGGATAGATACGGATATTATACTATTAAATTTTGCAGGTCTAATTTTACGACAACGTTTAGGTATTATTTTTTCTGTGTATTCGTAGGGTATTGTTACTTTCATTGTTTTAATCTCCTAATAAATATTTAGTTAGTTGCCTATATGCCCTTTGGTTTGTTTTTAATAACTTCTGCCAATGATAGGATTTTTTTATCTGAGTAATGGGCAGGTATAGAGTAAGCCACTCCATTTGAGTCTACGGGAATTAGGAACGCCCCTTTATCAGTCATAGCAGAGAGTTTGAATACAGAATTCCCTTCGATGATACTAATTGCCTCATTGATTTTCTTAAGATCACGCATTTCCTTATCTCCTAATAAATATTATTCTGCCGATTCAATCCATTTATCAATAATAGCTTGTGCTTTGATTATTGCTTTATTCCAGCTAAGATTATCTCCCCAATAATCGTTTTTATCATCTTTTATTAGCTCTAGTTTTTGTGCTTTTTCTCTAGGGTCTCCACATATAGCGTAGAGCCTATAACTTTTGGGGATTGTGTCTGTTTCCCTATCTATCAGATAAA
>Ga0172380_10005844_pt1 | contig 14643 bp, 16 predicted proteins | sample Leawe162metaG_FD_119747 | JGI IMG/M metagenome (GOLD analysis project Ga0172380, IMG submission 119747) | Leachate microbial communities from a municipal landfill in Southern Ontario, Canada - Leachate well 162 metaG | ecosystem: Engineered > Solid waste > Landfill > Unclassified | place...
CGATGGTGCGTGGTTGTAAGTGCGGCACTTTCGCGCTTACAACCATGCAGACTGGGCTTGTTTTGAATATTTGCCATCACCGAACATGATTATCAGTCCATCAATTTAGCTGACCAGACTCAAAATGGGCGTTCAGCATTTGAGTTGAGATTAGGCCTCCAGTTCAACGATGCAGACATTTGAAGGCTTCGTCTTGGAGATAAGGGCGCGGCTCGTTTCAATCGCCTGCTCTTTTTTTCCATGGTAAACTCCAAATTGCTGAATTGTCGTCTATTTCTCAGGTTTTTGCTTAACTTTAAGTGGCAGTGACGCTGGAGCGTGGGAACGATTCAATTGGTTGGCGGATGAACAATTACCGAGGATATGTCGATGGGAGGGCTGCCCACCGTTTTGGTTGTTGACGACAAGGAGTGGTCGCAACAGGCTTTGCGCCGTGCTCTGGAAGAAGACTTCACCGTATTCACCGCTTCCGGTGCGCATGATGGCCGCACCATCATGGCGCATGAAATGATACAGGTGGTGTTATGCGACCAGCGGATGTCGGAAACGACGGGTGTCGAGTTTTTGAAAGAGGTGCGCGAGCGTTGGCCTGAAACGGTGCGGCTCATCATTTCCGGATATGCCGAAGCCCATGACTTTATCGCGGGACTCAACGAGGCGGGCGTCTATCAATATATCCTGAAGCCCTGGCACCCCAAGGCGCTGCTGTTAACCGTGCGCGCCGCCGCACAGTTGTACAACCTGCAACAGCAGACTCAGCACCTGAATCTCGAACTAAGCGCCGCTGAACAGGCGTCGCGCCGACGTCCGGAAACCCGACGCGAGAAGTCGCAGAATTGTTTTGCCTTTTCCCATATCACCCGTGCGGCAGCCAGCCCGTTGAATGCCGTAGTGGGCATGGCGGCGCGCGTGGCAGGCAGCAATATTGCGGTGCATATCGCGGGGGAATCCGGCACCGGCAAGGAGTTGCTCGGGCGCGCCATTCATTATTCCAGCCCGCGCAGCGCACAAGCCTTCGTGATTGAAAATTGCGCGGCGATGTCCGATCAATTGCTGGAATCCGAACTGTTTGGCCACAAGCGCGGAAGCTTTACCGGCGCTTTCGAAGATCGCATCGGTTTGTTCGAGCAGGCCGATGGCGGCACTATCTTTCTGGACGAAATAGGCGATACGTCGCCGGCGCTGCAAGTCAAACTGTTGCGCGTGTTGCAGGAAGGGGAGATTCGTCAGGTCGGCAGCTCGCGTTCGCGCAAGGTGGATGTGCGCGTGCTTTCCGCGACTAACCGCGATCTCGAAGAAGAAGTGCAGCGCGGGCGTTTTCGCGCCGACCTCTATTATCGGTTGACCCAATTCGTCTTGCCGGTGCCTCCGCTACGGGAGCGCAAAATGGACATTCCGCTGATCGCTTTCGACTTGCTCAACGCAGCCGCGCAGAGCATGGGCAAAGACGTGGCGGGATTTTCTCCCGAGTCCCTGGATTGCCTGGGGCGCTACCACTGGCCGGGCAATGTGCGCGAATTGCAAAACGAAATCATGCGCGCGTTGATACTCAGCGAATCGCCCCATATCGGCGCGCATTTGTTTTCTGCAAAAGTGCTACAGGCAGCGCCGGAAGAAGCGGCAGCGGACATGCAGCTACTTTCCGGGATAAACGGCAGCCTCAAGGAGCGTATGGAAACGCTGGAAGCGCGCGTGCTGCGTGAAACGCTGATACGCCTACGCTGGAACAAGACCCGCGCCGCGGCTGAACTGGGGCTGTCGCGCGTCGGCTTGCGCAGCAAATTATCGCGCTATGGGCTGGAGAAAAACTGAGTAGGGAGCCGCGAAAGCGCGATAGGAAGACTTGACCCTTTGCGTGTTTTGTTTGTGATCTCAACAATGCAAGCCTGACCACGGTACGCCCGCCTTTGGTAACAGTGAACATAGACGGTGGAAAAGGGGAGAAAGGACGGAAAAGGAGACGCTACCCTTATTTTGAATAAAAACCTAATTTAAAGGGTGGCACTCCTTATAGCCGTTCGCATGAGTCAAGATTCTTCTGTCACCCCAGTATAGTCAGAGGATTTCCAATAATGGTTCAATGGACAGCTTCCAAATATTTTGGTAGCGTTCTCAACGGGATGCCTGCGATATAGAGCGCCATTACCCGCGTTCGCTGGGTATGGGCTGCGAGAGTTATTTGCTCGGTTTCGTCCTGCGTAGGTATCCCAAATTCTACGCTACCAATATTTAGTTCTTGGATTGGGCAACAAAAAAACAGGCGTCTTGGCACCTGTTTTCATATGGTAAACCGACCGCAGTGTAGGCTCAGTATGTAGCATTAAAAATCGATAAAAACTCGCTGGCATAACCGCTGGGGTCGTAAAAAGTCATAAAGACGAAGTCAGGCGGGAATGTTCCAATTTCTACTGCTGGACTATATACCGAGGCCATCATCGTAGCGTTAATAGACGGGTAAACAACATTATGCATATAGTTTCTGTCCGCATGGGTCGTGGTGCATTCGCGAATAGCATTGTAATAGGCACCATTGTTTGCCATCCCCATGTTGTCAATGCATGTTTTGGTGGCAGAAGCAAAAGAATTGGTATTTTTTGCATTGGCAATACTTTCCAGAAGCGTGGAAGGATTATCGGCTTTGGATTTTTTTATCAGATTATCTATGAGAGGATTGCTATCTCCCCATATCTGTTTGTAGTTCCCAATGTTACCGGCTAGGCGCTCTTTAATGCGAGCCTGAATAATTTGGAGGGGGTCGGCTGAAGTAACAATTTGGTCTGCCAATGTGACAGCCGAATATTGCAATAAAGCCAGTAAGGCAACGCACATGCTGTATTTTTTCATGATAACTCCTAATCCAATCTAAAGTTTAAAGAGCCGCGCACTTTAAGACTTTCCGTGACTGCCGCAGCCTTCCAGGCACGGGCATGGTGATTGGACTCCGAGGCAGGACTAGCATTACTGAATGTTAACCCTCATAATTTCCGCAGGCAGCCACCAACTTCAGTCATGATGACAGCCTCTACGGGAAAAAGCAATCAGGAATCGACTAAATTTCATATATAGGGGTATCTTGCGAATCGCCGCATATCGGCGCACATTTGTTTTCCGCAAAAGTGTTGCAGGCCGCACCGGAAGAAGCGGCATCGGACATGCAGCTACTTTCCGGGATAAACGGCAGCCTCAAGGAGCGCATGGAAACGCTGGAAGCGCGCGTGCTGCGTGAAACGCTGATACGCTTGCGCTGGAACAAGACCCGCGCCGCGGCTGAACTGGGGCTGTCGCGCGTCGGCTTGCGCAGCAAATTATCGCGCTATGGGCTGGAGAAAAAAACTGAATTATGAAGCTTATTGGCTTTATTCTAAGCCGGACAAGCCGGAACCAAAAATATTTACCGCAGAGACGCTTCAGACGCAGAGATTTTGTAGAGTCATTATATGGTTTCATCCTCCGTTGTATTTCTCCGCGCCTGAAGCGTCTCTGCGGTGAAAAAAATCACACGGAGAACCGCTCCAGTGCTTGATCTACGACATATTCTTCGCAAAAAATGCAACGACTTGACTGGTAAGTTACTAGGCCTTTTTCCAGACTGCGCTGGAAAAAAGAGGTTCGCTTTTGGCGAACAGCCAAACCGACTCACGCGAAGACGCGAAGGCGCGAAGAGAACCGAACCTGTATCTTTATTTTGCGAGTAGGGAATGAGACCGCCCACTCTTACTCGCCCCCACTTCTTCGCGGCTTCGCGTCTTCGCGTGAAAAATTCTTAGCAGAAATTGCGACCTTCACTTGAAAATCGCAACTTCACAAGCGACAATTTGTTGTCGTTTGTTATTGCATTAGAGCCTAAAATCTGCGTAATCTGCGGATTGAACTACGGATTTTAGGTTAAAACTGAAAATACTTCTCCAGCACCGACTGGATGCGGCGTCCCTGGCGATAGGCTTCTTTTAGGATGCGTCGGTCGAGGTGGTTGAGGGTGTCCGGGTCCACCTTGTTGCCGAGCGGTTCGTTTCTTTCCGCCTGGCTGTGTTGCAGGCGCAAACGCAGCAATTGAATATAAAGGAATGCCTCTACCCAGCCTTCCACTTCGCCGGCGTCCATATGCCAATTTTCTCCCGCCGCGCGCAGACGCCGGATAGTCGCGGTTTCGTTCACGCCGACGGCCAGACCAAAGATGCGCGCGGCATCGACGAACGGCGTGATGCCGTTGAATTTCAAGTCCAGCGTGTGCCCCTCGCCCGTCACGAAATCGCGCACCAGCCCGAGCGGCGGGCGGTTGTCCAGCGCGTTCTGCGTCATGTTGCGCAGGAACAGGCGGTTGTCCTTGATTTTGGCGTTAAGCCAATCGCGCAGTTCGTGCGCCAGCTCGCGTTTGCCGTAAATCGGGCGAAAATCGAAGAATATCGAGGCGTTAAGCAGCACCGGCATGTCGCCGCGAAAAATCCAGTCGGCGAACTTGTCTTTCCATTCATCCAGACTGAGGCACCATTCCGGGTTGCTCGCCATCACGTTGCCCTTGCACAACGGAAAGCCGCAAGCGTCCAGCGCATCGTTAATGCGCCTGGCCAGCGGCAGCAACAGCGCCCGCACCGTTTCCGCCGTCGCGCCTTGCGGCACGGTGAAGACGATGCCGTTATCCTGATCGGTGTTGAGGGTCTGTTCCAGCCGGCCTTCGCTGCCCAGCGCAAGCCAGCACAGGCCGGCTTGGCACAAGGGGCCGGCGGCGTTGCATTCGAGTTCGATGATGCGCTCGGTGAGCAAATCGTTAAGGGTGGAAATGAACAAGGTGAGCTGTTCCGCAGCGACCCCCTGGGCGAGCATGTTGTGCGCCAGTTGACGGATGTCGTCGGCGGCTTGCTTGAGCGTGTCGAGGTCGGCAGCGTTGCGGATGGCGCTGCTGATCTGGCGCAACCCGATACGTTGCAGCGAGAACAGGTCTTTTTCCGAAACCACGCCGACCAGCTTGCCGTTGTCGCACACCAGGATATGGCGCGAGCCGTGCCGCGCCATCAGCAGCGCCGCTTCGTGCGCCGGCGCGCTGGGCGGCAGGCTGACCAGCGCGGTGCTCATGATGCCGATAATAGGCCGATCGAGGTCTATCCCGGCCAGTACCACCCGGTTCAACACGTCGTGCAACGTAAAGATGCCGACCGGCGCGCCGTCTTCGGTGGCGACCATGGAGCCGATGCCGGCCTCGCGCATCGCGGCCAGCACCGCGCGCACCGGCGCATCCGGCGCGCACGTCACCGGCGCGCGCCGCACGATGCCGGACAGCGGGCTATCCATGGATTGCTGGCCGCTGCTCGAATTGGCGTATTGCGCCTGGATCGCCTGCTTGGATTGCTCCAGCAAGTGCGCCATGCGCCGCGTGCAGTATTCCTGGAATTGCGGGCTGAGGGTCAGCAGTTCGGCGAAATCGCGCGCCGCCAGCTCATAGCAAAAGGTATCCTCCTTGGCACTGTAAGTGCTGCCGGAAGCACTATTCGACAGCAACGCGCTCAACGGGAACGACTCCCCCTCGGTCATTTCCCAGCGCGTATCCTCCTTGCCGTCGCGGGAAAATCCCTGCTCCGACAACACCGCGCCCTGCTTTACGATGAAATAGCGCGCCGCCTCGCGCCGGTCGGGCGACACGATCACCTCCCCCTGAGCGTAATACCCCAGCTTGAGACGTTCCACCAGGAATTTCAGGTGCTCCGCCGCCATCCGGTCGAACGGGGAAAAATGGCGTAAATGGTCTATCGCTGCGGGGAAACCGTTGGGGGCTAGGGGGGTGGAGGTATCCATTGAGGTCGGCTATTTATGGCTGTTGAACCTAGAAAGCTCAGTTGAACGGGCTGGAGTGTGCGGTTTTCCGGGTGCAGGGCAAGGCGCAACGACGAAGAATGGTTTGTTCCATTCTGAGGAGTTGCAACGCCGCCATGCGCCCGGAAAACCGTGCAATCCAGCTCGTAGCGCTCTCACCAAACGGGTGAATGCAAAATACATGACAAAGCTGTTTAGAACAACCATGTTACACATCTTGGCAAGCGGTCAACTGAGCTTTCTAGGTTGAAGTATTCGCGTCGCTGGCGCAAAGCGGCGGGGTCACAGCGGCGGGGTCAAGTCTTGCATTCCAGCACACCGGAACGCCCACCCCATTGCGTGAGGCATCAACCATAGCCCCGATTAATCGTGCCTTATTTCACCCCGTAAATAGAGCGTATCGGGCGACAGATCGATCTCGTCAGTCCACACCACAGTGCCGTAAGCAACATGCGCTTTCATAAAGCAATTGGCTTCCGTAAGCTTCGACCAAGCCGGATAAGACAAATACGGCTTCATATCGAACCTGCGGCATTCCCCATTCGCAAAAACAACATCGAGAGAATAATCAAGCTGCGCTTTCACCTGCACAACATCGGGGGTCATCGCCTACTCCTTAACGTAACGGATCAATCTTGAAGGGCGTCTGGCCGCTGGATGCAAGAAACCAGTCAGCCATCAAATCATCTTGATGCAGTTCTATCCATGCCTGCACAAGTTTCATCTGCCGGGAAGGAAGGCTTCCCTCCAGCACCTCACCGTTCGGAATACCGATCGAAATTTTGAACTCATTATAACGCGCATGAATATGCGGCAGATGATGCTTCTCGGTATCGAAAACATACATCGATATCAGAATGCCATAAAACATGCTGATGGTCGGCATAGCACTACCTCACAGGATGGAATGCCTGCATTATCCTAGAAAGCTCAAAAGACACGCACGAAAACTATCGGTAAAGCGCTCATAGGGAACTTACTCAGAGAGGGTGACAATCCGAATTTCGGATAAGCCAAAACAGGCACATAGTTCGCGGGCAGCTTCGCGGCTAACCCGCATCAGGACGACGAACGCGCCCAGGAAACGGCCTCATCCACATCGCATTCCGTAACGCCACGGGCAGCAATGATGTCACGAATGTCTTCCAATTCCTCATCTTTGCCGGTTGCACTGATTTTTTCGGTGATAGTCATTAACGTGCCTTTGGGACAAACGCTAAAAAATCCAACTATACGCTTTTTGAGTATCCTTGAGCGCGTGCTTCCAGTCAATGCCATTTTTTCTTCAAATTCCCGAAAAAATCTGTATTCCGCTCTGCCCATATGCGAAGATGTACGATGCATACCTACTGAATTTTAAGGGAGGGATTAGTCATGGAAATTCGCAAGATTTGCCTGTTGGGCGGCAGCGGTTTTGTCGGCAACTATCTGATCAACCAGTTGTACAAGGAAGGCCATCAATTGCGCTTGGCTACGCGCCACCCCAGCCGTTGCAAGCATCTTTTCGTCCTGCCCGATCTGGATATCCGCAAAAGCGATGTGCATGATCCCGCCGAACTGGCGCGCCAATTTGCCGGCATGGACACGGTGATCAATCTGGTCGGCATCCTGCACGAACGCAAAGCCGGCGATTTCGAGCGCAACCATGTCGAACTGCCGCGCAAGGTGGTGGAAGCCTGCCGCATAGCCGGCGTCAAGCGTCTGCTGCACATGAGCGCGCTGGGCGCATCGCCCGAGGGATTGAGCAACTACCTGAAAAGCAAGGGACGCGGCGAAGCGCTGGTGCGCGAGGCGCACGGCGCGGCGCTTCAGGTCACGGTCTTTCGTCCCTCGGTGATTTTCGGCTGCGGCGACGACTTTCTCAATTTGTTCGGCAAGCTGCTGCAATGGACGCCGGTGCTCCCGTTGGGCAGCGCTCATGCCAAATTACAGCCGGTTTCCGTGAGCGATGTCGCTCGCGCCTTTGCCGTCAGCCTGGCCAATCCCGCCACGTATGGCAACGCTTACGACCTGTGCGGCCCGCAGGTCTACACCCTGAAACAACTGGTGGAGCATGTCGCATCGGTGCTTGGGCTAAAACGCCTGATCGTGCCGCTGGGCGATTCTTTGTCCTATTTTCAGGCGTGGGCGATGGAGTTCTCGCCGGTGAAAGTGCTCACTCGCGACAACTATCTCAGCCTGAAAACCGATTCCGTCTGCAACTGCCCGTTCCCCGAAGTATTCGGCTTTGCGCCCATGCCGCTGGAAGTCGAAGCGCCGGTGTGCCTGGGGTTGATGCCATCCCGCCATCCGCGCGCGTTCATCGGCGACGCCGACAATTAGCTCAAGCGAAAACGCATGGAAATTTACAGCGTCGGCGGCGCGGTGCGCGACGAACTGCTCGGGCTGCCGGTGAAGGATCGCGATTACGTGGTGGTCGGCGCCACCCCGGAAGACTTGGTGCGCCGGGGCTACCGTCCGGTCGGCAAGGATTTCCCGGTGTTTCTCCACCCGGAAACCCATGAGGAGTATGCGCTTGCCCGCACCGAGCGCAAGACGGCGCGCGGCTACAAGGGCTTCCAGGTGTATGCCAGCCCGGACGTGACGCTGGAGCAGGATTTGGCGCGGCGCGATCTCACCGTCAACGCCATCGCCAAGAATAGCGATGGGCTATTTATCGACCCCTATGGCGGCTTGGCTGATCTTCGCGCCGGCATCCTGCGCCACGTCAGCCCGGCCTTTGTCGAAGACCCGGTGCGCATCCTGCGCGTGGCGCGCTTCGCCGCCCGCTTCGGTTTTCGCATCGCCGACGAAACGCTGGCGCTAATGCGCGCCATGGTGGAAAACGGCGAAATCGATGCGCTGGTGCCGGAGCGGGCATGGCAGGAACTGGCGCGCGGCCTGATGGAACAAACTCCGTCGCGCATGTTGCTGGCCTTGCGCGAATGCGGCGCGCTGGCGCGCATCCTGCCCGAAGTGGAACGCTTGTTCGGCGTGCCCCAGCCGCAACGCTGGCACCCCGAAGTGGACACCGGCGTCCACACCCTGCTGGGGCTGGACTATGCTGCCGCGCAAGGTTATGCGTTGGCGGTGCGCTTTAGCGTACTGCTGCACGACCTGGGCAAGGGAACCACGCCCAGGGAAGAATGGCCGCGCCACATCGCCCACGAACTGCGCAGCGCCGCGCTGGTCAAGCCGCTGTGCAGCCGCCTGCGCGTCCCCGGCGATTGCCGCGAACTGGCGCTAGTGGTCGCACGCTTTCACTGCCTGCCGCACCGCGCCGATGAACTGCGCCCCGCAACCCTGCTGAAACTGTTGCTCGACACCGACGCGCTACGCCAGCCGCAACGCTTCGAACATTTCCTGCAAGCCTGCACCGCCGATTATTGCGGTCGCGGCGGCTACGAAAACCGACCATTCCCTCATGCCGACTACCTGCGCGCCGCGCTGCATGCCGCCGCCGGAATTGACGCCGGTGCAGTGGCGCGACTAGCCGGCGACAATCCCCTGACAATCCGCGACCAAGTGCAGGCAGCGCGCCTGGAAGCGGTGAAACGCTGGCATGATACAGCGCTGCGGCCAACTTCGTAGCCCGCCGTCACGGCACATTCGGTGTTGGGCAATACACGATGGCGCGTTCGTTGACAGTCGCGGCTCTCGCGCCCTTTGGATAAAAGCGCGCTTAACCTCGTTCCCACGCTCCACTTATGCGTAACGATGAGCGCGAAGCGTGGAAACGATCAAATTTATCCAGATTCGACTTCAAGCTCCTTAACGCGCATTTCGTTGCCGCCCGTCACTTGTATCTGGTAACTGCCGCAGGCGGGGCAAGGTTCATACAGCGCCGCGACGGCCACATTGCATGCGCATTTCATGCACCAGCCCTGCCCCGGCATTTCTATGATTTCCAGGCGCGCGCCCTCTGCGATTGTAGCGCGCGTCACCGCTTCGAAACAAAAACGCAACGCTTCCTTTTCCACCGCTGCCAACTGGCCGATCTCCAGCCACACGGCTTTGACTTTTACGCAGCCATCGGTGCGCGCCGCATCTTCAACGATCTGTACGATGCCTTCGGCCAGTGACATTTCATGCATGGGCAATCTCGATTTCGTACTCTACGCAGGGGTCGAGCGATAACACGTAATGTTTAACGGTGTTCGTTAAGCGCACCGCATCGCTTTCCTTCAGGCCGCCAAGATCGCTTGCCAATGCGCCTTGCGGATGAAAATTCCATTCCGTGGGTGCCACGGTCAGATACTGCGCAACCCGCCCGGCTTCGATGCGCACATGGTGCAAAAGCATGCCGCGCGCCGTTCGCACGACAGATAAGCCGGTGGCATCAGACGCGCAAATGTGCTGGATGCGTCCGTCATGCCTTGCGCGGGGGAAATTGTCCGGATTGGATTGTTCCCAGCGGGATGCAATGCAAGGCGCAAATTGCGCCGTGTGGTCATTCTCACACAAGCAATTTGCAACGCGGCAGTGCGCCTGCTGGGGGCAATCCAACCGGACAATTTCCCCCGCGCAAGGCATAATATTTTCATGCGCCAGCGCTTCGGCGCTATCCAGTAAATCGATGAGCCGGGCTATGACTCTCGCCGACAATCTGGACGGGCGCTTGCGCAATATGTCTTGCAGCAACGGAGTGTATTGGCTATGCGCCAGCGCTCCCGTTTCCATCGGCTTGCCGCCATAAAGCGGCATGGCGGCAAATTCATGGTCGAAATGGCCGGCGTATGTTTGCCAGATGTCGGTTGCCCGCCAGTTCGGCTGCAATGCGCAGTATGTAGGCTCGCCGACGAATTCCAGCCGTTCTTCCTCACACTCCAGAGCGGCAAAAACGGGGGCGAATAATCCCTGCCCCGCATTCCGCCATGCGCTCAATTTGGCGTATGAATCGAGTTGCTTCCATTCTGCAACCGTCACGCCTAACAATACCTGAAGCAGTTCAGCCAGAAAAATTTCAGCGTTGCCCTGTCCGGCGGCAATGGCATTCAGTGCGCCATGCCAATGCACAAACTGCCGCTGCTCTTGCGGCAAGCCCAGCAAGCCCGGCCAGTCCAGCAGCAAGCGCCACAAGCTTTCCTGCATCGCCTCGCAGGCCACGCTGCGCTCAAGCGCCCGTTCGCCCGGCAATTCGCCGCCTTGCGCCGCAGACACCGCAGCCATGGCCGCCGCTTGCTGTGCTTTGCCGCATACGCTAAACAACAGGGGCGCCATCTGAACGGCGTTGTCCGGCGACCGTCCTTCCAGCAGCCGGTAGGCTTGGGGGCGTGTTGATTTCAGATCAACGCCGAGCACAATATTGCCGTCCCACACGATGCGCAGACTCAGTTTGCCTGAATGGGTCATGTTATCCTGGATTCGCCACGCGTAAATGACATGCGCAAAAAATCGCGCCGCGACACGTTTGTTAGACGGATGGTTTCATCCTTGAGGTGCGGGTTGTCTGCGCTCCCGGCGAACAAGGCGATGACGATCTCTTGGGCTACCGCCAAGGCTTCATCGTGCGTGGCGAAGTCCGGCACCGGCGAGATCAATGAACAAATGTGGCATGGTCCGATTGCCGGCTCGTTCAGCCCCATAAATTCATACGCGCCGGAGGGAAAATGCCACACGGCCTTTTCATCCAACGCCAACGGAATAAGCGCTGCGTCCTGGCCGGGCAACAACACCAGATTGATGGTCCAGGGTGTCACCAACACCCCTATCCAGCGCCCTTCCCACTCGCGAAAGCCAACCGCCTCGACCCGTAGCGCCGGGTTGATAATGGGTATGTCGGCCATCCGCGTTCGTGCGATTTCGCTAAATGCGGCCTCAAGTTTCCGCACTCTAGGTGTCATTCTTTCAGCACCATGAATTTGTGTTTCGGCGCATCGCAATTCGGGCAACGCCAGTGTGCCGCCAGCGCAAAAAACGGCGTGCCTGGTAAGATATGTGCGGCTGAATCGCCTGCCGCCGGGTCATAGACCCACCAGCAAATGCCGCATTCCAACTGGGTTTGCGCATTGATTTTGCTATTGTCACCGAGATAAGAGCCTTCAAACATGCGGCATCTGTTCGCGCATGACGGCTAACCACTCGCCCAGCCGTTCGGCGCTGTCCCGATAGTCTTCAGCTGCGGCCAGGGCGACTTCGGGCACGTCCGCCACTTCAATGGTGTTGAGGATGATTTGATCCGAACTGTTGAAATACTGCACCCACCACACATGGGCCAATCGCGTGCTGGTGATGCGGCAGTTGCCATAGCCGCGCGACAGGATGCTCACCGTCCCGGCGCCGAATGCCTCGAACAGGTATTCCAGGTCTTCCGGGGACATGGGCAGCAACGACAAATTGATGACGTGCGCAGGCTGCCCGGCTTGATATTCGTTTGAGCGTTCCCGCAACTCGTTGAGAATGGCGGGGGCGTTCATGATGCCCTCGCGTAGCGGCGGCGCGCAGATGCCTCTGGTTGCGCCCGACAAGGCGGACAGCCGCACTTCGGCTGGAATGGCGCAGGCAAGCAACGCATCGCGCCGCACCCCGCCATCCCCGGAGACTTCCTGCACGCGCCAGACTCCGGCGAACACCGTTTCCTGAATATGCAGATTGCTCGGCTCGCGCACCAGCACGCTAACTTCGCCGTGTCCCAAAGACTGGTTAATCAACTCAACCACCTTGGGCGGCAGACCGAGCAATTCAATGCTCGCATCGCTCCCGGCAAGCATCGCGGCGCGCAGATTTTCCATCACCGCGCAGGCGCCGGCCAAAACTTCCGGTTCTGCTTCGAGGTGGTGAATGGGCTGGGAAAAAGTTGCCATTTCGTGCGGGAGCGGCAGGCAATCCACCGCTTCCGCTTCGGGCTGGGAGCCGGCGCCGAAGACAACGACAGGAATGGAAAAATCTCTCATGACGTTATCCTTGGGTTAACACCGTGGGCGCGCGGCTGACTGGTTTTTGCAGCATGGCGGTGCATTCGGCGATAAACGCGGACCAATCGCGCAACCCCTCGATGGCGCCGACATAGCCGCCTTTGCGCAGGAACAATAATGCCGGCAAACGTCCCAAGCCAAAACGCGTCCGCACTATCCCGGCGCTTTCCGGGCGCACCACGGCGGCGCGCCCGACGCCGATTGCCGCCAGCAATTCGGGGAAGATCACCGCCATGTCCCAGCTTTCAGCCGCCGTATCCGGCTCTTCCGTAAATAACACGACGCCAACGCCAGGTTCGTTCAAGAAAGCCTGAAAGCCGGTCGGGTCGAGATCGGCTATGCCGTGCCTCTCCACCAATTTATCCAGCAGTCCGCCGAAGTTATTGCTCATGGCTGAGCGCGGCGGTTTCCAGGCAATAGTTGCATTCATAATTTTCCTAAGCCGGACAATTGCCGGAACCAAAAAGGGGAATGGACTATGGGCTATGGGTGATGGGTGATGGGTGATGGGTGATGGGTGATGGGTGATGAGAGGTGGCTTTCATCACCCATTCCTCATTACCCATTACCCATTGCCCATTGCCCATTGCCCATTGCCCATTACCACAAAACCCGATTACAAACGAATTCTTGTCAGGTTTTGACATCATTGGGCGGGTAAACGACTATTCCTTGCGCACAAAATCAGGTCGGAAAATGTCGGGAAGTTGCGGCTCTCTGCCGATCAAATCGGCAAAGCAGTCATCGAAATCGTCCCGACCGGCGGCTATCCGTTCGAGCGCTTCCAGCGCGGAATTAATCGTGGCCGCACGTTCTGCGTCTATGGCTTCACGCGCGCTATCCAGAAACGTCAGCAACCAATCTCCGGGGTTAACGTTGCCGAGCAGCATGGTGTTGATACGTTTGCGTCCGTTGCGCCCGTCGCACCAGGCAAACAGTTCTTCAACCTCGGTGACTTGCATCGGGATGCCTATGCACATGGGGTCAACTCCCGCCTGAGACTGCAAAAAAACGCTCGTCGCCAAAGCGGCAGGCACTATCCGCCGAGGGGCGTCCAGCTTCATAAGTTGCCATGTCCAGCAGGTCGCCGTTAAAACTTCGGCTTGCAACTGGAGTCGTGCGTGGCGCATAAGGGATGTCCCAGCGTTCCATCCATTCCAGCGCGATGTGCAGCGCAGACGGGATTTGCGCCTTGACCGGCTCACGCAGGCTGCCGCCGAAATCGTCCAGTTGTTCCGGCTGCACACCGATTAGCACCATGGATTCAGGCAGCTTGCCACCCAGCGCCGCACAGGCAATGACCTCCTGAAAGCCGGTCTGATGCAAGCTCATCTTTTTGACGCCCATGAAACGCGGCACCTCGTCGTCCTGCGCGATTACCATCTCACCCGGCTTCATGCCGTAATCCACGGCATCGAATACGATCAGGCGGCGCGCATCTTCAAGGTAGGGTAGCAAATACAGCCCCTGAGTGCCGCCATCCATCAGCGTCACATCATTGCCAAACTGGTAGGCGGCATTCATCGCTTCGACGCAGCGCACGCCAAAGCCTTCGTCTGCCCACAAAATGTTGCCTATGCCCAAAATCAGTAGTTGAGTATTTTTCACGTTATCGCCACGATAATACGGTGCTGGTCACGGTGGCGAGATACTATTCCATTTGTTACGACAATGGAACGCCGTCACCCAAAAAAACGCGTATTTTTGCCCGCGTTGCATCCCTGTCCGGGGGAGAAAAAGACGAAGTGCAATGCTGAGCCATTTGCGTTGCGCTGCAGCCCTTGCGTAGCAAGGGCTGGCGAGGGGTGGCAAAATTATTTTACCCCAAAACAACAACCCTCCATAACGAAAAATCAATGGCTTATAATCCATCGTAAATGCCATGGTAAGAATTTCCACCCCAAGCCGCGCAGCACTCCGGAAAACCCATAAAAACACATGCAAC
>Ga0172380_10005845_pt1 | contig 14643 bp, 16 predicted proteins | sample Leawe162metaG_FD_119747 | JGI IMG/M metagenome (GOLD analysis project Ga0172380, IMG submission 119747) | Leachate microbial communities from a municipal landfill in Southern Ontario, Canada - Leachate well 162 metaG | ecosystem: Engineered > Solid waste > Landfill > Unclassified | place...
ATTATATTGTCACTTACGTCTTTTGTAACCTTACGATTTGCCATCGTTTTTATCCTCCTTGGACTTGATTTCTGTGTCAATTACGGCCATTTCGGCCATCACCTGCTCCTGTTCAATCCCGGTCAAGGTCATCTGCAACCTGAGCCGCACCAATTTTTCGTTCAGGAAAAGCTTTTTCATTTTCAGTAGTTCCACTTATCGCTCCTCCAATATTTCGACACGTTCAAGCAATTGCTGCATCCCTTTCGTCAGCACTGACACCATTGCTCCGATGTCCCGCCCGTCGTGTTCTTCAGCAACGATATTCCCGCCGATATGCGCCCTGGCAAACTCCGGAAGTGTCTCGTGGTCGATCATGCCGTGCTTACCTTTGATGTTCCTGATCGCTTCAAGAGCATCCTCGTTGTAATCCGGGGTCCGATCTGTGAATGACAGCGCCGACACATTACCCCCAAAATATGCGTTGTTGTAATCGACGATTCCCCAGTTTCCACTTGACCCACCCGACTGGGCGGATATCGTGATCGCCTGCTTGTATTTCGCCGTTCCGGACGTAACGGGCATGTTGGGGATATCGATCCCGGAAAGCGTTCCTCCGGTGTAGATCCCGAAGGCTCCGGACCCATAAACAGTCATCGCCGACAGAACGTCATCATTTGCCGTTGCGGTCAAGGCGGGCCTGTTAAAAATCCCCCTGGCGACATGCCCTGACGCACTCATCGCCATATCGATGTCCAGGCAAATTGCACCATCCGGAGTGGACCCGATTCCGAGGGCGTTCACGAATGCGCTATGCGTGTGAATTATGTTCGCATACGAATAGACGTGGTTGTGGCTCAGAAGGGCGTAGGTTCCGGTATGCGTGTGATTTGATGCCGCATAACCCGTGTGCGTATGGGAATATTCCGCATAGACCCCCGAGTGGGTGTGCGTGCTGGTCGCGTATCCGGTATGCGTATGCGACGTGAGCGAATATAACCCCGCATGGTCTCCCCATCCGTAGGCCGTCTGCCCATTGGCGATATGCGCGTGGTTGTAAGCGGCCTCATGTTCTTCTCGTTCCGCCACCGCGGTGCCGGTAGGGTCAAACGATGCAGGAGAATAAACGCTGTTTTCCAGTCCGCCAGATCGCGTGATGGTTGGAAACGCCCCATAGGTCGGATCGTCGATCGTGGGGATATAATCTTCGTCGGACGATGAGGCGGATTTCGTCAGGTCGTAGATCCCGGCCGTGACCATAACCGGGAACATCTCCAAATAATGGGGCGTCCCGTCGATAAGGATTTCCCCTATCCGGGGGATCCCCGAAAGGTAGACGCCTCCTGATTGGATGTAAGCGGCCGGAATGTCGCCCGCATAAACTTCCGTTTCGGCGGAAATCGATTCCCACGCTGCGCAATAATACGCCCGCCCGTTCGAGATGATCTGTGCCGCTACCCTTGCGCCGGAAAGCGTTCCGTCAGCATACCCGGCAATGTTCGCGGTGAAAACGTCCAGGGATGCACTTGCAGCCGCACCAATCGTCGGGTAGACCTTGGCGTAGCAGTACCGCGTCACGCCATCGAATTTGACGATCTTCGGCGCGCCGGACAGTGGCGAGAATGCGTAAGTCTTTATGACCCGTAAATCTGCCATGTCTATGCCTTCGTCGGGTAAGCCTTCGTATAATGCACCGCTCCCGCCGTATCTGTAACCGGAACGAGTTTCGGCGTTCCAGAGATATCGGCGTTTGCCTCCATGGTCACGATGGGTTTATCGAGATATTCCTTGCCGTTCAGATAGGTTGCCATATCGTCCTCCTAAGTTTCCCCAAATATTTTGTTTACGGTCCATTGTGTTATCCAATCGAGCACATATATTTCATTACTTGCCTGTGGGGCCCCGGCCGCAATTCTTCTTATCCTCCCAACGAGATTGTTTCTGGAAACCATCGTTTGCTGAAGCCCGGCGTTGTCGTAATCCAATTCAAAGGATACGGAGTATGTTGAATATTGCGCAGAATGCCCTGATCCAACCGTTATTTCTGTCGGAACATTCACCGTATCCGATTCAATCATCCCCGTAATGCTGGTGTTGTTCCAGTCAAGATCAAACCGAAATTTATCACCAACATCCTCTGCCGCCGAAAGTGCAACGATCATCTTGAAATAAGGGTTCGTTGTTCCGTCCCACCGGTAAGGTGCCCGCATGCGAAAGAATAACTCTTCTCCATCAGCATTATAAACCGGCATGGAGAACCCGGTGAATGCTCCCAAGGAAACCGGGGTTGGAATTATTGATACTGTGGGCGCAGTCTTGACGAGCTGCGTGGAACTTAGTTGTGGACGAAGGGTTAAACCCCTCTTGGCAGTTCCCGCAAAAGTGGCAATCCCTCCCGAAGAGATATCAAAATAATTTAATGCCTCACCAAATCTACCAGGCGCGGGAGTTTCGTCTCCTATTGTTACACCATTGATGTATGGTAGCCCGTTTTTGTAGATCATCGCCTTTATGCTGCCAATGTTCCGCCTGCAACGACCGCCAGGTATTTTGCCGTGACGGTTGCAACGTAAGCCGAACCGTGCGCCCCACCGGCAATCGTCAATTGAATTTTCGTGCCGACGTTAATCAGCATGAACCCGGTCCAAGAAAGTTCCGCCTCCGATGTAAGGTTCGCCACCGCGCCAAGGGTCGATGAAATAATCACCCCAGGCGTTGCGTTGTCCGTCTGGATGGAAATAGAAGTCAACGCCCCACCTGCCGCCTCAGCAGGCATTTTGACCGACAGTCCTTCAAGCAGCACCGCCTGAGTCGTGCCAGTCAGAAGGTCGTATGCCGACGCCGCCTGGTTGAGGGACTCTGTTGCCTGGACGACCTGAACCTGCCCGACACCTGTTGCGAGTTTTGCGATGATCGCGTCAAGGTCGGTATGCGCAAGATCGAGGCTTGACTTGACCGAATCATCTTGAGCCGCCCCGCCATCACCGGTGAATGCGCCAATTTTATCACTTTGCGCCTCAAGCGAGTCTGTGGAGTTATCGAAATCGCTCGTATCTCCGCCGCTCTGTTTCGTCATGAGAATTGACAGAATGGAGTTATCCAGAACCTTTGCCGGGTAGACCGTGCCGGTGTCGGCGGTGGCGGTTAGGTATTCCGTTGCCAAAAGGATCAATCCGGTATCGGTCTTGATGTTTGGCAAATCCGTATCGTGGATGGTGCCGACTACTCCGGCCACCGTCCCGATATCTGAAATGGCCGTGCCTACATCGGTTTGGATGCTGGCACAGGTGATTACGAGGCCATCAACGGCGCTATCGATATCCGCCGTTTCAAGGACGACGTTTGACCATACACCGGCCGGGATATAGGCCGTTGTCCCGTGGATCGTTGCGGTGATCCCGGATACGACCAGCTTGTACATGTCGCCCGTGACCCAATCGGCGGCAATAAACTGATACGCGCAATAAACCGAACCGTTTGCCTTGCTGAAGGTAGGCTGTGCAATAGTCCCGGTAGCGAATGCCCCGCCACCAGTTGACTTCTGCATGACGGCGCTGATGCTGGTGATGTCGATAGACCCGGAAGCAATGGCCCCGGCGTCGATGTCGAACACGCCGATATTGAAGAACTGGACCGCGTTTTCCTCTACCGCTTGACTGTCAGAAAAGGTGGTTCGCAAGGCCGCCGCCCCACCGCCGAGTTTTACGTTGATATCCTCAAGGCGTTCAAGAACGGTACCGTCTGCGTTGGCGACGACCGCCGATGTGTCAACCCCGTTTGCCGCGTTATTCTCTCCGATGAATTTTGATTCGTCCCAGCTCATAGCGGCCCCCTTACTGTACGTTCAGGTGAACGGCCGCAACGCAAGTCTGCGTTGTTGCGGTCAGCACAATCTTCATAAACGGGTAGCATTCCGGCTTGAATGACTTCCCTCCGGTCGCCGTCGATAGCCCAGACACGATTGACCCGCCGCCTGTCGGCGTGAAATACGTTCCCGCCTTTGTCGAGCACACGGTGTAGGTGATCGCCAGCGTCCCTCCGCTCGTTGCATTGGCATAGTCGATACTGAAGATGCCGTTTTGAGCGATTTCGCGCATATCGAAAGCAACCGATGTTACCGCCGCCGCCGTTGTCACGGTCTGCGCCCCGTTGAAAACATCGTAAGTCGTGATCGGTCTCATTCCCTTTGGCATTGTCTGAACCTCCTTGTTTAAGTGTACTGCCTATGGTTTAATATCCGCCGCCTTGACATTCCATCCCACACCGCCGCCCTTTGGTATAACCCGGAACATCTTGTCCCCCTTGCTATTGAAGAATATCTTCGTTATTCTCCCCATTTTACCGTTTGCATCCGTAATTATTGATCCAACCGTTAATTTAGCAGGAGAGCTTCCCCTACTTTCATATTTAGTCGCGCTCTCAATATTCCCACCGATTTCATTCATCTGCGCTTCGTTCGCGGCCCGGATATTATCCTCACGCACCTTCTCTTTCAATTTGGCAAGGCTCTTGGAAATTCCTGTATCTCTGGACTTTGCTCCAACATTACCGGCTTGCGCCCTCAGATCGGTAATGTCAACCGGTTCTGGCCGCATTTCAAAGAATCCCTTGCCGGTGCTATCTGGTAGCAATGGCCTGTCAGGAGGAGCCGGGAGTCTGTTCGATGGCATACCGCGAACCGGGCCATAAGGACGACCAACAGGGACGCCCCTTGTCACTTCCGGGGAGTACCCGGGAACGGGAGGAACAGGCGGTTGATTTCCTGGCCCTGCGTATTCTCCTAATTCCATTGGCGGTCGTTCCGGAATGGCCGCAATGTCTTTACCTATCTCGCTTCTGATGGGCGCCGTCCCTGATTTCATCAGCCGATCTGCTTCAGAGAACATGCTTTTAATGATCCTGTCGGGGCTATTGAGGTGCTTAATATATTCCTTCACCCCTCGACCAATTCCCCCCCTTGCCACCATTGCCGGGTTCATCGTTAGGACACCGGTGAGAATCTCCCCCGAAGTGAAAATATCCGTGAAGTCAACTAGACCTTTGATGTTTTTCCGTGCATCGACAATCGCCCTATGATTGACTTCCTTTTCGATTGCTTTAAGGGAACCATAGGAGTTTTTCAAGTCCTGGTATCCTGGCCCTACTGCGTTCATAATGTTGGCATCGAGTTCTTCGCGCATTTGGTTTGCGACTGAAGCATCAACCCGCGCCTTTGCTTTTGACACGCGACCTTCGTAGAAACCGCCCAACGAATTATTAAGGTCGGCAATCCTGGCTTCTATGATTTCTGGTGACTGACCATGCAGTTCCGCTATCTCGGCCTTTAAATCCTCGGCATATTTCCTTACCTGCGGGTTGTGCTTCAAATCCTGCGCGACAGTATCAAGTTTCTTCAATATCGGCGTGGAGTTGAAAGCTGCTCCCTGATCCCCGGCAGTCGTAGCCATCTGGTGATATTGCTGATAGATTGATCTCTTAGTTTGGTCAATTGACTCCGCAAATTGTTTGAGGCTTTTTGGTAACCCCCCTGATACGTTTCCCGTGCTGTCCGTCAGAGAAAGGTTCTTGGAGTTTCCTATGATGTTCTTAACGGCGTCCGTTGCACGTCCAAAATATCGGTCGGTCTGCGTAGAGGTTCTTTTGCCTACAACGGTTGGCCGGATGCCCTTTTCAATCCCAGTCTTAATTACCGCGTCAAGGTTTCGCTCTACTACTTCCGGCGCTCTTGCCGTCAGGCGAGCCGCATCTCCCGCAATGTTCGTCAATTCTTCCGCAGCGCCCCCGGTAAATTCGGCCGCCGATTTTAATCCCCTCAACATTGGCACGGCCATAGCGATATTTGCCACTGATTCGGCCCGTTTTGCCTCTTTCGGATACGCCCCTTTGAATGCCCCGTATGCTTCCCCGAGCGTCTTTATGGCGCGTCCTGGCGCATAGGCCGCAGATTCAGCAAGAGACTCGTCGGCGCTTACGCCCATTGGAACATCAAGAATATTCCGGCCCGTTTCCGAAATGTATTCCTGGGCCTTCCTAGGGACAATCTTCCGATATGCCGCCGACAATCCCTGCATCCCGAGATCAATCCCAAAACCGGCAATGTCGCCCGCAATATCAATGGCTCTTCCAGGTGCATTCGCCAGTCTCCCGACGAATGATTCGCTTCGCGGGTCCGGAATGTCGGCAAGGGTCTGCTTTATCCCGCCCATGCGTTTGCCGAAATCTTCCTTTATGGCCCCGGCCGTCAGTGGCCCCGTTGCGGGTTGTCTCCCGACGGATTTCTCCCATTCCGTTCCAGCATAATCTTCCCACGGCCCGGACTCTTGTTCAGTAGTTTGCTGGTAATCTTCCCACGGCCCGCCCATTATCTTGCCCTCTCCCAATTGTTCTTATCTGCCGGGTTTCCGCCCTTGAACCGGTATCCCTTTATAACATCTCCTGTCTTTGGGCCTGAAGTTGCAGATTGTTCCTGCGTGCTGTAATTACCTCGATACTTGCGGAACATTTCCTCCTTATATTTTGCCAGCGTTTTTTGACCGCGCACAACCTCAATCGGATATAACGGAGACAGGTCAACGTCAACGCGGGCGATCAGTGCTTCCCTGAGATTGGAAATTGCTCCTGATAACTGAGCCGGTGAACGACTAGCCTTCAAATTCTCAAGCTCTATCTGTACCCTCATGTCGGAAGCCTGCGATGTCCCGGAAAGAGCTGTGTTAATTTCCTGAACGATTGCATTTTTGTTCGACTCGAAATTCGTGTATTCTGGCTTTCCAAATTCATTGGCAACCGCACGCATCACCTTGTTAATGGTGTTAAAATCTTTATTCGGTAACGCCCTCAACTGCTCATCAAGACGCGTTAATCTTGGCAACGCGCCACCGGCAAAGTTGATCGTCCGCTGGTTCGTTGCGCTCTGCTTCCACTTGTAGTTTGCGTCCGCCATGGTAAAATCGAATTTCGGATATTTGGCGAGGACGTTCGTTTTCACCTTCGCCGCCACATTATCACCACGGGCGTTTTTGATTGCCACAGGGGAGTCCTGCCCATTTGCCACCGCATCGGACATGGCGTTTACATCTATCCCTTCGGATCTTTCCGCCGATTTTGCGGCGGTATCAATCTCCTTTTGCTCCCGCTGAAATTGCTTCTCCCTAGACCATTTAACATCCTCGCGTCCCTCGGTATACCTGCGATCTTCCGCCTTCTCCGTTCGTTCGCGTGCATTCCTACGGGTTTCGATAATTTCCGCCTCGTATTTCAGCATGATATCCTTCAGGATATTGAAGCCACGGGTTTTCTTCTCCGTTGCCTCCTGAATCGCGCCATTGTAAACCTTTCTCAGCGCGTTATATTCTTCGGGGGACCGGGGCTCCTTGAACAACCTGCCCGCATAGGCTGAACTCATATATTCTCGGGCTACCCGTTCACCCTCCGCTTTCGGATCGATCCTATCCGGGTCATAACCGATCTGGGAGACGACGCGACTTTTTATCACCGGCCATTGTTCGGCGAAGGCAAGTTGCGTATCCGTTGGCCTGGCGCCCGGAGGAACATCCTGGCTTACGATGGTTTTCTCGTATCCTTTGCCGGTCGTGTCTTCGCCCTGATCAGCCGCGTAATACACCGGATGACCGCCAAGAACAGCCAAATCAGCCGCCTTTTCGATATTGGTCAGGTACGGCGTTTCTTTATTCTCCGCGTATTCATCGAAGTATCGCGTCCGCTCTCCTTCGAGATCCGGGGGCGCTTCAGGAATGTTTTCCTCGTCAATCATTTCCTATACTCCTTGTTTCGCGTTGTAATATATCCGGTTCAATTCAGTCTGATATTCCGCCTGGGCCTGTGCAACCGATGTCTGGTAATTCATTAACGATTCATTGTAATCGCTGGCATACTCCTGGCCGTACTGGCTCTGTGCCGTCTTGCTTGCGGCACCCATCACACTTGATACACCCTCCCCATACCCGGCAAGAGCTTCCCTGAGTGTCATCTTCCTGGCCGTGGCCGTCTGGCTCTGGCTGCTTACAATCGCCGCCTGTGTCTGCCCTCTGAGCTTTCTCAACCCGGATGCCGCCGCCTTCTGGGTTAAGGCTGATATCCGCGATTCGTCGTATTCCGGAGCCGTGTATGTCGGCAATGACAATGTTGGAAGAGACGCCTTTGACACGGCATTCGCGGTCTTTAGGGTGTATCCTGAAGATGTGCTTGGCGTGGTGCCGGAAGAAGACGTTTTGCTGCTACTCCCCGTTGCCGACGGATATCCGGAATTAAGGATGTCTTCAACCGATTTCGTGGAGTAAGACGAAGTGCTTGTCGTATCATCCGGCAGACTCCATCCCGACCAGTTATCCGAAGAAATATCGGAGGTCGGATTATATTCCGCAAGCGCCTCTTGACCGTAGGATTCAAGATCGTCTTCGCCCGTGTTAATCCAGTTTCCGTCAGAATCGTACGCCATATTATTTCCTCCTGTTTACCCTGATGTCAATCTGTAAGTCCCTGACGATACTATACAGAAGGTGACATCCATTCGATAGCCTGTGGGCGGTCAATGACCCCGCACACCATAGAAATGCCGTTCCATCCATGAACAAAAACGCCGACATCACCAAGAACCCAACCCACACGGAAGTACAGTATGGGCATTCTAACAGGTGCGTCTGTTGCGCCCTTGAGAATAGAAACGGTGTCTTCCTGATTATCCGTGCTCTTGCCCCCTGCAATGGTGCCGCCTTCTTCCATAATTCGACAATGGCCTCTGTTGCGGAGAAAATCAATATGAAATCAATCGCCGTCATCGCGCCTCTTTGTACCCACAGGAGCTATCCCTGCATCCGATATACCCCGCCGGGTTCCCGCAGCACGGTCTGTATTTCAAGAGATCCTTACCACACAAAGGGCATTTTCGCCCCGCCGGTCCCTCGGTGGCCCCCGGTATCGGATCGGTCTTTGAACGCCGCCCCTTTATGTAATCCATCACGTTCATGCTTTTTTCTCCAAAATATCGGCCCATCCCTCCATCGTCAATTCGCTGTCAAGGACATTATCGCACTCTTCCGACTGACAAACAAGCTGAGTATTTACGCCCTCATCGTTCGGCATCACGTTCCTGATGTCCATATCTGACCCGCATAGGTCACATTTTGGCCTTACGAAACCATCAAAAATGCTGCCCCTGAATCCGCTCATCCGGTGATGGTCGATATTTATTTCCCGTTCCGTTTCCGCAAGAATCTCCTGGTATGCCTCAAAGGAGGCCGTCAGATTGCTATCGGTCAGATTGTGAAATATCCTTCGCGCCCTGTTCAGTGCAATCGTTCGGTCCTTAAATTCTTCATATGAGAGCTTTTTCAATATCAATCCTCACACAAGTTGCAACGGGCAACACCCGGACGCCTTCATTCCCTCGGTTCTGATATCCTGGACTCCGGAGCATACCGGACCGCATGACCCCATGGTCTGGCACCAGATAATGACCCCCGTCCCGGTGCAAAAATAATCAGTGTCACCATACTTGAATTTGCAATCCACCCCAGCACTTGAGCACGATACTCCGCATTCAGAGCCGGTAATAAATTCACCGTTGCACTTATATGAACTCCGCTGGCGAGTCCATGCGCACGTCCCGGTCTGCAAGCTGGTCCACATATAATATGCAGGATCGACGGCCTTGTACCCATTTATTGCGAGCGTAACCGTATCGCATGCGCCTTCACCTATCAGCAATTCAATGGTTGGGTTGGTGCATCCCGGATTCGTATCCGGTGCTGTGTAATTAATCGTTGTCGTCGTTTGACCAGATAATTTCCCCGGTCCATCGTTTTGGATATTCCATGAATATGGAACGCCAGCAATCGCCCCCACAACGGTCAGGGTAACCTTCTCGCCCGTTTCAAGTTGCTGTGAAGCAACCCCTATCGTTTCCCCAGAACAGTTCGCGGAGATAATCTTCACCTTCCATTCAAGGCAATGCTTGGCGTGATCATCACCAAGGAATGGCTGTATCCACAGGTTATCGGTAATCGTAACCCATGTTGTTGGCGCCGTGTATTCGCCGTCAAGCATCATCCTTCCCCGGCGTGCACCAAACTCATAATGGCAACCAACCCCGCCACCAGAGTAACCAAACTTGAACACCTGTCCGGACGCCAATTGATTATTCACCGGTCCCCTAACGCGCAAACCTTTCCCACAACAAAAATTGAACAGAAATTCCGTCGGGCATTTTTCCGCATATTTTCTGAATGCCCTCCAGAAGGAAGACCCGCTCAGGTTTCCTACTGTACGCTTCCAGATCGCCGCGCAATCAGCGACAGCAGGGGGATATTTATCGATGTCATAGAACCCGATCGACCCTATGTTAAGCGGCCTGTAATTGTATTCAAGTTCCTGATAATCATCATCATTACCGATTGCGGTCTGATGTTCCGATTCATCAAATTTACCATAATTGTCCTGGGCATATTTTTCGGACGCCGATGTCTGCATTTCCTGGTATGTGGAGTCAACCGACATCTGGGGAAGCCTGGAATACTCCACTCCCCTTATCAATCGGCTGATACTGTTTCTAAATCTGCCCACGTCCCCACCTTCCGACTGTTTTTCTCAACCCCATTGCAAGATATTCAAGTATGAAATCACCCGCCACCGAATTTTCGATCTTGATTGATATGTGAGATCCCTGCGTGTTGGGGTTCTTTGCCCCGGATAACGCAACGGTCTTGAACATGCGATGCCTTAGATAGAACAATGCAAACCCGTCGTCTGCTTCTCCGCTCTCGAACTTCAACGAAATGTGCTGCCCTTGCGTGTTCGGAAAGCGCAGTTTCATGTTTATCGGCATTCCGGTGATCATCGGCGCAAGAAAGATGTCATCGGTCGGAATCCGGGGAATGACGATGGAATGCATAATCCCTGGGGCGACGAATGAATCTGCCGCCGATAACGCGGGAATTGCCAGCGTGACGCCGTAGCCCGGTGCAACAAATGTGTCCGGAGAGGATAACGCCGGGATAAACACGTTGCCAAGTGTCGGTGCAAGGAAGGTATCCGGGGAAGATATCGCCGGTACTTCAACTACCGTCGTCCCTGCGTAGGGATAAGCCGGAGGCGTGAAATTTGCCGTCCATCTGGCGATCCCTTTTGACACTCTCAGCTCATCGACATGCCCGGTGAAATAGTACCCGTCAACGTCCGTCGTAAGTCTGCCGATTACCGCCCCGGTTCCGTCTGAATCTATTGAATCTCCCGTGCAATCGTCGGTCCCGTCCGCCGTCCCTCCGATGTAGCAGGTGACCGTATTCCCATACCGGACAACGGCAATATGGGTTCCGGTGAGATCAGATACGGCTCCGCCAGATACGATCTTTTCCGCTGCATCCCAGATAACGCGGATATTCGTACCACCGAAATTCAGGCCAATCGACAGACCGTTTCCGCCGCCGATAGACGCCCCGAACATGCCGCCGTAGGACGATGCCCCGTTCCTCCGCATCCAGAAATCAACGGTCCAATCCCCGGTTCCGAAGTCAAAATCGGCGCTGTTCGGGGTTGAAACATAATCCGCGGTTCCGTCAAACAGGCCTGCCGCCGTTCCGAACTCTTTCCATGCAGTATCTAATTGGGCGTCTCCGTGCTCGGTCCACACTTTCCCGGATTCGTCGGTGAACGTAGTGCTGGCATCATCACCGTCAAAGTGGAGAAGCGCTTTTGTGTATGCGTCGTCTACGGCCATTTTCTATCCTAAAACGTCACAATCCCGATCACGTTCCATTGCACCGTGAACGTACCGCCGGCAATCGAAATGTTCGCCGGAGTGCTGTCGAACAGGATGTATCCGATCAGCGGTTTGACGATACTGTTCACCGTGGCATTCACATACAGGATCCCGGCCCGGAACGTCTTTGTCAGCCCGGTCCACGCTATGTCGGCAGCGTACCACTTTGCGGTGTCTACCGTGTTCGTGAGCTGGGCGCCTCCGGTCGTGTATCCGTCTCCGTTCGCCACCTCATTCGCGCTTGCATCCGCCCAGACCGTATGCGCCGCCGAAAAGGTATAGGAAGATGTCACCAGCGCAAGATAAATGTTCGTAGCGTCAAGATCAATCGTCCCGTCATGAACATACTGGTCGTAACTCGTATACTTCGTGATCGTCGTTGCCATATTCTCACCTATGTTATCGTTATCGCTTCTTTCGCAACCCCATCAGCATACGGGGTTAACGTGCATGTCCCGGATGCCCTCACCACAACCTCGTCAAGAAAAAGGTCGTGGCCCTGGCCGTCATACTCAAATGTTGCCGATGCCGTGAATGCCGTCGAAACATCGGCCGTCCCGACATTCGTTTGATAGATCTTGCCGTCCGCCGTCCCTCCGGCCACCTGAATAACTGAAAATTGACCGGACCCGGCCTCTACTTCCGCATGGCAAGAGAAAGGTTGAGCCAAAACATCCTCTGACCATTTCCCGGTTTTGACGTCATAGATCAAGAAGACGTTCGGCAAGGTCGCAGTAGACCCGGAAACGAGTCCCACCCGTAACACCTGATACATGGAATCGAAATCAATCCAGTGCTCCGATTCGTATCCACGGCGGATACATTCCGCCTTCTTGGGGTCGAAATAATCCTGAACGTCCCCGGAAATCATCATGGTGTTCTTCCCGTCTGTCACAAATGCCCCATAACGGGACAGGAAGGCGGCAACGGTCCTTCGCACCACCTTTTCATTCGGGTCCACGTTTGGCACATCCTCGATAACTACAGCCGATTTTGAGGAGAACGTCCCGAGTACCGTTGACAACACCCTTTTCCCGAACGTGTCGGGACTGTACCCCTCAATAAGGGTCATCGTCCCGCCGTCCTTTCCTTTTTCCTCCTGCCACACAAGAAGCTCATTATAGAACCGCTTGATGGCGATAACCTTGTTGGCCCGCCCGTCTCCGACATCCTGAAGAACGCAATCCGTACCATTCAGGATCATTGGCCCACCTGCCGACGATATGACGATATATCCGGGCGTTTTCTCGAACCCATAGGCTCCACGCTGCTTGAACGCCGCCAGCGAATAGCATTTACCGAAATCGTCCATATTGAAAAATGGCATTGTTTCGATTGAAACGACCATATCTTCGGGAAGGGTCGTGTTAAAACTCACCTCATACCAGTATGTAAACCATTGGGAAGATTGAAACATCGTCGGCTGTTCATCCGTCGGACGCTCCCAAGTTACCCACCCATCGGACGCGAACGATTTCGCATCGACGATGGTTGAATCGTTTACCGATAGAGCAGAGAAAGCGGATCCGTTCCAGTATTTAACGGTGATCGTCGTGGCCGCCGTGGTATTCGGGACATCAGCGACGGACACATAGAACCCTAAAATGGGGTCCACGGAATTGAAATAAAACTTGTCGCCGGAAACAATTTCTCCAATTTCGATGGCGTCAGAAGAGAAGAATTTGTATGTGGCATCCGAGGTATCGTAGACATACGCTTCTATTGCCGCCACGGGAACTCCGTCCCATACGTTTTGCACGGTCACCCATTTGGAATTGTATGTGACTTCCGTGACTTCAACTTCGGAATCAAGAGCCCCGGATGCCAGCGATAACCTCAGCCAGTACCCATTGGCGCCAAACATGTACTTTGGCTGATGGTCGGTTGTCATCTGCCATGTCATCGTTCCGCCGGTGACGGCAAGAGTCTTCCCGCCGGATGCCGTGTTATCGGTGAAAGATGTGACTTCCGTCCATGCGCCATTCCAATAATGCATCTGGGCCACGGCGGCGCTGCCATTAACCTTCCCGATGGTCCATGTCAGTACATCGGCAGGCGTCTTCGTCCTGATGAAAACGCAGTCGTAATCTGCCAGCGTTGAAAGGCTGTCAAGAACGGCGAAAGTCGTTGAATCACCGTCGGACACCTGAACCGAATATTCCTCTCCCAGCTTTGGGATATCCGGGATTGTCGCCGTGCCCTTGTAGACTATGAACCCGGATACATATTCGGTGTTACCTGAAAAAATACGCGGGTTTCCGGTCCCGTCGGCATAAAGCATTGAGTCGTCTATCATCGCCCACGAAGCGGGGACCATATTTGACGTTTCGGTCGTGTTGTATACCGATGAACCGAGCGTTGTTCCCACCGTCGGTGGGTTATTTGTGGCCTCTATGACATCCCCGTCGGACATCTGGGCGAAGAATCTGACTTCGGGTTGTTTCCCCTTCGAGAAGCCATAAAGAGACATCACCTTGTTGCTGCCGTCCGGGGTTGTGTTCAGCTCAGCACATCCCTTCCGCTTGATGAACCCTGGGCGAAGCGGGCGCATATTCTTGACGCTCGAAGGCTCCCCAAGAGCAAGCTGGTAAATCTCTCTGACAATATCCATGCCACCCTGCACGGGCATGTAATCAAGAGATTTTATTAAGTTTGTCTGTTCGCCTTTATTCATCTCGTCCTCAGAAAATCGGGTCGAAATCGTTTATGATGCTTCCGATCGATACGTCTCCGTTCTGGCTCCCAGCATAGGAACATAACGCCGACCTCAGGTTGTCTGCGAAAATGCTGATATCCTCCGCGGTCACCTTAAACGGCGCCTTCGGGTGTTGCTTCACCTGAATTATCGCCCGCTCAGTAATGAGTGCGTGGAATATTTCAGGCATTTC
>Ga0172380_10005847_pt1 | contig 14641 bp, 20 predicted proteins | sample Leawe162metaG_FD_119747 | JGI IMG/M metagenome (GOLD analysis project Ga0172380, IMG submission 119747) | Leachate microbial communities from a municipal landfill in Southern Ontario, Canada - Leachate well 162 metaG | ecosystem: Engineered > Solid waste > Landfill > Unclassified | place...
CTACGGTCTGGGTGACGCTGACTTCAGTCGTGAAAGAATCTGGCGGCCAGGGTGTAGCAGCGCTGCTCATGATGCTGGCCTTCCTAATCTTTTCGGTCTTCCTGCTGGTCTACTACGTTCTTCGCCTCGTTACGCTGTTCATTGGGGCGGTGTTATCGCCACTCGTCATTCTCGTATGGCTTGTACCAGGATTCCGCGACTTCTCAGAGACTGCCATCAAGACGTATATCACCACTATCTTTACACTATTCGTACACGTGGTCATCCTGCTCCTAGCAGCATCACTATTCGCTGGTATGGCATCCGTCGGCCCAAACCAAATACCAGATACTCTCATATCTATGGTGATCGGTCTGGCGACTGTCTCGGCACTCCTCAAAACCCAGGGTGTGATGACGCAGTTCAGCTACGCCAGCATGGGTGCTCGTAATACCCGCAAGCTCGGTGGCCAGTTTATGAACGGTGTTAGTTACATTGCCGGCAAAAGTACTGGGGCTGCGAAGACTGTTACCAGTAAGGTCACTAATCGGGGCGGCAGTACAGCAGCTGCGAAGTCAGGCGCATCCTCCGGCAATGTCCATAAAGTTAACTACACGCAACCAAAGAGCTCACAGGGTAGTGGCGTCAAAGTCACTCGTGTTCCAGCCAACAAGCAAACGAAGACGGGCACGACCTATGAAGCGCCGAAAGCTACTCCACGAGACATCAGCTACACCAAAGGTACTGGACCGAAACGCAGCAAGGAGGATAAGACATGAAAGCAACAGTAGTTCCAGCTCAAGTCACGACCATTGAAGACAGGATCATGGGCGGCCTTGGGTTTTCACAACTCATGCTGCTGATTATCCCTATTTTTATAGGCGGTGGACTGTTTGCTATACTCCCGCCGTTCATGGGCGGTAGCTTGTGCAAATACATTGTCATCGGCATCGTGACAACTCTCTGTTGTATCCTCGCCATCCGCGTTAAAGGAAAGATTGTTCTATTGTGGGTAATCGTCATCCTACGCTACAACCTCCGGCCCAAGTTCTATCTGTTCAACAAGAACACAGCTGCACTCCGGGAGCAGTACGCTACCAAGACCGAGGAGCCTGAAGATCAAAAGCCAAGAGCCAGACTCACAAAGTCCCTTACTGTACCTCGACTTGAATTCCACCAAACCGCCAAAGTCCTAGCAACTATCGACAACCCTGCATCCAAGCTGAGATTCGAAACAACCAAGAAAGGAGGTTTACATGTTCGCCTTACAGAAATCGAAGAGCAAAATTAGTAGCCGCCAACAGATCGCCATTAAAGGAGTGAGGGATGGAATTCTCATCCTGCCTGGTAACCAATATCGGGCAATCTTGCAAGTCTCGTCACTCAACTTCGAGCTTAAGAGCGAAGACGAGCAGGATGCGATCATCGAGACCTACGAAAGCTTCCTAAACTCAGTCGGTACATCACTACAGATCCTTATCCGTACCAGGGAGATCGACATGGATAAATACCTTGAAGACCTGACTGAACGGCTGGAGAGTGAGACCGAGCCAATCTACCGTGACCAGCTTCAGAATTACGACGAGTTCATCCGCTCGCTTATTTCAACCAACAAGATTTTAACCAGACATTTCTACATTGTTGTGCCGTACAGCACCCTAGGAAAAACAGACTTCGAGCTAGTACAGGAACAATTGAACCTCAAGCTCGATATTGTTGCCAAGGGTATGACTCGTATTGGCATGCACACCAAAGAACTCGGCAGCCTGGAAGCCCTCGACCTGTTCTACAGCTTCTACTCTCCGGCACAAGCAAAGATACAACCACTGACCGAACATGCCCTGCAACTCATCCATACGGCTCTCGTAGAGAAAGGAGATCACGATGAATAGGATTACCGCACCAATCAAGAAGTACCAACAGGCACGAGCTGAGAAGCAGAAGGAAATGACACTGACATTTGGTGAACAGGATACTGTCGATGTCATGTCATACGCCGGACTGGAGGAGAACGTCGATCACCTTTGTATCGATGGTGTTTATATCCGCACACTCTACATATCTGGCTATCCATTTGTGGCCAGTAGCGGCTGGATGGACAGTCTCATCAACTTTAATCACGATACCGATATCAGCTATCACTTACATGAGGTGAATGCACTTCATGCACTACCAAAGCTACATCGTAAAATTACTGAGCTAGAATCCACCAAACGTGCCATGATGCGAGCCGGTAAGATTGTCGGTTCTGAAGTTACTGATCCACTAGATTCTGCTATCGAACTACGAGATAAGATTCAGCGTGGCCAAGAAAAGCTATTCCAAATGTCTATATACGTTTGCCTGCGAGCGGATAGCTTAGAGGAGTTAAACAAGACGACGAAGCTCCTTGAGGCAACACTGTCGGCGAGACTGTTCTACAGTAAAGTCGCTCGCTACCAGCAGCTCGAAGCCCTGCAAGCTATATTGCCTCGCGGTGAAGACCAACTAGCTCAGAAGCGAAACCTAGACAGTAGCTCGGCCGCGCTAACGTTTCCATTTATGAGTTCTGAGCTCGTACAAGAATCCGGCATTTTGTATGGCGTGAATAAGTCGAATAATTCACTGGTGATCCTCGATAGATTCTCATTGCATAACGCCAATAGCATCGTCTTTGCCCAGTCTGGTTCTGGCAAAAGTTACACGACGAAGGTTGAGATACTACGCCAACTCATGCAAGGTACTAAAGTCATTGTTATTGACCCAGAGCGGGAGTATAAGCGACTAACCGAATCGGTTGGTGGTACGTATATAAAACTGTCGGCCACGAGCAAGCAAAAGGTAAACCCGTTCGATCTGGCCACCACATTCCATACGAGTAGTGATCTATCCGAACATGCCCAAGACCTGACGGAAGTTATTAGCCTCATGGCCGAGGGATTGTCATCACGTGAGAAGGCGGCGGTCGACAAGACCATTCTGCGCATCTACAAGAAAGTTAAAGGTACGCAACCGTTGCTCGAAGATCTCTACACTGAACTGCAAAAACTTGGACAGCTGAAACTATGTGAACGGCTTGAAAAGTACATCTCAGGATCATTAGCAGATGTTTTCAATGCTCAGACCAACATCAACCTGGACAATCGTTTGGTGATCTTCGATATCAAGGACTTGCCGGAATCGTTACGCCAAATCATGATGCTCATTATTTCAAACTTCGTGAAGAATCAGGTAATGGCACACCCGGAGAAACGACTACTCATTATTGATGAAGGTTGGATGTTACTGGAGCACGAGGAGAGCGCACGATTCGTCGCAGGACTCGTCCGCCGAGCCCGTAAGTACTACTTGGGAGTATCAATCATCTCGCAGCAGGCCAACGACTTCTTGCGGTCAGATTACGGGCGAGCCATAGCCTCACAATCTGCGCTACGTATTCTGATGCGCCAAGACACGACGACGATCAAGAACGTCGTGTCGGAGTTTAACTTATCTGAATATGAACAGAGTTTCCTCCTCACATGCGAACGTGGTGACGCCCTAATTATCGCCGACCAAAACCACGTGGCTGTAAAGGTTGTGGCCTCAGATAAAGAGCATCCTCTGATCACCACCAATCCAGCGGAGTTATATAGCGCATGAATCCAGCCCTTGTGTTAACCCTTGTTAGCGGTGGCAACATGAAGAAACAGATTAGTCTGGTACTTGCGACCATGGCAGTGATCGTAGCGCTTCCAGTTATGGCAGTCTTTTCTATGGGTGGTTCCGTTGTTTCGTTTCTAGCTGGAACGCCAAGCGCCGAAGCTGCTGAGTCACAAGGGTTCTATATGGGTGGGCCAGTTGAGGGAAATACGTATGCGTGGGGTAACTGCACCTACTGGTCATTTGCGATGAGGCTTTGGGCGGGTATCCCCATCCCGACGACCTGGGGTAACGCGAATACATGGGATGACAGGGCTATTCTGGATGGCTATGAAGTCAACCACATCCCGCAAGCTGGGGCCGTATTTCAGACTGACAAGGGTGAATGGGGTCACGTCGCCTACGTAAAAGCAGTAGACGACAAAACCGGACAGTGGACGATCTCAGAGATGAACGCGTCCGGGCTTAATATGGTTGGCACTCGCACATTCGCTAAGGATTCCGCTCAGTACTACACGTTCATTCATGGCAAGAAAGGAGCGGCACCGTGGACACTTTCATCGATTTTAAGTTTGTAACCGATAACTGGCTGACGATAGTGACGAGCCTGGTGATAGTTGTCGCGATCTGCGTTATAGTAGTCTTCATTCTGACACTACTAAACCGTCGCCACCTGAGCAGACGTCACATGACCTGGCTTGAACTCACGCCGCCAGCAACCATTGATAAGACACCAGAAGCAACCGTACAACTATTCTCGGTTATTCACGGCATGAGAGCATCAAGACAGTTGAAAGATAAGCTACTGAGCCGTTCGCCCGTAATGAGCTTCGAAATTACCTCGACTAAGCAACAAGGTATTCGCTATCTTGTGCAGGTCGAAGCCGAACGCTCACAGAGCATGCAGAAAGCTATCACTTCATACATTCCAGACTCAAAGGTCAGAGAGGTAGAAGTGCCGAAACATTCTGCGAGCAGTGTTATTGAATTCAAACAGCGAGGACATTACGTGCTACCGCTCACAAGTACGGAAGTATTCGAGCAGCATGATCCACTAAGCTATATAACTGGCGCAATGACTAAACTCAAAGATAATGAGCAGATAAGTCTCCAGCTAGTTGTTACACCCGTGCGTCTAAGAGAAGCACAGCAACTATCTCGGAGGATCATGGCTAACGAAGATATCTTACGAAGAGTTCAGCAGACTGGCGGCAATTTCTCTCTAACACCCAAGATCTTTGAGGGCATGAGCAGTTTTGCCATGGGCTTCCTTGAATTGATTGGTGATATTCATAGTGGCACTACCGGGAGCTACAATAAGACTAAACAAAGTAGCAAGAATGCGCAGTTTCAGCAGCAAGTAAACACCCGACAACGGCCAGCTCGTACACTGAGCGCCTTCGAACTTGAGCTCATGGAGTCTATGCACAAGAAAGTCACTCAACCCTTGTTCCAGGTAAGTCTGCGAGTACTCCTCACCGGCGAGAACCAAAAGGAACATATTACCGCCATCCGTTCAGCCCTAGATGCGTATTCCGTCCCACCATATCAGGAGCTCAAAGCTAAAATACAAACACCGTTATTCAGTACCCGAAGACAACGATTAGCAGATAAAAGATTACCCGCCATTTTAAGAAGAAATAGCCTTGTACTATCCGCAGCTGAAATAGCTAGCCTGTACCACTTTCCATCAAGTCAGATTAGCAAGACAGATAACTTGATTACATCTCTTAGTAGAACATTGCCTGCGCCAGTCTCATTAAAGTCTGGTAAGAAATTAGCGGTGACGATTGGCGAGAATAAACACCATGGTACGAATACTGCTATCGGGCTCACTGAGGCAGAACGAGAACGACATCTCTACATTATTGGTGGCACAGGAAATGGCAAAACTACGATGCTCTTCTATAGCATCCTTCAGGATATACGGGCCGGAAATGGTGTTGCCGTTCTGGATCCACACGGTGACTTAGCCGAGCGAATACTCCGCTACATTCCAGAAGAACGTATTAATGATGTGATCTACATGAACCCCGACGACTTATCATATCCAATCGGAATGAATTTACTCGAACTTACTGACGGTCTAAGCGGTGACGATCTGCTTCGTGAGAAAGATCTTATTACCGAGGCGACCATATCAGTACTACGGAAGATATTCTCTGATGACGACTCTGGCGGGCACCGTATTGAATACGTGCTTAGAAACGCCATACAAACGGCGCTGACACTAGAAGGTTCTACACTTTTTACTATTTTTGAGCTGCTGAATGATGCCAAGTACCGACGAAAAGTTGTTAAAGATCTCAAAGACAAGAACCTCAAAGACTTCTGGGATAACGAACTTGGTAAGGCTGGTGAGTTCCAACGAGTTAAGATGGCTGCCGGTATCACAGCTAAGATTGGTCGATTCCTATTTTCTGCATCTGCCCGGCGCGTCCTAGAACAACCAAAATCTACTATTAACTTCGAGGATATTTTGGCAACCCAAAAGATCCTAATATGCAATTTCTCAAAAGGTATGCTGGGTGAGGATACCTCGACACTGTTTGGCACCACTGTTCTTGCAAAATTACAGACTGCAGCTTTACGCCGTGCCCGCATTTCACAAGATGATCGCACTTCGTACTATCTTTACGTGGATGAGTTCCAGAACTTTGCCACGATGAGTTTCGTACAGATGTTATCCGAGGCTAGAAAATATAAGCTATTCCTGACTATGGCAGAACAATCCACCTCGCAACAGGACGAGCAACGACTGGTGGAGATTATCTTGGCCAACGTCGGAACTATCGTTTGCTTCCGGTCTGGAAGTCCAAGTGATGAGAGGCTAGTCCTACCATTATTCAGCCCCTTCATTAATCAAGGTGAGATCGCCAACCTGCCAGCGTACTCATACTACGTTCGTATTGCCGCGATTGAGGCCCAAGAACCTGCATCAGGTATGACTGTGGTCGTTACAGATATTGGTAGTGGGGACACGGCCAAGCGTGTCGCAGCTTCATCGAGATCACTATATGCAAAAACAATCGTCGACGCTCAACCTGTGTGGGTAGAGTCTGCACCGATTGCTCAGAAGAGAACCACGCAAAAGAAGCCTCAACAAAGAAGTTCTGAACTTAAAGCAATCAAGACAATTACGTAATACTATCGGCAAAATGGAACACGGAGGCTATAATATAACAATGAATATCTATCTGGATATTGACGGTGTACTACTAGTCAGCGAAAATCATGCAGCGCTGTTCGCTGATGAGTTTATCAGCGCTGTTGTTAATAAATTCCCAGATTCAACCTATTGGCTCACGACACATTGCTGGAACGGCGAGAATAGAGCCAAGGAAGTTCTTGGGCCATATCTAAAGCCAGAAACTATTGCTCTATTTGATAAGATTAAGCCCACAGTTTGGAATGAGCTAAAAACCGACGGAATCGACTTCGAGACAGACTTTCTTTGGTTTGATGATGACTTATGGCCCGAAGAACTCAAGACGCTCGAAAAGAACAACGCGACCAATAGATGTGTATTGGTGAATCTCAATACGGATCCAGAGATGCTAAAAAAGCTCATTGAAGTCATCAATGAGCTATAATTATAGTAATGCCCGAAAAATCACTTAAGACTATCGCCAAGAACGTACGTGAAGCACGTATTAACGCTGGTCTAACTCAGTCGGAACTTGGCAAGAAGGCCGACATTAGCACGAACTACATCTCTCGTATTGAACGCGCAGATGCTTCACCGACTACCGACGTGCTAGAACGCATCGTTAAGGCGCTCAAGGTCAAATCTTCGACTATTCTTCCGTTCTAGTTATAAATCTTTAGAAATCGTAGCGTTTGATGCGCAGCAACAGAATCGACACTCCTCCGCATAAGCTCACAGCTATCATTGAACGATAGAATATTAAGACTGCCTTCCCAGACAATCTCACGGTCAATAATCGCTAACTTACGGTGTAGCTTGGTTGTGTAGAGTACTCGTACTCCTAGCTTCTGTAATGCCACCACGGCATCATATGCTTGATCTACATAGAGGCCGTCGTGCTCGTCTGGGTTTCTCGTATTTACCGTCACAGCCACGCCACGGCGTCTTAGCTTCTGAAGTGTAGGGAAGAGCTCATTAAAGCGCCGCTGCGTTACGAATGGGCTTTCTATAATGACTTCAGTCCTTGAACGGGATAAGTCCCTCAAAAATCCTGAATAGAACGTATCTTGCGAAAATAATGTTTGCGGCTTACTCATTGTCGACAGCCTTCTCATTTTCGTCCTCTGTTATTTCGATCAAAGTTTGGTAATCATCCACGAGCCCCTGCCAAGCATAGCCACTATGATGCAAGTCTCCGATTTAGGGGCTTCTTTGTTATTATTAGATTATGCCAGGAAAATTAATATTTGTCTCAGGGCTTACAGGAGCAGGCAAGACAACCCTCATTGGAGAGGCACTTAAGAATATTGATAATCTTGAGGTGCTACTTACATACACAACGCGACCCATAAGAAATGGTGAAGAAAACTCATATGAGTATATTTTTGTGGATGATAAAGAGTATGAAGACGTAAAGTCTCAATCGGATATCTGGGATGAAACAGTCTACAATAACCATAAATATGCCTCCGACGCAGAAAAGTTTATTAATGACCTTAAAAATGGTAAAAACGTTATCGTGTCTGTAACACCCCATATAGATGAGATTAGGATAATGTCAAAAATATATCAGACAAAACCAATTACTATATGGATCAACACTGACCCTAAAACTGCCTATACTCGCATATCGTCTGATCTAAACAGAAGTGCGCGTGTTGAAGATGAAAATATTAAGTACACATTCGATATTATCTTCGAACCAACTGGCAAACTTAATGTAGACAAAGAGTCTTTTGCGAAGCTTATTAACGATGTCATTGCATCCTAAAAGTTCGAAATTCGTCCACTAGGGGCTGCCAAGCATAAGCAATTTACAGATACCATGTTGTGTGGTATTTTATTTGTTATGACGCGCATTCCATACTATCAAACACCTAATTCGCACATAGAACTTGGGCCGAATTTTAGCGAGGCTGAAGAACACGACGCATTCAATGATTTATTGAGCGGAATGGATGAACTTACAAGTGCAGAGGGTGGTGTCTCAGCTTCGGATTTTATTCAAAGAACATTCGAAGAGATGGAAAAACAAGGAATCGAATTCAATGAGTTACGAATTGCTGCAGTAATCAAAATCGCACTGGGCACTCGAACTCAGGCAGTAGAGAGGCTCATCGATTTGACTGAAGAAGAATTTCATTCAAAATATCCTGAAAGTGTTGGTAAAGCTATTTTGTGGTACATTGCTCCTCTATTTGAAGACAGGCTACCGTAAGTTCTAAAATAGTCCACTATGGGCTGCCATAAGCATTATCACCTCTGTTAATTCAGAGGTTTTTAGTTTTGTTTGATATAATCCCACTATGATAAAAGATAGGCGGTTAAACGAATTTTCGATATGTCTAATTCCTGACGATCAAGTAATAGAACAAATAAAAGCCCTGCGGCATAAACTACCGCCATCGCCATATAGAGATGACACGCCACATATCACTTTGTTACGCGGGATTACTAGTTCTGAAGATTTGCCGGATAAAGAGCTATTGAATAGCATTACACAGGTTGCACAACTTGAAAGAACCCTCCCGCTGGATGTTAGGGTAAAGACAGTAACAAATATGAGTAATCAGTTTTATAGTGAGTCCGGACTTTTAATTCTTGAATCTCCCAGGGAGTTACTTACACTGCGTAGTGCAGTGATCAATTCCTTGAGTAAACTGGGGTACGAAATTGAAAAAAACGAAGTTGATTCATATTCTCCCCATATGACCGTACGACTTGGCGTAAAACTCGAAGGATCTGTTCTCGACCAAGCAATAAATCTTTTCCAAGAGAAGAGTATACAATTCAGTAAGTGGTCACTGTTTAGGCTGATAGTAAAAGATGGCTCTCGTCACATTCACGAATTAGAAGCTTAGCTAAAAAGTTCTGAACTCGTCCACTAAGGGCAGCCGTAAGCATTTTCACCCCTTATAATTCATAGGTTTTTATTTTTATTTGGTATAGTAATGGTATGAAGAAAAGAAGAACATTGATAAGCATAGGAGCGTCTGTAGCTGTGATCGTCATAGTGCTGATCGGTTTGTTTGTACCACTAGGTTCGTACACGACTCGGTATGGGTGTCCGACTGATCCCATTCCAACACGACGACTTAGTCTAATAATTGGACAGACGCTAGAAAATGTTAAGCGCAGGGATAAACCACAGACAAATCCACTTGCTGGCTGTGCGCAAGATATAAAATATATTCAATATCTTTTCTAACTTAGACATTGATAAAAGTTTTGAATTCTTCCTCTAGGGACTGCCGAGCATAAGCAATTTACAAATAGCATAAAAAGTAGTATAATAGACCGAATGCCAGATTCTGAAGTCCCAAACAATATTACTTTTAATCAACCCGGTATTGGCGAAATACCATCGTTTAGATTACCAGTCCTGCCAATCGACCAACATCGCCTTGTTGACCCATGGCAAATTATCTTGCTCGACGCGGAAGATCGTCGTATATGGTTCACGAAATGGGACGAAGATTTTAGACTTGAAGGTTATGCGAGTCCGCTTGAGGCGAGTCAGTTTATGCTACATCACGGCATATTTTTGGGCCTAAAGAAAGCAGCCGAATTACGTCGCACTCAGTACAATCCAGACACACTATACATAGTTAATTCCGACCGAACTTTTGTAGCTCAACTCATCCCTGAATCTTCAGAGTAAATTCTGAATTCGTCCACTACGGGCTGCCAGGCATAGGCATAATGAATTAGCCTCCGCTTGAAGGCATTTTATTGTGAAGGTATTTCACTAATAAGTTCGACCGGAATGGTAGGTTGGTGTATGCTTTATTCTATATGGGCTACAATACTGACCTATCCGAAAAACAAAATAAGAAGTTTAGTAATGGGAAAACGACTCTTAAGAATGCTCGTCAGAGTGCTCATCCCCTTTGGATTTTGGGTACCATACTCCGAATCATAGCCCTACTGATTCTTGTCCCTTTTTCAATTATGATGATAGGCGCTGGAGGCTGGGGAATATTTTTGTTATTATCACCATTTCCACTTATTGGCCTTCTAATGCTAGCTTTTGGGCAATACTTTGTTTCTAATTGGAAGAACAAATAGTTCGAAATTCATCCACTAGGAGCTGCCAGACATAAGCGTAATAGATCAAGACTTCTCATGAAGTCTTTTTTTGATATGATAAATACATATGCGTGAACGATTTAAATTAATCCCCGCTGTTTATCTATTGCTCCGTCGAAATAATGAAGTGCTCCTCTCGAGACGTGCGAATACAGGATATCAAGATGGAAAGTATAGTTTAGTTGCAGGCCATCTTGATGGTGATGAATTAGCAACTAGTGGTATGGTTCGAGAAGCTTTCGAAGAAGCAGGTATCGTCGTAAGACAGGAAGATATGAAATTTGTACATCTGGCACATAGACTAAATCAAAATGAAAAAGGACAGGAGAGACTGGACATATTCTTCGAGTGCTGGAAATGGGAGGGTGAAATAAAAAATATGGAACCAGAAAAATGTGACGAGTTAGCATGGTTTAAAACCGAGCATCTTCCTGTTGATACACTCCCCCTAATCAAACTTGTCATTAATAATGTAATTAAAGACATTCACTATTCAGAATACGTAGTAGAACCAATATAATTCCACGTCTCATTTGTATTAAAAGTTCTAAGTTCGTCCGCTAGGGACTGTCATAAGCATTTTCACCTCTGTTAATTCAGAGATTTTTGTATTGTTTGGTATTGTATGAATATGAACGAATCAACTATTCCTAATCCCAAAATTGATGAACAGTCAGTAGTTATTGAAAGAGCGACGCCTGAAGATGCAGAAGGCATAAATAGTGTCCTCCGTCAAACATGGCTAGACACTTACCCAAATGAAGAAGCCGGAATAACAGAAGAAGACATCAGACTAAGAGTTGAGGGTAAAAATGGTGAACGTATACCAGCAAGAATTCAGCGTTGGAAAGATAACATTGAAGATAAAGATGGATCAAAGGCTGTCTATGTCGCCAGATTAAATGGCAAAGTTGTTGGCATGACTGCTCCTGGTATTATTGATGGACGCAGAAAAGTAGGGGCTATGTATGTGCTTCCGGAAGCTCAAGGAATGGGTATCGGCGGTAAGCTTATGCAAAAAGTATTGGAATGGCACGGAGACAGTGAAGATATATTCCTCGCCGTAGCTAGTTACAACCAAAAAGCGATCGAATTTTACAAAAGATTTGGATTTGAACAAACCGACACAGTCATTGAAGATGAAGGAGATGTATACGGAAACACTAAAATACCTGAGGTTGAAATGGTACGTAAGGCTAGAGCCCAAAGTAACTAAAAGTTCTTAATGCTTCCGCTAGGGCCGCCGAGCATAAGGGTAATAAATATAGTAGCTTTCTTGGAAGTTTTTAGTTAGTATTGAGCTAATGACTAGACATAAATCACAACATGGTAGCGCGCTTATTGTATTGGTAATCATTGTAGCCGCGCTTATACTGGGCGCTCTTGGCTATACTGCCTGGAATAATTACTCGAAGAAGACAGGTGTTACGGCGCATCAACCTGTAGATAAACGACTGACTACATCATCAGAAGAAGACAGTATTACAAAAGCATTACCCAATGGTCACGTAGCTACATACCCTGATACAGAGGGGAATAGGAACATAACGTTTCGAGATGCTGAAAATGGTGATCCTGAATCTGTATATATATTTATATCTCACAAATCTTACGCCGAATATCTTGCATCCTTAGGTCAAGCACAAGTGGATGAGTTATGCGGCCCGGACGATAATTTAAAAGCCCTAAAAAACGAGATAATTTTTGGGATGTTTAATACTTCCGATAAGACAATGGTTCCTCCTCAAAATGGAAATTGCGTTCAATACATTGCGTCAACCGAGAACCCTGACATGAAGTTGAGAGAATCTGCTCAAAATGTTTTAGATAGGATAACTAAAGACATAAACGACTTTATTGCTTCCGTAAAAATACGCTAAAAGTTCTAAATTCGTCCGCTAGTGGCTGCTAAACATAAGCATGATAAAATTAGTCTCTGTTTCAGAGGCTTTTTGTTATCATAGGTACATGACAAAATCTCACGAAAATCAACTTCCTGAACTCATAGCACTTATCGGTTTGGATGGAACTGGAAAAGGACACTTAGCTCAACACTTGCGAGATGAGTATGGGTTTCTTACGCTTGGTGCAAGTGAGATTATTAAAAATGTGAAGTCTCGAAGGCCTCATCTTAAAAACTTGCATCCTGACGAAGCCACGCGCCAGTTAAAAGAAGAGCTTGGATCTACTTTCATTACTGACACAGCGGTCGCAAAACTTGAAGCAACTCGCGACTTGCACTCCGGCTTAGTACTTGACGGTCCACGGCGACTGCCCGAAATCGAAAGATTTAAAGAGCTCGGTGGGAAGGTTCTACACGTCAATGCAGATCCTGAGGAGAGATTTAAGCGATTAGTTGAACGAGGCAGAGAAGATGCCCCGCGAACCGTTGAAGAAATGCTCGCGAGGGATGAAGCACAACTTCAAGGTGATCCTACCGACAAGAATAGCTTGAATATGAGAGCTATTATAGGCTTAGCTGACGAGATAGTATTGAACGACTACACTGCCGACTTTCATAAAGAGGCTGTTAATGCACTGAAGCGGCTGAAATAGTTCGAAACTCGTACACTAGGCGCCACCAAGCATAAGCGAAATGAAAAAGACTTCATAAACGAAGTCTTTTTTTGTATAGTTATTTTATGAAAGAAGCGTATAGAATTGTACGACCTAGGTTACACCCTAACTTTGAACTACCTTCAAGAAAAGAACTTCTGAAGTTAAAGCCTGGAGATAGTGTAAAGCTGATGTTTAAAGTTGGAACGGATGACGTAGAAAGAATGTGGATTCTTCTCACAGATACATCTACTGATGACTTATGGAAAGGGACCATAGACAACGACGCTACGCAGGAGTTGACAGCACGGACACTTCCGGTCGAATTTGAGGTTAGTTTTCATCCGTTGGATATAATTGCGACATATTAGAAGTTCGAAATTTGCCCACTAGGGGCTGCCGTACATAAGCATGATAGAGATTAGAGGCCTTTTGGTATCATAACTATATGCAACAAATTATCGTTATACATGGCGGAACGACATTTCAGGACTATGACACGTACCTCAAGTCGTTATCAGAAAAGAAGTTAGACATTGACCGTTTTATCTATCATCCAATGTGGAAGGAGCTCCTCCAAGATAATCTCGGTAGCGAATATCAAGTGTTACTGCCATCAATGCCCAACAGTACGAATGCCCGGTATAGTGAGTGGAAGCTGTGGTTTGAGCATATCAGCAGCCTCTTCTCAGATAATTGCATTTTAATCGGCCATTCACTTGGTGCGATATTTTTAGCAAAATACTTGTCTGAGAATTTACTTTCAGTCAAAGTAAAAGCCACAATTCTTATAGCTGCGCCGTACGATGATGAAAGCATTGAAGATTTGACAGATTTCAAGATAGCAAAACTTTCTACAAAGCTGACGGAGCAGGCGGGCAGGCTGGTATTCTTTAATGGTATAGATGACCCGGTTGTTTCTAGCGTGGATTTGAGCAAATACCAGAATCAACTCCCATCTGCAGAATTTAAAATACTTTCAGCTCCAGACCACTTTGTGAGGGCGGATTTTTCCGAGCTAGTTAATCTTTTGAAGAATATGTAGCACGAAATTCGTTCAGTAGAACCGCCAGTGAAATGCGCCTAGCATCAGTTGGCAGTTTTTCATTACATGGGAAGTGACCTAAGCCTGTAGTAATGAGGTATACTTACTGGCAGATGAAAACAAAACAAAAATGGTTCTGGATATGCTTTGTCGCAGCCCTACTCGCAGCTCCAAATGCTCTTATGCTGCGCCACACCTCTGAG
>Ga0172380_10005848_pt1 | contig 14640 bp, 16 predicted proteins | sample Leawe162metaG_FD_119747 | JGI IMG/M metagenome (GOLD analysis project Ga0172380, IMG submission 119747) | Leachate microbial communities from a municipal landfill in Southern Ontario, Canada - Leachate well 162 metaG | ecosystem: Engineered > Solid waste > Landfill > Unclassified | place...
ATGGCACTAGGTACTGTCAAGTGGTTCAACGACGCCAAAGGTTTTGGCTTCATTACGCCGGATGATGGCAGCGAAGATCTCTTCGCCCATTTCTCCGCTATCAATATGCCCGGCTTCAAGTCTTTGAAGGAGGGTGAAAAGGTTTCGTTCGAGGTGGTGCAAGGCCCTAAGGGCAAGCAAGCCTCCAACATCCAGAAAGCGTAATCCCGCGTCCTTGCGCAGGATTCAACCCGCCGTGGCATGCCGCGGCGGGTTTTTTGTTGTCTAAATTTACTTGAATTAAATTTAGATAGCATCCAGGGCTGCGTTGAACGTTGCGCTGGGACGCATGGCAGCTGAGGTCTTCGCGAAATCCGGATGGTAGTAGCCGCCCATATCTACTGGCTTTCCCTGAGCCGCAATCAGTTCGGCATCGATCTTCGCTTCGTTTTCCGTCAGCGTCTTCGCCAACGGCGTGAATCGCTTCTGAATGTCCTGGTCCTTGGTCTGTGCGGATAACGCCTGCGCCCAGTATAAAGCAAGGTAGAAATGGCTGCCCCGATTGTCGATTTGGCCGACCTTGCGGGCGGGCGACCTGTTGTTGTCCAATATTTTGCCGGTGGCCTGATCTAGTGCGTCCGCCAGAACTTGCGCTTTATCGTTCTTGAAGGTTCGCGCCAGATGTTCGAGCGATACCCCGAGTGCCAGGAATTCGCCGAGCGAATCCCAGCGCAAATAGCCTTCTTCCTGAAACTGCTCGACATGCTTGGGTGCCGAACCGCCTGCGCCGGTCTCGAAAAGTCCGCCGCCGTTCATCAGCGGCACGATCGACAACATCTTGGCGCTGGTGTTGAGTTCGAGGATCGGAAACAGGTCGGTAAGGTAGTCGCGCAACACATTGCCGGTAACAGAAATCGTATCCTTGCCTTGGCGGATGCGTTCGAGCGACAGACGCACCGCCTCCACCGGGGACATGATGCGGATGTCGAGGCCGCTCGTGTCGTGATCCTTCAGGTAGCGCTCGACTTTCTGGATGATCTGCGCGTCGTGTCCGCGGTTTTTGTCCAGCCAGAAAATTGCCGGCGTGTTGGAAAGCCGTGCGCGAGTGACGGCCAACTTTACCCAGTCCTGGATTGGTGCATCCTTGGCTTGGCACATACGGAAAATGTCGCCTTGTTCGACCGTTTGTTCCAGCAGCACCTTACCTGCGCCATCGACGACGCGAACCGAGCCGTTTCCAGTCATTTCGAAAGTCTTGTCGTGCGAACCGTACTCTTCGGCCTGCTGCGCCATGAGACCGACGTTTGGCACACTGCCCATGGTGGCTGGATTCAATGCTCCGTGCTTCTTGCAATCTTCGACGAAAGCCGCGTAAACCCCGGCGTAGCAGCGATCGGGAATCATCGCCTTGGTGTCATACGGCTTGCCGTCGGTACCCCACATCTTGCCGCCATCGCGGATCATGGGGGGCATCGAGGCGTCGACGATCACATCGCTGGGCACATGCAGGTTGGTGATGCCCTTGTCCGAATTGACCATCGCCAGTTCTGGCCGGTTCTTGTAGCAAGCCTGGATATCGCCTTCGATTTCTGCCCTCTTGGCTTGCGGCAGTGTGGCGATCTTTGCGTACAGGTCGCCGAGGCCGTTATTGGGATTGACTCCCAACTCCTTGAGAGTTGCAGCATGCTTTTCGAAGACATCCTTGAAATAAACGGAAACGGCATGGCCGAACATGATGGGGTCGGAAACCTTCATCATGGTAGCTTTGAGATGCAATGACAGAAGCACGCCCTGCTGTTTTGCATCCTGCATTTGCTGCTCGTAGAACTCGCGCAATGCGCGGCGGCTCATAACGCTGGCGTCGATCACCTCGCCGACTTTCAGCAGCGTTTTTTCCTTCAGCACCGTGGTCTTGCCATCCGTGCCGACAAACTCGATGCGTACTGGGCCGGCTTCGGCAACCGTTGTGGAGTTTTCACTGCCGTAGAAATCCCCGGCGCTCATATGCACCACGTGGGTCTTTGAATCGGGACTCCATGTACCCATTTTGTGCGGGTGCTTTCTCGCGTAATTCTTCACCGAAGCAGCCGCACGACGATCAGAGTTGCCCTCGCGCAGCACTGGATTGACGGCGCTGCCGAGCACCTTGCCGTAGCGTGCCTTGATGGCCTTCTCGTCGTCGTTTTTCGGGTCTTCGGGATAATCCGGAATCTTATAGCCTTGGACCTGCAACTCCTTGATAGCCCTCTTCAGTTGCGGAACCGATGCGCTAACGTTCGGCAATTTGATGATATTGGCTTCCGGCTTCAGCGTCAGTTCGCCCAATTCAGCCAGTTCGTCGCCGATCCTTTGGCGCTCGGTCAGGTTTTCGGGAAAGTTCGCGATGATACGACCGGCAAGGGAAATATCCCTCGTCTCGACGGTAACGCCGGCGGCCTTGGTGAAGGCCTGGACGATGGGAAGCAAGGAATAAGTTGCCAACGCAGGCGCTTCATCGACCATGGTGTAAATAATTTTTGCTGCCGTCATAATTTTCCCTCTTCAGTTAAGAATTTCAGCCAATTCCAATTCATGCTCAAGATGACATGAGCCTCGATAGAAATATCGCCAACGCTACTAACCAGCTACCCAAGCCATCAAGTATAAGGTTGATAAATGAACGAAAACGAAAGAATTTATCATGATGCCACCAAGCTTGCGGCACTGGTTTGATTCAAATCAGTCCAAACAACATTATGATTTCCATTCTCTCTCCCCCTGGACCCTCAGTGGGACTGGTTGGCAAACCGGGTGTTTGCTCCAAGTTGTAAAAATTCCGGGAACCTCTGTGATAATTCCCATATGAGTCGCCTAATCCTGTTCAACAAACCCTATGGAGTAATTGCCCAATTTACTTCTGAAGACGGTCGCCCGACGCTCAAAGACTATATTCCACTGCCTGGAGTCTATGCGGCGGGACGGCTCGATTCGGATAGTGAGGGATTGCTGTTATTGACCGATGATGGGAGGCTGCAACAACGCATCGCCAATCCGCGCTTTAAGTTGCAAAAAACCTACTGGGTACAAGTCGAAGGCAACCCTGACGCTGAAGCGCTCAAAGTATTGGCTGCCGGGGTCGATCTAGGTGATTTCAAGACTCGCCCCTGCCATATCCGGGTGATGCCTGAACCTTTGTGTCTCTGGCCGCGTAATCCGCCGATCCGTTATCGCAGGACTATCCCCACTGCCTGGCTTGAGATCAAGTTACGCGAAGGCAAAAATCGGCAAGTCAGGCGGATGACGGCCAAGATAGGGTTCCCGACCTTACGCCTGATCCGCTGGTCAGTTGGTTCCTGGACTCTGGCAAGTCTAGCGCCGGGGGCTTGGCTGGAGGTTGCCGAAAAATTCGATACTGTCTGTCAACTCCCCGCGAGATCGCGCGTTAAGGCTAACGGCACCAGTTATTAAACCGTAGTGTCACAGGCATACACCAACCTCGAAAGGATTAAAAATGAGCAAATTGTTAACCGCCCTGATCGTTGCCGCATTCGCCGCCACGACCGCTTTCGCCGCTGACGCCCCGAAGGCCGAAGCCAAGCCCGCAGCTCCGGCTGCAGCCGCAGCTCCGGCGCCCGCAGCTGAGGCCCCCGCTGCTGACGCCCCGAAGGCCAAGAAAGCCAAGAAAGCCAAGAAAGCCAAGAAAGCCAAGAAAGCTGAAAAGGCTGAAAAAGCTGCTGAAGCCAAGTAACAGGGTTTTAGGACAGGAAAGGCAGGGCAACCTGCCTTTTGTCTTTTTTTGACACCCCTGGTACTTCGTTCATTGTAGTAACCTGTAATATAATCACATCGACCTTATTACATTGGTCGCGTTAAATCTATTTATGAGGAAAAACACTATGAGCAAACTGCTTGCTGTTTTGGTTGCCGCCATGTTCGCTGCCACCACGACTTATGCCGCTGATGAAGCCAAGAAGGATGAGAAGAAGGTAGAAAAGAAAGCCGAAGCCAAGAAGGACGAAAAGGCCGCCCCCGCTGCCAAGGCCGAAGCCAAGAAGGATGAAAAGGCCGCCCCCGCTGCCAAGGCCGAGCCAAAGAAAGAAGAAGCCAAGAAGTAATTTTGGTTTATTCATGAAAAAGGCAGGGATTTCCCTGCCTTTTTCTTTGTTTGAAACATGGGAGTACGTATCTTGAACCGGCGAACCCTGTCCTTACACTGGATTGCAACGGCGGCAATGCTACAGGTGTCATCCTGGGGGCAAGCCCAAGGGTTGCTGGAACTCAGCGCTGGTATTTATCGCATTCGGGCAGAAGTAGTTAATACCTACGAGTCCCGTGCTGAAGGTTTGATGTTTCGCAAAAGCTTGTCTGCGAATTCCGGCATGTTGTTCGTTTTTGACCAAACAGCAAAACACTGCATGTGGATGCGAAACACCCTGATTCCACTGTCGGTGGCATTTGTCGACGAACAGGGGCACATCCTCAATGTTGAGGAGATGTCACCCCAGACCGAAGATAGCCATTGCGCGACCAAACCAGCAAAGTTTGCCCTGGAAATGAATGTGGGTTGGTTCAAAAGCCGGGGACTTGGCCAAGGCGTAATGCTAGTTGGCCTCGACAAAGCCCCTCCTGCGCGTTAATAATCGCCCGTAACCCCGACTCCCCGATTACTTGCAGCCAAGGGAGGCAGCAAGAATAGAGGGGTAAATTGGGGGATGTTGCTCGCTTTGTCACAAGGCAATCTGGCTAACATCGGAGAGTATCCATTATTGGGATTTCCGTTGTTATCGATGCAGCCCTTCTGGCGCTCCAAATTGCATGAAGGATGGATGTCTGTGGCTTTTGCCCCGGACAGGCTGGATTTCGCCCATATCCATCGACGCGAGGGCAAAAAACCCGAAGTGCAACTGCTGAGCTCCTATCGGCGGACCGGCAACGATCTGGAAGCATTGTGTCGTCTACGCAAGGAGTTAGGGCTCTCCCGCTACCGTTGCACCGCATTGCTGCGTGTCGGCGAATACCAGCTGCTTCAAGTAGAGCCCCCCGAAATGCCCGCCGCAGAGATGAAAGATGCGTTGCGCTGGCGCATCAAGGATATGCTCAACTATCCAGTCGAAGCGGCGACGATTGACGTATTGGAGATTCCGGCTGATGCAGGTGCGCTGGGGCGAACCAAGCAAGCCTTTGCGGTAGCAGCGAATAATGCGCTGTTGGCCCCGCGCGTCGAGATGTTCGATGCCGCCCGGCTGAAACTGATGGTAATAGACATTCCCGAGTTGGCACAACGCAATATTTCAGCATTGTTCGAAGAGGAGAATCGCGGACTGGCGATGCTCACCTTTGATGAGTCAGGCGTCATGCTGACTTTCACATTTCGCGGTGAGCTCTACGCAACGCGGCATACCGACATCCCATTACCGCAATTGGAGCAATCCGAAGGCGAACGACGCGAACAGCTGTTCGAACGTATCGCGCTGGAGGCCCAGCGCTCGTTGGACAATTTCGACAGGCTGAACGGCCACATCAGCGTAACCCGCTTATTGGTGTCATCTTTGCCTGGCGTACCGGGTTTTCTGGATTATCTGCGCGACTATCTTTCCTTGCCCGTGGTGGAACTGGATCTTGCCGAAGTACTCGATTTTCCTTCAATACCGGAACTCTCCCAAGCGACACGCCAAACCCAGTGCCTGAAAGCGCTTGGTGCAGCGTTGCGCGATTAGGGCGATAACGATGAGCCAGCAGATCAATCTTCTCAATCCAGACTTTCATAAGAGCTTCGATTGGTTGACAGCGACACCCCTGGCCATCGCCACTTGCGTAATGCTGGCCATCCTTGGGGCTGCCAGCGCTTGGGCGACCATGCAGGCCAATAGTAAAGAGCGATTGGCGAACCAGCATGCCGACGTGCTTAAGACTGCCCAGGGTCGGCTCGTAACGATGACTAAGACGGTCGCAGAGAGCAAACCGGACACCCAACTGGCCAACGAATTGGCTAATGTTCGCGCGTTGCTGAAGGGCCGCGAGGAAATCCTGAAGGTGTTGGAGGGAGGGGCAATTGGCAGCGCCATCGGTTTCGCGGAATTCCTCCGCGGATTCGCCCGCCAAACGCCGAAAGGCTTGTGGCTGACCGAGTTCACCATCGGAGCCGGCGGCAACGAAATGGAAATCCACGGGCGCATGTTGAATCCGGCTTCTTTGCCGGAATACATTCGACGCCTGAAAACTGAAAAAATATTTCAGGGCCGCAGTTTTGCGTCATTGACTATCCAGCGCCCCGAAGAAGGGAAAGATAATAAAAGTGCGGCAACTCAGCCTGCCCCCAATATCAAGCCGAGTATCCCCGCCACTGCCACGACGACGCCTTTGCCACCAAGCTTTGTCGACTTCGTACTGATGCCCAGCGCTCCCGTTGCCGTGCCGGTTGGTGCGGCAAACCCGGCATTACAACCGGGTTTGGTTGACTCCGCTACGCCAACGCCAAACGTTATAAGTACGGCAAAGGCTGCCATCGATACGGTAACGAGCCAGCCACACATCCCGGAGAAAAAGCCATGAAACAAAAATGGCTGGAGTTGGCCGCCCGCTTTGATGCCCTCGCCCGCCGAGAACGTGGCATGGTGGCTGCGGCGATATTGTTTGGCGGAGGGATGCTTGGCTATTCATCCATGGTAGAGCCGCAACTCATCCGCCAGAATACCCAGGCCAAGCGTATTACCCAAGCAACCACAGATCTATCCACGATTGAGTCGCAATTGGTGGCAATACAGGCTAAGCTCAAAGACCCGGATGCGAGCAATCGCGCCACCCTGTTGCAGGAGCGCCAAGAATTGGCGGTGCTCAACGCCAAGCTGCGTTCCATCGAGACCAGCATGGTGCCGCCGGATAAAATGCAGACTTTCCTGGAATCGTTATTGTCGAAGAACCGCAATCTGGAATTGCTGGCACTGCGAACCCTGACGCCAACCTCACTGATCGAGCGCCATGAGGAAAAGAAGGCCGACGGCAAGACTGACGCCGTTCCAGCTCCGGGCGCCGGCGCCGCGCCCAACATCTATAAGCATGGCGTCGAGATACGTATCGCAGGAAGTTATAATGATTTGCTGATGTACTTGGCGGAGATCGAGCGCATGCCGCAGCGCATTATCTGGAATCGCGTCAAGTTGTCTGCTGAACAATATCCCCGCAACGAGTTGACTCTGACGGTATATACCCTGAGTTTGGACAAGCAATGGCTGGTTGTATGAACCCCCTGCGCGCATCTTCTGTCATGCTGGTTCTATTCACTGGCGCGGCAAGCTGCTGTTTCGGGCAAGGAGACTCCTCGCTCTCTGATCCCACTCGGCCGCCGACTGTAGCGATCGAGTCCGCACCGGCAAGCTCGGAAGGCGTTCCCCCGCCCAGCGGGCTGCAAACAATCATCCTCGGCAAGGGACACAAACCGATGGCGGTAATTAATGGTGTCACGGTCGAAGTCGGCGACAAGGTCGGTGAAGCCCGACTGGTGAAACTCAGCGAAACCCAAGCGGTACTGCAAGGACCCAACGGCAGAGAAATTCTGTATCTGATGCCGGGCGTGGAAAAAATGGGGACTCCCCTGATGCACAAGCCGGGACTGGATCAAAAACGCCCGGCAGGACAAACACGGCCGCAGCCTGAGTCGACACCGTAAGCGATGGGATGAACCATGACAAATGACCGTTACCTTCATCTAGCGACTTTATTTACCTTGATATTGGTAATCCTGTTATTGGCGGCATGCACTACCTCTGCTTATAAACCCGGCAGCACATTCGACCGTATAAACGCAGACTTGGCGCGTGCCGCTTCTGAACGGAAAAGCAACAGCGAGGGGATAGACCAAGCATTGATGCCGCCCCTCCAGATTGAAATGCCCAAGACGGAAAACGAAGCAGAGTCACGCTTCGATCTTTCCGTAGTGAAGGCTCCCGCGGCTCAAGTATTCATGGCCTTGGTGACGGGGACTCGTTACAGCATGCTGCTACCGCCGGAATTGTCCGGAACCATCACCGTCAATCTCAAGGATGTCACTATCAAGGAGGCTCTCGATACTATCCGCGAGCTTTATGGGTACGAGTACAAGGTGCAAGGAACACGCATTTTTATTCAAACCAACACCCTGCAATCGCGTGTTTTCCAGATCAATTACCTGTCCAGCCGAAGGCAGGGTAGCAGTGACTTACGGGTGACATCGAGTTCGATTTCCACTGGGCAGAATGTTTCCTCTCCAGGCGCTGCGCCCAATCTTCCCAACTCCACCAATAACCCCAGCACCCCGACAAATTCAGCAACTTCTTCTGCTCGCGGCAACGAAACCAGCCGTGTCAGCACGACTTCCGATGCCGATTTCTGGCGCGACCTGAGTACCGCGCTGACTGCCATTGTCGGAACCACCGATGGCCGCAATGTGATTATCAACCCAATGTCCGGAGTCGTGGTGGTGCGCGCTTTCCCTACCGAAATGCGCAATGTGGAAAACTATCTCAAGGCCACTCAACTGGTGGTCGAACGCCAAGTGATGATCGAAGCGAAGATCATCGAAGTGACCTTGAGCAACGAAGCCCAATCCGGAATCAACTGGGCGGCCTTCAAGACCATTAACAATGCCAGCACCATGGCCGGATCTATGGCGTCAGGCGCGGCACTGAGCACCAACTCGAGTTTCTCGACCAGCGATGTTTCGCTACAGGTCGTGCCGGGAGCCATTAAATCCGTGACCCCGATGGGGAATGGCTTCATCGGCCTGGCCTTTCAAACCGCCAATTTCGCGGCTGTGATCAACTTCCTGGAAACCCAGGGTGATGTCGCCGTGCTCTCCAGTCCGCGAATCGCCACCCTGAATAACCAGAAAGCCCTGCTCAAGGTCGGCACCGATGAAATGTTCATTACCAACGTCAGTGGCGGTTCGGCCGCCACTACCACGATTGCCGCGGTTGCGCCGACGCTGACCTTGCAACCTTATTTTTCCGGCATCTCGCTGGATGTCACGCCTCAAATCGACGACGAAGGCAACATCATTCTGCATGTCCATCCCGCTGTAAGCAACGTCGCCGAAAAGCAAAAGGTAGTCGATCTCGGCGCGAACGGGGGCGTCTTCAAGTTGCCGTTGGCTGCCAGCACGATCAACGAGACCGACAGCATCGTACGCGTGCAGGATGGCAATATCGTCGCCATTGGCGGCCTGATGCGCCAAGCGCAGACCAATTCGCGCACTGGATTGCCAGGGACTGGCAATACGGTGGTGGAAAGCCTCTTTGGCCAGCGCAGCAACGTTTACAGCAAGAGTGAAATGGTGATTCTGATGAAACCGACGATTATCAACAGCGACAGGGTTTCCCAGGACGATTTGCTGCAAACCCAGAGTCGTTTACAAACCCTCAATCCACGAAAGCATTAAAGTTCTCGGACTCAATATACCAAGAGACCTCATGTACCTTGCTCATTTCGGCCTTGTTGAACGCCCCTTCGGGATCACCCCTGATACCGAATACGCTTATTCCGCCGCATCCCATCAGGAGGCGCTCAACACGCTGCTGATCGCCCTGCAAAGTGGAGAGGGCTTCATCAAAATCACGGGGGAAGTGGGCACAGGCAAGACCCTGCTCTGCCGTCGTTTCCTGGCAACGTTGGGGACCGAGTATTTCAGCGCCTATCTGCCCAATCCCGCATTGGCTCCTCACCCGTTGTTGTTGGCTGTGGCGGATGAACTGGGGCTGAAATTGGATGCCAACGAACAGCAATTCCAGTTGATCAAGCACATTAATCAGCGACTGCTTGATTTGGCCGATGAAGGCAAGACTGTAGTATTTTGCGTGGACGAGGCGCAGACAGCACCGCTGGAGAGCCTTGAGGCTTTGCGCTTATTGTCGAATCTCGAAACGGAGAAGCGCAAATTGCTGCACTTGGTACTCTTCGGGCAACCTGAACTGGATGTCAAACTGGCCGATCCCTCGGTACGTCAATTGTTGCAACGTATCGCCTTTCACCATCGCATGCAGGGATTGCGGCGTGACGAACTGGGACATTATCTGACTCATCGTCTGCGGGTAGCCGGCTATCGAGGAAGCCCCATTTTTTCATATCCGGCACTGACTCGTCTGTATCAATATTCCAAGGGGATTCCCCGGCTGGTCAACATCCTTGCCCACAAGTCGCTGCTTGCCGCTTATGGTGAAGGCAAGGTCAGCGTGGGGCAAGCGCATGTGACAGCAGCGGCGCGCGATACCGAGGGAATCAAGGTCAGCAACTGGCGGTTCTTTGATTGAGAAGTCGCGATGAGCTTAATCAATAAAATGTTGCGCGACCTGGATGCCCGCCATGCTGCAACCGGGCAGACAGTGCTTCCCGACGAAGTACGCCCTCTCCCTGAAGAAGAAGTCACTCCGCGAGTCGGTCGTAGGGTTTGGATCCTGGCTGGTTTGGCTATCGTCGTCGCAGCAGCCATTCAGACCTCGGCACTTTGGTTGCCTTTGTTGGCGGAATATGTTGCGCTTCCAGCCAACCTTCTTCTCCCGCCGGCGCCAGTGGCCGCAGCACCGACGCCGCCGCCACAGCCGACGACCGTGGTATTGCAATTGCCCCCGCCAGAACAAATGCTGCCGCTGCCTTCATTGCCCGAGACGACACCTGCGACGACTGAAGTCTCAGCCGAACAAGCGGCACCGACTGTGCCCGTCGCCCAGGAACAGGCGCCGCGGCAACTTGTCGAGAACCGCAATGCCGGCTTGAAGATCGATAGCTCCCTGCCGGATGTCCCGGCGGCAAGAACCGCGCCGCCGGCCATTACGCCGCCGCCTAAACCCACCGTAACCGAGGCAAAATCTTCCCGCGGCATGGCTGCGGTAAAGGTTGAAAAGCAACAGCGCATGGCCAGTGCGCAAGAAAAAGCGGAGGCGGAGTATCTCAAAGGCGTAGCGGCCTATAAGCAGGGACATGCGTCGGAAGCGGCCATGCAATTCAAGACCGCCTTGCAGGAAGACCCTCGCCATTTGGCGGCACGCCAGACTCTGCTGAGTATGCAGGCCGAACAGAAGCAGTGGGACGAAGCACAGGCCGTGCTGAAGGAAGGCTTGGAATTGATGCCGCAGCAAATTGCCTGGGCGATGGCGCTGGCGCGCATCCAGGTTGAACGCGGCAAATTGCCGGAAGCTTGGGAAACCCTGCAAAAACACATGGCTCACGCGGAAAAAAGCGCCGATTACAAAGGTTTCGCGGGTGTGCTGCTCCAGCGCATGCAGAAACCCCATGAAGCCATTTTGTACTATCAGGCCGCTTTGCAAATCAAACCCAATGAAGGGCGCTGGTGGCTGGGTCTGGGCCTGGCTTACGAAGCCGATAACCGGGCTGCGGAAGCCCGTGAGTCCTTCCAAAGAGCCCGCGGAGCCAGCGGATTATCGCCCGAGATGGTTGCGGCCATCGACAAGAAGCTGCGCTAAGGGGCAGAAGCATCGCGTCACTCCGGATGCCAGAAGACGCATCATTACCTGAACGCACGCGCCACGACCAGGTTGGTGACCCTTGCCGCACCATGATTCTTAAGTGTCCGGGCGAATTCGTTGAGGGTCGCGCCGGTAGTCATCACGTCATCGATCACTGTCACGGCTTTCCCTGTCAAATCCATGCCGCACTCGAAAGCGCCCCGGATGTTTTTATGGCGCTCCTTCCAAGGCAGGCTGGTCTGAGGCACAGTATCCAGGCTTCGCCCATAACCGTTCGTATGCAGAGGCAAGCCTAACCGCTTCGCCAGCGGCCGGGCTATTTCCAGCGCCTGATTAAAACCACGATCGCGCAGGCGCTGGACGGAAAGCGGCAGCGCCAGCAGCAGATCGGTTTGCATTAGCATGGTTGCCGAGGTTTCCAGCAACGCATCGGCAAAGAATTGGGCAACTGCTAGGCGGTGCTGGTATTTGAGCGCCTGTACCAAACGGTCGACTGGAAAGGCATAACGAAAACGACACTGGGTTGCATCAAAAAATGGCGGCTGCTTCAGGCAAGCACCACATATTCCCCCATTGGTGGGTGTAGGCAAGGCACATAGCGGGCAGCACGCTGCGGCGATTCTCGGCAAATCCTGCCTGCATTCATCGCACAGCAAGGTTGCCCCGGCAAACGCCCCGCATAAGAAACAGTCGTGAGGCAGCATGGTCACGACGATTTCCGTTCCTGCCCAGGCAATCCATGATGTCGGGCGATGCTTCGGCTGCGAAGAAATTGACAAGCGTTTTCCCTTCCAACATGATGCTTCTTCAAATTGTACCAAGCCAAATTGCTTATGACGGATGTAAACAGCAGCGCGTACTCTCTACTGACCTTGCTATGCAAATGCATCGGAACATGAGGCAGCGCTTTTGCGCTGCCGCCGCCACTTATGATGCCGCCGCGGTACTGGCACGCGAGACCGGCAAGCGCATGGCCGAGCGCCTTGACTATGTGAGAATCTCGCCAACATGTATTGCCGATATTGGTTGCGCCACCGGCGAAGGTATCCGCGAATTACAGCGACGCTATCCGAACGCGCTGCCATTGGCGATCGATTCCGCTCTGCCGATGCTGCACGCCACGCGAGCAGGCACGCCGTGGTTAAAGCGTATCCTGAGAGGCAATGTGCATCTTCTGAATGCCGATGTCAGGAACTTGCCGTTGGCTAACGGCTGTCTCGGCCTGATCTGGTCGAATCTGATGTTGCATTGGCTCGACGACCCTTTGCCTGCGCTGCACGAATTGCAGCGTACCCTCGACATCGGCGGCTTGCTGATGTTCGCCACTCTCGGCCCGGATACGCTCAAGGAAATCCGCAGCGCCTGCCGCGACGCCGGCATTGATGACAAAGACATACCAATCAGACATTTTCATGACATGCACGACTTGGGCGACATGTTGCTGGCGGCCGGTTTTGCCGACCCGGTAATGGATATGGAGATGATGAAACTGACCTATGCCAGCGCGCGCGGCCTGATCCGCGACCAACGACACTTGGGCGTGCGCGATGCGCTATTCGGCAGCTTGCCCTGGCGAGAATGGCGGCGGGTCTTCAAAGTGTATGAAAAGCAGCGTATAGAGTACCGCTTGCCGGTCAGCTTCGAGATTGTTTATGGACATGCCTGGAAACCATTGCCGCGCACTGCCGGCGACGGGCGCGCCATTATCCATTTTGAGCCGCGGAAGAAATGAAACGCGCCAAGCGCTCCGGGCTCAAACCGCGCAATCCTTTCGCAGTCGCCCCATTGCTCAAGAAAGGCGGGGCGCATCAGCGCCTTGGCAAACGTGCTGCACGCGCTCGGCAGAAAGCGCAATTCAGACGCGAACCTGTCGAATACTGACTATTGCTTTGCGCCGGTTTGGATCGCCACGTCGTGCAATATCGGCATAGGCTTGAGGTTGGCGAGCTGTCGTCGCCGTTCCAGTTCGCGCCACCATGCGCGGATGCCGAGCAGCAGCGCCAGCAGTGCGGCGTAGACTGCTGGCAAAGTCACGTCCAGCTTCACCAGCCACCAATAATGCAAAACGCCGAATATCGCAATCACATATATCGAACGATGTAACTGCTGCCAGCGTTTGCCGCCAAGGCGTTTCACCATGGCACTACTGGAGGTCAGGGCGAGCGGCAGCAATAATACGAAGGCGGACATGCCGATGGTAATGAACGGGCGCTTGAGGATATCCTTGGCGATTGCCTGCCAATCGAAAAATTGGTCGAGCCAGAGATAGGCAGCCAAATGCAGCAAGGCATAAAAAAATGCGTAGAGCCCGAGCATGCGCCGCAGCCGCACTAACCAATTCCAGCCGGTCAGTCTCCGCAGCGGCGTGATTGACAGCGTAATCAACAGGAAGTTAAGCGTCCAGGTTCCCAGAGAACGGGTGATGAATTCGATAGGATTGGCGCCGAGGTCGTCAGTCCATGCGCCCCATCCCAGATGCGTCAGCGGCGCAAGGCAGAAGACAAACAGCATGATCCTGAGCAGGGTTAATTGCCGCGTATCCAAGCTGAATGCAAGGTGTCGAGCCATCAGAAGTTCTTTTTCAAATCCATACCGGCATAGAGTTGTGCCACCTGGTCGGCATAGCCGTTAAACGGGAGCGTCTTGCGCTTGAAAAACTCGCCGATCCGCCTCTCAGAGGCCTGGCTCCAGCGTGGGTGATCGACCTCGGGATTGACGTTGGAATAAAAGCCGTATTCGCCTGGCGCTGCCTTCATCCAGGCGGTCAGCGGCTGGCGGTCGACAAGGCGGATCTTGACGATCGACTTACCGCTCTTGAAACCGTATTTCCAGGGCACCACCAGACGCAGTGGCGCCCCGTTCTGATTGGGCAAGGGCTCACCGTAAAGACCAACGGCAAGCAGGGTAAGCGGATGCAATGCTTCGTCCAGACGCAGCCCTTCGAGATAAGGCCAGTCAAGCGTTCTTCTGTTCACACCAGGCATGGTCTTTAGGTCGGCAGCAGAGACGAATTCGACATACTTCGCGCTACCGAGCGGTTCAACATTCTGTAACAAGCTCGCCAGAGGCAGGCCCAGCCAGGGGATCACCATGCTCCAGCCTTCGACACAGCGCAATCGATAGATGCGCTCCTCCAGCGGCACAAGTTTGAGGAGATCGTCTATGGCAATAATCCTGGGCCGTTTCACCAGCCCTTCGATACTGATTGTCCAAGGCCTGGTTTTCAGGG
>Ga0172380_10005849_pt1 | contig 14640 bp, 8 predicted proteins | sample Leawe162metaG_FD_119747 | JGI IMG/M metagenome (GOLD analysis project Ga0172380, IMG submission 119747) | Leachate microbial communities from a municipal landfill in Southern Ontario, Canada - Leachate well 162 metaG | ecosystem: Engineered > Solid waste > Landfill > Unclassified | place...
CAGTGCCTTGCGCGACATCACTGCGCGCAGACAGCAGGACGAGCGCATCAGGGAATTGCTGCAGGAGCAGCGCCTCATTTTCGACAACGCCCATGTCGGCATTCTGCTGTTGCGAAATCGCCGTATCCTTAAGACCAACCAGCGCATTGCGGATATGTTCGGCTTTGCCAGCCTGGAGGAGCTGGAAGGAAAAACCACGGAAATTTTGTACTGTTCCGCTGAACAGTTCAAGGAAGTTGGTGAAACTGGCTACGCACAACTGGCGGGAAAAGGATTCGCCAGTTTTGAAACGGAGATGCGCCGTCAGGACGGCACCCATTTCTGGGTCATCCAGACCGGGCGACCGCTCGATCCGAGTGCCGTTCTCGATACTGCTTCCATCTGGGTTTATACCGATATTACCGAACACAAGCGGACGGAGGAACAACTTGACCTCATGGCCAAGGTGTTCACCCATAGCGGGGAAGGTATTGTCATCACCGATGCGAATGTGCGCATCCTCAAAACCAACGCGGCTTTCAGCCGGCTGACCGGTTATGCCGAGACTGACGTGCTGGGGAAGGATCCGAAGATTCTCTCGGCCGGCATGACGACCAAGGAGCTTTACCGGGAAATGTGGGCATCGCTTTCCGATCGGGGTGTCTGGGAAGGCGAACTCTGGGATCGCCGCAAGACCGGCGAGCTTTACCCGAAATGGCTTTCCATCGTCGCAGTCCACAACAAGGTTGGCCAGTCGACCCACTATATAGGCAGTTTCTCCGATATTTCGGAACGCAAGGCGGCGGAGACCCAAATCCAGTTCCTGGCGCATCACGATGCCCTGACGCAATTGCCCAATCGACTGAATCTGCATGAACGTCTGGCGCAGGTCATCAACCTGGCCAAACGCAACCACACCACTGCGGCCCTGATGATGATCGATCTCGATCGTTTCAAGACCATCAACGATACCTTGGGCCATCACGTTGGCGACCAGTTGCTGGTCGAGGTGGCACACCGCTTGACGCAATCCGTCAGGGAAACCGACATCGTCGCGCGACTCGGCGGCGATGAATTCGTCGTTGTTCTGTCAGTGATAGATTCGGCGGATGACGCGGCCAACGTGGCCGGCAAGATTTTACGGACAGTTTCGGCACCATATCTGCTTGCCAATCACGAATTGCGCACCAGTCCGAGCATTGGCATCAGCCTCTACCCCGATGATGCCAGCGACATCGGCGACCTGATCAAGTACGCCGACGTGGCGATGTACGCGGCCAAGTCCATGGGAGGACAGAATCACCAGTTCTTCACCTCCAAGATGAGCCTGGCGGCGACCAGCCGCATGGTCATCGAAGCCGATTTGCGAACCGCCCTGGAGAAACAGCAGTTCCTGCTGCATTATCAGCCGCAGCTCGACCTCAGAACCGGCTGCCTGATGGGCGTTGAGGCGCTGATCCGCTGGCAGCACCCCAGCCGGGGCCTGATCCCTCCGGTCGAATTCATTCCGATTGCGGAAGAAACCGGGTTGATCGCATCGATCGGTGAATGGGTTCTGCAGGAGGCTTGCCGGCAACTCAAGGAATGGCAGACAGACGGCATCATGAATATTCGCATGTCGGTCAATCTGAGCCCCCTCCAGTTTCACGACAAAGGCTTCCCGGATCAGATCCAGGCCGCGCTGACCTCGGCAGGACTGTCTCCCGAATTTCTGGATCTGGAAGTTACCGAGTCGATGGCGATGACTTCCCCTGCCGACACCATCGCCATGCTGAAAATTCTGGCGGGTGGGGGCATCTTTCTATCGATGGACGATTTCGGCACGGGGTACTCGTCGCTGGCTTATCTGAAGCTGTTCCCTCTGCACGTTCTGAAGATCGACCGCTCCTTTGTCAAGGACATCGAAACCGATCCTGACGATGCCGACATCTGCGATATCATTGTTCTGCTGGGCCACAAACTGGGCATGGAGGTGATTGCGGAAGGCGTGGAGACCGCAGCCCAACTAAAATTCCTGGTCAGCATTGGCTGTGAAAAAATTCAGGGGTATTTGCTGAGCAAACCCTTGCCCGCCGGGCAGGCGAAAGATTTCATCAAGAACCATACGCCAGTTTCTGACGTGAGTCGTGTAGACCTATGGAACAGTTCCGAGGTTTAGGCTCTTAACCGTCCCTGCGACGAAGATCAGGCCGGCAGCGCCCGGTGACGTACCAGTATCTGCACCGGGGTAGGCGCAAGTTCCCGGAAGTGCTGCGCCAGGCATTCCACCAGATACACCGAACGGTGCTGACCGCCGGTGCAGCCGATGGCGACGCTGAGATAGGCGCGCGAGTCGCGGATGTAAGCAGGAAGCCAGTCGGCGACGAAGCGACGAATGTCCTCCAGCATGCGCGCCACTTCCTGCTGCGCCACGAGAAATTCCCTGACTTCCGTGTCGCGGCCGGTGAGCGGGCGCAGCAGCGGATCGTAGTGTGGATTGGGCAGGCAGCGTACGTCGAAGACCAGATCGGCGTCGAGCGGCAGACCATGCTTGTAACCGAATGATTCGAACAGCAGGATCAGTGCCGTACCGCTGGCCTGGCTGTGGGCTGTGACAAAGTCCCTGACAAATGCACGCAATGCGTTGGGTCGCAGATTGCTGGTGTCGATGTGGTGGCCAAGCCCGGCGATGGTTTCCAGCCCCTCGCGTTCGCGCACGATCGATTCCGCCAGGGTGGGTGCTTGATCGGCGAGCGGATGACGCCGCCGTGTTTCTGAAAAGCGCTGGATGAGCACGTCGTCACGCGCATCGAGAAAAATGAAGCGCGAATCGATTTCCTGCTTCTGCAGATCGCGCAACTGTGCGGGCAAACCGGCAATGCTGGCGCCGCCGCGCATATCCACGGCGACCGCGGCGCGCGCAAAACCCTCGTCGCGCAATTGCGCCACCAACTGGGACAGGAGCGCCGCCGGAAGATTGTCGACGCAATAATAGCCAGCGTCCTCGAGGACATTGAGGGCGATGCTCTTGCCGGAGCCTGACAGACCGCTGATCAGGATCAGTTGCATGGGCGCAAGCATAGCCAATCCCGGCGCTGCTGTCATTTCTCCGGGTATTGCATGGAATGCCGGCTTGGGAAAGCGCTAAAATGACGACTGCTCTTCAGTTTCAGCAATTCCTCATCAGCGCTCGTAGCTCAATGGATAGAGTACTGGCCTCCGAAGCCAGGGGTTGTGGGTTCGATCCCCGCCGAGCGCGCCAAATCGAAGCCTAGTGCCCGGGTTTGATTCTGGGGTGCTAGTGCCCGCCTCTGATTCTGGGGTGCTAGAAATAAGTATTTCCCAGGTACCAGAAAAAAGCCGCGATCAATCCGGAAATGGGGATCGTCAACACCCAGGCCCAGACAATCCGCGAAGCGAGGCCCCAGCGCACTGCCGAGACGCGTCGTGACAAGCCGACGCCTACGATGGCGCCGGTAATCGTATGGGTCGTCGACACCGGAATCCCCAGCCAGGTCGCCAGAAAAAGCGCCACAGCGCCGGATGTCTGGGCGCAGAACCCCCCGGTTGGCCGAATTCTGGTAATTCCCAGACCCATCGTTCGAACGATGCGCCAGCCGCCAAACAATGTACCCAGTCCCATGGCGCACTGGCAAGACATCACGACCCAGAAAGGAACGTGAAAGTCACCCTGCAGGTAACCATTGGAATACAGCAGCACCGCGATGATCCCCATGGTTTTCTGGGCGTCATTGCCGCCATGGCCCAGGCTGTAGAGGGAGGACGACACGAATTGCAACTTGTTGAAAGTACGCTCGACCGGGTACGGCGAGGCTTTCTGGAAAATCCAGAGCAGAGCGATCGAAAGCATCAGCGCCAGCAACAGACCAAACAGCGGTGAGAGGATGATCGCAGCCGAGGTCTTGGCCAGTCCATGAACAACAATTGAACTCCAGCCTGCCTTGGCCAACGCGGCTCCGACCAGTCCGCCAACCAGCGCATGCGATGAGGAAGATGGAATGCCGAACCACCAGGTAACGACATTCCATGTAATGGCGCCACACAGCGCGCCGAATATCACTGCGTTATCGATGATCGCCGGAGAGACGATGCCGGAGCCCACCGTCAGGGCGACGTGCAACCCGAAAAACAGGAAGGCGATGAAATTGAAAAAGGCTGCCCAGATCACGGCCGCTTGCGGGGTCAGCAGCCGTGTCGATACCATCAGGGCAATCGAGTTCGCCGCGTCATGGAAGCCATTCATGAAATCGAACAACAAGGCCACGACGACCAGGATCGCCATGATCAGGAAGGCCTGCTCGGTCATATGCGTTCCAGGACCAGGCCATGAATCACATCGGCTGCGTCTTCGCAGCGGTCGACGGCTTCCTCGAAAAGTTCATAAAGTTCTTTTGCACGTATCAAGGCCCGGGCATCGCTGGCTTCGGCAAACAGGCGCTCCATCCCGGTGCGCATGGTGCGATCGGCATCGCTTTCGATCTCTCCGATCTCCTGGCAAATTTTCAGGATGCGTGGCGCGTTCTGCATGTCGGACAGGAGTGTGACAGCCTCCTGGACCTTTTCCACGGCGCGCAGGTTGATTTGACCCAGAGACGACATTTCCTTGGTGAACGTGCCGGGACCATACAATCTTGCCCGTTGTGGAATGTCTTCCATGCAGTCGACCATGTCATCGAGCGCGATGGCCAGATCCTTGATCTCCCAGCGGTCGAAGGGTGTAATGAAGCTTTTATGCAGGGCAAGAAAGATTTGCTTGGTGACCTCGTCGGCTTCGCCCTCGGTCTTGGTGATTTCATCGAACAGTTGATTGAAGGCCGCCGGATCCTCCATCAGACTCATCCGGGCGATGATTCGTGCACCGCGAACGGTACAGGCAGCGAGTTCATTGAAGAGTCTGAAGAAGTTGTCGTTTTTTGGCGACACTGCTGCAAGGAGCCTGCTTAACAATCCCACGGCCATGTCTGATTCTCCATGCCAGTTAATGCTGCAATGTGTCGATTTTAATCGCGAGCCCTCTTTTTATCCATGGGTTTGAATATCCGTCCGGATTTCAAGGCAGCGAACTGGCGATGCGGAAACCGTAGATGTAGTTTCGGAAGGTCGAGAGAAACCGATAGCGCGTGGCCGAGCGTGCGTAGCGCGGGGTGTAGTACCACGAGCCTCCGCGCAATACGCGCTTCAGGCATTCGCCGCGCGTCCAGGCGCTGCCATCGGTTGGGGCGCCATGGTAGTTTTCATTCCAGCAATCCTCGGTCCATTCCCAGACATTGCCAATCATGTCGTACAGACCAAATGCATTGGGCTTGAAACTGGCTGCCGGGGAGGTATAGGCATAGTCATCCGAGCAGTTGTGGACCTCCCAGGTGACTCCCGGCACTTTTTCCTTGCCCGCGCTGTCCATTACATTGGCATAGCTGCAAGCCTGGTCTGGGCTGTCGCCCCAAAATCTTGCTGTTGTGGTCCCGGCTCTTGCCGCATATTCCCATTCGGCCTCGCTCGGCAGGCGATAGTTTTTTCCTGTCTTTCTCGATAGCCATTCGACGTAGGCCTTGGCATCGCTCCAGTTGATGCACACCACAGGATGGTCATCCTTTTGCACAAATCCCGGGTCGCGCCAACTGCGTTCGCTGCGCTCAGCATATTTGCCGTTCTCGAATGTGTAGCACCTGCCTCCGGCATCGTGACCACTTGCGCTGACGAACTGGGCGAACTGCCCCCGCGTGATGTGCGTTTTGCCCAGAGCAAAATCACGGGCGATGGTGACTTTGTGGACCGGGTCTTCGCCCGGATAGCGTTCTGCTTCAGTGCCGGGCGAACCCATTTGAAAGGAACCCGCCGGGACGATAACCATTTCAGGGCAATCGTCGCAGTCCTTGAAGGTTTTACCGGGCTGCCTGCCGTCGGTTGCTGGAACCGTGGCTGGAACTGCGGGAGCAACAGAGGTTACGCCACTGCGCTGCAGGGCATTGAGTTTGTTCTGTGCGATGGTGGCATGGCTGCCTTTGGGAAAGGCCTCAAGATAAGCCTGGTAAGCCCCTGTTGCGACAGTCTCAGTCTCGTGCCAAACGGCACTTTCCGAAGCGGGTGCAACAGCTTGCTCGGCAGTCTCAGGAACGATGGATGCGCAGGCAACGAGCAGGGTACTCGCCGCGAGGCTGGCAAACGAGGGAGCAGTGAGGAATCGCATGGGCGCATTTTGCCCGATTCCTCTTGGAAGCTTCAAGCGAAAAGACATCAGCAAGAAGAAGTCAACGTGAGCTCGCTGTAATATGCTTCTCCATGCTCATCGTTCTCGCCACCATCAATGCGCGCTACGCCCACGCCTCGCTCGGGCTGCGCTACCTGCAGGCCAATATGGGCGAACTGCGCGATCAAACCTGCATCGCCGAATTTTCACTTAGTGCCGGGACGGCGGAAATCGTCGAACGCCTGTTGGCGCATTCGCCGCGCATCGTCGGTTTTGGTGTGTATGTCTGGAATGTCGTCGAAACCACCCGGGTCGTCGAGATGCTCAAGCGCGTTGCGCCCGAGGTCAGGATCGTTCTCGGCGGACCGGAGGTTTCTTATGAAACTGCCGATCAGACCATCGTCCAGCTTGCGGATCATGTGATCACGGGTTGGGGCGAACTGACGCTGCCGCAACTGTGCAAGCAACTTCTGGATGACGACCGGCAAGGACAGCCGCCTAAAATCCTGGCCGGCGTACAAGTGCCTCTGGAAACGCTGGAATTGCCCTATGCGTTATATACCGACGCGGATATCGCGCACCGCACCCTGTACGTCGAAGCATCGCGCGGCTGCCCCTTCAAGTGCGAGTTCTGCCTGTCCGCACTGGACAAGACAGCCTGGCCGTTCAATCTGGAAAAATTTCTGGGAGAACTGGAAAATCTGCATGCCCGGGGAGCGCGCCGCTTCAAATTCGTCGATCGCACCTTTAATCTGCAGGTCGGATCCGGCCTCAGGATTCTCCGCTTCCTGCTCGAAAAAAATGCCGCAAACCCTGACAACCCTGACGATCCGGTCTTCGCCCACTTCGAGACGGTGCCGGACTATCTGCCGGAAGTGCTCAAGGAAATCATCGGCAGGTTTCCATCCGGTACGCTGCAATTCGAAATCGGCATCCAGACCTGGAATCCTGAAGTCCAGAACCTGATCAGCCGCAGGCAGGACAATGCCAAGGCAGCCGGCAATCTGCGCTGGCTGCGCGAAAGCAGCCAGGTTCATTTGCATGCCGATCTGATCTTCGGCCTGCCGGGAGAAGACCTCCCCAGCTTCGGGCGTGGCTTCGATCGCCTGGTTGCGTTGGGGCCGCACGAGATCCAGGTCGGCATGCTGAAGCGCCTGCGTGGTGCGCCCATCATCCGTCACAGCGCGAGCCATGGCCTGATATTCGATCCGGCGCCGCCGTATCGGATACTCGCCACGAACTGCGTCGATTTCCAGACCATGCAGCGCATGCGGCGCTTTGCCCGCTATTGGGACCTGGTCGCCAATTCAGGACGTTTTTCAAATACCGCGCCGGTGTTGCTGGGCGATCAGCCTTTCGCTAACTTCCTGGCGTTTTCCGATTGGTTGTATGCCAAAACAAATTCGACGCACCGCATCGCATTGGACCGTCTCGCCGGACTGGTCGGGCAATGGCTGCAAAGCCGAGGGTTGTCCGAAGGCAGGATCAAATCCTTGCTGACCAGCGACTATGCCGGGCAGCCATTGCGCAAACGTTCAGTTGACGGCATCAGCCCGAGTTTGCCGCAACGCCAGGCGCAGCATCTTGCCTGATGGGAAGTGCTATGGCTTGCTCACGTCGGTGAATTGCGCCTGCAGACTTTCCATTGTCTTGAGCCATTTGTCATGGCGCGTGGCCTTGCTGAGGTAGTAGTCGGCGACTTTCGGGTGCGGAAAAATCAGGAAGCGTTCCTCGCGCATGCCGGCGATGGCGGCGGCGGCGACCTCGTCCGCAACCAGCACACCATCCAGCCCGGCACTGGCCCCGGTTTCATCGAGATTTTCGAGCATGGGCGTACGCACGCCCATCGGACACAACGCCGAAACACGAACGCCGAAACGGCGATAGGTGAAGGCGAGGAATTCGGCGAGTCCCACGGCAGCATGCTTGGTGATCGTGTAGATCATCGTCTCCGGTGCGGCCAGCAGACCACCGGCCGACGCTGTATTGAGCAGATAGCCTTCACCGCGGGCGATCATGCCCGGCAGCACGGCCTTGGCCGCCACGGCATGGGACAGCACATTGATGCGCCAATCGCGTTCCCACAGGGCGAAATCGGCATCCCGCACATCCCATCCCGGGGTCAGGACGCCGGCATTGGAGCAGAAGACATCGACGCGGCCATGTCGCGACTCCGTCGCGCGCACCAAATTGACAATCTGATCTTCGTGCGTGACATCGCACGGAAGTGCCTCGCAGCCCTGTGGCATGCCTTCGGTACGCAGATCGGCGCCAACCACGGCACGGGCGCCCGCAGCCAGGCACGCACGTACGAGCGCAGCTCCGATGCCGCTGGCGGCACCGGTGATGATGACGATCTTGTCCTTAAGTTCCAAAGTGCATCCTCGCCTAGAGCAGCACCTTCTCTATGCCGCCCTGTTTTACCTGCTCGAGGTAACGTGTTTGCCAGTCCGGGCCCAGAATGGATCGTGCCAGTTCGACCACGACGTAGTCCGCCGAAGTGCCGGAATCATTGTTGTAGCGCGACAGTCCCTGCAGGCAGGACGGGCAGGAAGTCAGGATTTTTACCTGGCTGGCCGGGTTTTCGACGCGCAGCTTGGCGGCGCCCCGCTCCATCTCTTCCTGCTTGCGGAAGCGCAATTGCGTGGCCACATCCGGGCGAGTCACTGCCAGTGTGCCGGATTCGCCGCAGCAGCGGTCGTTGAGCGGCACCACCTGCCCCATCAGAGTATTCACCACCTTGAGACCCGGATAGGTTTTCATCGGCGCGTGGCAGGGATCGTGATACATGAAACGCTGTCCTGTCGTGCCTTCCAGCCTGATGCCCTTTTCGTATAGGTATTCATGGATGTCGAGCAGCCGGCACCCTGGGAATATCTTGTCGAATTGATATTTAAGCAACTGGTCCATGCAAGTGCCGCAGGAGACGATGACGGTTTTGATGTCGAGGTAGTTGAGCGTATTGGCGACACGGTGAAACAGCACGCGATTACGTGTCGTGATGGCCTGACCTTCGTCCTCGTTGCCCGATGAAGTCTGCGGATAACCGCAGCACAGATAGCCCGGCGGCAGCACGGTGATGGCGCCGGTTTCAAAGAGCATGGCCTGGGTGGCCAGCCCCACTTGCGAGAACAAACGCTCCGAGCCACAACCGGGAAAATAGAACACGGCATCGCGATCTTCGTCAGTCTGTTCGGCGATCTTGCGCGGATTGCGGATCACCGGAATAAGAGTGTTGTCCTCGAGATCCAGCAAGGCGCGTGCCGTCTTCGACGGTATCTCGGCCGGCAGCGGCTTGGCGATAAAGTGAATGATCTGCGACTTGATGTCGGGTCGTCCCAGGGTGGCCGGCGGCTGTCTCACGGTTTCCTGGATCAACCCCAGCGACTTGCCGATGGCATGGCCAAGGCGTTGCGCCTTGAAGCCCAGGCGAATCATGGCGCCACGCAACAGCTTGATACTGGCGGGCTCGGTGGCATTGAGGAAGGCCATCGCTGCCATTGCCCCAAGATTGAATTTTTTCTTGCCCTGGCGGCGAAGGAAATTGCGCATGGCAATCGAGACATCGCCGTAGTCGATGTCCACAGGGCAAGGGCTGATGCACTTGTGGCAGACCGTGCAGTGCTCGCCGATGTCGGCGAACTCATCGAAGTGCATCAGCGAGACGCCGCGCCGTGTCTGTTCTTCGTAGAGGAAAGCCTCGATCAGCAGCGAGGTGCCGAGAATCTTGTTGCGCGGGCTGTAGAGCAGGTTGGCGCGTGGCACATGGGTGGAGCAGACCGGCTTGCATTTGCCGCACCGCAGGCAATCCTTGACCAAAGCCGAGATGGAACCGATTTCCGACTGCTCCATGATCAAAGATTCGGTGCCGAGCAGGCTGAACGAAGGTGTGTAGGCATTCGCCAGATCGCCGCCGGGCATCAGCTTGCCCTTGTTGAAGCGGCCTTGTGGATCGATGCGCTGCTTGTAGTCGCGGAACGGGCGGATTTCTTCCTCAGTGAGAAATTCCAGCTTGGTGATGCCAATGCCGTGCTCGCCGGAGATCACGCCACCCAGGCTGCGCGCCAGGCGCATGATGCGTTCCACCGTGCGGTACGCCGTCTGCAGCATGGCATAGCGATCGGAATTGACCGGGATATTGGTATGCACGTTGCCGTCACCGGCATGCATGTGCAGGGCGACGAAAACTCTGCCGCGCAGCACTTCCTTGTGAATCGCCTCGATCTGCGCCAGTACCGGGCGGAACGTGTTGCCATCGAAGATGGTTTCGAGCAGCGGCTTCAGCTCCTGCTTCCATGACACCCGCAGCGAATAATTCTGCAGGCGTTCGAATACGGTTGCTGCGCCGGGTTTGACCACGGGGATCGGATGCCAGCACTTCGGCGCCGGCTTCGGTGGCGGCAACGGGTGCCAGCGGCGCTGCGGCGGCCACGGTGTGTCGAGACTGTCGAGCAGCAATTGCCAGCGGTCGCGTGTTTCGAGAACGACTTCCAAAGCCTGGGCACGACGATCGCCGATGATCTCCTTCTTGTCGAGTGAGGCATCGCCCAGATGCAGGGGCCATTGGTTGATCTCGCCGCGCAGGAACTCGGCCAAAGCGTTGCACAGCGCAACCTTGTTGGTCAGCGAATGTTCGATGTTGATGCGCTCGATGCCATCGCAATAATCGCCCATGCGCGGCAGTGGGATGACCACGTCCTCGTTGATCTTGAAGGCATTGGTATGGCGTGAGATGGCTGCAGTGCGGGCGCGATCGAGCCAGAATTTCTTGCGTGCCTCGCTTGATACGGCGATGAAGCCCTCGCCCGAACGCAAGCTGGCGATGCGTACCACTTCCGCAGCTGCACGCGTCACCGGGGTTTCTTCGGCACCGACGATGTCGCCGATGAGCACCATCTTGGGTCGGCCGCCTTTGCCACCGCTCTTGCCACCCCGCGCCTTGGTGGTATAGCCGACGGCGCGCACATAGCGCTCGTCGAGATGTTCGAGGCCGGCCAGCATCACACCGGCGCGCGCGCCCGGTCCGCCGGGCTTGAAATAGTCGGTGATCTCGACAATGCTCGGCACGGCTTCGCGCACTGGACCAAAGAATTCCAGGCAAACTGTGCGCGTGTGTTTCGGCAGCTTGTGGAGTATCCACACCGCCGAAGTGATGATGCCGTCGCAGCCTTCCTTCTGCACGCCGGGCAGCCCGGAAAGGAACTTGTCGGTGACATCCTTGCCGAGACCGGCCTTGCGGAAGCTCTTGCCCGGAATCGCGAGAAACTCTTCTGCCAGTTGCCGGCCGGCGTCATCGGTTCTTTTGAGTCGGAAGGTGGCGGTTTCCTGGTCGTGGATCTTGCCCAGGTTGTGACCGATGCGTTCCACTTCGAGCCAGTCGCCGTCGGGAGTGACCATTTTCCACGAAGCCAGGTTGTCGAGTGCAGTACCCCACAAGACCGCCTTCTTCCCCCCGGCATTCATGGCGATGTTGCCGCCGATGCAGGAGGCATCGGCTGAAGTCGGATCGCAGGCGAACACCAGCCCGGCGTTTTCCGCTGCTTCCATGGCACGCCGCGTCACCACGCCGGCGCCGGTGCGTAGCGTCGCATAGGGTTGGGCAACGCCCGGCAGGGTGATCTGCGCGATCTCACTCTGGTCGATGAGTTTTTCGGTATTGATGACGGCGGAAAAGGATGTCAGCGGCACGGCGCCGCCGGTATAGCCGGTGCCGCCGCCGCGCGGAATGATGGTCAGGCCGAGTTCGATGCAGCCGCGCACCAGCGGTGCGACTTCGGCCTCGCTGTCCGGCGTCAGCACCACGAAGGGATATTCGATACGCCAGTCGGTGGCGTCGGTCACATGGCTGACGCGGGAGAGGCCGTCGAAGCAGATGTTGTCACGGCGCGTGTGCTTGAGCAGCACGCGCAGCACCTCGCGGCGCTTGTCGTGGGTTTCCGAAAACCAGGCGGCGAAGCCTTGCACCGCCTGCTCCGCTGCAGCCAGCAATTGCGCCACGGCGGGATTGCCGCTGCGCCGCTTGTCGATTTCGCGCAGGCGGTGGCGCAGCGCCTCGACCAGCGCCTCGCGCCGTTGCGGGTTGGCGAGCAGGTCGTCTTAGAGGTAGGGATTGCGTTGCACCACCCAGATGTCGCCGAGCACCTCGTAGAGCATGCGCGCCGAACGTCCAGTGACGCGCTCGTCGCGCAATGTTTCGAGCACCTTCCAGGCTTCTGCGCCGAGCAGTCGAATAACGATCTCGCGGTCGGAGAAGGAAGTGTAGTTGTAGGGAATCTCGCGCAGGCGGACAGTCATGGGGACGACTCTAGGCTGGAATGTAGGCTATTTTAGGGTAACCCCACGACACGCGCTGGACGGAAGATATTAAACTCCGACGTCATGTCCGTTCCCCCTATCGCTGACGCAGCCATAGCAACCTTCATCGCCCGCTGGCAGCACGCCGACGGTTCCGAGCTCGCCAATGCGCAGACTTTCGTGCGCGAGTTGTGCGAGCTGCTGGGCGTGCCGGTACCCGACCCGGCACGCGCCGACACGGCTGACAACGTCTATGTCTTCGAGCGCCGCATCGTCTTTCGCCACGGCGATGGCGGCAGTTCGGAAGGCCGCATCGACTGCTACCGGCGCGGCGCTTTCGTGCTGGAGGCGAAGAAGCTCCGCAGCGGCGGCACGCGCAGTTTCGATGACGCGCTGATGCGCGCCCGCGCCCAGGCCGAGGGCTATGCCCGCGCCCTGCCCGTCGACGAAGGCCGGCCGCCCTTCCTGGTGGTGGTCGACGTCGGCAATGTCATCGAGCTGTATGCCGAGTTCTCGCGCAGCGGCGCCACCTACACGCCCTACCCCGATCCGCGCAGCCATCGCATCGCCCTGGCCGATTTAAGTCGTGAGGAGATTCGCGAACGCCTGCGTCTGCTCTGGCTGGAGCCGCTGGCACTCGACCCGGCGCGCAAGACCGCACGTGTCACGCGTGAGATCGCCGCTCATCTCGCCGACGTGGCGAAGTCGCTGGAAGCTGCCGGACATGCGCCGGAAGCTGTCGCCGGTTTCCTCACGCGCTGTCTGTTTTCGATGTTCGCCGAGGATGTGCAACTGATTCCCAAGGGTGCATTCACCGAGTTGCTGCTGAGTCTCAGGGACGATCCCGGCCAGTTTGTGCCCCTGATCGGTGCGCTGTGGCAGGAGATGGATCGCGGCGGTTTCTCGGTAGTGCTGCGTCACGTCCTGCCGCAGTTCAACGGCAAGCTGTTCAAGAATCCCTCAGTTGGGTCACTGGTGATTGCGCTGACCAAAGCCCAGATTGGTCTGCTGATCGAAGCCGCCAAAGCCGACTGGACCCTGGTCGAGCCGGCCATCTTCGGCACGCTGCTGGAGCGGGCGCTGGACCCCGCCGAGCGTCACGCCTTGGGCGCCCATTACACGCCGCGCGCCTATGTCGAGCGCCTGGTGCTGCCCACCGTGATGGAGCCTTTGCGCCAGAGCTGGCAGTATGTCCAGGCCGCCGCCCTGCTGCTCGCCAACGAAGGCAAGGACAAGGAGGCGATCGCCGAAATCCGCGCCTTCCACCGCCGCCTGTGCGAACTGCGTGTGCTCGATCCGGCCTGCGGCAGCGGCAACTTTCTGTATGTGACGCTGGAACACATGAAGCGTCTTGAAGGCGAAGTGCTCAACCAGCTCCACGAATTCGGCCACGGCCAGGCGCAGATCGAGACCGAAGGTTTCGCCGTCGACCCGCACCAGTTTCTCGGCCTGGAGATCAACCCGCGCGCCGCCGCGATTGCCGAACTGGTGTTGTGGATCGGCTACCTGCAATGGCATTTCCGCATCAGAAACAAAAATGCGGGCGCCGGCCTACCGAATCCGATCTTGCGCGATTTCAAGAACATCGAATGCCGCGACGCGGTGCTGGCCTACGAAAAAATGGAATACGTCATGGACGCGCGTGGCATTGCCGTTTCGCGCTGGGATGGCAAGACCATGAAGATCCATCCTGTCACTGGCGAGAAAGTGCCCGACGAAACCGCGCAAGTGCCGCTGGAGCGCTATGTCAATCCGCGCTGTGCTGAATGGCCGGCGGCGGATGTGGTGGTGGGCAATCCGCCGTTCATCGGCGCTTCCACCATGCGTGCGGCTTTGGGTGACGGCTATGTGGATTCGCTTCGCGGTGCCTGGCGGGAAGTACCGGACTCAGCGGATTTTGTGATGTTCTGGTGGCATCATGCGGCGGAGCTTGTGAGTGCCGGCAAGTTGTCGAGGTTTGGCTTTATCACGACCAATTCGCTGCGGCAGACTTTCAATCGGCGCGTTCTGGCGGCTGCTCTGGAGCGCGGGGCGGCGGGGGACTCGCTGCTCCCTTCACGCGCGTCCGCTAAGGCGGTCGCAACGAGTCCCCCGCCGCCCCGTTTGCATTTGGCATTTGCGATTGCCGATCACCCCTGGGTCGACAGCGCGGATGGCGCGGCTGTGCGCATTGCCATGAC
>Ga0172380_10005850_pt1 | contig 14633 bp, 18 predicted proteins | sample Leawe162metaG_FD_119747 | JGI IMG/M metagenome (GOLD analysis project Ga0172380, IMG submission 119747) | Leachate microbial communities from a municipal landfill in Southern Ontario, Canada - Leachate well 162 metaG | ecosystem: Engineered > Solid waste > Landfill > Unclassified | place...
GAAGGTTTGTTGTCGTATGAATTGTGGATTGTACATGTGTTTGCACAAATACCATTCGCAGCAATCTCGTTACCGCAATTACCAGTTTGGATAGTGTTTGGTATTTATGGTGTTTATACCGTCGTTTTATGGCGATTGTATAAAGGTCTTGGCAAAGGAGAAAGCTTAGAGTAAAGTCCAAGATAGATTATGTTTCGGTATGAACCAATAACCTCAATATAGGGAGCTTCTATATGGTAAGTAATTTACCTTCATCTTTTTTTGATGATGAAGGAGATGAAACAGTGCTTTCTGGCGGGGATGACATTTCCATTCACAAAGAAAAAGGGTGGACGACATTTCATCGAGGGGCTTTTCAGCTCCGCATCAATGTGCCTGGTGGTCCGAGAAATATCTTAGTCGGTGACGGGTCTGTTGACTCGACAGATGCTACTCGGATAGCTTCCGAGATCGCTGAGAAGTACGGCCTCAAGATTGGAAGGGCCTTGCCTCACGGTGTGAATTTCTGGTTTGAGTTTGCTGGTCCACCGCCGAGAAAGAAATTGCTCTTTTGAGTTGAAGAACAAAGCCCCGCCTGCTATGCTGGCGGGGCTTAATCTTTTTTTTAATCTCACTAATCTATATTATTTCTGTACTGACTCAAATATTTCATTAACCTTCTGCCAATTAAGGTTTGCAAAGAAGTCTTCGATATATTGTTTCTTGCCACTTGGCTGATAATCAGCAACAAATGAGTGCTCCCACATATCAAGTCCGAGTACGAGCGGTAAACCATTAAGCTGTCCTAAGTGCTGTTCATCAACCCAACTGCTGACAAGAGAGCTTGTTTGTGGATCGTAGTAGAGCATTGCCCAACCAACGCCTCGAGTAGAGGCAATCGTCTTGAAGCGACTAAGCCAAGACTCAAAACTTCCAAAATTTTCAATAATTTTTTTATACAGTGCCGAATCTTCAGGTAAGGCAGAAGCTCCTCCTTCAAGAACGGAGAAATAGTTTTCGTGGTTTCGCATGCCGTTAAATTCAAAACTAAAACGGCGTGTCGCTTCCGAAAGTGTGTATTTACCACCTTCGTCATCTACACCACTATACATTTTTACGACGTCATTGATGAGATTGGTGTGTTTAACATAGCCTTGATAAAGCTTCACATGCTCTTCGATTGTTTTTTGAGAAATTCCTTTTAGTTCAGGGATAGAGAAAGTTTTTGCTTCGTACATAGGATAAAATGAATGAGTAATAATATACATTTTGAATTGTAACACATTGTAAAAATGACTTTACAGAGTCCAAAAAAGTTGTATCTCTTATTATTGTGTGGACTTCTGGTTGTTAATGGGTTTCTGCTATCAGTGACTACGAGCCAGACGGGAAAAAATGAGCCACGAGTTTCATTTCTGGATGTTGGCCAAGGTGACTCAATTCTTATTCAAAGCCCAAGCGGAAATACACTTCTTGTTGATGCCGGTCCGTCAAATAGTGTCTTGCGAGTTTTGGGTTCACAGTTACCATTTTCTCAGCGAGACATCGATGTCATCCTTACGACGCATGCTGATGCAGATCACATTGGGGGATTCCCAGCCGTCCTTGAACAGTTCGCTGTCACAAAGGCTTTAATCTCAAGTATCCCCGGAGACAGTAGTATTAATAAAACCTTTAGTGAGCGTCTCGAAACTGAGGGTTCAGAAGTAGTATTTGGTAAACGAAATATTGTTGTTGATTTTGGTGATGGATTATATCTGCAACTACTTTCACCAGGGAGTATTTTGACGAAGGGGGATACAAACACTGGTTCTCTCGTGGGTATGCTCCATTATGGAAACAGTAAAGTCCTTCTTACTGGTGACGCACCGATTAGTATTGAAAAATATCTAGTTTCTCTCGATAGTTCAGCTTTGCAGAGTGATATTTTGAAAGTCGGGCACCACGGTTCTCGTACCTCAAGTGATCCGTCTTTTATTGAAACAGTACAGCCAGAGTATTCAATTATTTCTGCAGGGCTTAATAATAAATACGGACACCCTCATCAAGAAGTGATTGATATTCTGCAAAAAAATAATTCCACAATATTGTCGACGGCCGAATTGGGTACGATTAGTTTTGCATTAACAAAACACGCTGGTGTTCAGCGTGTTGAGTAGAATATAAAAGTAAGGATGTATTAAATAACTCCAGCGTCTTTGAGCGCTCGGTAGGGTCCTTTCTTTGCGATCGTCTTCAAGCCTTTTGTTGAAACTTCCATCTTAATAGTCTTATTGAGTTCAGGTACGAAAATACTAGCCTTTTGAAGGTTTACTTGGCGTCGGCGCTTGCCCGTTGGGTTGAATTGGGTAGCACGAGTGCGGTTTGAATATCCGCCTCCAACTTGTGATGTTTTTTGTGTGATTGGACAGGTTTTTGCCATGCGATTGATTTTCTTAACGAGCGAAGCGAGTTTTTGAAAATCATCGTCCCGCTCCACTTTTATTCAAGTCACAATACCTTATCACACCACAAAATATTTGCAATATGTGTAGATTTCTATTGAAATAATAATGGAGCGGGGACACGCGCGTTTCAAATCATGCTAAAATATTTTGTATGCAAGGTCTAGAATTTATTATCGCTATCGCAATTCTTATAATCTCAGTCATTATTCATGAGGTATCTCATGGGTATGCGGCGTATATGATGGGGGACCGAACAGCTGCCTATGCTGGTCGACTCACTTTGAACCCTCTGAAACACCTCGACCCGATTGGTTCAATTATTGTGCCGGCAGTCTCGTATCTTCTTGGTGGTTTTATTATTGGTTGGGCAAAGCCGGTTCCATATAATCCATACAATTTTAATAAAAAACGTTTTGGTGAAATTTGGGTAGCTCTCGCAGGGCCTCTATCGAATATTCTCTTAGCAGTGATATTTGGAGTTTGTATCCGGGTGGGTATTGCTTTTTCTCTCGTCTCCGCTTCGTTTGTTTCGGTTGCGAGCACTGTTGTATTGATTAACCTTGTGTTAGCAATTTTCAATCTCGTACCAATTCCTCCCTTGGATGGTTCGAAACTTGTTTTTGCTCTTTTCCCAAATCAATACAGTAAACTACGTTTTGTTTTGGAACGGTACGGCATTGTCTTTGTTTTTTTATTTATCTTTGTACTTTGGCCACTACTGAAGCCTGTTTTGGTCTTTGTGTTTCAACTTCTCACCGGCCTTGGTGGGGGAGGATTTTAAAGCGAAACCTCGAGGGCTATTGCATTTTTGACCCACTTGTATTAAAGTAGTCCGTACGCGCTATTCGCGCTTTTTCATTACTTATGTCTACAGTCAATCAGTTGGTCAAACGACCACGAAATAAAGTTTCAAAGAAATCCAAGGCTATTGCTTTGGCACGTGGTTTTAATACATTAAAGAATCATCCTGTTTACAACAGCGCTCCATTTAAACGTGGTGTCTGTACAAAAGTTACAACCAAGACTCCAAAGAAACCAAACTCAGCTATTCGAAAGATTGCCAGAGTTCGACTTACTAACGGTTTGGAAGTCACTGCATATATCCCAGGAGAAGGACATAATCTTCAAGAGCACTCAGTGGTATTACTTCGTGGAGGTCGTGTAAAAGACATCGGCGTGCGATACACTGTTGTTCGAGGCAAATTTGATGCTTCTGGTGTAGAGAACCGACGACGAACTCGAAGCGCATACGGTGCTAAACGTCCAAAGAAATCTTAATTAGTTAATTTCCCATGCGAAGAAAAGTAACAAATCGAAATAAGCCAACTCCTGATCGAAAATTTAATTCGGTGAAGGTTTCAAAATTGATCAACCGTGTCATGGACTCTGGAAAGAAGAGTGTTGCCACAAAAGTTGTCTACGATGCTTTTGAACTTATTAAAGAAAAAGCAAAAGTTGAAGATCCTATCGAAATTTTTGAAGCTGCTTTGAAAAATACTGGCCCAACCATGGAAGTTCGATCTCGTCGTGTTGGTGGTGCAAACTACCAAGTTCCACGAGAAGTTCGACCAGAACGACGTGCTTTCCTTGCTATGAAATGGATTATTGAAGCTGCACAATCACGAAAAGGTGTTCCAATGAAAGAAAAACTTGCCGAAGAACTCGTACTCGCTTCAAAGAATGAGGGGGAGGCTGTCAAAAAGCGTGACAACGTTCACAAGATGGCCGAGGCAAATAAGGCCTTCGCTCACTTTGCCTGGTAGTCCGACCAATTCTGGCGAATTTCTTCGTTAAATGAAAATTTTGCTTCTGCGCATTACTGCTCGTACAGCTTAGTCACAAAATTTTCATTTGCCTTGAACTTCATCCAGAATTGGTCTTTTGTGTTAATAGGAAAAAGAGTACGGCACTGCCGTACTCTTTTTGCAGTTAGCTAGACACACCAACACTTTTACGCTAGAATTGCGCCATTATTTATTAGAGGAAGTGCTACCTGTTCTCTGTGAAAACGAGAAGGTAGATTATCAATTGTATTTATGAACCGCGACTACCCACTAGAAAAAGTAAGAAATTTCGGAATCATTGCTCATATCGACGCAGGAAAGACTACGACGTCAGAGCGTGTATTGTTTTATACTGGTGAATCTCACAAAATTGGTGAGGTACACGAAGGTGAGACAACAACCGACTGGATGGAACAGGAACGAGAGCGTGGTATCACAATCACTTCAGCTGCTATTACCTGTTTTTGGAACCCAACCTACATGGGCGCCGATACTTCGTTGAAACAACGTTTCAATATTATTGATACTCCTGGGCACATCGACTTTACTGCCGAAGTGAAGCGTTCAATGCGTGTTTTGGACGGTGCTGTTGTTGTTTTCGACGGTGTTGCTGGTGTTGAGCCTCAATCAGAGACAAACTGGCGTTATGCTGACGAAGGTAAGGTGCCACGATTGTGTTTCATTAACAAACTCGATCGAACCGGTGCTTCATTTGAAAAATCGTTTGCATCAATTCTCGATCGTTTGACCAAGAACGCTGTCCGTATGCAGATTCCAATTGGCCTCGAAGATGCTCACGAGGGTGTTATTGACCTTCTTAAGATGAAAGCCTTCTACTTTGAGGGGAATATGGGTCTTGATGTTATTGAAAAAGAAATTCCTGAAGAATATAAAGCTGAGGCCGAAAAACAACGCGCTGCTTTGGTTGAAAAAATCGTTGAACAAGATGACGTTTTCATGGCTCAGTATTTAGATGGTAAGGAAATTTCAGTTGCTGACTTAAAGAAATTGCTTCGCCGAGCAACCCTTGACCTCAAACTCGTCCCGGTATTTGCTGGTTCCGCTTTGAAAAACAAAGGTGTTCAGCTTGTGCTCGATGGTGTCGTTGACTATCTGCCATCACCGCTCGACGTACCTTCAATCGACGGTATTAATCCAGATACAAATGAGCCAGCTGTGCGACATGCGTCAGACGAAGAGCCTTTTTCAGCTCTTGCTTTTAAAATTCAATCAGATCCATTCGTTGGACAACTTACATTCTTCCGTGTCTATTCAGGCACATTAGAACCAGGTTCATACGTCTACAACTCTTCAAATGGTAAAAAAGAACGCATTGGACGAATTTTGCGTATGCATGCTAATGACCGAGAAGAAGTACAAAAAGTGTTTGCTGGAGAAATCGCCGCAGCAGTTGGTCTCAAGGATACAAAGACCGGTCAGACCTTGTGCGATGAAAATAATCCAATTGTTCTCGAGACAATCATCTTCCCTGAGCCAGTTATTTCACTTCGTATTGAACCAAAAACAAAGGCAGATCAAGAAAAGATGGGCCTTGCTTTGAAGCGTTTGTCTGATGAAGACCCAACCTTCAAAATCAATTCAGACTCTGATACTGGCGAAACGGTTATTCGAGGTATGGGTGAACTTCATCTTGAAATTCTTGTAGACCGTATGAAACGAGAGTTCAACGTCGAAGCAAATGTTGGTCAGCCACAAGTGTCCTACAAAGAAACCATCACTGGTACTGCTGAAGCCGAAAATAAATATATCAAACAGTCTGGTGGTAAAGGTCAGTACGGTCACGTCAAAATCAATATCAAACCACTTGAACCATTGGTGGAGGGTGCCAAGATTCCAAAGAACGTTACTCGTGAAGAGGGCTTTGAATTCGTGGACTCAATCAAAGGTGGTGTTATTCCTCAAGAATTTATTCCAGCAGTAGAGAAGGGTATTCGAGAGGGAATGGACCGTGGTGTTCTTGCTGGTTACAAGATGGTAGATATCTCTTGTGAACTTACATTCGGTTCATATCATGATGTGGACTCTTCAGAAATCGCCTACAAGATTGCAGCCTCACAAGCATTCCAAGATGCTGCTCGACGCGCCAAGCCTGTTATTCTTGAGCCTGTTATGAAAGTTGAGGTTGTTACCCCAGAAAAATTCATGGGCGATATCACCGGACACCTCTCTTCAAAACGTGGTCAGATTGAGGGCATGACAGAGAGAGGGGATCTTCGGGTTATCGATGCTCAAGTACCACTTTCTGAAATGTTTGGCTATGTGACAACACTCCGTTCAATGTCAGAAGGACGCGCTACTTCAACAATGGAATTTGATCACTATGCAATTGTGCCAAATAACATTGCACAGACTATTATCGAAAGCCGACAGAAATAAATAAGTTTTTATTTCTCCAAAACATCCCCCCCCAGCTTTGCCGGTGGGGTTGTTTTGTTATTTTTGTTTCAGACCTGCTATAATTCAGGTTATATGAACGTTGATTTTATTGATGAACAGGACTTCGATACGAGCGTATCTCGTCCAACCGTGCGTCAGAAACAATCGTTGTACGACATGTTGCAACAAAAATTTAATATGGACAAGAATGCACTTAGGGCAATCGCCATTTCTGCTATCATTTTGTTTTTATTTAGCTCCGCAATATTTGTTGCAGTCGGTCTTTCCAAACAAAAAGAATTACGTGACACTCGTCAAGATTTCATTAATAGATTTAGTCCACCTCAAAATGCGCCACAACCAACCAAATAATAGAGCCTTCACCTCCACACCTGTTTTGGTTTGGTTCCGCAAAGCCAAACACATATTCAGTGATGCAATTATCCTTCATAAACAACATGACGCGTCTGAAGTTACACAAGGGCGAAACTTTGTTAAACCAAAACTGGTGTCGGGGTTCACCCTCGTTGAACTTCTAGTTGTCATCTCCATCATCAGCCTCTTATCGACCGTCATCTTTGCAGTCTTCTCAACCGGCAGGGTACAAGCTCAGGATGCTAAAAAGAAGGAAGAAGTCCATCAAGTAAATAATGCCTTAGAGCTCTACCGTTCAAATGAAAACAAGTACCCAGACAATTTCTGCACAGACACCAACTGTGTTGCTGTAGGTACCCGCACCTTTCCCGCGCTCTCAAGTGCTGACAATAGTGCTGGCATTGAGAACAATGACTACCATAAGAGTATGCGGCAGCTTGTGGCGAATGGTACTCTAGCCTCAATTCCTGAGGATACTGCCACCGTAACGCCGTATGCTTACTTCAACACAGGGGACCGTGCCATTTTTTTCACATCATTGACGGGAGGTTATGGGGGAACGGGGGTAGGAACAATGATTCCAGGGATGACAATCCAACGTATCACTGAAGGCAGCTACCTCCAAAATCAACTAATGACAGATGTGTGTCACACTTATATACCAGGTACCACTTGGTATCGAGAATGTTTTGTAGCTAACGATCGAGGTGGTGGTTATGCTGATCTATATTTGTATTACGTATTTACGGCCCCAGAATATTCAGAAGAGTGTTACAACACGGCATTGCTTGCTGACGAATACAAGATATGTCTCTCAGAAGGGGTCTCGGCTTACATGAGTGAACACCCACCTGCTTACTCAGGATCAACAGATACGAGCTCGTGTGACACCTTGTTTAGCGATCCGCTTCATCCAACTACCTCGCCACCATATACTTGGTTACAGAAATATACTGAAGTTTCTTGTCCCACAGACGCACCGGCTTTTTGTGGCTTTGCGGGAGAAGCATATGATACTCTTTCAAACGTTTGTTACTGGCCAGAACTGATATATTCACTTCTACATAACGAATCAGTATAAAAGTCCTCAAGAGGGTTGAGAAGTTTTGGATAAGGAACACTAATAACTATTGTTTATTATTGTTTATATAGGCTGTCTGTACGGAGCCCTCTTTCTAGAAGTGACATGATTGTGCACAACTTGTGGATGAAAAGGGCCAAATTCCTTGACTTGTCTATCGCTTATCTGTTACCATAGTTATCACGTTGTGCATTTCGCTTCTGTCCTTCGGGGCAGGGCGGTTTATTTTAGTTTAAAAAGCTAAATAATGCCCTCGCTCGGTTTTGGTTGAGAACCGTTTCTCGCGCGTTCTCATTTGGAACCGAATATTTATTAACACAATAAAAGTAACTATGGCAGATTTTGCACGAACAAAGCCACACGTTAACGTCGGTACTATCGGCCACGTTGACCACGGCAAAACAACCTTGACTGCTGCTATCCTCGCGACACAAGCTCGTGATGGTTTGGCTGTTGTTAAGGCTTACACAGATATCGCTAAAGGCGGTACTGTTCGTGATGCTTCAAAGATCGTTACGATCTCTTTGGCACACGTTGAATACGAGTCTGATGCACGACACTACGCGCACGTTGACTGTCCAGGTCACGCGGACTTCGTTAAGAACATGATTACTGGCGCTGCACAGATGGACGGCGCAATTCTCGTTGTGTCCGCTGTTGACGGCCCAATGCCACAGACTCGAGAGCACATCTTGCTCGCAAGTCAGGTTGGCGTTCCTAAAATTGTCGTTTTCTTGAACAAGTGCGACATGGTTGATGACAAAGACCTTCTTGACCTCGTTGAGGAAGAAGTTCGTGGTCTTTTGACCAAGTACGGTTTTGATGGCGCTGGTGCTCCAGTTATTCGAGGTTCAGCTTTGAAAGCACTCGAAGCAGCTGATAACACTGGTGAATGGCCACAAAAAATTAAGGAGCTCATGACTGCTCTTGATACATATATTCCTCTCCCAGAACGCGCAGTTGATAAACCATTCATGATGCCAATTGAGGACATTTTCTCAATTGAAGGTCGTGGAACAGTGGTAACTGGCCGTATTGAGCGAGGTATTGCAAAAGTCGGTGATGAAGTCGAAATTGTCGGTATCAAACCAACAGCAAAGACTACAATCACTGGTATTGAAATGTTTAACAAATCACTTCAGGAAGGTATGGCTGGCGACAACGCAGGCATCCTTCTCCGAGGTTTGAAGAAAGAAGACGTTCACCGTGGTCAGGTTCTTACCAAACCAGGTACCGTTACTCCTCATACTGAATTTGAAGCAGAAGTGCTCATTTTGAAGAAAGAGGAAGGTGGTCGTCACACTCCATTCTTCTCAGGTTACAAGCCACAATTCTACGTCCGTACAACTGACGTAACTGGTGAAGTGACTCTTGCAGAAGGAACTGAAATGGTTATGCCAGGCGACACAGTCACCTTTAAGGTAAAGCTTACTGCTCCAATTGCTTTGGAAGATCAGACACGCTTTGCTGTTCGAGAGGGTGGTAAAACTGTGGGTGCAGGTGTGGTCACAAAGATTGTTGCTTAGTCTTGTTTAAAACGTACGAGCGATGCCAAAAGTACAAACCAAAAAAACAAAGAAATCAGCCGATACTGTTGCGCGTCTACGCATCCGCGTTCGTGCCTATGATCACAAGGTTCTTGACTCATCGGTCAAGCAGATCATGGATACCGCACTACGATACGATGCTGATATTCGTGGGCCGATTCCGCTGCCAACCGAAATCAAGAAGTATACGGTTAATCGCTCGACCTTCGTTTATAAAAATGCGCGAGAACAGTTTGAAATGCGAATTCATAAGCGCTTGATTGATATCATCAATCCAACGCAAAAAGTTATTGAATCACTTTCAAATCTAAGTCTTCCTTCCGGTGTCAACATCGAAGTGAAGATGATGTAAGAAGGTAAAACTTCTTGCTCCGACGTCGCTCGGATGTCGTAAATATGGTTACATATTTACACACCCCTCGCTCGTCGTAGTAGAGCATTGTCCCTGTTGAGTTCGCTCACGGTGAACTCGATAGGTGCGACTGCTTTACCAAAGCCCTTTCGGGAGTTTGGTAGGGGAGAAATGTTTCCCCAGCAGCAGTCTTTTTGTTTGCCTTCGAATCAAAAAAGGCTTCAAAATTGGACAAATTATCGAAAATAAGTAATATACGACAATCATGAAATGGTTGCTTGGAACAAAAGAATACATGACGCAGATCTTCCTTGAAGACGGTTCTGCTGTACCTGCAACTCTCATCACTGCTGGGCCAATTACTGTAACTCAAGTTAAGAACGCTGAAAAAGATGGCTACACCGCAGTTCAGGTTGGATTTGGTACCAAGTCAGACAAACACGCAAACAAACCAGAAAAAGGTCATACTAAAGAATTAGGTAACTTCCGCGTCTTCGCAGAACACCGAGATGTTTCGGGTGTAAACGTTGGCGACAAATTTGATACAAGTATTTTTACAGAAGGCGACGCAGTCACTGTCTCAGGCACTACAAAGGGAAAAGGCTTCCAAGGTGTCGTGAAGCGTCACGGATTCGCTGGTGGCCCTCGTACGCACGGTCAGAAGCACTCAGAGCGTGAAGCAGGTTCTATCGGTGGAGGTTTGCGAACACACGTTCCAAAAAATATGCGTATGGCCGGCCGAATGGGTGGCGACAAAGTATCTGTTAAAGGTTTGAAAATCGTTAAGATCGACGCTGCTAACAATGCCATCTTCGTGAGCGGTGCAATTCCTGGACGACGGGGCACTGTCATTGAAATCGAAGGTTAATCGTTTGAATATGGAAACAAAACAGAAAAAAACCAATACCGCAAAGAAACCAGCTGTTAAAAAAGTAGCTTCAAAGAAGGTTGCTCCTTCAACTACAGACTTGAAGGCACCTGTATACACCACACTCGGCAAAGAAGCTGGTACGGTTAATCTTCCTGCTGATATTTTTGGTGCACGATGGAATAGCGATTTGGTTAATCAAGTTGTCGTTTCAATGCAAGCAAATGCTCGTACTCCTGTCGCTCACGCAAAGGACCGTGCAGAAGTATCTGGAGGTGGTAAGAAGCCTTGGCGCCAAAAGGGAACCGGTCGCGCACGACACGGCTCAAACCGCTCACCGATCTGGGTTGGTGGTGGTGTTACCCACGGACCAAAGAATCTTCGAAATTTCTCAAAACAAATCAACAAAAAAATGAAGACAGTCGCTCTTTTCTCTGTCTTGTCAAAGAAATTGGAGGATGGACAAATTGTTTTCCTTGATGAAGTCACTATGGCAGAGCCAAAGACTGCTCTCGCAAAGAAGATTGTTCTTGCACTCAATAAAATCCGTGGTTCAAAGACACTCGGTGGCCGAAAGACAAATGCATTCTTCGTTGCAATGCCAACACCAGCTGTCACTATCAAAAAGAGTTTTCAGAATTTGGGCAATGTTGAGGTTGAAGATATCCGTAACATCAATGTTGTCGATGTTTTGAAGTACAATACTGTTGTTTTCGTTAATCCAGACGAATCAATCAAGTCTCTTCTTGCTAAACACGCATAAACACATACATCATGGCCTTATTTAAAAAAACAGAAACAAAAGAGACAAAAGCAACAAAGCCAGTAAAAGCTGTAAAGAAGGAAGTTGCTCCAAAAGAAGCCACTAAAGAAGTTGCTGTTGTTGCTCCTATCTCGGTAGGTGCAAATAGCGTTCACCCTGCACAAATCATCATTGGTCCACGAATTACCGAAAAGGCTGGTATGACTGCAGAACAAGGTGTCTATGTTTTTGACGTTTCAAAACGCGCAAACACAACAGAGGTTGCTAAGGCAATCAAGGCTTTGTATGGCGTTGCACCTGCCAAGGTTCGAATGGCCAAGGTTCCTTCAAAGCGAGTTATTGTGCGAGGTAAGGGTGGCGTTAAGAGCGGTGGCAAAAAGGCTTACGTTTATATGCCAAAAGGCAAGACAATTGAGATCGTCTAATTTTCAATATCATGAAATTCTACAAACCACGAACACCAGGACAGAGAGGAATGTCCACCATCGAATACACCAAGCTTCTTTCCGGTCATCGACCAGAAAAGTCTTTACTCAAAGGTAGAACAACCAAGGCTGGACGCAACTCAACTGGACGAATCATGGTTCGTCACAAGGGTGGAGGTCACAAACGACGATATCGAGATGTCGACTTTGTCTACAACAAAATAAATATTCCTTACACAATCAAGACAAAAGAGTACGATCCAAACCGAACAGGTTTTATCGCACTCGCTGTCTATGCTGACGGTGAAAAGCGATACGTGCTTTTGCCACAGCAAGTTGAAGTAGGCGATAAGCTTATCACCGCAGAAAAGGCAGACATCAAGATTGGTAACCGTTTGATGCTTAAGAATATTCCTCTCGGAACATTTGTGTATAACGTCGAGGTCAAACCACAAGGTGGTGCAAAACTCGCTCGTTCAGCTGGAAACTATATCGAAATCCTCGCTAAAGATGCTGGTTATGTAGACCTTAAGATGCCTTCAGGTGAAGTTCGAAAGGTTCCAGAAATTGCCTGGGCTTCAATTGGATCTGTTTCAAATGACGAAAACCGTTTGGTAAATCTTGGTAAGGCTGGCCGTAGCCGACACTTGGGTATTCGCCCAACCGTCCGCGGTCGCGCCATGAACTCTGTCGACCATCCACAAGGTGGAGGTGAAGCACGAGGTCGTGGTAAACGAAAGCATCGAAAGAGCCCATGGGGTGTTGCAATCGATCCAGGTATCAAGACCCGTACTCCAAAGAAATACTCAAATCGACTTATTGTTTCTCGACGTAAGGATAAGCGTAATAAGCAAAAATAAAAGTAAAAATCGTCCGCCTCGGCGGACGATTTTGTTTGAGGTCGAAAATTTATCTACTGTGCCACATCTCGCCCCGCTGTGTCCCGTTGCAAGCTTTGCTTTGCGACTGGGGTAGCCGGAACGTAGTAGCCGTGGTACTGGGGTCTCGAAGAAAAGACAAGCGAAAGAAACAGAAGTAAAAAACAGAAGACATAAAACTAAAGATTGAAAACCGAGAGAAAACCCCGCCGGCGTAGCCGGCGGGGTTTTTCTTTTCTCATAATCACCTCAAATAAGGCTAAATCTAGGCCTAGAATAGGGAAGTATTGTCGTCTATTGACAAATAGCACTATACTATGCTATAATTAATATAGATCAATACAAATCCACCGTGATGGTGGTCATTCGGGAAATTATTCCCAGTGTACTCCAGTGACTGGAGAGGTGCCCCATGTTTCGTCGCAAGAATAGAATCGAAGTGTCCGAGGCTGATTTTGTCGCTCTAAATGAGTTGGCAAGAGTGGTGGAGGTTTTCTCCGGAAAGCGAACCACCTGGAAGCAGGTGAATCTTGTTTCCGTGAAACCAGTTGATTTGAAGGGGCGTCAACCAACCGATGTGAGAGAATACAATGTTGACGGTATCTTGATCGTCGGGGCCGACGAGTGGAAAATTTCCACCAAAATCGGTCTAGTTCGAGACGGTTGGGTTTGGTACGTTGATTGTGCCTTTGGGTACAGTCGTTCGATCATTAGGCACATTGGTGGTGAACGGATTGAGTATGTCTACGAAATTGCGGCACCTCAACCGTTAGAGGACAGACTGGTCGTCACCGTTTTCCGGAACGACAACACTGACTCTGTACAATGGAAAGGGGTTAGCGCCTACTATCGACAGAGTAGTTCACGAAACTTTGTGGATCTGTCCGCCAACTAAGTTCTTTCTTTGTTTTTTAAGCCCTAACCTTCATCGGTTAGGGCTTATTTCATAAATAAGCCCTAAGATTCTAGGCAATCTAGTTGACAATAATCCTAGCTCTGCTAATATAGGCGACAAGCTTTTTCGAGCTGTTTTATTTTGTGCTTTGGGCTTTTTACAAAGCAAAAAGCGATTTTTATGACACGATCACTTAAAAAAGGACCATACGTTGACGAACGGGTTTTGAAAAAAATCCAAGGAAAGAAGCCAGAACAGACTGGTGTTATTAAGACATGGTCTCGTGCCTGCCAGATTGCCCCAGAGATGGTCGGATTTACGTTTGGTGTACACAACGGTAAGGATCATATCGAAGTCTTCGTCACAGAGGATATGGTAGGTCACCGCTTGGGCGAATTTTCACCAACACGCAAGTTCCACAAACACGGTGGTAAGATGCAGAAAGAACTCGAAACAAAGAGCAAAGAAGCAGAAGTTGCTGCAGCACAATCAGCAAAGGCCGCTACAACTGACGCAAAAAAGAAATAATATATGGCACAAGCAACCGCAACACTTTCTACATATCGACAATCACCGCGAAAAGTTCGTGTGGTTACTGATTATTTTAAGAACAAATCTCTCGCCAACGCCATTCTCGAAGCAGATTTTGTTACCAAGCGCGCAGCTATGCCTCTTAAGAAGCTTTTGGAATCAGCAAAGTCAAATGCAATTAATAAGGGTTTGAATATCGAGTCACTCATGGTCAAGAATATTACGGTGGATGAAGGACCAATTATGTATCGCCGTTCCATTCGTGCTCAAGGAGCCTCATATCGAATCCGCAAGCGAACCTGTAGCATTAC
>Ga0172380_10005851_pt1 | contig 14631 bp, 24 predicted proteins | sample Leawe162metaG_FD_119747 | JGI IMG/M metagenome (GOLD analysis project Ga0172380, IMG submission 119747) | Leachate microbial communities from a municipal landfill in Southern Ontario, Canada - Leachate well 162 metaG | ecosystem: Engineered > Solid waste > Landfill > Unclassified | place...
CATCGAAAACATCGATGGTCCCGTCCGCTCCCGCCTGAAGGCCAAAAACGCCCCACTTGTTTTGAGGAACGGTGGTGGCAGTAAGAGCAGTTCCAGCGGCTACCGCGGCTATGGCTTTGGTGACGCCAGCTATTCTTACTGCCGTAGCGACGGTAAGAAGGTTCGCCGGAGTCGATCCGATTGCGGGACGGCAATCGATCAGCATGCCGTTGAGTTCGATATTGCCTTCGACAATACCTCCGCCAGCGGCCATCATGTCGTCCCATGTGAGAATGGACGACAACTTGTAGTTCCTGACTTCGACGAGATTCGGAACGAATCCGATGTTGACGTCGATATTTGCCAGGGTAGAGGGGTCGCAAACGACCGACCCCGTGACGAAATTAGGTTTACCCATTTATTTTACGCTCCTTTTTATTACGCAGTCGCCAGGACTTCGTATCTCATCATCCACAAATCATTGAGAATGACAGCAGTCGTCATGGCCTTCCATCCCGTAGTTCCTCTCTGATTCAAAGGGTCGTCGCCCGAGCCCAGGGGTTTCACGATGTTTTCGAGCGCCTTTCCCTTCAGGTCCACAATGCCGTAAGCATCGGGGGCAAGGATGAGGCACGAATAAACGTCGCATAAAACTCCCGAGGTAGAGGCACAACCGAGAGCGCCAACAGTCGCTCCGGAGTCAGCAAACACCTTCGCTTCCGTGGATTCGATAAAACGGAAAGCATCCATGCTGCCGACTTCGTTTTCGTGAGCACTGGCTCCGCCATCCGGATATTGGTGAGTGGGAATCCAGACGCCGGCGCCTAGAGCTTCAAGGTCGTGGACCACGTCCGGGTGAACAATCACGTAAAAGCTGGCACGAATCGGAGAGCTTCCAACTCCGGGACCGGCCTTCATGTTGTTGGTGTAGTACCTAGCCAGGGCCTTGCGAAGAGTGCGCTTAATCTTCCTGAATTCGGCCTGAGTCGCTTTGGTTGCGATGCTGGATCTGAGTGCAACAGCACCGCCCCTGAATACCGAAAGGCCGGCGTTGATTATGTCTCGATAAACCGTATCGAGAGACAATCCCGCGTGTTCTCCGAGGAGTTCTGCGAATTCCGTAAGAATCGGGTCCTGGTTCTCGAAAACGACCCGGTCCGTGTATTCGACATAAGCACCGTACTGGTTCAGCTGAGCCGTGATGTCGGTTTTCGACACCGTGAGAGCAGTAGGAGTCGTTCCTTCAAGAAGAGGAGCGGTCGACTTCGCCAGAGACAGATAACGACGGAATTTCGCCGTGTTTCCGTTGCGCTGGTCAATCGGACGCCTCTGTCCGAAAAGAGCGTGTACGAGATAGGGCGTTGCCCTGTGTAAAAGAACGCCGTCGTAAAATAGATTTACGGCGGGGTCTATCTGTGCCAAGGTTGTAGGCATTGTGATTCTCCTTTAAATTGATTAAAGGAGACTCAGTACCCCTTCGCTTTATGGATCATGGCTTCGAAAGCAGGACTTCCAGGTTCCGGCATTTTTGCCGCTCTCTGGTCCTGACCTCCTCCGGAGCCGACTTTCCCGAGCGTAGACTGAGACTGAAGATTTTTATCAACCGTCTCCTTGAGTTTCTGAGCCGCCTTTTCCGCTTCTCTCGGATTTACCGAGGGGTGCGTTAAGCCTAATTGATAGGCTGCGAGGGCGGGATTTTTGACGAGCATGATCGCGGCGTCAAGCCCGGGATTTTCCGCGGCTATCTGCTTTGCGAGCTTCACCTTTTCCACGAAGTCGGGATGAGCTTTCTTTGCGGCTTCAATCATGGCCTGGACCTCTCGATCCCTGGCCGTGGTTTCCACCCTGCTCACCGCCTGTTCAGTCAAACGCTGAACATCGGCAATCGTGGGGATGTCGTTCGGATCATATTGAGGTTGAGATTGTTGTCTCGAACTCTCAATAAGGCTATCGTACAGTAGCGTTTTTTTGTACGCTTCGTCTGCGCGGGATTCTATTCCCGCAAGCCTTTCCTCTAATCCCTGCCTTTTCCGGCGCTCTGCGACAACAGCTTTCTTTAATCCCTGGACGCTATTCGGATCGTCGAGAGAGTCGTCTGTGTCAACAAAAGCGTCATCAGAAGGCGGCGTCCCTTCAAAATTGTCTTCGCCCGTAAAGTCGTCACCCATTAAAATTCTCCCTTATTATAAATTGACCGGTTTCCCGATCCGCATAAGCAATTTTTCGATGGCCGAAAAAACAATGTTCAACGGCCTTTCTTCTATCTTTTGAATCGCGGTTACGGTCCCGCCGATCTTCTTCCTGACATAGAAGAATTTGGGTTTCCCCACATTTTTGAATCGCATCCTGTGGGTTGTTGAACTCCACTTCCTGATGCAATACTTTTCAAGCGCCTTTTCCGCGGCCTTGATGTTCCGTTCTTCGTGTTCGATCACATACTTCAATTCCCCTGTCTTCATTGTATCACCCCTTTTTGTTTGTACTTCTCCTCAATCTCCCCCGATTCTACATGATCCGGCAAAAGTCGTCCACCACTTTTTGGTGCTTGTGGCGTTTGATCGTTAAATCCGAAACGAGCTTTAAAATAAAAAATCAACAAAATGTTGTTAAAGTTCCTATTACCGAGATTCGTTCTCAAGGTTCTGTGATAAAAAGCTTCGGCCAGAGTGTCGCCTTCTTTGAAGACCCTGGCGTATTCCTCATTTTCGGTCATGAACTTGGCGTGAGTGTACTCGGTAATCCCGAGTTCCTTTATGACTTCGGTTTTATGGGCGCCTTCTTCACTCATGGAAGTAATAAGCTCCTCCCAATCCGGCCTTAACTCCTCGAAGGTTTTACAGGTTTTACGCTTGTCCGCCATACTCTGCTCCTTCAGCCGGCGCTGTTTCCTGCGGTGCTTCTGCAGAGGCCGGCTCGGGTTGTGCCGGTTCCTGGCCCCCCGCCTCCTGCCTCTCAAGCTGCCGATCTGCGATCTCTGCCGCGGTCTGCCTGGATTTCACTCTCGCTCCCACATGGGCGATTTCCAGCTTCGTCATGTTCTCGGCCTGGGCTATCTTTAAATCAACCTCGGCTTTGATTTTCGCGATGCTGACTTCGGTTTGAGCCTTCAACTGCGCCCTCTGCATCTCCATCTGAGATTCCATGGTTTTTGCCTGGGCCAACGCCTGGTCGGCCTGGGCTTTCTGCATCTGAAGAGCCCGGGTCTGCTCAATGTACGCGGCCCACGCTTCCTTCGCGGAATCCGGCATCTCCATAAACTGCATGAAAATCTCGTCCGGGACCTGGACTTGATACTGCTTCGCCTGGGAGAGCATGGCGAGGATTGAAGATTTATATGTCTGGTTATTCGCCATTTCGTCGACATCGGCATCAAACCTCGAATTCAGGCGGATCTTATCGAAATCCTCCCAAAACTGGTCTTCCTTTTCGTTGATCTTCGCGATCTGCTTGCTCAACTGCTCCATCTGCTGCTTTATCGGCTTTATGGCCTCTTCCCGGGCCTTGTTCTGCTTTTCAAGCTCGGCCTGGTCGGCCTCCTGCTTTCTCATCATGATCCCTTGCTCGATATCCGCGCGCTCCCCGTCGTTCTCAGCTTTCGCCAGAGCCATTTTTTCAACGGGTCCGTTAGGGATCGGAGTATTCGGGGCCGGCAATTCCGCTTCGGCGATCTGCTCTATCTGCTCATGGAGGGCTTGCATCTGCTCTGCCAGGGCCTTCATTTGTTTCGTAAATTTAAAATCATCTCCGAGAATCCGCTTTATCTTTACCTTCGAGAATCCGGTAATGTATCTGATCAGGAGACGTCCGAGCATTTTCGAGGCATAAGACAGGGAGTCGAAAACTTCCTGGAGGGCTGTCTGACCCTGCCGCTGTCTCAACTGAATCGTGATTCCAGGAGCGCCTTTTTCGGTCATGGCTACCATAAGATCCGGATTGGCCCCGACCATGTAGGCATCCTGATCAGACATCTGCTCAAGCTGGATAGAGCTTGCTGCATCTGAGGAGGACTGATGGGAACAGGGGCCGGCTTCCCGGGCCTGTGGAAAATTATCTTTCCTGCTCCGCCAGACTGCGCGAGGACGCTCACATCTTCAACGGCGTTTTGCTCGACGATCCATCCCGAGCTTACCTGGGTCATTGTGGCTTCGAGGATGTTCGACCGGCGCTTATTCTTCTCGCGCTGGATATCTTTCAGGGCGCGAATGACACCCTGGACCTTCAGGTCCCAATACGGATACGAGGACTCATAGAACCCGAAAATAGGAATAAACGGGTAATCCGGTCCACCGTAGGGGCTGTAGTCGTCATAAACCAAGAGATCGTTTTCAATGGTACAGGCCATTTTCATGACCGCAACGCGCTTATCAACTTTTATAAATGCGGGATTGCTTTCAAGGAGGACCTGCAGGTCTTCTTCAGAACCACCCCATTCCATCATGTCGGACGTGTTATTTGCATTTATCAGAAACGGACGGACCTCGTATTCTCTGTGCCAAAACTCCACAACCTGAAGAAAGTCGCCCTGGTCGTTCGGAACTTCGTTATCCTGCCTGATCCCGTCGTTGTTATATGGATTCCCCTTCATCGAAAGGATAAACTTCGCGTGTTCGGGGAACATCTGTGAAACTTTTTTTCTATGGAGCCTTTTGTGAAAAACGATATAAGAACAGTCGGATAGATCGCGCTCGACGAAATGAGGGTCCGGCAAAATATTGAATGGGCTTATTTTCTTTATCGAAACATTGCCATTGACAGGATCGTCCTCGTAGTCGATGCAAGCGTGGAGCCACCCCAACCCGCCCTTCAGCGCATCCTTAAAACAATCGCTGCGTGTGAATTCGTGATTCCGATCCTTCATGATCCATTTTATGATCTTCGTGAGGACTTCGGCGGTATAATCGTCTCCGCCTTCAACGGGGAATATCTTGATATCGGTGCGGTTCTGGCGCTCAAACCCCGACATCAGGTCAACTTGCTTTTTCAAGATGTTTATGACGAGAGCCGGCATATTCTTCTCAAGGAGGAGAAGAAGGGATTTATCATCCCATTGCTTACTCATGTAAAATTCATGGTCTTCTTTTATGAGAACGAGAAGAGGATAAAATGCGGACTTGCTTTCCTGGTATGCGGCCTCGATCCTGGCCATCATGTCACGGGCAGACTCTTTTCCGTCGCCGAACCGGGGATCTCCGGGGTCTTCGCTAACCAGGGGAACGCCCTGTTTTCGCCTTGCCGGCGCCGTGATTGTGTTCATGAGCGTAATTTACTCAAGGTATTTTTTTTTGTCAATCAATAAAATCATCTTGCCATCCATCCCGTATTCGCTCGGCTTGACGGAGAGGCCAGCGGGTCCCATTTTTTCTTCTGAGGAATGTCCTCTTTTTTGTATTCCGGGAAATAAACGTGCATTTTCGGGTCCACTATCCTCGCCAGGGAGTCGAGCAAGTCGTCGTGGGTTCCGAACGGAAAGGTCAAAAACTCCTCATAAATGAAGTCGTAAACAAGGTCCTTCTTTTCTCCCGTGTAGTCGGTATAAAAAATATTTTCCGGGAAGATGAACCGCTTTTTTTCAAAAATCGGCATCAACTTCTTTATCCGGTCTTCCTTCGAGACAATCCCGCCCAAGGGGATAATGTTAAAATAATAATTCAGTTCTACCATTTTTTCTTCGATATGGTCGATGTCGGATTGCATCCCGTATTCTTCATATCCGACCTCTTGAATTCCGTACTCCCGGCAAATATCAAATAATTTTTCGGTCCTTTCCCCGAGACTCAATTTATCACGAACCACATCAACGATTCTATAGGTCCGGTCTGAAGCCGTACCGATCACCCACATGACAGTATAGTCTGACTTTTTCCTTTTTTTATTTGCAGGGTCAACAATCAGGAAATAGTTCATTCCATCGGGAAGGTTCGGATTCGTTATTATGTCGGAAGTTTTGAATCGTTGGGAGCTTGCAGCTACGGGATGCTGTAACATCTGCGAGCTATTGCTCGATACATACCCATTCGCGATATAATTTCCGGTCCCCGTCTCTATTGCATAAACATCTCTTGAGTCGCAATCCACGATATCCACGACTTTGATTCTGGAGGCCCCGCCTTTGCTATTCACTCTGCTTTTATATTCAAACAGTCGTTTTACAATTTGTGATCTTTTGGCGACGTCGGTTATGTTTAAAAATTCGAAAGCAAATTGCCGTCCTCCCCTTAATAGATAAGTCCGGGAAGCCTTCCCGTTCCTGGAATATTTTTGATTTTGTTCCTCGGTTTTCGTGTATATGCTGTGACTTATTCCTATCTTCTCCAAAACCCCTTCTAATTTTTTGCAAATTTCAGGATGAACCACGTGAGATTGTGAAATACTCAAAGACCCCCCGGAAACTGTGCCTTCTCCATCAAAAAATCCAGCTAAATAATCCCATGCCCTAATCTGATCTTCGGTATAATTATTTCGATTGATTCTTTTGAAATCCAAAATTTGAGAAAGTCTCCCTAATTCTCCATATCCCAACCCGACAGGGGAGTATTCTTTTCTCCTCTCTTCTTCTCCTTTTCCCTTCCATCTCCCAGTCCACCATTTATGTTCCGGGGTACATATAATTTCATCCCCATTCTCAAGAATGATTTTTATCGTTTTTATCGATCTTTTTATCCAAGCGTTTTTTACGGGAGTTTCTATGAGTTGTAATTTTGACTTTATGCTTCCGCGCTTTAAACCTATTACGCCGTCTCCTGAAACAATATCCTTTATCGATTTTACGCTATAATCGGACATTAATATTTTCGTTTCGCCGTCAAGGCAGTATATAAACTCACCCATCTCCGTCTTCTTTTCTTCGAGTTCTTCCGGAGTTAACATCACCGGTTTCCCGTCGCGTTTCTGCTTCCCGTTCTCGTCAACCTCTGACGGGAATATTCGAGACTTCCACTTCTTCTGCTTCATTATCATGCCGTAGACGTCGCCCAGGTTATACCTGGTCCCGATCACGCGACGATCCCCGCCCTTCGCTCCGAGGTTGATCGAAAGCCTATACCGGTCTTCGAGCTTTTTCATCATTTCGGGGGAATTCGTTTCCTGGGGGGATACGATATCGTCATAAACCATCTTCGTGAAGTGCATTCCCGTAGGCATGGAGTCGATGAGCCCGTGAGCCTGAAAGGTCATTTCGACGAAATTACCTCGGCGCTTGCAGAGAAGGCCGAAGTCCGTACTCCAGACCCGGCTTTGACTCGCGGGATTCGCAAAAAAAATGTCCGGGAACGCCGTTTTAAGTTCCACGCATGATTCCAGGATGAGTTTGATCCGGTTAAGGTGGCGCTTTGCCAGGGCTCCGGTCTGACTGAAAATACCAATCCGATTCTCCCGGTTCTGAATAACGTCAAAAATTGAACGTCCACACGTTATGATTGTTGATTTAAAATGTTCGCGGCTCCATAGGTCGAGCGTATAATTGCAGTCGGCCTGGACCTCATAGCATCGGGCGATGCAGAATGGGTCATTTACCGGAAATTCGAGGATGAAGTAAAGCAGGAAAAATAGGTCTTTTTGGCATAGGGTCCGGATTATTTTATAAAAAGTGCCATCATCTCCTATTCTGATGCACTCTTTGAGATCGTCTTGAACCCTTGTGAAGTCGAAAGGGTGAGTGTCCCGATGAATCCCGAGCTTTATTAACTCGGGGTCGCCCTTCACCGGCTCGTAATTTAAAATCATCAGTACCCCGGAACGGTCAAAAATATCCAGATCCAGTCAAGGAGCCGGTTCCGGATAGGTACGGCTATTTCAATGAGATTGTAAAGCACAAAAAACAAAGCGACTGCTGCAGCGAATCCAGGAAAGCTCAGAATCGGATCAAAAATCAGGTGAAGAGATCCGGGAATTCTTCGAATTCTAGTCATATCAACCCCGACTTAATCGCTCCGATGGCGAGAATGGCCCCAATGAGGATAGAGGTCGTAAAAAGAATTCCCCTCATGTGATCGACAAAAAACTCCTCTCCGCTGTCGAGCCATGCAAAATCCATCGCCTTCAGCGAATCAAATACTTTCTTCGGAATGAAGGGAATCGCGGCTACGGCCATGGCGCAAAAAAAGATGAAAACCTCCCTCCATGGCATAACCAGAAGAGAAACGCACCAGAGCGTGATCAGGTATAAAATTATCGATTTTATTTTCATGGCATCGGCCTCCCCTCTTCGCGGTAATCCCTGTAAAGCATAATTGCATCATTCGTGGCTTCTGTCCATTTCCGGACTGTTCCGATGTTGTAAACCTTCGCCCCACGATCTTTAATCATACCAAGGCTTTCCCCGATAGGACCGGTATAAACGGCCCAATCCGCGATTTCTCCACGCACCGCGACCCATTTAATGGCTTCGCTCGGGAAGCTCGTATGGGCGACGCCGCAAGCAAGCATGTCCCCCGGCTCCGATTCTCTTATAAGTTTTTCCGTTATCATTCTATTGCCCCCATTTTCTTCTCCAGCGCCTTGTCCTTCCGAATCACGCACTCGACTTCCTGCTGCGCCGTGACGACTTTTTTAAACGAAGCAGAGGTATTCATGTTCAGTTCGCGAAAAATCGAAACCAGCGATCCAGCGACAATTTCAACCCGATCAATATTCTCTTTGTACTTCCGAAGCTGATTCTTTGAATCATTCGCAGAATCCAATAATTTCCGGCGTTCTTCGGCATGACTGGCCTCCTTTAGCGCGATTTCATCCGCGCACTCCCTCCGCACTCTTTCAACCTCTTTTTTGCAAAACTTCTTCCAGATGGCCTCGCCGCGCCGATACCCTCTCCAGAACCCGGATCTCCAGATGAGAAGCGCCCGAAAAGCCACGCCGTAAAATCTGTATTTATTTTTTATCATCGAATACCTCTGGAGGAATCAGATTTTTGTCCTGGCTGTTTTCGTTGATATGCGCGGCCTCCCACTTTGTAGCCATCCGGCTTGTGTTCAGCTTCTTCAGGAGATTGTCGAGGTCCTGGTTGGCCCGTTCAGCCTCTTTCTCGGCCCGTTCCAGCCTTGAGAGATCCCCGCGCTTCGTGAAAAAAGCGACCACTCCCAGGACCGATCCTGTCATTGCCGCCAGGAAAAATACGGCCCACAAGGCGTTTCCAATGCGGTCGAATAATTTCGGATTCACTCTCATTCCGGCCTCCTCAGCTGTTTTTTGTTTATTCGATCTACAACCCGGTCAATGAACCCCTCGCTTTTTTCCATCTCGTCGAGACGTTTTATTATCCCATTTACGCTGTTTTCGTAATCATGGTGGATTTTCATCTCTAACTCGTGTTCTTCAATCAGAAAACGCTTTTTGACTATGGCCCAGATTAGCTCTTCCAAGTTCTTTTTCCTAACGATCATCTCTTTCCCCCTTACTTGAATAATTTCCCCTGCTCAAGATCGGAAATCTGGCCTTCCAGGGACTTCATGCGTGATGAAATTTCATTGGCTTTTGCCCGTGCTGCGGAGATTTTTCCCGTCTCAATCTCCAGTTTTTTTGAAAGGAACCGGATCTCGGCAAGCAACTCCTCTTTCGGAAGGTCGGATATTTTCATGACGGGCTCCTAGCGAGAAGGCTCCTAAGCCTGGAGTTTTCCAAATTCAGTTTCATTATTTCTTGTCTGAGATTCCGAATTTCGTTTTCGAGAATTTTTGTTCTTTTCCAGTGGACGTGTTCCGTGGAAATTCGATTCCAATCTCCGCGGATAACTCGATCCCGAAGGGACGCCTCGTATTCTTTTATCGCTTCCCTTACCGCCTCTTCTTTTGCCCGCTTTAAAGACTCTCCGGATTGACGGCCCAGGGCCTTCGCCATCTCTGTACTTTCGTGCTTGTTTATCCAGTCCACGATTTCGTCGATTTTATGCCGCTCATCCAGACATTTTTCCGCAAAAGGATAGTCAACTTTTTTTAATTTTTCCATATTCCCATCGGCCCCGATTCCGGGGCTTTTACCCCCTTTTTTATTTTACCCGTTCAAAAAACCTGGAGTCCATGGCGAAAAGCCTGGGCCTCCCCTCCGGAGTGATAACAAGAATAGAAAAATCCAGCTCGAGAAGAAATGTCGACGAACCGGATTCCACAGCCGGGTCCTTCATTGCCGGGAATACGGAAATAACCTCGGATACATCGCTGGGGCCAGGGAATTTATAAAAATCTGGCCCTTTCTTGACTCGCACCAGATCCCCTGGCTGAAGCCCTTTTATCGGAACGAACCATTTTCTGAATTTTTTTGCTTCTTCCGGAGTCGCCGTCCTGGGCCAAGCCCCCATTCTTTCGTCAAGGGCCTCCATGATGTTTTTGATCCCAGGTCCATCCATCGGAACGGTCACAGTTTTTTTCTTTCCCATATCAAATCTCCTTTTATTGTGTTGGATATAATCTATGATTATAATCCGAATACGTCAATCTTTTTTTATTTTGTGCTTGTATTTTTTTCAAGTCCGTTCAGTCTCATGGTCGTGTTTCCCTATCTCATTTCTCCCCCAGGGGCCGGGTATCCCCCAAGATCCCGGCCCCTCCCCTAAAAGGAGGACCATGGAGCTTTCAAACGATCTCGCACTTAAATCAATTCAGGCCAGTATAAACAGTTACCGCGGCGAATACGGGAATTGGAAGCCGTTTCTCGAAAACCCGAACCGGTACAAAATCAATCACACGGAATTCGATACGGGCGTAAGCGCCAGCATCCTATTCATCTGTTTTCAGGGATCCAGCGGCGGAAAGGACTGGAAGGACAATCTCAGGTTCTGGAAGACTGGCAAGCTCGTGGCGCCGTTCGCCACCAAAGGAGACATCCGCATCCACAGCGGGTTCTATGACCAGTATTATGAGGTCCACGACACCATCCGCGACATCGTAGAGACGGCGCTCGAAACCGAAAAAATCAAGGGAGTGGTGTTCTGCGGTCACAGCCTCGGCGGAGCCCTGGCTACCCTGGCCGCGGTTGATATCCAATTCAATTACGATGTCGATATTGCGCTCCTGACCTTCGGAAGCCCCAGGGTCGGAAACAAAGCCTTCGCCCTGAGCACAAACAAGCGGATTCCGCAAAGTCTCAGGTTCGTTCTCAGAAACGACATGGTGACCAAAGTCCCATTCCTGGGGTTCTATCACGTTGACGCTGAAATCAGGCTCGGGGTCCGGGAATGGTACAGGCCCCTGGCCTTCCTCCTCGGGAACCCCTGGGATCATTATCCTGAGAAATATCAGGACCGGCTGCTTGCCGGCGATTATCAGCTCATCCTAAACAAGAATAGAGTAGTGGCGTAAGCTCCTATCCCTATATAATAAAAAAGAGAGGGTTGTTTATAAGATAACGAAAAAGAACGAGACATGTAAGGATTATGACGATTGACCCCGCCCTGCTTGCAAACTCGGCGGGGTTTTTCGTTTGCATCTATTTAACATGGAAGCTTCTCAATTCCCCCTGCGCCAATACCGGGCGTATCACCTGCACCGGACAGGCCGCAGCGCACCCCCCACACCCCGCACAGCCCCTCTCGTCAATCCACGCCCCCCTCTCCGTAATCTTCGCACACCCAATCGGGCAGATATCAATACAGGTCCCGCAACACTGACAGCCCTCTCCTACTCTGTACACCATTGGTTCCTCCATTCATTCACCGCCGATCGCGGAGGTTAATTTTTCTTCTTGGGATACCCTATTCCAAATGGATATAATATATCATTCGGTTTCCCTCGGCATCCTTCTGGACGCCATCCGGATAACCACCAACAATACCATTTGTAACTGTAAAGAATATGGATTGCTTTTTTGAAAACATATAACGTCGCGAACCCTCTTGATTCAATTCTATTGTTCAGATATTCGTTTCTCCACCATCCTTTGTTAAAAATAATCCTCCAAAATGGATTTAAAGTTCTTGTAATAATTATAGGAAACATATAATTACCGCCTCCACGCGAAATTAAGCAGACACGGGAACACCCATAAATGCCTCATGTTCGCAAGATTCACCACGTCCTTGTCCGCTGGAAATATTTCCACAGCATCCCTGTGCCAGTACCCGACATCGTTCTTTATCTGCTGCAACTCCTCCCATGTGATATCGGCATCCCAGGACTCACCATTAAACGCCACGCGGTTAATCGAAAGCCTGACCATGCCATTCCCCTCATCAAATACCTGCACCATGAACCGCTTCGATACAAACACATTCATGCGGTTCGATTCTCCCATTTGCGGGGGCCACTTCTCCCTCGGCCATGGCCTCAATTCATCCGTCAGCCCCAATGTCTTCAGGTGCTCCCCCTGTATCTTCTTAATCGCTTTCCTCTGCTCCCTGTTCATAAACACACCCCCTTGAAAAGATACCCCCTCCCTACCATACTATGATTGAATTGTCAATATGTTTTCAATCGAGTTTATAGGATTTTAGCGTTTCAGATGTGGGGTTGTCGCCGGGGTACAAGAATCAGAATCCCGTTGTACCCCCCTCCCCGTTGTTTTTCTGAGTTGTGGGGGAGTGTCCCCGAAGAGCTACGAGCCTAACCCCGTAATGTTTCTTATCATATCATCTGTTGGTCTGTTTATTCCTCGATGCAAAGCATTATAGGATTGCATTACTTCGTAATGCGTATTGAGCGCGCGCGGCGTGCAGGGTGAATTGTGAGCTTTTATTGGTTGTTTGGCTTGTGCTGATCCTAATGCTTGTGAGCTTTCAACGCTGGAACACAAGAGAAGAAGCCTGTTGCCCCTAAGAATAAGAGAGGGAAGGGGGAGAACTCAGCCCGGAAATTGAAAAACCCGCTTTTTAGGGCGGGTTCATCGTTGAAGTGTTCGCAATCTTAACAAAAACAGAAGGTACTAATAATATACTGCTTTATCTTACAAACGTCAACTATTTATTATTCATTGCCTGAAACATTGTAAACAGGGCGGAAAGGTCAATCCTGCCTTTTTAATAGATCAACCTATTTATCGTTCGGACTCCAAATCAATATATTTTCTCACTTTTTTTTATTATAATAAAAAATGTCTTGACTATTTAACAAGTATGATTATCTTGTAAGTATAGCAAGAACAGAAGGAGAACAGAACCATGAAACAAGACAGAATAGAAGGGATCAAAGTTCAGATACTCAAACAGGGAAGAGATGGTATAGTGATTTATTCAAGCCGTAAGTTAAGAATCGAAGAGAAAGAAAGGGTTTTGAAGTCTTTCTGCCTCTCAAGGAAAGCAGACAAAGTTCTATTTCAGTCTTAAAAAGGAGGGAGAGTATGACACCCGAAAAAAAACAGTTCCTTGATGATTTATTTTCGAACAACGAAAAAAGCGAAAAAATCATCCAAGGGAAGGTTGTAAACTGTACAACCGTTGAGTGGCTTAAAGCCATGTATGACAAAGAGCTTGAAGAGGAAATCCTTAAAAGGCATCTCTAGCAATCGCAGAGTGGAGCCCGGAAACGGGCCGTAATGCGGGAATCCGGTCACAACCCCGGAAAACAAACGGAAACCAGAGAGACACCGCAAAGATCCTTTAAATCCGCTTTCATTCACCCATGACGGGCGAGAAAAAGCAATCATTTTTTAATCCATCGAATAGGCAGGATAATAAAATCTTGCCCTTTCCATGTATTAAAACATGGCCCTCTAAAATCCCGCTTTTAACCAGCGTATAGAGCCGGAAAGACCACAATTTCCGGCCCCTTCCGATGTTTAAAAACAGGAGGTGTTTTTATGTACGTCAGAGAGTTAAAAGTCGTATATGGTGACAAGGTCGAGCGGATCACCGCGGAGAATGGACGCATTGACAGCCCCCGGAAAGTCCATCATTTCTTGATGCCAATTATGGCAGGGGCGACCGTGGAAAGCTTCTATGTTGTCTATCTTAACAACAAAAACGAGATCCAGGGTTATTCCGAGGTATCGCGCGGGACTGTTTCGGAGACAATCATTCATCCCCGCGAAGTGTTCAAGGGCGCAATCCTCGCCAATGCTTCTGGAATCGTTATTTCCCACAATCACCCGAGCGGGACACTTGAGCCCAGCCGGGAAGATATCGCAACGACCGCAAGGATAAAAGAAGCCGGCATCGTAATTGGAATCCATGTTTTAGATCATGTTATTTGTACAGAATCCGGATATTATTCTTTTCAGGAACAAGGGAGGCTTTAAAGGCAGACCGGAACCCCGATAAACTCGGGGATCTGGTGCGCTTTTAAAAAACAGGAGGCAGATTATGAACAAGAAAGAGAAGGAAAAAGAAGAAGCAAGGAACAGCCTTTTAAATCTCATTGAATTAAAACCAGGTGACACGGTTTATACTCAATTAAAACACGTTTCGAAAAGCGGAATGTCCCGAGTCCTTGAACTGCGCGTAATAAAGGGCGATAGATTGTTGAGAATAACCTGGCAAGCTACGGCCCTCGGCGTAGGAACCTACGACAAAAAGCACGAAGGCCTTAAAATCGGAGGTTGTGGCATGGACATGGGATTCGCCGCTGTTTACGATCTTTCCCGCATTTTGTTTCGTGGTGGTTGGAAATGTCCGGGGCAAAATTGCGATCATCCCGACCACTTCAACGAAGGAACCCCAAAAGACGGGAACACCTTCCATCCCGAAACCTCGGACGCGGGATACGCGCTCCACCAAGAATGGATTTAAAGCCA
>Ga0172380_10005852_pt1 | contig 14630 bp, 17 predicted proteins | sample Leawe162metaG_FD_119747 | JGI IMG/M metagenome (GOLD analysis project Ga0172380, IMG submission 119747) | Leachate microbial communities from a municipal landfill in Southern Ontario, Canada - Leachate well 162 metaG | ecosystem: Engineered > Solid waste > Landfill > Unclassified | place...
AAGCACCGCAAGCCGGGCGGCTTTACGGCAATACCCACAAGCGAGGCCGACAACTATCTCGCGAGTGTGGCGATAGGCCAAGTGTGGGGGATAGGCCCGGCCATGGCGCAGACGCTTAACGCGCTGGGTATCAAGACTGCGCTTGAGTTTGCGGCGCAGAGCCCGGAGTGGCTGCGCACAAACCATATTGCCAAACCGTATCGCGCCATATGGCACGAGCTGCGCGGCACATCGGTCAATGCCGTCGCGGAGTCTTTGCATGCAGTGCCCGCCTCTATCATTAAGTCGCGCACGTTTAGCCCGCCCACTGCCGACAGGGCGTTTGTGTACTCGCAGTTGGCACTCAATGTCGAGCGCGCATGCAGCCGGGCGCGCCGGGCCGGCGTAGTCGCCCGGCGTGTCAGCTTCTTTCTTAAGACGCAGGAGTTTTTGTACGGGCGCGTCGAGCTCGACCTGGCCGTGGCCACCGCGCACCCGGCCGACATCCTGGGCGCCATACATCCGCGCTTTGATGCGCTGTTTAGGAGCGGGGTTGTGTATAGGGCCACGGGCGTCTCTTTAGGAGGGCTGGTGCCGGCCGGGGCCGCACCGCTCGACTTGTTTGGCGAGGGCGTAGCGGCGCTAGAGCGCATGCCGGTTGTTGAGCGCATGGACAAGCTTAACCGCCGCTTTGGCGCGGGTACGGTCTATGCCGGCTCTACTATGGCGGCGCGCCTGCACAAAGCGCCCGAGCGCCGCAAGCGTGCCGCCATGCGCCCCAGTCATTTAGAAATGGGTATTACAAAGCGCCGCAAGCGCCTGGACCTGCCCTTTTTGGGAGTTGTACAGTAGTAGTATGCTGCGCCGCCGCAACCACCGCCATTATGTCCGCCACAAAGAGGAGGCGCGCGCCGCCATTTTGGCGCGCGTGGCCCACTACAACCGCTACTACAACCACAGCGTGCGCCGCATCTTTATTAAAAACTCCAAGAGCCGCTGGGGCTCATGCTCGAGCGCCGGCAACCTCAACTTTAATTACAAGCTTATATTTTTGCCGCAGGAGGTTCTGGACTATGTGGTGGTGCACGAGCTGTGCCACCTTAAGGAGTTTAACCACGGCCCGGAGTTCTGGGCGCTGGTGGGGCAGGTACTGCCCAACCACAAAGCCCTGCGCCGCCTCCTGCGCCTGGCCGAGCGCACATAAAAAGGGCCGCCACCGGCGGCCCTCTCCTTACATTTTGACAGGCAAAATACCGATGCAGTATGAGTCCGGACAGGTCCTCTTCTTTGGACCATCCCAGCCCGTCATCTCGTACGTCCTGCCGGCGCATACCAAGGCGATGGCTCTCTGTCCGTCGCTGAGGCTTTCCAGTTCGCCTAGTACGACGATTTTTGTCTTGTCGCTGTAGGGGCACCACTGGCCGTCTACAAGCACCAAGCGCGACGGTATATCAACGCTCGATACCCTGCACTCGCCGCTCTTGGGCCCGTCGCAACATTTGCTCCCCGTCAGTTTCTGGAGTATTGCAACCAGCCCGTTTTTGTGGAGCTCGGCGTGACGGTAGCCCCAAAAGCTATAACGCGTCTCTTCCCTCTTCTTTTCCTTTGAGTGGTCGTGCGGCCGAGTGCGGGGTAAGGGGAGCGGCCCCTCTATCTGCGGGCTCGGCTGACTTAGTCCGGGGGCAGAAAAGGGCGGGATAGTGTCCAGCCCCCAAAGTTTGAGATACTGCTCAAACCCGGGTGTGACATTGGGGGTCATCTGCGCCAAGGCAGGGGTAGGGAACAGTAAAAACTGTAGGAATATCGCGGTTAAGCAGAGCCTAAAAAAGATCATGCGAGCCTCCGTGGGTTGTAAGCCGGCAACTAAACCCACTATACTGCGGCCGCACGCGAGCGCAACCGGGCGTTCTGTTTAGGGTGTACCATGGGGGTATTAGCAGTTTTAATAATTTGTATATATGAGCGAAAAGATAAAGATAGAGAACCACACGTTTAGCGGCGGGATCTGGTTTATAGGCTGGCTGTTTACCATAGGCTACGTAGGTCTTACCTTTTGGCAGGGTGTTTTGGGCATCATCATCTGGCCGTACTATCTTGGGGTAGCGGTTGGAGCGATGTCTGTGCTGCAGTAGCGTTTGACAAAATGTGTTTGGCATAGTACCGTGTTTGTAGCACGGCTCTTTGTAGCCGCCAAACCTCCGGAGGGACACGTAATGACCGAGCGCAGAGGTTCTGCTCAACGACTCTTGCGGGTCTTCCGCGAGGCGGGGTTTACCCCCAAAGAAATTGAAAGCGTTTGCAAGGGCGATAAAAAGTCCGAGCTGCGCGAGTTTAGGGCGCGGGCGTTCCCCGCGCCTCCTGTTGATATGGGCCCGGCGCAGCACATCCTTGTCCAAAAGGTCGAGGAGGTGTTTACCTACGGCGCACTAGAGGAGATAGGAGATGAGGGCTTTGGTGCGGTGCACTCGCGGCTCATGATGAAGTGCATAGACAATAACATTGTCTATGTCGGCGACCTGGTCGCGCTCACCGAGCGCGACGCTCGCCGCATACTCGGCAGGCCTACCTCCAAGACCTACAGGGCTGTCGAGGCCCTGCTCGCCAAGTACAATCTGCGCATCGGCATGGAGCTACCCGACAGTCACTGACAACGTAAAGCCCCGGCATTCGCCGGGGCTTTTTTATTGTGCGGGCAAAACTTGGGTGTACCATAAAGTACATATGCACCCGCTTATATACGTGGCGGTCCTGTGCTTGGGCTTTGTCATAGCCTTTGCCCTGTACGAAATTTTAGGCAGCGACATGTACGAGGATGAGGTAGAGTCGCCTTACAAGCGCCGGCGGTTTTTGATGGACTCTAACGCCGAGTACGGCCTTTTTAAGGTGCTTGTCGAGCTGTATGGCGAGCACTACTACATCTTCCCCCAGGTGCACTACAGCCACCTGCTGGAGGTAAGTAAGCACGACTGGAAGGAGGCTCGACGGCAGATGGCCCAACTCGATAGGAAGTCGGCCGACTTTGTCTTGTGCAAAAAGGGCGATGTATCGCCCCAGCTTGTTATAGAGCTCGACGGCCCGAGCCACGCGCGCGAGCGCACACAAGAGCGCGACGAGTTTATCAACGAGGTGCTGGAGGCCGCCGGCCTGCCGTGCCTGCGCATCCCCGTGGGCCCCTACACCCCCGAGTCTATAAAAAAGCTAGTGGATGAGGCGCTGGCCGGCAAGTAGCTATATAAACGGGCACAGGAGTATACTTACGTGGTGAAAACAATGCCAAGCAACGGCTGGCGCACCTGCACCCGCGGCCACAAGTACCGCGGCAGGGGCATTTGCCTCGTCTGCTGGCCGGGCGGCAAGAGGAAGTAAGTATGTATATAAGCGTGCGGGTGGTGGCCGGGGCTAAGCAAGAAAAGGTGGAGGCCCTGCCTAAGGGCCGGCTTAAGGTGTGGGTTAAGGCGCCGGCCGAGAGGAACTTGGCCAACCATCGCGTGCGCGAGCTGGTGGCACAGCATTTAAAGTTACCCCTGGCCCAGGTCCGGCTCCTGAGCGGCCACACCAGCCCGTCTAAAATATTCTCGGTAGATGATTAGGTAAAAGAAATCGCCCGACCGCACAATGCGGCCGGGCGTCTTACCTTCTCTTGCGGTCCCTCCATAGGGTTCTGGCACTCCAGAACAGCGCTATCAGTACAAGCACGTCTCCCACAAACAGCAGGAGCGTGCGGACAGTGCGTGCAACACCGTCGCCCCAGACCCGTGCTATATCAATGCGCATGCCCGGGTCCTGTGTGGCAAGAATAATAAAGAGCCCGCACAACGCCATGGATACCTGGGCTGTTTTGGTCCAGGTAGTCTCCAGTGCCGCCGACGCAAGCCCCAAGGCAAGCGCGGCCAGCATCACCCATACCCATAGTTGCATTTTGTTTCTCCCTCGTGTCCGCCGCTACCATACCACACCCCGCTCGCGGTAGTCTATGCCTTATTCTAATGTTCTGCAGAACACTAGAATATGGTAGGATGCCGCCATGCCAAAAAAGAAGCTTGAGTATAGGAGGGTAGAGCGTGTGGTAAAGGGGTTTGCGAGCCATCGCCGCCTCGAGATCCTAGAGCTCATAAAGCACCAGCCGGAGCTGTCGGTCGAGGAGGTCGCAGAGAGGCTCTCGATAGGGTACAAGAACGCCTCCGAGCATATCCGCAAGCTTGCCATTGCTGGCCTGCTCATAAAGCGCAATGAGGGCTCGTCTGTGCGCCATAAAATTACACCGCGCGCCGACTCTATTCTAGTGTTCTGCAGAACACTAGAATAAGAAAAAAAGGTTGAGGAAGGAGAATGTGGGGTGGGTGAAATTAAAGGCGCCCGGCCAAGTTTGGCCGGGCGTCGTGCTACATGGGGACAGATTCGCCGATAATGACAGGATCTCCTTTGGCGACCTGCTCTGTAAGCCACAGTAGCTCCGAGGCCGAGCGGCAGCGCATGATCCGCGAGAGCGTGCCGTCCCTATGCTGGAACTGGTAGCAAAAGCATCCCTTTTCGTATGCCTGATAGAGCGCGTTGGATTCAGTCACCACAGTCCCTGCTATCTCAGCTCGTACCAACTTAAGGTGCTTGTTTGCCATGGGCCCCTCCTGATGCTTGCCTGCAAGCACAATACCACAAAAAGGCGGCCGGTCTATTCTAGTGTTCTGCAGAACACTAGAATAAGAATAAAGAGGGGTGAGGTGGGGTGGTTGGGGAGCGGGGAAAGCCGGCTGCCCCGGGTGGAGCTAAAAACAAAAAACTGATACTGTGCGACTGGAAGAAGTAAAAGAAAAGCCCGCGCAAAGCGCGGGCTGCTTCTCCCTTCTTATTTTGATGTTAACCAGTAGCGAGTCCAGCGACGTGTGCCTTTTTTACGCACCTTGTCTTGGCCAATGAGTCGAATAAGTTCTCGACTCACTGTTTTTGAAGACACACCGTCAATGTTGGAATAGATATCACTTAACGATGAGCCGGGTGCCGAGCGTAAAATTGATACAATGTCCGCCTCTCTTTGTGGAGGGGTAGACGGTATACCTTTTACTGTCAGCTTGACCGGGGGCGGGTCTGCCTTCAATTCAGCTATGAAGGCTCCCGCGGGTGTCAGTTTGTAGAGTTTTACCTTCCCAGGCTCGCTCCTCTTGGGGTGTCGCGACATTTCCGAATAAAGAAAATCGTTCTTCTCCAGACAACGCATTGCCGCCCCGACCCGATTTTGGAACTCGGAGCCAGGGTACTTGTCCCCGCTCAGTATCCGAGCGATTGCTGCCGCAAAAGCAGTCTCTGGGTTGGTCCGTACCAGAGGCAGTATTCTTCCGGCCAGAGCTGCTATTCGCATCTCTTCGGCGGCCGAAAAGCTTTCGACTTTTAACATTTACTTCTCCATTTGTGCTTGGATGTGTCGCAATACCCCGTAGCCGGGGCGCCGGGTGGTGTTTGCTAACGCACAACGGAGAGGGGAACTGCTGGTTGTAAAGTACTTAATATATGCAGTAGTGTCAATAGACGGTTAAACCTTTACACATTTCCAGGTAGTGGTAATTTTACAGCGTGAACAAACTTAACAAATCCCAGGTTGATGCCATAAGTTCCCTCCTCATCTCTTTTGGAGAAAGCAAGTTCATTGTCTCTATTGTTGAAGCAACACTTGGGGGGTCTCCAGTTTCGAAATTTTTTATTTTTGTAAAAATTATTGGCCTCCTGTCTCTTTTTCTTGCAAGTATTGTTTTTGTAGTAATAAATACTTCTTTAGATGTGTCTCAACTTGTATTGGAATATTTAAAGATATTAGTCTGGCCAATATCAATAGTGGCAGGAATTTTTATTCTAAAAGAGAAACTAGCCTCTATTCTTCACGGACGTACAATGACGGTTTCTACGCCAGTTGCAGATTTTACTTTTAATGCACAAAATACACCTTCTGATACAGTCTCTGAGGCGGAGGAAGAAGAAATAAAAACCACAGTGGAAGCAAAAAGAAAAGAAATTGCACCCTCTAGTTCGGGTGATGTAGTGGACATACCCGCCCTGCAAACTGCCTTACTTTTTGAAAAAATTTACAACAATATATACGGAGGTCAGCTTATCACATTGGTTAACTTGAGGAAGATTGTTGACGGTATGTGGAATGTTGCATTGGAGTCCTGGTATGCAGATTTTCGAGAAAATGACTCGATTCTAAAATCAATCCCTTTTTCTGATTATATTGGGTATTTAATTAGAACAGGCCTCGTTGAGACTAGTGAAACTGAACAAGGTAGAAAATATCTTATAACGGATAAAGGTACTGATTTTTTAAGTTATATTGAGAAATCAGGATACTCAATGTTCAAGATACATTAACTGGTCTTAGTAATACGTATTTATAAACCCCGGCCAGTTGGCCGGGGTTATCTGTACAGCTCTATTAGTTGCACTTCGGGCTGATTCTCAAGCCAGAAGGGGAGATCGTCGAGCGAGCCGAGCACATCGGCGAGCTCTATCTTTTTGCCGCCAAACTCTTTGTCTGAGTGTTTAAGCAAGTAGGGGCCGGTTTGTACCACCAAGGTCCTAAGGCCGGCGTTGTGCCCAGCCTCGATATCGCTTGGTGTGTCACCAACAAAGATGCACTCATCCTTTTTGATGCCAAACTTGTCCTCCAGGAGCTCGAGTGGAGGCCGTAGCGAGCGAGGGTCCGGCTTGTGGTGTGTCACATCCTCGCGGGTGCAGGTGCCATCAAGCGAGTGTGCAATATCGAGCTGCCTTAGCACCGAGTCGACGCTCACTCGCCACCGCGAGGTTAGTAGGCAGGTACGTAGTCCGTTGCGCCGCATCCACGCCAAGGCCGAGCGGGCACCTGGCACCAAGTCGGGCGGGTCCACATAGTCCATGCGGATCCACTTTTGGTTGAGGGCCTCGGCCATCTCGCGCCCGATACCCAAACCTTGCCCAAGTAGCTCAATACCCGGCAAGCCCCAGATTTCAGTCAGTTTTTGTCGCTCTTGGCGCCCGTAGGGGATCTCCTCCGAGGCGCACAATAAGGCGATTTTGCGGAGCCCGCCCCGATACGAATCGAGGATAACTCCGTCGAGGTCTAGGACGACGCCTTTGACCAGCATGGGTTTCTCCTCAATTTATGTAACTTCAGTCCGGAGCTAGTATAGCTAAATTGCCTTATTTTACCAAATGATATACTTTTACTATCAATATGAATGCCCCCTTAATAGGAGCGTTGAGTTCTGCTCTAAAAGAGGACGAAAGACTGGTTTCTGATGATAGCCGCTTGCTCAAAAATAAAGCTGTTGAACTTGCGAACAAACTGGACGAAGGACTGGTAAAGATTTTATTTGAGAATACGGAACTTAAAAATACCTTTTTTAAAAAGATTGGTGACCTCACTCTGTTTGACAAGGACTTGTTCATTGAGTTTGTAAGCAACAAAGAGTTTTTGCCAGACTCATATACTGCATTCAAAAATAAAGTCGGTCTTGCGGTTGATAGAAACTATTTGAAACAGGATAAGGAAGTCACACTCATATGGCCGTATAAGGATTGCGTCCTTGAAGGTGGACAGACAAAGGAGGAAGCGAAACGAGGCGAGATTTTTTGGAACACGACACTCGCACCGGACGAGATAAATCGGCTCCTAGAACCGAAGGTGCTCGCGAACTGGACACGTTATGACAAGAACAATCTAAAGAAAGGCCGCAAAGCAACTGAAATATCAGACACCGACAACTTGATTATCAAGGGTAATAATCTACTTGCACTCCACTCGCTCAAAAGACGCTACGGTGGTCGCGTTAAACTTATTTACATCGACCCACCCTTCAACACTGATAACGATAGTTTCAAATACAACGACAGTTTCAGTCATTCGACATGGCTAACATTCATGCGGAATCGGCTGGAAGTTGCAAAAGAATTGTTATCGGATACCGGAACAATATTCATCCATTGTGACGAGAACGAGTCACATTATCTGAAAGTGTTGCTGGATGAGGTTTTTGGTCGTGATAAATTCGTAAACGAGATCATTTGGCACTACAAGAGCTTTGTAGGGCAAGTAAAAAGTTACTTTCCAAAGAAGCATGACACTATCCTCCTATATAAAAAAGGCGAGCATTTCACATTCAAACAAATTCGCAAAGATATATCCATAGAGGAAATGAGTGACTATAAAAACTGGGGAAAATATATTGTAAATGGTAACGAGATAAAAGGTAACCACTATCCATCAGATGTCAGATTCAAACGAAATCTAGATAAATGGAAAAAGGCACATCCCGGGGTTAAGCCAACTAAAGATGATGTCCTATACATTTTCCAGAGTCAGCCAGAGGATGACGTTTGGGATATTGAGTATCTAGACCCAAAAAATAAAACAGAAAGGTTGGACTTTAAGGGTGGCCAAAAACCTGAAGCGCTGCTACAACGCATCATTGAATCGGTCACTGAACCTGGAGATTTGGTGCTTGATTATCATGCAGGTACAGGTACTACTGGCGCGGCCGCTCATAAAATGGGGCGTCAGTACATTTTGATTGAGCAGATGGATTACATACGCGATCTTCCAGAAACACGACTCAAAGAAATCATTGCAGGAGACCAGTCGGGTATTTCAGAAGCTGTAGGATGGAAAAACGGGGGTAGTTTTGTGTACACGGAGCTTATGCCGCTCAATGCCAAGTTTATAGCCAAGGTGCGAGACGCAAAAAGCTCAAAGGAAATACTGAAGATTTGGAAAGATATACAAAAAAACGGTTTCGTGAGTTATCGCGTTGCTCCGAAGAAGTTTGACGAGTGCGCGAAGGAGTTTGCCGACCTTGATTTGGCGAACCAAAAAAAGTTTGTCCTTGAATCGCTGGATGCGAACATGCTATATGTGAACTATGGCGACATTGACGACAAGGAATACGGGGTCGGCGAGGACGATAAGAAACTAAACGGTGAATTCTATGGCAATGCTTCATCAAGAGTTTGACAGCACTCTCAATGTCGTCGGCAAGGATTTTTTTAAAACCAAAGTCCCTGCTTCGCTCGTCGGTAATCTCACCGCGAGCGCGGAACTGCGAGAGTATCAGCGCGAAGGCATTGGCCGCCTGATTTACTATCTTGGAGAATATCCGAACAAGCAAAAGCCGTTCCACTTGCTTTTTCATATGGCAACTGGAAGCGGTAAGACGCTTATTATGGCGGCATCTATTTTGCATTTATACGAAAAGGGTTATAGGAATTTCATTTTCTTCGTCAATAGTACGAACATCATCAAGAAAACGAAAGAGAATTTTACAAATCCGTCTTCCGACAAGTATCTTTTTGCTGGCAAAATCAAGTTCGAAGCCGAAGAAGTGAGCATCAACGAGGTAGATAACTTTGAAGCGACAGACCCGCGCGGCATCAATATACTTTTCACCACGATACAAGGACTTCACTCGCGCCTGAACAGTCCGCGCGAAGACAGTATTACCTACGAAGATTTTATAGAGAAAAAAATTATCCTTCTCTCCGACGAGGCGCACCACATTAACACGCTCACCAAACTTAAAAAAAGCGATCAGCGAGCGCTTTTCGCCGAAGACGAGACGAGTGATATACAGGGTTTAAAAAAAGATGAGGAGGAAGAACTACGTTCGTGGGAAAGTACAGTGATGCGGATATTGAATGCAGATAAAGACAACATGCTACTTGAGTTTACCGCGACGATAGATTTGCACCACCCTGCAATCGCGGCGAAGTATTCGAATAAAATTATCTTTGAATACGACCTGAAGCAATACCGCCTCGACGGGTTCTCAAAGGAAATAGAGATTTTTGAGGCGGACTTGCCTCGCATGGAGCGGGCGCTTGTCGCGGTGGTACTTTCGCAGTACCGGATGAAAATCGCGCAAAAACATAAAATACGGCTCAAGCCGGTAGTGATGTTCAAGGCGAACCGCGTCAACGCGCCCAAGAAAGCACAACAGGAAGTCGTGGTATCGAGCAAGTTCAAAAACGCCTTTTTGGCTACGATACAAAACCTGCAACTTGAAGACTTGGAGCGGTTACAGAAAATCAATCACCCGACCCTTCAGAAAGCGTTTGTGTTTTTCAAGAATAACAAAATCACTCCGGCATCTCTTATTAAAGAACTCAAGAATGATTTTTCGGAAGAAAAGTGTATCTCTATTGATTCAAAAGAACAGAGCGAGGAAAGCCAATTACTCGTCAACTCGCTGGAGAGCCAAAACAATGAGATACGTGCGGTATTCGCCGTTGATGCACTCAACGAAGGGTGGGACGTACTGAATCTCTTTGACATCGTTCGGCTTTACAACACTCGCGACGCGAAAGCAAACAAACCAGGCAACTATACGATCGCCGAAGCTCAGCTCGTTGGCCGTGGCGCACGTTACTGGCCGTTCACAACGAACGGGAATAAGAATAAATATTGCCGTAAATTTGACGAAGACTCCGAGAATGAACTCCGCATCATCGAACAGTTGCATTATCATAGTGCGCAAAATCATCGTTATATCGCAGAAATTACCTCTACTTTGAAAAAGACGGGTATTATGCCTGACAGGAAAGTTGACCGAGAAATCAAAGTTAAAGATGTTTTCAAGGAGTCGACACTATGGAGGAACGGCGTCTTGTTTCTGAATGAGCAAGTGCCAGACATGAGAGAGAATATAAAAAGTTTTGAATCGGCTGAAATCGTCAGGGAGTACACCTACAACTTCACAACGGGATTCGTGGAGGAACACGAGGTGCTGGGCACCAACCTTAAACTGCGTTCTTCCCCGGGAAATATCGCAACCAAGAGAATCAATTTGTCTGAAATTGGCACGAATGTCATTCGCGAAGCATTGAACCGCATAGAGTTCTACTACTTTGCAAATCTCAAGCAATTTTTCCCAAATATTGATTCTATTTCGGATTTTGTCCTCAAAAAAGAGTATCTGAATGGAGTCTCGGTAATCGTGCAGGGTGAAAAAGGACGGATTGAGGATCTGACGCAAAAAGAAAAATTAGACCTTGCACTGTCTGTACTTTTGCAATTGGCGAAAGAGGCACAAAATCGCAAGCAAGAATATAAAGGCACTTATGAGTTCCGTCCACTCAAAATCTCGGAGGTATTTAGGGACAAATTCATGCAGATTAACGGCGATAGTCCACGAGCACAGGAAATGGAGGAATTGGATTTGTCCGAGCGTTCATGGTTCGCTCAAAACGAAATCTGGGGTACACAAGAGGAGGAGTCATTTCTCAAGTTCTTTGATCAAGTGGTCGAGAACCTAAAAGAAAAATATTATCAAATCGCCGTCCTGAGAAACGAGGGGCATTTTAAGATCTTTAATTTTGACGACGGTCAAGCATTTGAGCCAGATTTCGTTATGTTCTTGAAAGAGAAGAAGACCAAGAAGGAAGTTTTGTATCAGATTTTTGTTGAACCAAAAGGCGACCAATTCTTGGACGAGGATGGTTTATTTGTGAAAGGGCGTGAGGGCTGGAAGGAGAAATTTCTTCTCCAAATTGCGGACAAGCACAAACTCGATCTAAATGACTTCAAGGTGCAAAACGTGAACTTTAGACTCGTCGGCTTGCCTTTCTATAACGAGGGGTTGAAAGAGCGATTTGAGGAGAGTTTTCATAAATTATATATGTAGGGACAAGTGATGTCATGCGGTAAATTATTAATTTAATTTAGTAATTACCAATGTAGTTGCTTCGGTAGGGTTTAAGCGCTACTGTGGCTAGTACTTATGCCTGCGAAACTGTCTAAGACTGAGTACATCATGTACCGGGAGTGCCCTAACAATACTTGGGTGCGGCGGCACCGGCCTGGTGTTTATGGGCAGTATGAGATGTCGGAGTTTGAGCAGTCCTTGGCCACCATGGGCAACGAGGTCGAGGAGCTGGCGCGCGGGATGTTCCCTAACGGGTACCTTGTCGAGAGGCGTAGCGAGGGCGCTCAGGAGCTGACACAAAAGCTCGTTGCCGAGCGGACCCCTGTAATATTCCAGGCGGTGTTTGCCACCGATACCTACTTGGCCGCTACAGACGTGCTGGTATGGAACGCCGGGGCCGGGGCGTATGACCTCTATGAGATAAAGATGTCCTCGACAGAGGAGGAGGGCGAGGATGGCAAGGTTAAAAAGAACAAAAAGAAGGAGGAGCAGTTTGATAACGACCTAGCATTCCAGGCTAATGTGGTGGAGGCGTGCGGGGTCACTCTTTTTAAAAAGTACTTGGTGCGGCTCAACAAGCAGTATGTGCGCCGGGGCGATATAGACTACACGCAGCTGTTTGTGCTCGAGGACAAGACCGAGGCAATGGTGGTGGTGCAGGAGAATGCCACGCACCAGATGCAGCACGCGTACGAGTATCTGACCAAGGAGGCAAAGCCGGAGGGCCACTGCCCGTGCTACTACCGAGGCCGCTCGGCGCACTGCACGACCTTTGCCTTTATAAACCCCGACGTGCCGGCCTACAGCGTGCACGACCTAAACCGCATTGGCCAGAGCAAAAAGTACCTAGAGGAGCTGCTGCATGCGGGGGTGCTGCATGTGGGAGATGTGCCCCAAGACGAGCGGCTAAAGACAAAAAAGCTCAACCAGGTGCGCGCGCACCTATCGCAAGAGCCTATTGTAGACACTGCTGCCTTGGCCGAGGAGCTAAACCGTCTTGAGTATCCGCTATACTTTTTGGACTACGAGACATATCCCACGGCTATACCGCCGTTTAGCGGATACAGGCCCTACCAGCACATAGTCTTTCAGTACTCGCTGCATGTGCTGGAGGCCCCGGATGCGGAGCTTAAGCATTATGGCGACCTGATATTGGGCGGCGACCCTGCGCCCAAAATTGCCGAGGCTTTGGTGTCGCACATCGGCCCCAAGGGTACGGTTATATCGTGGTACAAAACGTTTGAGAACAGCCGCAACAAAGAGATGGCGGGCCTGATGCCGCAGCACCGCGAGTTCTTCTTGCGCCTAGTGGAGCGCACCTACGACCTTATGGATATTGTGGAGCATCAGCACTACGTGCACCCGGGGTTTATGGGCCGCGCCTCCATTAAGAAAGTGCTGCCCGTGCTTGTGCCAAGCCTCTCCTACAAAGACCTGCCGGTTAAGAGCGGGACCGACGCAATAGAGGGCTACCGCCAGCTAACGCGCGAGGTAATTGTGGGCGAGGAGGCCGAGCAAAAGCAGCGCGACATGCTGGAGTACTGCAAGCTCGACACCCTGGCGATGGTCGAGATTTGGCGGCACTTTAGGGGCGTGGCGGGTGGAGTGTAGGTTGTGTTTTGGGGTGGGTGGGGTAGAGAAACGGCCGCCCAAAAGGGCGGCCGCTGGCTTTTTGTGTCCGACTAGTCTTCGACGAGTGCGCGCAGGATTCTGGGGTATATGACGCGCTCCTCGGTCTTGATACGCTCATGGAGCGTCTCGACCGTGTCGTACGGTTGTACGGGTACCGCACCCTGGTAGAGGATGGGTCCCGCATCGAGCTCGGGCGTTGCCCAGTGTATGGTAAAACCCGTCACCTTGACCCCAAACTCGAGAGCATCTTTGACCGCATGATGGCCTTTAAACGCGGGTAGGAGCGACGGGTGTGTGTTGAGGATCTTCATACGGTAGGCATCGGGCTCAAAGATGAGTGGCGATAGTATTGTCATGAAGCCGGCCATCGCCACCAGGTTGATGTGGTGCTCGCGCAAAAGATTAAGCACCTCCTTGGTGTACTCCTCGCGGTTGAACGGCTTGTGCAGTGGGCCCGGCAGCAGCTTGTGCTTAAACCCGCCCTCGGCTGCAATGTCGTAGGCGCGGCACTTGCGGTCTACGAGCACAAGCTCGATTGGCACGCCCTGTACGATCATCGCCCTAAACAACGAGCCGGTGCCCGAGGCAAACACGGCTAAACGGATTGGCATGGTGTATCTCCCTGTAGGTGGTCCACCACGACCTTACTACAACGGCCATTTTTTGTATACCCAACTACGGTTGCGGTTTGGGGTGGGTGGGGTAGAGTCTGGTCTGGACCGCACAAGGAGAGAATCATGAAGTTGATACTGCAGGAGTGGGACACCAGCCAAGGGTACCAAGTATCCCTCAGCAAGGACCAAAAGCAGCTTGATATGACGATTGCCCGGCTTAAGGAAACGAATGCCGGCACACCGAAGAATGAGCCTGTAGAAATAGAGTGGCCCGACGACAGTGTATTTGTCACTATGGCCAAGAGCAAGACTGTCTTTATCAATCCGGATAACAGCGAGGCAGTACCGCATCTCCATTAGCCAAAGGCCGCCCGATGGCGGCCTTTTTGTATACCAAATTTGTTATACTACTTAGGCATGAGCCTTGGGCTCATAAAGTTCCCGGGTTTTTATAATTCATACGTAACGACTATGACTAAAGCAGGATATGTAGACGGGTTTGTGTTCTCTGTGCCCAAGAGCAAGGCTGCCGCGTACAAAAAGATGTGCACCGAGGCTAAGCAGGTGTGGACCAAGTTTGGCGCTCTGGACTACAAAGAGTGCGTGATAGACGACGCAGCGCCCAAGGGCATTGTGATGACCTTTGGCAAGATGGTTAAGCCTAAGGCCGGCGAGGCTGTTTGGTTTTCCTACGTTGCCTACAAGTCTAGGGCGCATCGCGACCAGGTTAACAAAAAGGTTA
>Ga0172380_10005853_pt1 | contig 14629 bp, 16 predicted proteins | sample Leawe162metaG_FD_119747 | JGI IMG/M metagenome (GOLD analysis project Ga0172380, IMG submission 119747) | Leachate microbial communities from a municipal landfill in Southern Ontario, Canada - Leachate well 162 metaG | ecosystem: Engineered > Solid waste > Landfill > Unclassified | place...
TTACGCTTTTTCCAGCCCTAGAGGGTTCCGCGAGAATGGGCCACCAGGCTCGTCGGAGCGGAACTCTCTGGGGCGGCCACTACACTATATGTTGTGGCCTTCATTCTAAACTCCGAAGAACCTATTAATTAAAGGACGCTTTTTGTGCCTGATAATATTTGCGCAGTGCTTCAACGCCCTTTATCCTTTGAGCAAAAGATTTCAGCTCTGATTCTGCTTGAGCCCCGAAATTTGAGTTTAGGATAACCGACCTTTCAAGCATCTGCTTTCCCAGTGTTAATACGATTTTCATTTCATCTATTCGTTGCTTTGCATTGGCGTAAGGTTCCTTTTTATATTCCCTGATTAACGCAGAAGCTAATTGCTCATAAGCTAATCCACACATGAAATAAGCATCGGCCAGTTCCGGATTAGAATCTATGGCCTTATTATAATGGCATATTACATCTTTTGTCTCATTTACATTCATAGAAGAATGCTTAAGAAGAAACAATGCTGTCGCAAGCCCATAATGCGCAAATGAATCTACTGCATCCAGCCTTTTCTGGAAAAAACTGATTGCATCCTGATATCTTTTCGTTTGTAAAAGCCTTACGCCTTCAATATCTTCACTTGGAATATCAGGTAATAATTTTCTTGGCATTTTTATTTCTCCCGGCAGTATAAATATCCCCTCTTGTCATCTTCAGTAACTATTTTTTACAAGGAGAAAGATCATCATGTCAAACAAAACATCTATCGGTGCGACTTTCCCTATTCATCCTTCTTGTGCCTGATATCAGGATGAGCGTCAAGAAAAGCCACGCTGACTTCAGCCCAGTAGTCCCTGCGGCTTGGAACGGAAATGATCCGGAACTCGGGGAGAACCAAGCCGGTCAAGGCCTTGCCATGGCAGCATCCGGTGTCTATGCAGAACACCAGGTTCTTATATATAAGTGGCTGACCGGTTCCGAGGTAGTCGTGATGGCCCACGATGAGAGGCTTGGCACCGTTATACAGCTCATACCACGGCTTGGTATATTTCTTCCGCAGATAGAACTCGCCGGAAAGAGTACCGATGACGACCGTATCACGTTGTTGGTCCAACGGGATGCCAGGCTCCAGAAAACCGTGAAGCAAGAGCGCATCCGGTAACTCGAGGAATCGGGGGAAAGATGCCACGAACCCGCATTCCGCGGGATATCGAGTCTCGCCCAACTGGCTCCGGGTGATGACCTGGGATAACGCCGGCTTCAATTCGCCCCGAAACGACCTCACATGCTTGCGCTCATGGTTGCCCATGAGCGATTTGGCATTCGGCTGCGAATGAAAGAAATCCAGCACTGCCGGCGATGCCGGGCCCCGGTCCACGATATCGCCAAGCGCAATGATCTCGTCGCCAATGCCAAGGCCAGCCAGGTCTAGCAATGCCCGGAGCTCATCAAAGCATCCATGAATATCGCCAATAATTAACCGCCTCGACATAATGTTCTCATATGCCATCTGGCCCCAACTTTACCCTGCATCATTCCTTCTTTTGAAACTATACACGGCGCCACGAACTTCTTCAAAAGTATTTTCATTGTTTAAAAAGGAACTTCTTTAAAATACCCGGATTTCTCTTTCTCAATCATTGCCTCATCTTCTTCTGTAGCTGGAAACTGCATATATTTCAGCCATCCCGTGACAAAGGCGCGGGTTGCGACGCCGACCGGGCGATTACATATTCCTTTGATTTCCGTTAACACCCATTTACCGGATTCACGTTCGATAACGAATGTGCATCGTTCCGGGCAAGCTGGCGGCACCCCGCGGTAATAGTACACGTGGCCTTTTGCCACTTGCCGGATTTGCCACGCCGAACCAAGACAATTGTGCTGAACACGGCCCTCTTCGATTAACAGGTCTAAAGAATGGAGCGGTTCAATCCCGGGTGTTCCCAACAAAGGCGGAGGAGGTATGATGACGCTATCAAGATCAATCATCTCAGAATATTCGCCAACAGCCCAGATCTCCTGATAAGCGGCATCGAGTTGGTCACGATCCCGAAAAATCATCCTGTTTCTGCGATGTTCATCCGCCAGATCCAGCAGGGATATCAACATATACGCCGAATGGGCAATCGTTTGTTCCCGGCGGCTTGAGGCAACCTCCAGGATCAACCTGGGCAGAAAATGGCAAAATAAACGGGGGCTTGCCAGGCGCATCACACCAACATGAACCCTCCGGCAGTGGGACAAGATATCAGCGATTTCTTCATGTTGTAATGCATCGCGAAAGAATTTAAGCCCCATCATGGATACACATTCCGGTGGAATCTTCCCCAGGATTTTTACGGATTGTTCCTTTACCGGGAAACCAAGCCAGGCGCAGGTTTGGCGACGTTTCATTCCGACAAGGCGCCGGGCGGTTCGGGCCGGGTGAGTGTTGGGGCGATAACAAAAATTGCGCGCCACCGCAAAACCCAGCGCCGGGCAATCCCGCACGAGTTCAAAGGCAGGTCGGCCGGCACGATTAATGAACTGAAGAATCTGCCATTGTTCACCAAAACGCGTTTGAAATCGCGCGGCCATATGCCGCGCTTCTTCCGGAACCTGAGCAAAGAACGAGGCGTATTTTTCCGACTTCCGTCTTTGCCAATCCCGGCGAGAATCCCCAAAAGGCAACAACAGTTGACCCTTTTCACCAGCTAGGGAAGGGCGCGAGGGCGGAATTTTCATCGAATCACTGAAATCAATGCGGGGTATAAATCGCGTCCATTCGCCGGCCTGGCGATCAAAACACCAGGCGCCGGCTTTAGGTCCCCATGGACGGATGACCTCGATCACTTTCTTCGACCACCTGATCATTTTTCCGTCCTTAACAGTCATGCCTGAATTATGATGTCCGGGTTCCATGGCAGATTTACGTTATAAGGTAATAAACAGCTCAAAACGTAAGAACGATATCAAATGGTTCCGCAACCCCGTCGCGGCGTACCAGTTGCTGAACATGAAAACATATTCCCTTTCCGCCAAGTTCATGTTCGCCGATGATTTGGCCTACGGTTTGAATGTCGATGTTATGAGCGGCCAGGCCTTGCGCGATTCCGCCGATGATATCGGCGTCAACGTTCAAGGGAAGCAACAAAATCAGGGAATAGTCGCTCTTGCCAAGCGTCTTTTGAGCTTCTTCCATGATTCCGGCCGCGGCAAGCTCGCTTTTGATTTCCCGCATTCGCGGGCTCATGCCTTTGAGCGAATCCCAGGCCGTTGTAATAATTTTTCCATGGAGCACATCAATCTGGGCGCGAATCCTTTGCACGTGATTATCATAAACAAAAAACAGACCTCCCAACTTGAGCATTTCGCTTACATAGCCCGGCCAGCCCAAAGTGCGGCGATAGTCCATGGTGATCAGGGGGATCGTGCCTTTCTGTTTTCCACCCGCTCCCAATAATTCTTTACCAACCTCGCGGGCTGTTCCCGCATAGACCACCTTTTTTACAGGAGGTTCAATTCGCCCGGCAGGCGCTTCTCGTTCGCGCAATGGCTTTGTTGTTAATTCGGCGCGAGATGCGGCGGACACCGGGGGTTTATCCTTCTTGCTGTCCTCCTGCCGGCCCAACGTCTGTTTCTTATCCGACGGATCGGACGTATCCGCGACCTTTTTTGCCCCTTGGATTGGCTCCTCAATTCGCGGTGCTGGGGGAGGCGGAGGCACCGGCGATTCCTGCTTGTCACGCCACGGGCGCAACATGACGCAGGTTTTTTGGAGGTTTGTTTCCGGGCGCACGACAGGAAGACGCGATGATTCGGAACCGGCGTTGTCCGGGCGGGATGGAACACGACAAATATTCAAACACAATATCAGCATGCAGGCCACAAGAAGCAGGCCAATGAGAACTGCCGTATGCTTTCGAATGGTCTTCATGAATCATACTGAATCTACTGCTCTCTTGCTTTTTCACCTTTTAGACAGCATCCGCAGCGTATCAATGTTCTTTTTGAAAAGCTGCCTGGTAATATCCTGCTCTCCCGTTTCGGACACTGATCCCTGCTCCGTCCCGGTCGGTGGGGGTGCAGCCGCCATTTTTATGTCCGAATTGGATATAGCATGCTGTTCCGGAGCAATTGGATGGTTTACTGCCGTGATATTATTAGTCACGCCGTGCCTGCTCGAAAATGCGGTGTGGGCGCCAGTGCCCGGGTGCCTGATTAACCGCGTGAATCCCAGCACCGCCATCCATCCAACCATAAAAGCAAGGATCGCCAGGTACGTGCCGGTTCTTATGTTCCGGGGGCGTTCCTGAGCCGGGTTATTGTTGTCTTCCGTCATTCCTGCTCCTTCATCTTGTAGGTTAACGCCACCCGGTCAATCCCGGCCTTCCGGCAGAGGCGCAGGACCGCCATGATGTCCCCGTAATTCACCGCTTCATCACCGCGAATTTCCACTTCCGCTGGCCGCTGCTCGGCAAGCCTGCGGGGAACCTGATCGAGGCCCAGCGCGGCGTCATCAATCAGGTATTCCGGCCCCGGCTTCACGGTTACAATCAGGCTGTTTGTCGCCTGGTTTCCAAGCCCTGCCGCTTCCTCCATCTCGCTCAGGTTAACCGGGGGCAGCGTGCGCTCCCGCGCTTCCTGCCGGCTCGACACTGCCAGAAGCGAGGTGAGCATATAGATAAAGACCAGGCAACACACCACGTCCAGTAACGTCGGGTGAATTCCATATGGCCGACGCAGCGGGGTATTTTCATACATGTTTCCTCCGTTCAATCACATGCAGGGCTGTCTCGGCGACAAACGCGATGACCAGTCCCACCATAGTGCTCACGAGCGCCTGTCCCGTGAGGGGAATCACTTTCAGAATTGCCGAGCTGGACCCGATTGACACCTCCTGCGCCAGCCGGACGGTCGCCATGCTCAGTGAAATCACGGTACCCAGTAGTCCCAACAGAGTTGACGAACGCGCGATATAGTCATAATCAATTTCCACCCGACGGATCCCTGACTGCAGCCCGGCCACCTGCTGATAGACCAGGCGCAAGACCCATATTGCCAGCGGGACCAACCCCACGACCACGATTCCAACTTGGTTGAATGCATACCGGCACGCGCCCGACAGCATTCTACCGCCGCACAATGGATCACCCAGGCAATAGGCCGCCAAGGCCGTTCCTGCACCTGCGCCGGCCCATAGCAGCCATCCCTGCCAGCTGAAGACATGTTCACATAGCCGGACCAGCGGCCGGCTGTCAAAAGCATTACTTTTCCACAACATTGGTGTATTTCGTTTCGATGGTCTCAATTTCGGTCACGGTGCTGCCGGTCTTATCCGGGGGCATAACCCGCCTGGGGGGACGGACAGGCGTCGCAAACTCTTCCCACAGCGTAGGCGCCGGTGCGACCTTTAACGTTTCTTTCATGACATAGAACGTCTTGCCCCGGAAAAAATCCGCCGAGTCGCCGATTACGCCCCGGTTCTTGAGATAGAGGGCCACGACGGCGCCCGCGACCGACTGCGGGTCATAGGCATTTTCAACCGCGCCAAGGTAAAGGAAATTTCCCGGCCGAGTCGCCAGCCCCGATTCGAGGCGCGACAGCGTCATCACGTCCGCTGCAGCCGACTTCTCGCTGCGCCCCTGCAGCAAGTTCCGCGCCATGTTGCGCAGCAGGACTTCCCGCTCGTTTTTCCAGCGCGCAACCAGTTTCTCGTATGAATCCTCGCCGGCAACTCCCGGGATGGCCTGCAGCATGACAGCCGCCACCGTGGCGCCGATCTGCAACCAACGCATTATTGCTTTACTGTTTCTCATTTTATGCTCCTTTTTCTATTGCACAATCTCCGCGAATTCTTCCGAGCCAATCAGCTCCCAGGCGCCGGTATCATACGGCTCAACGGTTGCCGCCAGGATGCTCTCGCTCTCCGTGATTGGCTCGCGCGCCTTGCGGATCCGCTCGACAACATCGTTAAACTTCTGCCCGGAGATGTCCGCGATCGCGTCTGTCCCCAGGTGCGCCCGCGCCAGGCGCAGCAGCGCCAGGTCAACCGTCATCACGTTCGAGGCCGTTAGCAGCATGATGCGCTCGTTTTCAAGCATTCCCCGCAGGATCTCCAACTGGACCGCCACGTCTTCAAGGGTCCGGATGGTCTCGCCTACCCGCTCCATGGCCTTGGCGGTACCCAGCACCGGATCCTGCAGTTGCTTGTGCAGCATGATCAGCGAGTTCTTCAGCGCCGTGGTCCTATTCCGGCTGGCCGGATCATTGTTTTCCGCCATTCTCACGATCCGCGCCGCGTTTTTCACGTACTGGCCAAGCTTTTTCTTCTGTTCGGCCAGTTTCTCAGGCGTAAGCTGGGTTGAATTTTTTATGGCACCCTGGATTTTCCTGAGTGCCTCAATGACGTTGACGCCCGTCTCCATGGTCGCATCCACCTCGGAGCGGTCCACCTTGTTGAGCTTGGCGAGCAGGTTCACCATCTCCCCGCGCGCCGTGGCCCTCTGCATGGAGTTACTCGCCGTATCGTAGTGGACGTACTCGGCATCCAGGGCGCTCTTGAAACGCTCTTTCTCGCCCTGATTTTGCGCGCTCAATTCCTCGAGCGTTATCAACTGCCTGTCAACCTCGGCAACCATGTTCTCGATGATCTTCCCCGTCTGTTCCACGGCCGCTACCGGCAGAGCGAGCGTTGCCGCCAGGGCCGCGCATGCCGCTGCCGCGATCAGTCTTTTACTTTGCTTCATTGGAATCCTCCGCTTGTTTACGCCCGGCTGGTTTGCTTTCACCCTGTTTTTCCGGCCCTTCAAAAAGGTCCACTGCGCCCTCCGGCGTAGTGGGGCCCGGCCGCCTCGCGCCGCGGGCGAGATCTCCCAGCGCAAGCACCCCCGCAACGCGGGCATCGGCCCCCGCGGCCTGGAAACGATTCATCGCCTGCTCTAGGTTTTTGACCTCCGCCCGGAATCCCAACGCGTCGCCCGCCAGCAGGTATTCGTTGGCCGCCGCGGCGCTACAGGCCACGGCCAGTTCGTTGTCTTCCGAACTGAACCTCTCTGCCGCCTCGCGGAAAAACCGGGCCGCATCCCGATGTCGGCCGCGCCCGGAAAGATCCAGCGCAAACAGGATGACCTGCCGCGGATCGTTTTCGTCGTTGACCTTGGACTGCACATCAGCCGCAATGTCATTGGAAAACATCAGCGGCTCCACCCTAGTGGCCCTTTGGGGTGCCTTGGTGGCACAGCCGGCCAACAATATGACCGCCAGGAGCCCGGCTGTCGCGGAATAAAATACAACGTTGTTCCTCATGATAGTAACCTCCTTGGCCATTTTAATCCGGCCTGTTATTGATGTATTGTTGGCGCCGTAGATGTTCTTACGTGAAAGGAAAGAGATTTTTAGCACGGTTTGATTTCGGTATGTAGGCCAGCCTTGCGTGAGCGGCGGGAAATGTGCGCTGTAGCCCTGGCACTCTGTTGCCGGGTATTTTCTGGCGTAAGATTTCCAGCCCGGCCGCTAATACAACTACAGACCGCAGGAAAATCCCGGGCAAAGAGGCTTGTTGAACAGCAACCGGAAACCTGCGAAAGGCAAGGAGAATAACCAATGAAAAAAACCTTTGTATGGTTTGGCGCATGGATCATGGCAACTGCCTGTTTATTTGCGGATCCCATCCCATTCGGAACCAGGGAGCTGGCACTTAACGGACAATGGAATAAGGCCGGCGGTGATGGGTCAACATTCCTGTTCGAGGGCGCCTTCGGCTACTTTATTCTGGACAACACGGAAATTGGGATTGCCGCGGCCTTGGCCCGCAGCGACTCGTTCAAGGCCTTGAACGCGGGGGTGTTCGGCGAATATCACCTGGATACAAGCTTCCGCCTGGTTCCGTTTCTGGGTATCGCCTTGAAGTATCAGCGGGCCGATATTACCGAAACGACCAAAATGGAAAGGGAAACGGTTCTCGATACCCTGATCATCAACAACGCTTCTGGGGAAGACAACGAAGAGGAATCATCCGGCGCTGAAGAAGGGGGCGAGCAGGAGGATAATGCCGATGCCCCGCAAATCACCAGAACGACAACCAGCACAACATCCGTCACGGAAACCACGACCGAAACCACAAAAGACGCTGCCGTGCTGGAACTAAAGGTCGGGTTGGAATATTTTATCACGAAGAATTTCGCAGTCTCCCTCGCCTACGTGTATGCGCTCGCCAGCGGAAATGTCTTCTATGACGGCAGCGATGTCACCAGCTCCGACCAGCGCGTGCAACTCGGCCTGCGGTATTTTTTCTAAGAGCCGCTTGCGGCTGCCGCTACCTTGATGCCGGGCGGCATGCGACAAAGCGATTATGCCCTCCTGCGATTATCTCGCCGTTTGCGGTGATGTCCTGCTTTGACTTTCGACAAGCCACGATACATTGCTGGACATCTGCACGGGTTTGCTTTATTGTAGCCGGAAACAACGCAGCAACTAGCAACTCTGTGCCAACTGATACCCATAATGATAAGCCGGACATAACGGAGCGGACCGGTCCGCCCCTTCCTCTTTTTGGCATGGAGGATGACAACATCCCCGAACGGATCGGCAAGTTCAAAATCCTGACGCTCGTGGCCAAGGGCATGGCCCTGGTCTACAAGGCTGAACAGGAAAAGCCACAGCGCATTGTGGCTCTTAAAATCCCGCGGGGTGGCAAGCTTCTATCGCCCGAAGCCAGGCAACGGTTTCAAAGAGAAATCAATCTGGCCGCCAACGTCGCGCACGTCGGCGTGGTACCGGTTCTTGAAGCCGGGGAAATCGACGGCATGCCGTATTACACCATGCCCTTCATCGAAGGCCGCTCCCTGGCGCAATATATCGAACAGGAACAGCCAGACATGCCCAGACGACTCGAAGTTTTTCTGCGCATCTGCGAGGTAGTCCAGGCGCTCCATGCCGCGCAGCTGGTCCATCGCGATCTTAAGCCGGAAAATATCATGATTGACAAACACGGCAACGTGCGCCTCCTGGATTTCGGGCTGGCCCGCGCCTGCGAGGAAGATGCGGGAAAGCGGCTCACCATGGACCATTCCCTGCTGGGCACACTTCAGTTCATGGCGCCGGAACAGGCTGACCCCGATCAAACCCGGCAGGTGACTCCGGGTACCGATGTTTACGCACTCGGCATGATCCTTTATAACCTGTTGACCGGCACTTTCCCATATCTCGTGAAAAACCGCCGCGGCAATGCCTTGCAGGAAATTCTGCATGCCAGCCCGGTTCCACCCTCCAGTAAAAATCCTTCCATCCCTTCAGATTATGATGTAATCATCCGGACAGCCCTTCAAAAAAATCAGTTCAGCCGCTATCCTGACGCCGGCGCGCTGGCAGCCGCGCTTCGCGATGCCGCGGCGAATCGGCCAGTGACATTCCCGCGTCCCTGCCGGCGGGCGGCCGCGTGGGTGTCTTGGGTGCTGATCGGGTCAGGCGCTTTAATAATCGTGGCGGCAGGAATTGGAATCACCTGGTGGCGATCTCACACCGTGCCGCCAGTTCCATCAACGCCGGTATCCATCGAAAAAACAGCTGCGCGACCGAAAGCCGCGACGGCAACGGGGCTTGATGTCTCCGTGGCAGGCATTGAAGTCTTTAGCCCCAAGGAGGCCGCAAGGATATCGGCGGGAAGCCCAGCAGCAGGCGTAGATATTCCAGTACCGGTTGAACTCAAGCCTTTATATCAACGCACCCTTGATTCGCTGCAGGCAAGTGCGGGGCATCGCCGACAGGGCGCAGTCCTGCTCAAGACTGCGGCCGCCAGCGGAATTTCAACCGGGCACTTGATGTGGCAATTGGAAGGAAAACGGGAGTTCCGGGAACAGTCAATTCCGGCAGGCAGCACTGTTGTATTGTATCTTCCGGCTGATGAATCCTGCCGGGTTGAATACATGGCCGGCGGAAATGTCTTGCGGCAAACTGTCTCCGCCCCGGACGGCAAGGTGGTATACGTGGAAATGAAATAAGGCTTACGCGACCTTTCCCGGGCCGCGTTTGCCCAGCCAATATACCCCACCCCCCATCAGCGCCCCGCCGGCGCTAATCAATCCCCAGACCCAAATCGGCAGGATGTTGCCAGCTTCCAGGTAGCTAGCCACGGTCGGACCGGCTTCCTTGGCCGCCATAGCCTTGGCGACGGCGACTGACTTCCCTGCCTCGCCAGATCCATTCCGGCGCGGCAGCGGCTGATTTTCAATCCCCAGCTCCTGCCCCGGCCCTGGCCCTGCCCGCTTGAACTGCAGGTAATTATCTGTACCGCGGTCAAAAGCCAATGCGCCGCCCATGGCTTTCACTACAGCCATTCTCAATCCCGCCGCATCCAGGCGGCTTTCCACGTCAATGAAGGAAAGCCCCTTGCTGTCAAAATCGCGTGGCCAGACGCCGGTGATCCCGGGCGTATCGCCAAGCGCTTTCCGGATGGAGTCAAATTCGACATCTGTAATCCGCGCAAACTCCAGGCGCCGGATGGCGCCTAAATCCATCTTCACGATCCAGGCCGCGAACATTTTGCGGAACAGGCTCCAGGCACCCGGGTATTGACTGCCCAGGTTGCCGGAGAGCATTTTGTGCACCAAGTCACGCGCAGCCATTTCTGGCGACTGCAAATCGCTTTCCAGGTCCCCGCACCCGGCCATGGGAACGGATGCAAGGACGTTTCCGGTTTCCGGACACAAGACCTTGAGGTCCGCGACCAGGGAAAACCGGTGTCGGGGTTTCATACCGTACAGGGATTCCTGGCCCGCATACCTGCCGCGCAGCCGGGCATGAATGATGAAATCGGCCTCCTGACTGAATTTCAGCCGGCGGAGTTCCGCAATCTGCTTATCACCGAAAAACTCGTCCCGCGATGCCAGCATGTCGCCATGCCAGGCAACGCGACCGAGATCAACCAACTGCAGTTGCATATCGCGGGCGGCCGCCTCGAACCAGCTCCCGGCAAAATTGGAATCCGGCGGCAGGCCTTCAATCAATTCATCCATTTCCAACGCAACTCGCGGCGATCCCCTCAGGTGAACAATCATGCGAAGCGCAAGCGCATTTTGCAATTCCGGCTGTCCGCGATCCACAGTGGCCCTGATTTTAACATGGTAGATGTTGTCCCCTCCCAACCCCGACTGCAATACGGCATAGCTTTTGACGTGGCCAAAGGAAAGTGCAAAAATCCGATCGTAATCCAACACGTATTCCTTCACTTTAGTCGCGCCCAAAACATCAATCCCGGCGCCCTGCTGCACCGCTTCACGCAGGGCATCGGTCAATGCCTGCTCCCGCGCATCAGGCAGGTTGCCGGCGGCCCGGCCTTCAGCCTCCACCTGTACCGGTTCGGACCATGAAGTCATTGAAAAAACACAGAGGAGGGCGATTAACAGAACATATTTTACCCTCATCATCCGCATATATCCATCCTTTCGGAATTTACCGGCAGCCTGCCTTCAGTTCCGACCGGGTGGCGGCAACCACGTCCATGATTCGGCCGAACTCATGATTTTGATTTAGAATGATTAACGTCGCGTTGGTATCACTGTAGCCAGCGGATTTGTCCGCTTCGCTCTCCTTAAGCGGGGCTGCTGCAGCCCCGGCTGTCCCGGTTGGCGCAAGGTTATGTTCCGGAGACCGGCTTTCAGCTCTCGCCCGGACAAAATAGTCTGCCAAATTTTTCTCGCCGAACAGCACTGACACCTCACAAATAGCATCCCAGGCAGAATGCAACTCATCATCCAGGCGAATGCTACCCGTTGTGAGCCGGCGCCCGATCTCATTCGCGCCCACCAGTAATACCACCGCCACAATCCCGAAAAAAATCGTATTACCTATGAATTTTACCATGATCCCCCAGCCATTTGACAAACGCCGATTATAATCATCTCGTCATATATATCCTGTATTCGTCGGCACATTGGGATTCTTATGAATGAAAGAATAGTAATGCGCTAAAAGGCCTTTTACCCGCAATGATTTTGCATTTAATACCGGCAGGTGTTATTCGGTATATACTTGGTCAACCCATAAATGGGTCTTGCCGCGCAGCACAATTTTTACATAGTTGCCCGCGCCTGCGCGGAACGCCGAAGCCGGAATTGTGTAATCAGCCCAGCCAGCATGGATAAATTTATTATACCAGTAAATCTCGTCATTTACGTAGACGTCTATGTAGCAATAGGAAATTCCTGAAACAGTGGATCCCAGCGCATGAAAGTTGAAATTAAGCGGCCGCCTGAACATAAACGCAATATATCCATCAACCGCGGTAATCCGCCAATGCGGCGGGACCTTGTTAACAGCATCATAGGCGACGCTCCCCGAGCGTGAAAACCCCAGGTCGCCGACTACCGTCGGATATTGCGTATCCAGCAGCACGGTCCCGGTATCAATGGCCTGAGATTCGGGAGGAGTAAAACGCGTTGAAGAATTATCTTCTTTCGCGTCCGCCAGGTTGTCGGTATCCGAACCTACTTCCTCTTCCGCGGCGTCAGGCTCATCCTGCCCTGACACTTCAATCATTGTCGGGTCCTTTTCACATCCGGCCACAAGGACCAGCAGGCCCAGACAAAGTGAAAACACCATTGAGCCGGGCCAATGAAGCGGATGTCGGGCAGAATCACGGTCTGATTCGATATGCCTCGTAAAAAGTCGCATAATATATTTTCCGCTGATCATTTTATCATGACTCCTTATCCGTTAAGTTACTGTTGGTTCCTTTAAAAAGACACTCCGAGTGCAATATCGGGAAGCAGCATGAATTCAACTTCGCTCTTATCATCTTCCCGGAAGATCCCTCCGCCAATGCCGAGGACCAGGGTTATATGCGAATACCACTGCAAACGGTAGCCGGCCACCAGGCCGACCATCCGCCCCTTGCCACGATCTTCAGTTTCATTTTTGTAAGCGCCGACAATGCCAAGGAATACGGAATCCGAATGAGGTTCGGCATACAGTTTCAGACCTCCGACAATCGGCTCGTTCGGCAGATACCCGGCGCAGAGCGCGAAGTTCTGCCACTGAAGTTCCCCCCCGGCAACGCCGGTGGCCGCCGAAAAGCCGCCGAGCACGGATATGCCCCAATCTGACGGCGGCGCCGGCGGTGATGTAATCCTGGCAGGCTCGACCGCTATCGGCTTCGCCGGATCGGCAACAGGCGGTTTGCGATGGAACACGGCCGTCACGTGTAAATCCGAATACATCGCAACCGACTGGGTGGCCCGCCAACCATCGAGACTCCCGGACCATCCCTCGAAGAGGTAATCGCGTGAGGGGCGGGCTGAAAATGTGACTTTTTCACCCTGGGCATACTCGCTCCTGGCAGGGGCAGCTTCCGCCATGCAGGCATCGTCGCCGCCAAAGGTGTTAAGCGAGATTTTAAATTTTTGCGGCTTCTGCAAGGCTGCTGCCGCCTTGGGTGCCGCATGGACAAATTCCCTTCTCAGGTAAAAGATATATGCTCCGCCGGACTGGTGGCCGGCATCGGCAAGTGCTCCCAGCAGCGGAAGCTGGGGTGGTGCCACGCCGCGCCGTATGGACAGGTAAAGAACCATTGGGTCCAGGTACGGTTCTGTATTGCGCTCCAGGGCGTCAACCAGGTGAAATGAAAAAGCGCTGCTGTCGGATACCGGCTGGCTATTGCCGCTGGTTAACACCTGGCGTGACCGGTACCGGAACGCGGTAAGGTAGTAGTTTTCCGTAAGTTCGGCCGGGGATTCGCGGGCTATATCCAGTATGTCCCCTGAAAAACACGAATCGGCGACAATCAGGACATGATTGGCCCGGATGGTCTTCATGTACCCGCGGATTTCGGCATTGGGAATCCAATGCCCCTTGTCAATCCGGTCGCTGCTGCCGTCGTGCGGCACCCAGTAACCCGTCGCAGAAAACGGGTCCGTAAATCCGTGTCCGGCATAATAAATCAGGAGCGAGTCTTTGGCCGTAACTTTTTCGTTCAGCCACTGCAGGCACTTGATGATTGCGGACTTTGTTGCCTGGCCGTCATACAGACGGATCGTGTGCTCTTCATCAAACAAGTAACGCCTGGTCAGGACGCTTTGCAGGGCCTGGGCGTCTTTGACCGGACCCCTTAGGTTGGGCCAATCCATGTACTGGTCAACCGCGATCAGCACGAGCCAGTTGATGCCCTGGGCGGGCTTGCCGTCAGGGGCCTGCACCACGCGTAGGCCGCGTATTTCCTGCTGACCGGAACAGACCGTTGCCATCATCAGGCCCGCCACTATTATCTGTAATATCGGCGCGCGCCAAGAATCATTGAAAAGAATGTTCATAATTTTTAATCCTCCGGAGCAACTCGCTTTAATTAGGCCTTCACAACTGTAGCTGGCTTTGTTGAAGCCGGCCTGCCCGCCGAAGCGGCTTCAGCGCAGGCGGGTCCGGGGTCAGCGCCCCCGGTTACAACATTGTCCGCCTTGGCGGATCCGCATTCCGCCTTAAGCGGATCTATTTCAGATAGAAAGGTGGAAAATTCCTTAACTTTGAATTATTTACCTTCGCGCAGCCTATGTTAACGCCCTTATTATTAATCCGGCAATTAAATATATTACAATATTTTAGTGACAACAGGCGCATCTTGATGTAGTCTTTGGGCATGAAAAAACGAGATGCACGCAGGTTGGCACCGGGCGTTCAAAGCGAAA
>Ga0172380_10005854_pt1 | contig 14627 bp, 11 predicted proteins | sample Leawe162metaG_FD_119747 | JGI IMG/M metagenome (GOLD analysis project Ga0172380, IMG submission 119747) | Leachate microbial communities from a municipal landfill in Southern Ontario, Canada - Leachate well 162 metaG | ecosystem: Engineered > Solid waste > Landfill > Unclassified | place...
AAAATGCGTTGAAAACGAGGTTGAATCAACCCATCCCCATCATTGGAGCGTTGCCAGGATGGTGCGCCAGGATTGTGCGCGGAGAGTGGTTGTGCATGAGATGGACTACCGGGAGGGCACGAATAGCGAAACGAATAGCGAAACAGAATAGCGAAACAGTTGATCGACCGGCCCCGAAGCCCTACATTATCCGTTCCCCCGCCCGACCGCCCCTTAGGGAGCAATCCAATATGGCCAAGAAAACCATCGCTGACGTGAATGTGCAAGGTAAGAAGGTGTTGATGCGCGTTGACTTCAACGTGCCTCAGGATGACAGCGGCGTGATCACCGATGATCGGCGCATCGTCATGGCGATGCCGTCGATCAAAAGCGTGATCGAACGCGGCGGATCGGCGATCCTGTTCAGTCATCTGGGCCGGCCCAAAGGCGTCGGGCCGGAGCCGAAATATACGATGAAGCCCGCCGCGGATCAGCTAGGCAAGCTGCTGGGCAAGCCGGTGCTGTTCGCCGCCGATACCGTGGGCGATGATGCGAAGGCGAAGGTCGCCGCCCTCAAGCCAGGCCAGGTGTTGGTGCTGGAGAACGTGCGGTTCAACAAGGGTGAAAAGAAGGGCGATGACGCGGGGTACGTTGCGACGCTGGCGGGTTTCGCCGATGCGTATTGCAATGATGCGTTCGGGACGTGTCACCGGACCGAGGCGTCGATGTATGCCGTGCCGAAGGCGGTCAAGGCCGGGGGCAAACCGGCGGTGTGCGGGTTTCTGGTTGAAAAGGAAATCAAGTATTTGACCGATGCGATCGCCAAGCCGCAGCGTCCGTTCGTGGCGATTCTGGGCGGGGCGAAGGTGTCGGACAAGATCGAAGTCATCAACAATCTGCTGGGCATCTGCGACAAGGTCATCATCGGCGGGGCGATGGCTTACACGTTTTTGAAAGCGCGGGGCCGGAAGGTCGGCAAGAGCCGGGTGGAAGAAGACAAACTCGACCTGGCGCGTGAACTGCTGACCAAGGACAACGGCAAACTGATGCTGCCCATCGACCATGCGTGCCATACGGACTTCGACACCTGCGAAGGCGCGAAACGCGACATCTGCGAAGGCGACATGGGCGATGGCTGCATGGGTTTGGACATCGGCCCGAAGACGATCGCCGCTTACGGCGACGAAATCACCAGGTCCAAAACCATCGTCTGGAACGGCCCGATGGGCGTGTTCGAGAAACCCCCGTTCGATGAAGGCACACGCAAGGTCGCCGACGCCATTGTCAAAGCGACGGCCGGCGGGGGCGTCAGCATCATCGGCGGCGGGGACAGCGCGGCGGCGATCCAGGAGTTCGGCCTGGCGGAAAAGGTCAGCCACGTTTCGACCGGCGGCGGAGCGTCGCTGGAAATGCTCGAAGGCAAGAAGTTCGAGTCGGTCGAGATACTCGACGTGAAATAAGAAGATTGAACCACAGAGGGCCACAGAGAACCACAGCGAGAGAAAAAGAGTGAGCCACAGATAAACACAGATGAACGCGGATAGCTTCATTTTAAAAATCTTATCTGTGTTAATCCGTGTTCATCTGTGGCTATTTTTCTCTGTGGTTCTCTGTGGCCCTCTTGGTGAAAAAACATGCCTTCAAAACTTGCCAAGCTCACCAACTCACCCCTCGTCCTTCCGTCGATTTTGTCCGCGGATTTCGCGCGGCTGGGGGAGGAGATCGACGATGTGCTGGCGCGCGGCGCGGATGCGATCCACGTTGACGTGATGGACGGGCATTTCGTGCCGAATCTCACATTCGGCCCGCCGCTGCTGAAGTCGCTGCGCAAGCGATTCCCGGGGGTTTATTTTGATGTGCATCTGATGGTGACGAATCCCGAAAAGTTCATCGGGCCGTTCGCCGATAGCGGGGCGGATTCGCTGACGTTTCACATCGAACCCACGTCCGGTTCCGGGGGCGGGCGCGATCACGATGATGAACGCGCGGTGATCGAACAGATACGCAAGCTGGGTTGTGACGTGGGCATCACGATCAATCCGCCGACGCCGGCGACGGCGATTGAGCATTTGCTGGGCGATGTGGACATTGTGTTGGTGATGAGTGTGAATCCGGGATTCGGGGGGCAGTCGTTCATGCCGGAGGTGTTGGAGAAGGTGCGATGGATCAAATCGCGGATCGGGCCGGCGACGCGGTTGGAGATGGACGGGGGGATCAGCGACAAGACGGTGGACGAGGCGGTGAAAGCCGGTTGCGACATGCTGGTGGCGGGGAATTATGTTTTCTCGGCGAAAGACCGGACGGCGGCGATGAAGCGGCTGCGGGGCAATTTGTGATTAAGAACGAAGAAAAGAATTAAACACAGAGGGCACGGAGAACACAGAGAAGAAAACTTCAAAATCATTTCCGCCTCTTCCTCTGTGAACTCTGTGTCCTGTGTTGAAATCTTTTTTCTTATTTTTTGGGATTTGCGGATGGGTGAGCGAAATGATGACAAGATGTGTGTGTCGATGAAATCACAAATGACCAATCCAAAATCACCCATCGCCGCGTTGATATTCGATTTTGACGGGTTGATTATCGACACCGAGACGCCGCAGTATCAGACGTGGCGGGATGTGTGGGCGGCTCACGGCGCGCATTTGCCGGCGGAACGGTGGATCGAATTGCTGGGCAAGCCGCCGACGACGGCGGACCTTCATGCGGAGTTGGAGGAGAAGATCGGTCGTTCGCTGGATCGGGCGGCGGTGAAGGGGGGGCGGGGCGAGGCGTTGATGCGGATCATCGACGGCATGCCGGTGTTGCCGGGTGTGCGGGAGTATTTGCGGGATGCGAAATCGCTCGGTTTGAAACTGGCGGTGGCGTCGGGTTCGCCGCGCGATTGGGTGGAGCGGTTTTTGAAGCAGCGGGAATTGTTCGATTGGTTCGATGCGATTGTGACCGGCGAGGACACGGAGCGGCACAAGCCGAACCCGGAGCCATTTTTGGAAGCGGCGAAACGGATCGGCGCGGCGGCGGAGCGGTGCATCGTGTTCGAGGATTCGACGAACGGGATCAGGGCGGCGCGGGCGGCGGGGATGTTCGCGGTGGCCGTGCCGAACCCGCTGACGCACGGGTTGGACTTTCCGGCTGCGGGCGCGGATTTGCAACTGGTGTCGATGGCGGACATGTCGCTGGCTGAGTTGGTGGCGCGGGCCGGGGCGGCGTCGGCGTCCGGGATTCCGGGGGCGGGGGGCGGATGATTCGTTACAATACCCGCCATTATGACCGACGCGCAGAAGAAAAAATATCCGATCAACAAGCCCGACACGAAGTTCGCCATGAAGGCGAATCTGGTGCAGAACGAACCGGCTTCGCTGAAGCGATGGGCCGAGATGAATCTGTACGAGCGGATTCGCGGCGCCCCGCATCCGAAGGGCAGGTTCGCGTTTCACGATGGTCCGCCCTATGCGAACGGGTCGATTCACCTGGGGCATCTGCTGAACAAGGCGTTGAAGGACATCGTGGTGCGTTCGCGCACGATGATGGGTTTCGATGTGGATTATGTGCCGGGTTGGGATTGTCACGGCCTGCCGATTGAACACAAGGTGATGCAGGAACTGGGCGACCCCCGGAAAGCGCACGGCATGGTGCCGATGCAGATTCGCAAACGGTGCAGGGATTACGCGGAGAAGTTTGTGAAATTGCAGAGCGGGCAGATGAAACGGTTGCTGACGCTGGCGCGGTACGATGAGCCGTATTTGACGATGCACCCGGAGTTCGAGGCGGCGACGCTGGAGGTGTTCGCCGCGATGGTGGAGCGGGGGATCGTGTACCGGGGGTTGAAGCCGGTGCATTGGTCGATTGAGAATCGGACGGCGCTGGCCGAGGCGGAGTTGGAGTATTACGACCGGGAAGACACGAGCGTGTATGTGATTTTTGATTGCGGATTGCGGATTGCGGATTTGGACGGCGATGTTTCGTTGATGATTTGGACGACGACGCCGTGGACGCTGCCTGCGAATCTCGCGGTGGCGGCGTCGAGCCATGCCGAATACGGCGTGTATCAGGTCGGCGAACGCAGGGTGATTATCGCGTGTGACCTAGCGGAAAAAGTGCTGGCGATGCAGGGGATCACCGCGGGCAAGCCGCTGAAAACGCTGCGCGGTAATGCGCTGACGCAACTGACGTACAAGCACCCGTTCATCGACCGCACGAGTCCCGTCGTCACGGCGGAATACGTCACGCTCGAAGACGGCACGGGTTTGGTTCACACCGCCCCGGGACATGGTGTGGAAGATTACCAGACGGGCTTGCGCGAAAAGCTCGACATTTACTGCCCCGTGCAAGGTGACGGCACGTTCGATGACACCGTCCCGCAATGGTTGCGCGGCAAAAGCGTGTGGGAAAGCAACGGGTTGGTGATTGACGCGCTGGCGAAGTCGGGGCATTTGTTTCACCAGCACAAGTTCATGCACAGTTATCCGCACGATTGGCGGAGCAAGACGCCCACGATTTTCAGGGCGACGGAACAATGGTTCATTGGTGTCGATCACGCATTTTGTTTAGCGGGTGACGCGCCCCCGGAAGTTGTTGTACGCGATGGTCAGCGTTTAGCGGGTGACGCGCCCCCGGAAGTTGTTGCACGCGATGGTCAGCGTTTAGCGGGTGACGCGAAGCGTCCCTCTTCATTACGTGAACGTGCGCTGGCATCGACCAACGGTGAAATCAATTTCATTCCGGATTGGGGGCGCAACCGGATGCGGGGGATGCTGGAGTCCAGGCCGGACTGGTGCGTGAGTCGGCAGCGGCACTGGGGTTTGCCGATCCCGGCGTTTTATCACAGTGAAACCGGACAAGTATTGATGACGGCGAAATCGGTGAAAGCGGTGGCGGACGTGGTGCGTGCGAAGGGGAGCGATGCGTGGTTTGCGTTGACGCCGGCGGAGTTGTTGGCGGGGTATGACATGACGAATGATCCGGGTTGGCGGGGGCAATTAATTGCCCCCGCCGAGTGGGTGAAGGGAACCGATATTTTCGATGTGTGGTTCGAGTCGGGTTCATCGTGGTATGCGGTGATGGTGCAACGCGGTCTCGCTCATGGACCGGAAGAAAATCGGCCGGTGACGGATTTGTATTTGGAGGGGTCGGACCAACACCGCGGCTGGTTCCAATCTTCATTACTTCCGGGGATCGCGGTGACGGGGCATTCGCCTTTTGCGACGGTGCTGACGCACGGGTTCATGGTGGATAAAGACGGCAGGAAGATGAGCAAGTCGCTGGGGAACGCGCTGGAGGTCGATACGTTGTTGAAGGATTACGGCGCGGATGTTTGTCGATGGTGGGTGGCGACGCTGAACACGGATAACGACATCAAGGTTGACCCGGAGTTTTTCCGGCTGGCGGGGGAAGAATATCGCAAGGTGCGGAATACGATTCGGTATCTGCTGGGCAACCTGTCGGATTACGCCCCCGGCCCCCGGAAGTTGGGAGTCGAAGACGCGACGAGCATTGATGCGTGGGCGATGGGGGAATTGAACAAGGTGATTGAGCGGGTGACGAAAGGTTACGAATCGTTCAACTTCCGGCAGGTCAGTGAGGCGTTGTTTGATTTTTGCAATGACACGCTGAGCGCGGTGTACCTGGCGGCGGTGAAGGATCGACTTTACTGTGACGCCCCCGGCCCTGGAAGTCCGCGCAGATATCGCACGCAGTCGGTGATGTATGCGATGGCGGATGCGTTGATACGGATGATCGCGCCGATTTTGCCGCACACGGCGGATGAGGCGTGGGGGGGGCTGCACCCCCGGAAGGAAGCCCCCGGAAGTGAAGGCGTTGAGGCAAGCGTACATCTGGCGTCGCTGGCGGAACCTGTGCAGTGCGAAGTCAGTGATGCGTGGCCGGCGGCGATGGCGGTGCGCGGCGATGTGTTGAAGGCGATGGAGGATGCGAAAGCGCGGCGGGGAATCGAAAACCCGCTGGACATGGGCGTGACCGTGGCTTTGCCCCCGCCCCCGCCCCCGGAAGGTTTTGCGATGTTGCAAGCCATCGAACACGAGATGGCGGATTTGTGCGGGGTGAGCCGGTTCGCGTTCGTTGAGAACAGTGAGTTGACGATTGAGGTGGAAGATTTACGGGGTGAGCCGCGGTGTGACCGGTCGTGGAAACGGGACGGGACGGTGAAGTTGCGCAGTGACGGGGGAATGCTGACGGATCGGGACGCGGCGGCGGTGGGGGTTACGTGAAAACTCGAAGCTCGAAACTCGAATGACGAATCAAACCCGAAACCCGAAATCCGAAATGGGAAGGGTCACGACGTCGATGTTTTCGGACTTCGAGTTTCGAGTTTGATTCGGGTTTCGAGTTTCGGATTTCGTTATTTCCGTTTCCGGCGGTGTTGTTTTTTTGCAACGGTCACTGAATCGGGGCGTCGGATTGGACGATGCTTGATAGTGACATGTCGCACCAAAGCAACAATACGCCCCCGGAAGGATCGCGCCTGCGATTGGCGGGGACGGAGCCGATGGCGCGCCAGCCGCAGCGGGCACCGGGGATGCCGCGGGAGCCGGCCAAGCTGGTGCATGAACTGGCGAACCTGCTGGACGGGTCGTTGCGCAATGTGGGATTGGCGCTGGGGCGGCTGAAAAACGAACCTCAGGCGGAGGATCAGACGCTGGAACAACTGGCGGCGGCGGACGCGGCGCTGCGACAGATGGCGGATTTGCTGCGCGGGTGGCGCAAGGGCGGAGCGGCGGAGGCGCGCCCGGCGGCGGAGCGACACGCGACGATGCGTCAGTTGGCGGATCAGGTGGTGCATCTGATGAGGCCTGTGGCGCAGCTGCAAAACATCGAACTGGCGTCGCATGTCGATGCGGCGGCGGCACAGGTGGAGATGGGGGCGATTTACCCGGTGTTGGTCAACGGCGTGAAGAACGCGATCGAGGCGGTGGAACGGGACGGGCATGTATGGATGGACGTGGAACGGTTCGGCGGGGAATTGCAGATACAGATCGCCGATGACGGGCCGGGCGTGGACGAACATTTGCCAAGGGACGAAGACGGATTGGTGAAGCCGGGCGTGACGACGAAGGAGGCGGGGAGCGGGTTGGGTCTGGCGATCAGCCGGGACATGGTGCGCGGGTTGGGGGGAGTGATCCGGCTGGAGCCGAACGAGCCGCGCGGGACGGTGATGCTGATACGCGTGCCGATCGGGGATAAACGATGAGTGAAAGCGACAAGATGACAGCGCGGATATTGATTGTGGACGATGACCCGATCGTGGCGGATTCGTTGGCGCAGTATGTGCGGACGCTGGGGCATGAGGCGGCGACGGCGGGGGACGGGGCGGAGGCGTTGGCGATGCTGCGCAACGCGGGGAAGGCGTATCATTTGGTGGTGAGCGACGTGAACATGCCGCGGATGGACGGGTTGGAATTGTTGAAGCAGATTCGCCGGTTTCACGAGGACGTGGTGGTGATCGTCATCACGGGGTACGGCACGATCGAGTCGGCGGTGGAGGCGGTGAAGCTGGGCGCGTTCGACTATCTGACCAAGCCGATCGTGGATCAGGAGATCGAGGCGACGCTGACCAAGGCGTTGCGACAGCAGATGTTGTTGCGTGAGAACGTGACGTTGAAGGGGCAGTTGCATCAGCGAAACGGGATGCAGAACGTCATCACCGCGGACTACCGGATGCAGAAGCTGCTGGATTTGGCGGAGACGGTGGCGGAGAGCCGGACCACGGTTTTGGTCAACGGGGAATCGGGCACGGGCAAGAGCATGATCGCCAAGGCGATTCACGAGGGGAGCGGGCGTCGGAGCAAGCCGTTCGTGACGATGGCGTGCGGGTCGATACCGGAGACGTTGCTGGAGAGCGAATTGTTCGGCCACAAGAAGGGGGCGTTCACAGGCGCGGACCGGGACAAGCCGGGCAAGCTGCTGGCGGCGGAGGGCGGGACGCTGTTCATTGACGAGATCAACTCGGCGACACCGGCGCTTCAGTTGAAGCTGTTGCGTGTGTTGCAGGAAAAGCAGTTTGAGCCGATCGGTTCGCACGACACGCTGACGGCGGATGTGCGGTTCATACTGGCGTCGAACGAATCGCTGGAGAAGCTGGTTCGGGAGGGGCGGTTCCGGGAGGATTTGTTTTACCGGATCAATGTGGTGAGCATGGAGTTGCCGCCGCTGCGACAGCGGGAGAAGGATGTGCCGCTGCTGGCGGAGCATTTCATGCACAAGTATTGCCGGGAGACGGGGAAGGTGGTGACGGGGATCGCGGAGGAGGTGATGCACTTGTTGTTGCGTTATCAGTGGCCTGGCAACATTCGGGAGTTGGAGAACGCGATGGAGCGTGCGGTGGTGTTGACGCGTAAGCCGGTGATCGAGGTGGATGTATTGCCGGAGAAGGTTCGGTATCAGCAGCCCGACGGCTCGCCGGGGTTCAAGGAGCGGCGTCGGAGTTCGCAGGGGTGGTTGCCGGCGAACTGGACGCCGCAGCCGCTGAGCAAGGCGATGGAGGAGCCGGAGAAGCGCATCATCCTCGCGGCTCTGGAGGCCAATGAATGGAATCGCCAGAAAACGGCGGAGATATTGGATATCAACCGAACCACGCTTTACAAGAAAATCAAACAGTACGGATTGGAGGAACTGGCGGCGGGAGCGTGAAGGGAATGGAACCTCCCGCCCCCTGAACACCGAATCCCGAACCCCAGCCCCCGCGAAATTCGGCTTTGCGGGCGAAGAATGCTTCAACGGACGCGGTGGGTGTGATATAGTGAAATGACACTTCGTGCCGCAGTCGTGTCAGGGAATTGACGTGATGAGGCCCATCGTGATGGAAACGCTTCAGATTCATTGTCCCAGTTGCGGGGTGCGGCTGGATGTGCCGGTGAACGCGGGCGGTCGGCCCGCGCGATGCCCCAAATGCAAGACGCGATTCCGTGTGCCCGAACCGCATGTCATGCTGGACGAGACGGTGACATGCTGGCTGAACCTGGACCAGATTCACAAGGAAGAGGATCGGGAGGAACAGTTCGACGAACATCTGCTGACGCGGATGCAGGCGGAGGATGAGGCGGAAGGTGATGTGCCGGCGGAGCGCGCGGGGGATTGGGGATCGTCGGTGATCGCGCATGTGACGCCGGATGCGCCTTCGCCGGTGACACCGGCGGTGCCGGCGACACCGAGAAAGACGGAGACGATTCACAGTTCCAACGCCGCGGTTTATTCGCAAGCATCTCCGCCCCCGCCCCCGGAAGTAACCTGTAAAGCCCGCGATGATATCGCGGGTTCCCCGCCCCCGGAAGGGCAAGAGGAAGGCGTCAAGCCGCGGGATCGTGTGGTTCGGCGGGTGGTCCGGCGACAGAACAACGGCGAGACCAACAGCGCGAACGGGGCCGCGACGGGATGGGCGGGCGGCGCGATACCCAGAGGTGACTCGCGGCACATATTGCCGGCCGACCCGGAGATGAACCGGGTCAAACTTTATGTGCTGGGCGTGGGGGCATATGGTGTGCGATTCGGATTTTCGTGTCATTTGCTGGATAACGCGGCGTTTCGCGCGTCGATGCCGATGCGAGGCGTGGTGTCGGGTGAAAGCGATGCGAGCAAGCTGATCGCGCGTCCGCTGGCGTGGGTGGACAAGGCAACGGGACATTTCACGAACCCCGGTGAGCTGGAGGCGAGATACGAGGTTCGTGTGAAGTTGAATCAGACGCCGGGCGAGGTGGTGGAGTCGATGAGGCCGATGGACGAGTTGCCGACGCCGTTCAATCTGCCGATGCCGTATTACGTGGGGCGGGAGGACACGGGGCAGGGGTCGTTGCATTGTGAGACGGTGGCGACGCCGCACGGGATACAGTGCGAGGTGTCGATACCGTCGATCCGTTACGCGATGGACTGGCTGGGGCGGGTGAACGGGGTGTGCGGGCCGGAGTACCGGCAGTTGGAAACCGAGGCGATGAAGTTCGAGGCCGGTGCGTGGCGGACGATTCCGCAACAGGTGCGTCATCGGCTGGCGATCTGGTTTGAGTTTCAGGGGGATGAGCAATTTCTCGCGTATTTCGGGGACAGCGATTTCGCCAAGTCGGATTTGGGCTTGGCGGGGTTGATCGTGACGACGCGCCGGATCGTGTGGTGCAAGTATCATCATCATGGATCGGCGTCGATGGAAGAGACGGGATTGCTGACGGCGGTGGAACGCGGGCGATTCGCCGATTTGAATTATCGCGGCCCCGACGGATCACGCCGGAAAATGGTGCGTTTGCGATGCGAGGATGTGGACGCGCTGGCGGACTTGCTGACGGAGCGTCAGGTGGCGATGGCGATGCAGATCGAGACCGCGCAGCGGGAGGAGGAACCGGGCGCGGGCGATTCCGGGGTGATCGGCGAAACGGGGCCGGAACAATCTTCCAAATAAGCGAATGATGAAACTTATGAAAAATACCCCGGCGCGAATGCCGGTGTTTGGGGTTGCGCATAATTATTGAAAACCCCGTACCGGACGGGCGAACCCCCCGTGGGATGCGTCGTCGCCTCCGTTTTTCCGCTCGCGTTCATGGCTCCATTTTCGACGTGAATGGAGCCATGAACGCGGCGGTTTTGAGCGATAAATTACGTGAAAAACGCAAGTGTGCCCGGTTGGATGCCACGCCCTTGACCCGGCGGTCGGGGTCGTTCCGTGGTCCGAAACGGAGCGATTCGTTTATCCGTCGCCGAGCTGGGATGGCGCAATCGGCGCGGTCGGATATAATGCGATTCGTGAATGATGCGGAATCCATGTTGCGACTGACGCCGCGGCTGATGGTGGCCGCATATGCGCAGGGCGCGTTTCCCATGGCGGGGGGCCGGGCCGACGAGCGGATCGACTGGTACAGCCCGAACCCGCGGGCGATTTTGCCGCTGGATGGGTTCCATTGTCCGCGTTCGCTGGAGCGGCTGATGCGCCGGGGCGAGCATGAGATTCGGCATGACACGGCGTTCGCGCAAGTGATCGATGGATGTGCCGCCCCGCGCGACTCGCAGAAAGAGTCGTGGATCAACACGGAGATTCGCCGGGTGTTCGTCGAACTGCATGAATTGGGACTGGCGCACAGCATCGAGGTTTGGCGAAACGGACAATTGATCGGCGGATTGTACGGATTGTCGCTGGGCGCGGCGTTTTTCGGCGAATCCATGTTTCATCCATCGAACACGCCGGGGGCGATGAATTGCCCCCGCCCCCGGAAGTTGGAGGACGGGGCTCGGGATGATGCGCGGTGGGTCGGCGTGGATGTATCGAAAGTGGCGCTGGCGGCGACGGTGGAACATTTGCGGCGATGCGGGTTTCGGTTGTTCGATGTGCAGTTTCAGAGCGAACATTTGCGGCGGCTGGGCGTGGTGGAAATATCGCGCGATGCGTATTTGACGAAGTTGGACGAAGCGTTGCGATGTGATGTCGGATGGGATCGGCCTACAATGGCGGACACGCGATCGTGGATGAAGGATTGTCGATGAATTACGAGCAATACGACGAATTGGCGAGGAGGCGGCGGGCGGTGAGGCATTTCAAGGCGGATGCGTTGCCGGACGGTTTGCTGGAGCGGTTGGTGGCGACGGCGCAATGGGCGCCGAGCGGGTACAACCTTCAGCCGGCGCATTTCGTGGTGGTGACGGACCAGGCGGTGAAGCGGGCGTTGTGTGCCGCGTGCATGGGGCAGAAGCAGATCATCGAAGCGCCGGCGACGGTGGTGTTCACAGGTGATCGGCGGGTGGCGGGGGCGCATCTGGACCGGATGATCGCGCAGGAATACGCGGCGGGTTCGATGAGCGAAGGATATGAGAAGACGCTGCGGAAATACGTGCCGCTGGCGTTCGCAACGGGTCCGGCGGGATTGGGGTGGTTGTGGAAGGCGACGCTGCCGGCGGTGATGCGATGGTTTTCGCCGGTGCCGTCGCTGCCGGCGGTGCATCGCAATTACTGGCTGGCCAAGCAGGTGTCGCTGTGTGCGATGACGTTCATGCTGGCGGCGACGGCGGCGGGGCTGGGCACGTGTCCGATGGAGGGGTATGACGACCGTCGCGTTCGCAAGGTGTTGGGCATGACGGGGCGGCATCAGGTGGTGTTGGTGGTGCCGGTGGGATATGCGGCCGACCCGCCGGGGCCTCGCACGCGGTTGCCGCTGGACCAGGTGATGCACCGCGAACGTTTTTGATTGGCCGTGACACCACCGGCCTGTCGGGGTATGCTGAACCCAATGATACGCAAGTGTTGCATCACAAGGATCGCGGCGGGGCTGATGATGCTGGCGTCGGCCGGCGGATGCGAGGAGCAGGTGATCCGCAGGGACTACCGGCCGGTCACGGGGATGCCCGGCGGCAATTACGACTACCAGCCGGCGTCGCCCGATCCATCGCAGGATGGCGATTGGTGGGACGACTTGTTCAGTTCCGACGAGTCGGACCCGCCGGCGTCCGGTTCGCAGCCGGGGGAAACGCGCACGTTCAAGCCGGTGTGGAGCCAGTACGGCAATCCGGCCGCGACATCGGGTGGGGGCACGGACAGTTCATCGAAGTGAGGAAATGAGCGGCGGGGGATCAGCCGGCTTCAAAGAAGCGGGCGCTGGTGCCGTTGGGGGCGATTTGCGCCTGGACGGGGCGACCGCAGCGCGGGCACCGGCCTTGGTAGGCCGAGCCGTCGCGGTTGCGATAGATACGGCTGTAAACCGCGCAGCAGCGCCAATGCACCGCCAACCAGGGCCGGCCTCGTAGGGACTCGCCGGTCGCGCCGCGGTCGGCGTTGTCGGGATGCTTCAGCCCCGGAATGTCCAGAATGTAATCGCCTTTGCTCACGGATGTTCATATCGGCTGTTTGATGCGGCGTGGTTAATTTCGCGCATCGTGGCGGGATCGCGAAGGTGGGAATATGATGTCTGGGGTGCATATGCTCAAGGATCAACGCATCGTCGTCATGGGCCTCGGTCGCTTCGGCGGGGGGCTGGGCGTCACGCGATTTCTCGTCAACCAGGGCGCGAAGGTGCTGGTCACCGATCTGCTGCCGGCTGAAAAACTCGCCGATTCCCTGACAAAACTGAACGGCCTGCCCGTCGAATATCGACTCGGCGAACATCGGACGACCGACTTTTCATCCGCCGATCTGGTGGTGGTGAATCCGGCGGTCGATCCGCGAGGCAATGCGTACATCGACGCGGCGAAAACCGCCGGTGTGCCGCTGACCACCGAGATCGGTTTGTTCATCGACCACCGCTGCGCCGGTGACGGACGACGACGAACCATCGGCATCACGGGAACCGCCGGCAAATCCACCACCACCGCGATGATCGGACACATTCTGAAGAAGGGACTAAGGGACGAAGGGACTAAGGGACGAAGGGAGGTCTGGGTCGGCGGAAACCTGGGCGGCTCGCTGCTGGCGCACATCGACGAGATCGGCCCCGATGATTGGATCGTGCTGGAGTTGTCCAGTTTCATGCTGGAAACTTTCACCGACTGGTCGCCGCACATCGCCGTCGTCACCAACATCGGCGACAACCACCTCGACCGCCACGGAACCCTCGGCGCTTACATCAAGGCCAAGCAGACGATCCTGCATCATCAGCGCCGCGAGGATCGCGCGATTCTCGGCCCCGGCCTGGACGATTGGCGCTTCTGCACCAGCGCGATGGCGGTCATCGAGGACGAACCGCTCGACATCACGCTGCAAATTCCCGGCGAACACAACCGACTGAACGCGACGCTCGCCGTCGCCGCCGCCGATGCCGCCGGCGTATCGCGCGATGATGCCGTCGTCGCGCTGCAAACCTTTCGGGGGCTGCCGCATCGGCTGTGTCTGGTGCATGAATACCGGGGCGTGCGGTGTTACGACGATTCCAAATGCACCACGCCCGACGCGGCGAAACTGGCGATTGATTGTTTCGCCAAGCCGAGGCAGAGCGAGTCTTCGAGCGCCGCCTCGGGTTCTTCCGCTTCAGGTTCTTTGCGGATCATTCTCGGCGGTTACGACAAACATGCGGACCTGGCCCCGCTGGCGCGTTACGCGGCGGAGCGGTGTGCCGGCCTTTACACGATCGGCGTGACCGGCGACCGCATCGCCGACGCCGCCGAACAGCACATCGCCGACGGGAAACTTTCGTGCAACGTCTATCGTTGCGGCGACCTGAACACCGCCGTCACCGCCACGCTCGCCCACGCGCGGTCCGGCGAAGTGATTCTGCTCAGCCCCGCGTGCGCTTCATGGGATCAATTCACCAACTACGAACAGCGAGGCCAACGCTTCGCCGACCTGGTCCGCCAACGCACCGCCGGGTGCGGCGCGACCTGACGGGCACGCGATTCATCATGAACAACCCCCCCGGCCTTTCGGCCCGCCCGCTTCGGCGGTCGGTCGGCGAATCAATGAACGCGTGAATCGGCGGTCGGGTGAATCGGATCAAACGCGGGTGTTTGTTGATCGCGCCGTTCGATCACGAGGCGAACGCGATGGCGTGTCAACCACATGGAAATCGGCAACTTCAAGAACGCCGGGCGCCAGCCAGTGGCGGCCCAAGGACAGTCCCCAGACGGTCCAGGTCCACGACTTCATCATCAAGGAGAACGGCAAGGCCATAGCATATGGCAGCATTGCCGGTCGCCTTGTTGATAGCAGGAATCTGCTGCCCAGACTTCATATCCTC
>Ga0172380_10005855_pt1 | contig 14626 bp, 15 predicted proteins | sample Leawe162metaG_FD_119747 | JGI IMG/M metagenome (GOLD analysis project Ga0172380, IMG submission 119747) | Leachate microbial communities from a municipal landfill in Southern Ontario, Canada - Leachate well 162 metaG | ecosystem: Engineered > Solid waste > Landfill > Unclassified | place...
TATAATCCTGACGATGCTTTGTCTACCTTTACAGTTGAAAGTATTTCAGGAGGATATACTTTTACCTTTAATAGGCCTATTACTAGTGCAAGTATATCTCCAAGTCCTGGACTTGGTACGTTGACTAAGATCAATGATACTATGTATCAGTATCTTTGGGCAGTTGGAGATTGTATGTTTGATACTGATACAATTGAGTTTGAAGTTGATGATGGTGGAGTAGTTGTTACTTATCAGTACCCTTATGAATATACTGGTGGAACTGGTTGTTGTGGAGAGTCGATAGGTTATACTACACAGAGTATGGTTCCTCTTGAAGAACAAGAGTTAACTGTTCAGGATGGTTGGGAAGATAGAGAATATGCTTGGGAGATAACATCTGGTGGTGGTACACTTTCAGCAGAGTCTGGAATGAGTGTGACATATACAGCACCCTCATCGAATGCTGATTGTACTAACAATCCTACGATTGTACTTTCAGTAGATGGTGAAACTTGTGATACTTTACAGATTGCTATTAACGAGTATACTGGCGATGATAAAGCTTATGTAACAACGTATGAACCTGGATCAGTAGTTGGAGATTGTAATCATGCTGTTTGGGCTGCACGTTATAAATGTACAGGAGTTAATTTTGGTGTAAACTTTGGGTGTGATAGTTGTGATTGCAGTGGTGGATCTGGAGATTGTGATTGTGGAGGAGGCTTTTATTGTCTTCATCCTAATCTTATTTCAAGATGTAATAGTGCTCATGCTTGTGGATGGGATGTTGTAGATGGAGTTAATGTTTATACAGATTGTGGATTTGTAGCAACTGATGTTAGACCGGCAGCATTAAAGTTAGCTGGTTGTTGTCCGGAGGCTTTGTTATGAAACAACTGACAAAAGAAGAATTTCATGATCGCGTTGAAGCTGTACAAAGGGCAAGACATATATTTTCCAACTTGACAGAAGGAAATATAAATAAGTCCTTTCAGGCTTATCAAGATATTTTTGCTGAAAGAGAACGTGCTATTTTCTTGTCTACTACAGTTCTTGGTCATAGGATGAGGACTGTGATGGATAAGTATAATAGACCTAAATGTCCTGAGTGTGGACAGGATATGATGTTTAGAGTTTTAACAGAAAATAAAGAAGGTATTAAGGTTCAACTTGTTTGCCAAAATGCAGGATGTGATACTGTACTGAACTCAACAGAAAGTCTTGAATGGTGGCAGGAACAGCTGAGGATAAAAAATGAGTCTGAAGGAACTAATAGCAAAGTTACCGAGGGCAAGCAAGAAGGATGAGATTCCCGGTTCTGTTGAAAAGGAACTAGATGAATTATGTCCTGCTTGTATGAAAGTAAAACTTGCTCAGTATAAATCTTGTTGTGGATCGCCAAAGGGTTATATTAAATGCAGAGCTTGTGGGTACAAGATATTATCGGAATAGTTATCTTTGCTGTTGCAGTTGAAGCAGCAGTGCAGCTCATTAGAGAAGCTGGTCCTTTGCAGCCACTGCGATACTGGCTGATTATTCATTCACCTTGGTTGTATAGTAAGACTAAAGAGCAGCATCTTCTTGACTGCGGATACTGTATGTCAGTTTGGGTAGCTGTTGTTTTTGTTTTGTTTTTGTTTTTGTGTAAGGAGGTAACGATTGTTTGCTTAGGAATTCTTGCTATTCATAGAATTAGTAATATGGTTCATCTCGGAATTAGTATAGTGAGAGATCATCAGCTTGATCTTCGTTGTAAGAGAAATCGCAAACTAGGTTAGGAGGATAACATGGCAAGCACAGTAGCAAATAAGATTAAGTATCTTTTGGCAACGGGAGCTATTAATTTTTCTAGTAATAGCTTTAAGATTATCCTGATGAAGTCTGGTTACACATTTAATGCAGATACTCATCATGGATATGCAGATGTATCTGCAAGTGAACTCGCAACTGGCTACGGGTATACGCAGAATACTAAGACACTTTCTGGTGTAACTGTTACTGAAGATGATACGGATGATCGTACTGAGGTTACTTGGTCGAATGTAACCTGGACAGCAAGCGGAGGAAGTATTGGTCCAACGCCGGGAGCTATTATCTTTGATGATACAGTTACTACTCCTACCGCTGATCCTATCATTGGTTATATAGACTTTGGTGGAGAGCAGACTCAGGCTGATGGAGGAACTGCTACTATTAGCAGTATTGAATTTCGTATAGCATAAGGAGTAAATCATGGCTAGTGCAATGCCAAATGTAGCTAAAGGATTATTCCTTACTGGCAATATTACTGGTTTGTCAGATACCTTTAAGATTGTTCTGATGAATACTTCCTTTGTATTTGATCCTGATACGCATAGCACTTATGCGGATGTTATTGCAAACGAAGTTGCTAATGGTTTAGGATATACAGCAGGTGGACAATCGCTTAGTGGTGTAGCATTAACAGTTGTAAACTCAGGTAATTATGCTACATTATCTTGGAGTCAAGCAGAGTGGACTGCTGCTGGTGGATCTATTCTAGCATCCGGAGCTATCATCTTTGATGATTCTACAACACTTGTAACTGATGGGTATGCAGATGCAGTAATTTCCTATATAGACTTTGGTGAAACAAAGACTACGACGGACGGAAAGATACTGCGTATTCAGAATATTAATGTAACTTTTTCTTAGGAGGAATTAAAAAATGAGACTCAGTCTTGGTGTACGAACTGTGAATGTAACTGATGCAGAGTGTGCATGGGAAATCCGTACTGGAGCTACTCCCGGTAGGGTAAGAGTATATGAAGTTGGTATTTTCCTTGCTGCTGCAACTGCGTCAACTTATGGACTTGGAAGACCTCAGGCAATAGGTGTTACTCCTACTACTCCTGTTGACTTTCTTGTTGAAGATCCTAATGATGTTCTTGCAAGTGGTGTTGTTCAGTCTGCTCTTGCGTGGGATACTAAGCCGACGGTTCCAACAGCTTTTCTTCGTCGTGTTTCTCTTCCCGCAACAGTTGGGACTGGAATTATTTGGACCTTTCCTGAAGGACTTGTGATTCCAGTAAGTTCTAGTCTTATCCTTTGGAACCTTGGTACAAACGGAGTTCTTGATGCGTACGCAGTAGTTGAAGTATAAGTCTGCGGAGGGGTAAGTCATGTATAAGGTTCCATCAACTGTCTTCCAAAGTAGTTATAAACCGAAGACTATTGAGAGTCCTATTACACACTTAGTTAATGCTCTGCCTAATACAGTAGTTGATGGATCTGTTGAGGTAGTATCATCTGCTTACGGACTTGGCTATGTTATTACTGTAACTAGAGATCCAGCACTTGATCAGCTTATTAACTGTGCAGCATTGGATAGCGCTGGAAATGATCTGCGTTTCCATCTGACTACTAGTATTACAGGAACGTGGTTGAATGTAAGTGTGACTACTGGTACACTTTCAACAACCCTGAGTATTACTGGCACATTTATTACAGGTATTGCTGCAAATGGTTTAATGACAGTAACTACCAGTGTTCTTCCTTCTGGTGCATTTGTATCATTTGCAGCAGCTGCTAAAACTAATTGGGTTAAGTGGTCGGATATTGGTTATCTTAGCTTTACACAAGGTAGAGATAACGTTGCTGGTGAGAGACCACTTGACTGGAACGGGTGGGTTTATCAAGTAAGGAAGCTTAACGATAAAGTTATTGCTTACGGGCAGAATGGTGTTTCATTCTTGATTCCTCGTGGTAGTGCCTTTGGATTGAATACTATCTATCGTATTGGTCTGAAAGGTAAACATGCAGTTGCTGGTGATGAAACAAAGCAATTCTTTATTGACAACACTGGTTGTATGTGGAAGGTCTCAGATTCGTTGAAGTCTCTAGGGTATTCTGAGTATCTGGATAGCTTGAATAGTTCTGTTGTAATGTCGTATGATAGCTCAGAGAATTTACTTTATATCTGCGATGGTGTTCTCGGTTTTGTCTTTGATGTAGAGGGTGAGAGTCTCGGAAAAGGTCCGGTGAATATTACTGGTATTGGGTACAAGTCTGGTACTCAGTACGTTACAGCAAGTTCCACAATCAGTACAGATGCATTTGAAGTCTGTACAGATATATTTGATCTTGGAGTAAGAGCTGGTAAGACTATATTCTCCGTTGAGCTTGGAACAGATTTGACTGTTGGTCTTTATGTGTCTGTTGACTGGCGACGGGATAAGGCTGGAAGTTTTACACAGACTCCGTGGTACACAGTATCTGCGCAAGGACGAGCAACTGTTATTGCTTACGGAAGAGAGTTTAGATTTAGAGTAAAGACAGCAAGCTACGAATACTTCGAGCTTGATTATATTAAGATTAATGGAGTAGCTGATGCTTACTAACAATACGATTTATAGAGTTCTACCTACTCAGATCATCCAGTTTTGGGATGCGATTAAGTTTGCTTGCAAACAGGCAGATGAAGTAGATAAAGCTGATATGCCTGATTATTTCAGTGAAATGTTGCAAGCACTGCTGAGTGACAAGGCTCAATGTTTTATTGTCCTGGATGATAAGAAAATCCTGCACAGTATTGCAGTTACAAGGATCATTCTGAACAAGGTAAACTTCAGCAAAGAATTACACATTCAATGTCTTTACTCTATGACCATGATGTACAATGCTTCGTTGCTGAGATACTTTGCTTTCATTGCAGATTTTGCAAAGAAGTCAGACTGTGTTGCTGTTACATATAACTCACGTAATCCGCGAATCTGGGATATTGCAAAGACTGTTGGATGTACTGAGAGATACAGAAGCTTCGCGTTTAAGTTAGGAGGTAAATAACATGGGATCTGGTGGTGGCGGAAGTGCTCCGGCGGATACCTCTACAACTGTTAGGTATGCTCCGTACATTGAAACAAGACATCAGGACTTCTTGAATACGATATACTCTAAGAGGGTGGCCGCAATAGATGAGTCACCGTTTGACGATTATACTGATATTGAAGTCGATGATGCTTTCTTTGGTGCAGGATATACAATAGCTAGCTTTCCTAGTCTCTACGATATGTTTGGTAAGTTCATGGCGGGGCTAGATATTGATGCACTTTATACACAGATTTATAGTGATACAGTAGATTCAACTATAACTGAAGATCTTATAGCAGCCGAAGGTGCACTGATTGATGATGAGATTGAGGATACTTCTTTACCGAGACTTCAACTTGGGTTGAGGGATATTAACTCAGTTATTAGTAGTACCTATGCAACTGGTAAAGCTTTGCTTGAAGATACAAGAACAAAGCTTGTTGCGAAGTTTTCAGCGGATTTGAAGTATCGACTTATTCCCGTTGCTGTTGATAGATGGAAAGCACACCTTGATTGGAATAAGCTTGTCATTGGTACTTACGCAGAAATTATGAAGCTTTATTATTCTGTTAAGACTGATGTTGACGAAATCAACTATGCTATGAAAGCAAAAGATCTCCTCTGGCCTTTTACTGTTCTTGACTTTGAACGTGCTGCACTTGGGGCTTTGCAAGGCGCAACGAACTCGAAGACAGATGTTGCTGGTGCAAGTACTATGGCGAGAGTGCTTAGTGGTGCATTAACTGGTGCTGCAATGGGAGCTATGGTTGGTGGTCAGATTACGCAGACAGCAGGAACCACAACGACTACAGCATCTGGTACAGTAACTACAGCTGGAACAACATATGCTGGCTGGGGCGCGGGAATTGGAGCGGCTCTTGGTGTTGCATCGGCTTATACTTATTAAGGATAGTTATGGGTGGAAGCAGTAGCTCACCGAGTGATTACAGCAAAGAAATAAGGTATGCTCCTTATATAGCAACTGCGTATGAGAGTATGCTTAATACTGTTGCTGGTCTGCGAACAGGTCTTGTTGCTGAAACACCTTATGGGTCTTATGTAGATCAAGATACCATAAGTGGATTTTTCGGAGCTGGTTATGTTATCTCTGACTTTCCAAGCCTTTACGATATGTTCGGTAAGTTTATGGCTGGCTTGGATATTGACTTTCTGTTTACAGAGATCTTTGATAAACAGAGTAACTTAACAGAGCTCAATGGAGAAGTTACAGCAACACTTACACTTGAGAATCAAGCTTTAACGCAGACGACTATTCCAGAGTTTGAATTCGCTATGCGAGAAAGTAATGCTGTTGGAAGTAGTACGTTTGTTCTTGGCAAAACCAAAATTGAATCGGATCATCTGAAGAAGGTAGCAAAGATCAGTGCAGAAGTTAAGTTTAGTGCTCTTGCGAATACACTGAATAAATATAAAGATAAACTTAACTGGATGAAGGAAATGACTTTGGAGTATGCTCAGTTAATGAAGTTGTATTACTTGACTGAGTCTCAAGCATCTGATGTAAATACCACCTTCGGTGCTAAGGAAGTTCTATGGCCTTTTGAAGTAATGGACTTTGAGCGTGCTTGTCTTGGTACAATGCGACAGCAAGCAGATTATAAGAAATATGGACTGGTGCGTAAAAGATCTGGTCTGTCAAAAGTTCTGCTTATTTCTAGTTATACTGTTAATGGTGCTTTAATTGGTGCTGAGTGTGGTGGATATGTAGGAGCTATTATTGGAGCTGTAATTGGCTTTGTTGTTGGTCTTGCTATCGTTCTATTTGAATAAGGAGAATAGAAATGGCTAGTAATGTACTGCGTAACTTTAAGAGTAAAGATGAAATCATAGATACTGGAGAAGTTCCTGAAGCTCCTATAACTGCTTTTGATGTTAAGGAAGAATTGGCTGCACCAGAAAGTCCAACTGCAAATGTGCTAAAGAATGATGCACTTGCTCCTGGGAAGGAATCTGTCGATACAAGCTTTGAACAGTACTGGGGACAGCCGATTGGTGGCAAGAAATTTAAGATGCCCCTTGATCAGTTCGTTCGTCTTGCTGGTATGGCGGCTCATGCTTTTAATCCGACTGAAGCTTCTGGTATTCTTGGTAAGGATCTGAGCGAGATGGGCAGGGAAGCTTATGGAGAGAGGGTTAAAAGAGAAAGAGATACTGTAAATGAACTGCTTCGACAGAGACTCATGCGTACACAGATTAAGAACTTAGAAGAAACTGAACCGATTAAGAATGAACTTACTAGGTTGCAGATAAGTAAGTTAAAAGAAGAACAGCCAAAAGAGTGGGATGTGTATCTTAAAGAACAGCGTGCTCTTGGTATTCCTGATGCTAAGATTGTTAAGGATTTCCAAGAACTTCAGCGTGCTACTATTAAACCTGCATATCATTATGCTCAGGATGATGAAGGTAATATTTCTGTGTTTAGGGATGGTGAGCTTGTTCAAGGATCTGGTAAAGGAAAGGATGTTACTAGTGAAGTAAGTAAGGTTGTAACTAATGATAAGGGTGATGTAACTCTTCTTAACAAGAAGGGTACTACGATTGGAACTCTTAAAGGTGTTGGAACAACAAAGGAATCCGCGGCAGATAAGGAAGCTGCAAAGATAGCGGAGAGGGAAAAGGCTCGTAAAGCTGGCGTTGGAAATGTATGGCAGTATTCCTTGTCTGCTTCTAATGTTCCAATAAGAATGAATACTAAGGGTGACGAAATTCAGATTCTAGATGCTGCAACAGATAAGTGGAGACCGGCTACTACAGCAGAAGCTACTGGACTTACAAAGGTTGGACCTCCGGCGAAGCCAGAGACTGCTCTTGATAAGGCAATAAGAGAAGCACAAGAAAAGAGAAAACCTAAGAAGACTGAAGAACAAGCACCAGCTGAACAAACTAGATCCTATAAGTATTTATTTACTGAGTATAGAGCTAAGTATCCTGATAAAACTAAAGTATCTGATGCACAAATTGATGCTTCTATTAAGAAACATTATCCGGGAGCTAAGTAATGAAGAATACTACAATGGATCTACTTCCTCCTTTAGAAAGTGATGTGCTTCCTCCTTTGGAAGAGGCTCCGGTTAAGACAGAACAACCTAGTCTACTGCAGACTGGAACTAATGTCCTTGCTAATATAGTTCGTCCAGTCCGCGGAGTTGGAGAAGCTGTTGTTGATACTACTGCTGGTATTGTCGGAGCAGGTGCTGGTGCAACTGCTGGTCTTGGTATGCTTCCTATTGTTGGAACAGGTAAGTTGTTTGGCGGATTCAAAGATGTTGATCTTGGTGATGCTTATAAGGCTGTTCAAGAAGGTGTGGCTAATGAGCTTACTAAGTACTTTCAGCCTACAACTGAGTTTGGTCAAATGCTGATGACTCCTCCACAGTCTACTGGAGATCTTTCAGTTAAGAATTTCCTTGCACAGATTGATCCACGAAGACTTATAACAGCTCCTGGAGAGATTGGAAAAGAGCTCATTGATCTTCCTCTCGAATCTATGAAAGCTCCAAAGGCTGTTAAGTACCCTGTTGAAACCGTTGCAGAATTTGCTGCATATCCGGCTGCGTTTAAGGGAGCTAAGTCTGTTAAGAATATTATCAGAGAAGTTCTGAAAGAAAAGGGAATTGAACTTGGTACTAGAAAACCTGTTGCTCCGACGAGGCAAGAACTTGCTCGCGGTATACGAAAGCTCGATAATATCGAAGTCTCCGAACGTGCTGGCGAAGTTGCAAAAGAAAAGCTTGGGCAGATGAAAGAAAGGCCTTATGAAGGTCCTTTACCTATGCTTGAAGCAAAAGAAGCAGTTGTTACTCCCAAAACAGAAGTAGTTGAGTCTGATCGAATCTTTAATATGTTGGAGCAAGTACGAGAAGATCTACCGACCTGGGAGATTGATAAAGTTACTGAGCTTGCTAACAAACCTGCAGCAATGAGAACTATTGAGGAGAATCTCTATCTTCGTGAGTTTGAGAAAAAGTATAGAGATGTAGCTGAGCCAAAGGCAGAAGAAGGTGCAGTTGAAAAGCCTGAGTATATTGGTCCAAGAGAAGAGGTGGTCGTTCCAGAAAAGTCAAAAATTGACCCAATGACTGGGAAGGAAAAACCAGCATCTGACTTTCCTCTTGAGGAAGGTGTTGATGCTCTTCGTGGTAGGCTTAGGAAACAAGAAGAACCTGTTGGAAGTACTGAAGAGTTGAGGGATACTTACGAAAGATTAATTAAGAAGGAAGGTAAAACTGCTCCTTCAGATACTCTTGAACTTTCTCGTATAGGAGAGTTTGGAGAAGAAGGAACATATTTTGGTGTAAAGGGTCAAACACAGTATGAAGGTGGTACTAACTATACCTTATCAAAAGCAAAAATAGCTGATGTTACTGATAAAGATGTTGCAATTAGTCTGATAGATGAGACTCTTAAGAATAAAGATCTTACAGAGGAGCAAATAAGTAGTCTTAATGAAGCAAAACAGAATAACGGTTTTATTGATTACAGTTTATTTGATGAAACTCCTATGGCTGCAGCAGCAAAGAAGCTTGGTTATGATGCAGTTAAGGTCTTCGAAAATCAGGACTTTCCCGGAGTACCAAGTAGTGTATTTGTAGTAAATACTAAGAAACTTTCTAAAGCTAAAACTTCTGAACAGCGACTTTATCCTGCTGTGCAGATTGATGGAAAGGTATATGTTGCAGAAGTTCCTGATGGAACTACTCACAGTATGATTTGGGAGGGAGTTCCAGAAGCGATAAGAGAAAGTGCTGGTAGTATTGAAACTGGCTGGTCTAATCCAGATGGAAGTGGGTTTACGAAGACTCCGAATAAGCCGACTGTATTTGAAAAGACAGAAGCAGAATATAAAGCTGATGCAGCTAAAGCCGGAGTAATCTTTAATGGTATGCAGGAGCGACCGGGAAAAGCTTCAATGCCTTTATTTACAGATCCAAAGTTAAAAACTACCTTTACACTGCAACCTGGAGAAACCGTAGAAAAAGCTCTTAAGAGAAAAAACGAAGAAGCTAAACAAACTTCACTTACTCTTTACTCTGATCCCCTCGGCTTTCAAGCTTCTGCAAAAGCACTTGGAAAGATAGTTGAGAGTGCTAAGGAAGGTTGGGATGAAGTACTTGCAAAGAATCCTAGACTAGATGCTCTTGATGCAAAGGTTAAGTCTAGGATTGAAGAGATATATCGTGGTGTTAAAGAAGGTACACTTGATCCTGAGCGCGTAATGCGTGAAGATCCTCAAGCACTTGCAATCTTTAAGGAGTTTGCAACAGCAGAAGAAAAGAAGAACGCCTTTATACAAAAAATCATGCCAGACTACATGGCTGCTATTAAAGGAATTAAGAGAGGAAGCAAAGCTTCTGAACGAATTGGTGAAGCTCTTGATGGAAAGCGTAATCCAGCAGACTTAACGCAGCAGGAGAAGAAAGCCTACGACTTCTTCAAGAAGACTTATGACTGGATGATTCATGAGTATGCAAGGCAAGCAGCAGGAAGTGAGACAGCATATCATAAGATTCTTACTCTTGTTCGTAATAAGTCCACAAGAGCTACGAAAGTAAAGGATCTTAAAGAAGCAGATCTTAAAGAGTATAAGAATCTGTGGCAGAAAGCTAAGGATATAAAAGGAGATAAGAAGCTTAGTGAACTGACAAGTGAACAGCGTGAGAGCTATGATCGAGCTGCACAAGAGGCTCGGGACTTCTTGAGGAATGATGTTAAGAAATCTTTGAACGAAGGTGAGGCTGCGGCGTATGATATTCTAAGTAGGAAGTTGTCTGAGTACCTCCCGCATCTCTTTGATAAGAAAGAATTAAAGGAGATGTTCGGAGCAGAGCTTTCCAAAGCTAAAGAGAAGCTTGGAAAAGCTACGAATAAGGGAGTGATTACGAGGCTTAAGAATCGAATTGCTGTGCTTGAAAAGTCCTTGTCTACCATGAAGACTGGTAAGCTTGTAAACTTCCGTGATCTTCCTCACGATATTTTCTTCAGGTTCTTTGAGGAAAGACGTGGGAAGCAAGGATATTCTTATGATGCTATCAAGGCATTTGAGACTTACCTCTATGGTATTGCAAGGAAGATCTACGACGAACCTGCACTAAGGAAATCGTATAAGCTGTACGAAGATGTAAAGCCAGAGTTACAGCCATACACAAAGGAACTTGTCAATCACTATATGGGATACGGAGAAAAGAATCGCTTTGAAAACTTCTCCCGTATGGTAACTACACTGGAGTGGATCAGAACACTCGGCTTCAATCCGCGATCTGCCTTGGTCAACCTTACACAGCGATTGAACACGACTGTCTGGGTTGGAGAAAAGTACGCGGCTGAAGCACAGTACAAGATGCTGTTTGATAGAAAGTGGGCTGATGATCTGCTCTATAAGTCTGGATTGGCGCGGGAGATTCCGCAGGTGCTGATGGAAGGTCCAGTTGCTCCGTCGCTGAAAGGTCTCCGAACTATTACTGGTTGGATGTTCGACAAAGTAGAACTTGGCAACAGACAACATGCACTTATTTCTGGGTACTTAAAAGCGATTAAAGAAGGTAAGTCCGAAGCTGCCGCAATCCAAGAAGGAATTAAGGTAGCTCACAAGACGCAGTTCAGATATGGAAAGCTCGGAACTCCGCGCTGGATGAGGCATCCAGGTGGAAGAATTGCTTTGCAGTTTATCTCCTATCCGATTAAGCAAGCTCAGTTCCTTTATGATCTCTGGAAGAAAGATCCTTTGAGCTTTGCAAGATGGATGGGATATACAGTAGGCGGGAACATTACACTACAAGAACTATTCGATACTGATATGTCCAATTACCTTGGAATTGGAATCAGCTTCGGTGAAGCATTGAAGGCAATTCAGTTCGCTGCTGAAGGAGATATGCGTGGAGGCTACAGACACTTAAAGCAAGCAGTTACAACTGGTGGTGGTATTCTTCCTTCCGGTCCCGGTCCAGCAGTCTCGAGTCTTTTTAAGGTTGGGCAAGCACTTCCTAAGGGAAGAGGAACGGAGCAGTTAATTCAGGAAATTACTCCGGTAATGTGGAATAGACTGAAGCAAGCGTATAAGGCTGTGAAAGAAGGTGGAGAAGGAGAGTATCCGATCTTCAATGAAAGGGAAAAGAAGTATAACCTTACTGGTCGACAGCTTATTCAGCGTACTGTTGGACCGCGGAGTGCTTATGAGTATGAGCAAGAGATGAAGGTCGGTCAAGCTAAGAATCTTGAGCAGGAGCGTACTGAGATTCAGCAAGAGATTGTGAAGATGTTTGTAGATTACAAGATGGATGGTGATGAAGAAGTACTTGATAAGATCGTCGATCTGATTGATAAGTACGGTGATGCTGTGAAGCCGTCTGATGCAGCTATAAAGAATGAAGAGGCTCGGCGACTGTTGACTAAGGAAGAGCGTGTAAAACCTGGTAGAAAAGAAGTTTACCAGATCATGCGCGAAGGAGAACCTATTATATGAAGTACTTCAAACCGTATGAGTTAGTAGATAAACTCACATATGAAGCTCTTGGTGATGATGCACTGAGAATCTTTCCTCCAGAAGCCTTGGAGATGTTGGATGATTTGAGAGCTTTCCTTGGATCATCTATCCTTGTCAATAACTGGATTGCCAAGGGTGCTTTCCAATGGAGAGGTTTCAGAACTGTAAACTGTGCTATTGGAGCTAAGGGAAGTTATCATAGAAAGGGGATGGCTTTTGACTGCAATGTGAAAGGATATACTGCTGAGGAAGCACGGCAGTATATTGTAAAGAATCAGGATCATCCTTTACTCAAGCATATTACTAGACTTGAAGCAGGAGTTCCGTGGCTTCACTTAGATATGGGAACAGTTCCAGAAGGTAAACAAAGGATTTACTTGTTTAAGGTGTAGCTATGAATAGTCTAGAGTCCTATAATAAGTATAGAAGTCTTATGAAGACAGGTGATGTTCTACAATGGAAGTCTAATTCACTACTTGGTAAAGGTATCCGACTTCGTAAGGGTGGAGATATTAATCACACAGGTATTATAATTAGACTTACTGAGTATGAAGGGCTTGAGAGAAGAGTGTTTACATTAGAAGCACTCGAGTCTGGTGTAGTTCTTAATCTTCTTTCAAGACGCCTTGAATCATTTGATGGTGAGGTTTATTTACATTTACTAAAATCTGAGTACGATTGTACTCGCCAGTCAATCGGAGAACGAGCTTTGTACTGTGTTGGTATTCCTTATGATTACCCAAGTATTCTTAAGGAATGTTTTGGAAATGCTCAAATGGGATTTAATAAGTTATTCTGTTCTGAAACTGCTTGGTATGCACTTACTGGTAAGACAGAAGGAGAAGCTCCTGATCCAATAGAATTTGAGGAGTATCTTTCTGATTGGTTTGTTGTACCTCACATTAGTCTACTTGGAGGATAACATGATTCCTTTAACTTCTGAGCATCTTGGCGTATTGTCTAACTTTTGGTGGGCTACAGTAGCAAATGATTACTCTGTAAGTATCTTTCTTATTGTTTCTTTGTTTGTTACAGTACTTAAAATTGTTGCTATAATTAACCCATCAGTAAAGTCAAATGACATTATCTGTTTATTACAAACTTGGACTTATGGAATACCTGGAATAAAGAAGCAAGAAGATAAAGATAAGCCACCTGAACAGATAAAATAAATTAAGAAGGGCAGGATTTAATTCTCCTGCCCTTTTTGTTTCGGTGGTTCAAATGGTGTTAGAAACGCACCAAATTTGTCACGCATTGCCCCAGCACGCCCTTTTCTTTTTCAATACGGGTGTTAGACCGTCGTTTTTTGTGGGGTAACTTTCTTTGCTCCTGGAGGTTGCGTTGCCTCAGTATCTCGATACCAGATTCCACCTTCACCATTAGGTCCGGAGAATTCCCTAGCTACCTTACCAGTCTTTATAATCGTTCCCATCACGTTTTCAAACTTAACTGCGTCTATGTCTCTCCAGATAGTAGACATAAGTCTCTTCTCTGAAATCCATTTATTTGCTTGAACAAGCTTCAATACACTGTCAACCTCACCGGAGATTTCAGATCTACCAATAGCTTTGAACGCATTACCCATAAGTTTTTCAACACCTTGAATAGCTTCGATTGCTTCGCTTATATGTTCCCAAGTTAAGACAAGGCGATTGCTTGTTGCAGCAGCGCGGAGCATACCTACCTTAATGATATACGTTGGCTTACGGGAATACCAACCACTGAAAGATTTGTCAACGCAGAGTCTATTACCAGATTCATCTTCATCATAAGCGTTGTACCATTCCTTCCATTTGTTCAAACAGTCTCCCGTCATTGCATATTCGCCTGACATTCGACTGATCTGATAGAGATCACTCTCAAGTTGTTTCTTTAACTCAACCTCTTCCGGTGTCATATCAGGAACTGCGACGGGACGTTTCTTTTTGTCTGCCCAAACAAAGAGGATTCGAGAGGTCAGACCTCCACCAACAGCTGATGCTGGAAGTGAGTTTGCAAGACTGTCTGGTGTAGTCGCGGCAAGCAAGTTGACCCACGGTCTGATTATCTTATTCGACGTTCCGTGTCTTGTACGACTGGACCAATCATCTGGACAGTCAAACAAGTCAGTCAACGCTGTCAACATCCTTGTGTTTTCTTTCTTCTGCCCGAGGAAGGACTCAAACTCTTTCGAGATAATGTTGAGTGAGCTGTGTCGGAAGGTAGTTCCATCAGGCAGAAGCTCATCAAGTGCAGAACCTTGTATATCATCTGTCATTGCTTCCTTTGTAGATGAGTCGGCACTGGTTTGAATGTCTGGTATTGTTTTGAGAA
>Ga0172380_10005856_pt1 | contig 14624 bp, 13 predicted proteins | sample Leawe162metaG_FD_119747 | JGI IMG/M metagenome (GOLD analysis project Ga0172380, IMG submission 119747) | Leachate microbial communities from a municipal landfill in Southern Ontario, Canada - Leachate well 162 metaG | ecosystem: Engineered > Solid waste > Landfill > Unclassified | place...
GCCCAGATGGCGGCGACGAACAGCACGAACTCGATCAGCGTCGCCCAGACGATCAGGCGGGAGACGCGGCGCTCGCGCGGTTTCATGTTGAGCCAGACCCGCTCGCGCCACCAGCGGTAGCCCGGCAGCCAGCGCCAGCGCGCCAGGCCGAGCAGGTGCCGGCGGATGGACATGCCCCAGGGCGTCAGGCTGCGGTCGACTTGGGCAAGGTCCGCGTCGTTCTCCGGCTGGCGGTAGGTTTCGCGGATCGTCAGCAGCGCGCCGGCCGGGTGCGGCGCCGCAGTCACTTCGGTGGCCAGCTTGAGGCCGCTGTCGTAGTCGAGGCGAAAGCCCCCCGTACCGTCGTCCTGCAAAGTCAGTCCGCAGGAGACGGCGAGGCCGTTCATTTCGTTGAGGCCTTCGAGGCGATAGCGCCCGTCTGCGGTGCGCTCGATGCGGCTTACTTCAAGGTGGGGATTCAGGCGCAGGAGGCGCTCGATGTTGCGCGCGTAGCCGAGCGCCTGTTGCGGCGCGAGCGGCAGTTCGATATTGACCCAGGCGGCGTTTTCGCTGTCGGCGGACGCCGCCATCAAGCCGCGGTCGCCACCATGAACGGCACGGCGAGGCCGCGCGCGAGCCGATCCATATCCATGCGCGAGCGCAGGCCGAGCGTGCCCTTCGGCCGCGGCGGGCCGATCACCACCAGCTCGGCATCGCATTCGCGCGCCGTGGCGAGCAGGCAGTCGGCGGGCTTGCCGTAGGCGAGCCGCGCTTCGCACTCGATGCCCTGCGCCGCGCAGCGTTCGGCCACGGCCTTCATCTGCTCTTGCGCCTCGTTTTGCAACTGGCCTTCGACGTGGCGGCCGAAGGCGTCGCGCGTCCAGGCGTTGTTGAGCCAGTCGTCGCCCTGCATGCCCTCCCAGAAATCCGGCACGACATACAGGTGCACGATGCGGGTATGCCCCGGCACGGCCAGGGACAGCGCCAGCGCCGCTGCCTGCTCCGCCCCGGGGGTGCCGTGGTGGGCGAGAAGCAGGGTGAGCGGCGCGAGGCCGGTAGACATGGAGCGGGCGGCTGCCATTTTGGCAGCCGCCGCGTCAGTTGCAGAACTCACTTGCCCACGTACAGGAGCACGCCGAAGGCGATGAGGCAGGCGGCGATCAGCGCGCCGACGTCCTCGAAGCGGTCGCTGACGAAAATCGACAGCTGCGTGCCGCGCTCGAACTTCTTCTCTTCTTCAGCCATGGTAGATCTCCTTAAATGAATTCGCGCACGAACAGCAGCACCACGATCAGCGAACCGACTGCCTTGATGAGGCCGACCACCGAGCCGATGATGAGCGGCTTGCCGCCGGCCTGCTTGATCGACGCCACGGTGATCTGCATGCCGAGGCCGGTGAGGCCGAAGGCGAACAGCCAGGCGATCCAGTCGCGGTAGGCCTTGATGATCTTCGAGTCGTGCCAGGCGGCCTTGTGGGCATTGCCGAGCGCGTCCTTGGCGCCCTTGTCCAGGTCCTTCATCTTGGCGACGCCGCGCAGCAGCACATCCTGGTCGCGGGTGGACACCTTCCTGCCGGCGATCAGGTCCTGCAGCGCCTTGTTGTCCTCCGGCTTCGTCACCATGGGCAGCGCCGCCTGCAGCGCGGCGAGGTCCTTCTCCTTGAGCAGCTTGTCCTCCTTGACCTGCTCGCTGGAGAAGTACTTGCCCTGGTAGTGGCCGGGCGGAGCGAACACGCCCAGCGTGGAGAGGATGAACAGCCCGATGAAGCCGAGCACGAAGACCGGGAACTTGGCCATCAGCACCTGGCCCAGTTCGATCTTCTGCGCGCCGGCTTCGCGCTTGACGTACCAGGCGGCCAGCCAGACGACGATGATCGGCAGGAACAGCACGCGCGTGATGTTGAAGATCTCCGCCACCTTCAGCGTCTGGATGTCGTTGGGGGCGAAAGCCAGCGCCGCGCCGGCCACCTGCGCCGAGTTGAGGATGCCGGTGCCGGCCCAGGCGCCGAACTGCACCGGACCCATGTTGAGCATGTGGCCGATGGTCGGGAAGATGAACATGCACAGCACGCCCCACAGCAGGATGGTGCCGAGCGTGAAGGCGATGTCCACTGCCTTGGCCTGCACCACAGGGGAAGCCGCCACCGCCGCCGAGACGCCGCAGACGCCGACGCCGGAGGAGAGCACGCCGGTCATCGAGTTGGAAGCGCCCATGCGCGGCCCGGCCAGCAGCACCAGCCAGACCGAGCCGAGGACGAAGACGCCGATCATCACCACCGACAGCATGCCGAGCTGCGCCAGCTCCGCCGCGCTGTACAGTGTGCCGAGCAGCACGACCCCGGTCTTCAGGAAGAAGCGCGCGGTGCGCACGCCGTTGGCGGCCCAGGCCGGAATGCGCAGGATGTTCACCACGATCATGCCGATGACGATGCCGAGCACGACGTAGTTGAGGTTGAGCATCTTGGCGAAATTCCAGCCCAGCGCCGGTTCGGCCGCCTTGCCCCAGTTGCCGAACATCGGGTCGAAGCCCCAGCGCACGACGAAGGCGATCGACAGGATGAAGGCCATGCCGGGGAAGATCGACATGTAGTAGTCGAGGTTGCCCTCCTTCGGCCGGAACGCCAGGATGAGCAGGCCGACGGCGGTGAAGATGCCGCCGAAGATGGTGGCGAAGTTCGCCTGTCCCTGCTTGACGGCGTCGAACTTGCCCGGCTTCATGGCCTTCGCCTCGGGCGCCGGCTTGCCTTCGGCCGTGGCCTTGTCGGCAGCCGCCTTTTCCGCTGCCTGATGCTTCTCGACGGCCTGTTTCTGCTCCTTGTAGGCGCCGGGATGCAGCCAGGCCTGCAGGCCGTCGGCGGTGCCGCTCTGGTTGAGCCAGCCCCATGCCAGCATGACGATGCCGATGATCAGCAATGCCGGTGATTTGTGCGTGTAAACCATTTGGTTCCCCTCCTCTTGGTTGACGACTTTTTTCTTGTTGGGGGGTATTTCTACAACTTGACGACGGCAACTACAAACTGATCGCTTCGATGTCGCGATGGAAAAATTCTATGGAATAATCAATTCGACCTGCGGCAGTCAGACCATCCTCTCGCCTGGCGAGCGCACCACGGTGACGGTGCAGCCCGCTTCGGCCACGACGCGCGCCGAGACGCTGCCGAGGTAGCGGCGCAGGGCCGAGTGGCCGCGCGCGCCGACGATGATCCGGTCGGCATGGTGCGCCGCAGCGTAGTCGAGCAGGGCGCCGGCCGGGTCGCTGCCCTCGGCGACATGGATGCGCAGCTTTTCCGCCGGCAGGCCGAGCGGATTCGCCCAGTGGCGCAGTGCAATCAGGGCGGCGGTCTGCTGGCCATGATCGAGCTCGGGTGCGGATTCTTCCCCGAAGGGTTGCGGCGCCAGAACCGTCACGAGCGTGATACGCAGGTCCGGCTCCGCGACGAACGACCTGCGCAGGGCGATCCGCATCGCTTCGGCAAGGATCTCACGGCGGTCGGCCAGATCGATCGCCACCAGAACATGGGAGGCACGCGCAAGGTGGTGCGAGGGCGTCGTGCTGGCCCGGGCGGCCCGCGCCGGCGTGCGCAGCGCGCGCAGCCAGCGTCCCGCCGTCACCAGCGGCCCGCTGCGCCGCCGCCGCGCGGCCCGTTCCGTCAGCGGAATCTGCTCGGGATGGGCCAGGTCGTGCGCAAGTTGCGCGGCGGTGGCATAGCGCAGCGCCGGGCGTACCTCCAGGCAGCGCAGGATGACGTCCTGCAGCCAGGGCGGCAGATCCGGAACGAGGGCGCGTGGCGGCGGCGGATCGATGTAGAGGCGCCGCCGCATCGCGCCGCGCGTCGTCGGCGCGCCGAACGGCAGCTTGCCCGTCGCCAGCCGATAGGCGATGACGCCGAGGGCGAAGATGTCGCTGCGCGCATCGCTGCGGACGCCCGCCAGTTGCTCGGGAGATATGCTGGCGCCGGTGCCGGCCGGCAGATCGAACTCCTCCTCGACCAGGTCGGGCAGTTCGGCATGGCGGGCCAGGCCGAAGTCGACCAGCACGGCCGTGCCGTCCTCGCGCAACAGCACGTTCTCCGGTTTCAGGTCGAGATGGATGACGTTCTGGCGGTGCAGCTCATGCACGGCCGCGGCGACGGCGCCCGTCAGACGGGCGACTTCCGCCGCCGTCAGCGGTGCGCGGGCGGCGATGTCCGCCAGGCGCGCGCCCTCGATGCGTTCCATGACGAGCCAGGGCGCCCCCTCGACATTGCCGCTGGCGACGAGGCGCGGCACATGCGGCCCCTTGATGCGGCCGAGGATCATCAGTTCCACCTCGAAGCCGACCAGGCAGCCGGGATGGCTGCCGAAACCCAGTCTGGGCACCTTCATCAGGAGCGGGAAGGACGGCGGGGCGGATGCGCCGGGAGCGTCGACGGCGTAGAGCAGGGCCATGCCGCCTTCGTGCAGCGTGCCCTGGATGCGAAAGCCGCCCACCGCCGTTCCCGGCGCGAGAACGGATTGCCCCAGGTTCATTGTCCCGTCGTCAGTCGCCATGCAAGTTGTTCGGGCAAACCGGCATTCAGAATCTTGCTTGCCGCCGCTTCGGCATCATAAGGCACCCGATGGTGGGTGAGGGTGCCGGCGGCGGAATCATGCAGGGCATAGCAGGCGGCGGGATTGCCGTCGCGCGGCTGGCCGACGGAGCCGACGATGACCAGCCAGCGCCGATAATCGCTGAGCGGCAGGGGCACGCCGGGGACGGGATGGAAGAGCCGCAGCGCCCCGCCGGGCGTCGTGAAATACAGCAGCGGCTCATGCACATGGCCGACAAACACGATGCGCGCTCCGGTGGCGGCGAATGCCTGCCCGGCTTCCTGCTCACCGGCGATGTAAATCCATTCCTGCGGCCGTTCGGGACTGGCATGCACGTACAGCCTGTCGTCCTCGTCAACGGCGAGGGGCAGGCCGGCCAGGAAATCGCGCTCGCGCGGACCGAGCTGGTCGCGCGTCCAGTAGATGGCATCGCGCGCGGCAAAGCTCATCGTCTCCAGCTGACCGCCCAGGCAGGCCGTGTCGTGATTGCCGCACACGGCGGGAGAGCCCTGCCCGACGAGATCGGCAATCAGGTCCAGGCAGGCGAGCGGATCGGCGCCGTAGCCGACCAGGTCGCCGAGAAAGGCGAAGCGGTCCACGCCTTCGCGGCGGGCATGCGCCAGGCAGGCCTGCAGGGCTTCGAGATTGCTGTGGATGTCGGCGAGGAGGGCGGTGCGCATGACGGGCAATCATGCCCTAGGGCGCCTGCCGCGTCGATGCCGGAAAAAAACAAGCCGGCGTTGGAAACAACGCCGGCTTTGAACCGCCCAAGGAGGGGAAATGGGCGGGGAGGAGGAAACGCGGGTCAATAAAGAGTCAATAGGCCAGACGGCCCGGCTGGCGATGCCGGCTGCGATGGACGCGGGAAGAGGCCATGGCGAACTGGAACAGGTCGAGCGATGAAAGCTGAGGGTAGGCGGCGCGGGCGGCGCGATAGACGACCCATTCGACCGGCAGGCCGCGCGGCGGCCGGTCGGCGAAACAGGACTCGACACGGACATACGCCTCGTCGAAGAGGGCCCTCAGCCTGTGGTTCTTGCGGCGTTCGTCATTCATGAGCCATTCCTTTGCAAGGCTTGTTTGTCATATTAAACGGCAGAGGCCGTGAAAACTGAATAGGGCGGAAGATGAATCGCCTGTAGGCATTTTTCCTACAGGACGCCAGTGGCGGGGATAACGATTTCCTCCGGCCGGGGCAGGTGCGCCGCCTTGTCCGGCATGCGCATGCGATAGACCCTGACCGAAGCGCATACGAGCAGACGCACCTCCTGCGGTGGCAACTCGGGGTATGCTTCCCTCAGCCTGTGGAAGGCGAGGTGTTCGAGCGGCACGCCGCCCCAGGTCTGCTTCGGGTCGAGGCAGGGCTCGACGAGGGCATAGGCGTCATCGAAAAGGGCGCGCAGTCCGGGGTTCTTGCGGCGTTCGACTTGAATCGGGGTATTCGAGGTGTTCTTCATATGGCGGACTTCCGGGGTGGTCGCTCGATTGATGAATGAACGGCAAAATCCACAATAACTGGAGGGCTCATTGAAATGCCGCGGCCTTTCCCCCGATCGCTATTGACCGACCTGTTTCAAGCCGCCGTGCGCGCCGCCGATCCGGCCGCCTGCATGCAGCGCCACCTGCCGCGCCCGCCGAAGGGGCGCACCCTGGTGATCGGCGCCGGCAAGGCTGCCGCGGCCATGGCCCGTGCCGTGGAGGAGCATTGGCCGGGCGAACTCTCCGGCCTGGTGGTGACGCGCTACGGCCATGGCGTGCCCTGCGAACGCATCGAAGTGGTCGAGGCGGCCCATCCCGTACCCGACGAAGCCGGTCGCGCCGCTGCGGCGCGCATCCTCGCCGTAGTGCACGGACTGACTTCCGACGACCTCGTGCTGGTGCTGATCTCCGGCGGCGGCTCGGCCCTGCTGGCGCTGCCCTTCGACGGCATCACGCTGGCCGAGAAGCAGCAGATGAACCGCGCCCTGCTGAAGAGCGGCGCCTCGATTTCCGAGATGAACTGCGTGAGGAAACACCTCTCCGCCATCAAGGGCGGGCGCCTGGCCGCCGCGGCCTGGCCGGCGCGGCTGCTGACGCTGGTGATTTCCGATGTGCCGGGCGACGATCCGGCGGTGGTCGCCTCCGGCCCGACCGTGGCCGACCCCACCACCTGCGCCGACGCGCTGGCGATCCTGCAGCACTACCGCATCGCCGTGCCGCCGCCGGTGGACGACCTGCTCCGCTCCGGCTTGAGCGAGACGCCGAAGCCGGGCGACGTCTGCTTCGCCCATGGTGAGACGCGCGTCATCGCCACGGCGCAAGGTTCGCTGGCGGCGGCCGCGGAAGCGGCGCGCGCGGCCGGCGTCACCCCGCTCATCCTCGGCGACGCCATCGAGGGCGAGGCGCGCGAGGTGGCGAAAGTCATGGCCGGCATGGCCCGTTCCTGCGCGCAACACGGCGTGCCGACGCGGCCGCCCTGCGTGCTGCTCTCCGGCGGCGAGACGACGGTGACGGTGAAGGGGCAAGGGCGCGGCGGCCGCAATGCCGAATTCCTGCTTGCGCTGGCGGTGGCGCTGGATGGCGCGGCGGGCATCCATGCCCTGGCCGGCGACACCGACGGCATCGACGGCACGGAGGATAATGCCGGTGCGATCCTCGCCCCGGATTCCTTGCAACGGGCGAAGTCGCTGGGGATTGACGCCCAGGCGCGGCTGGCCGACAACGACGGCTACGGCTTCTTCGCCGCCCTGAATGATCTCGTCGTCACCGGGCCGACGCGTACCAACGTGAATGACTTCCGTGCTATTTACATCGAACCAAATTCGCGTTAACCCGCATGGCCTTGGAAAGACTACGGAAGTAACATGCGGAAAGGAGGAACCATGGGCTCACCCGAAGAACACAGGCAGTTGAGCGAGGCCGAGATCGCCCGGCTCATCGCCGGCCTGCGCCGTATCCTGGCGACTGACTCCTTGCTCGTCGCGCAGGAGGATCTGGTTCCCTACGAGTGCGACGGCCTCACTGCCTACCGCCAGTTGCCGCTGCTGGTGGCGTTGCCGCGCACGGAAGCCGAGGTCGTCGCCATCCTCAGGCTCTGCCACGAACTGCGCGTGCCGCTGGTGGCGCGCGGCGCCGGCACCGGGCTCTCCGGCGGCGCCACGCCGGTGCGGCACGGCGTCGTGCTGTCGCTGGCGAAATTCATGCGCATCCTCGACATCGACCCCGTGGCGCGCACGGCGCGCGTGCAGCCGGGCGTGAGGAACCTCGCCATCTCAGAGGCGGCGGCGCCGCACGGCCTCTACTACGCGCCCGACCCGTCCAGCCAGATCGCCTGCACCATCGGCGGCAACGTCGCCGAGAACGCCGGCGGCGTGCACTGTCTGAAATATGGCCTGACGGTACACAACGTGCTGCGCCTGCGTCTGGCGCTCATCGACGGCACGGTGGTGGAGATCGGCTCCGGGGCGCTCGATTCGCCCGGCTACGATCTCCTGGCGCTGACGATCGGCTCGGAAGGCATGCTCGGCATCGTGCTCGAAGCGACGGTGAAGCTGACGCCGAAGCCGCTGCTGGCGCAGGTGGCGATGGCCTCCTTCGACGATGTCATCAAGGCCGGCAATGCCGTCGCCGACATCATCGCCGCGGGCATCATCCCGGCCGGGCTGGAGATGATGGACAAGCCGGCCACGCACGCCGTCGAGGACTATGTGCACGCCGGCTACGACCTCAACGCCGAGGCCATCCTGCTCGCCGAATCCGACGGCACGCCGGAGGAGGTCGCCGAGGAGATCGCCGCCATGTGCGCCGTGCTGGAGAAGAGCGGCGCCACCGAGATCCGCGTCTCGCGCGACGAGGCCGAGCGCCTGAAGTTCTGGGCCGGGCGCAAGGCGGCGTTTCCCGCCGTCGGGCGCATCACGCCGGATTATCTCTGCATGGACGGCACCATTCCGCGCAAGCACCTGGCGCATGTCCTGACGCGCATCGCCGAACTGGCCGGGGAATACCGGCTCCGCTGCGCCAACGTCTTCCACGCCGGCGACGGCAACCTGCACCCGCTCATCATGTTCGACGCCAACAAGGAAGGCGAGGTCGACCGCGCCACCGCCCTCGGCGGCAGGATCCTCGAACTGTCGGTCGAGGTCGGCGGCACCATCACCGGCGAGCACGGCGTCGGCATCGAGAAGGTCGGCCAGATGTGTGTGCAGTTTTTGCCGGAGGAACTGGCCGCCTTCCGCGGCGTCAAGGCGGCCTTCGACGAACACACCCTGCTGAATCCGGGCAAGGCGGTGCCGACGCCGCGGCGCTGCTCGGAGTATCGGCTGACGGGTTCCGCGAAATGAGCGACGTGACGGAAGCGCTGCGCGAGCGCGTGCTCGCGGCGGCGGTGGACAAGACGCCGCTGCGCATCCGCGGCGGCGGCACGAAGGATTTCTACGGCAACAAGCCTGAGGGCACGCTGCTCGACACCACGAATCACACCGGCATCGTCGCCTACGAGCCGACCGAACTGGTGGTGACGGTGCGCGCCGGCACGCGGCTGGCGGAACTGGAGGCGGCGCTGGTAGAGAAGGGGCAGATGCTGGCCTTCGAGCCGCCGCATTTCGGCGTGGCCACCGTCGGCGGCAGCGTTGCTGCAGGTTTATCGGGACCGCGACGCGCCACGGCCGGTTCGGTGCGCGACTTCGTCCTCGGCGTGAAGCTCCTCGACGGCAAGGGCGAGATCCTCAGCTTCGGCGGCCAGGTGATGAAGAACGTCGCCGGCTACGACGTCTCGCGCCTGATGGCGGGCGCCATGGGCACTCTGGGCCTGCTGCTGGAAGTCTCGCTCAAGGTGCTGCCGAAGCCGCACGCGGAAGCGACGCTGCGCCTGGAGCTGCCGCAGGACAAGGCCATCGAGACCATGAACCGCTGGGGCGGCCAGCCGCTGCCGGTTTCCGCCACCTGCTGGAGCGAGGGCCTGCTCACCGTGCGCCTGTCCGGCGCGCGCGCGGCGGTGGCGGCGGCGCGGGAGAAGCTGGGCGGAGAAGCCGTCGCCGACGCGGAGGTGTTCTGGCGCGCGGTGCGCGAGCAGCAGATGGATTTCTTCTCCGGCGCGCAAGCCCTCTGGCGCCTGTCGCTGCCATCGAATACCGCGCCGCTCGACCTGCCCGGCAATCCGCTGATCGAATGGGGCGGCGCCCTGCGCTGGCTGACTTTCGACGGTCCGGCCGAGATCGTGCGCGAGACGGCGGCGCGTGCCGGCGGCCATGCCACGCTGTTCCGCGGCGGCGACAAGTCGGCTGGCGTATTTCAGCCGTTGCCCGGGCCGCTGATGCAGATCCACGGAAGCCTCAAGCGCAGCTTCGATCCGCAGGGCCTCTTCAATCCGGGCCGGCTGTATTCTGATTTCTAAGCCATGCAAACCAACCTCGCCGATTTCATCCGCCACACCCCGGCCGGCCGCGAGGCCGAGGCGATCCTGCGCAAGTGCGTGCACTGCGGCTTCTGCACCGCCACCTGTCCGACCTACCAGCTGCTCGGCGACGAGCTGGACGGCCCGCGCGGGCGCATCTACCTCATGAAGCAGGTGCTGGAAGGTGCGGCGGCGACGGCGAAGACCCAGCTGCACCTCGACCGCTGCCTGACTTGCCGCTCCTGCGAAACGACCTGCCCCTCCGGCGTGGAATACGGCCGCCTGGTCGACATCGGCCGCGCCGTGGTGGCGGAACGCGTGCGGCGCCCGCTCGGCACGCGACTGCTGCGCCTGGCCCTGCGCGAGTTCCTGCCGCGCGGCTGGCTGTTCGGGCCGGCATTCCGGCTCGGACAATTATTCCGGCCGTTGCTGCCGCCTTCGCTGAAGGCCAAGATTCTGCCCAGGCAAAACGCTCCATCGTTTCGGTGGAGGCTAATGCCCGCGGAGCGGGCGTTACGCCGGAGCCAAAAGTCAGTCTCCGCAATACGGCGGGATCATCCGCGGCGGATGCTCATGCTGGCCGGCTGCGTGCAGCCGAGCATGTCGCCGAACATCAATGCCGCGGCGGCGCGCGTGCTCGACCGGCTCGGCATCGCGCCGGTCGAAGCGCAGGAAGCCGGCTGCTGCGGCGCCGTGCGCATGCACCTCGACGATCACGAAGGCGCGCGCAACGACGCGCGGCGCAACATCGACGCCTGGTGGCCGGCCATCGAGGCCGGCGCCGAGGCGATCGTCATCACGGCCTCCGGCTGCGGCGCCCATGTGCGCGAGTACGCCCACCTGCTGGAGCGCGACCCGGCCTATGCCGTGAAGGCGGCGCGGGTGACGCTGCTCACCCGCGACATCGGCGAGGTGCTGGCGGCGGAGAAGGAGGGGCTGCGGGCGCTGCTGCAAAAGTCAGCCCTTGCGGTACGGCGAAAGATTGCCTTCCACGCCCCCTGCAGCCTGCAGCACGGCCTGAAGATTCGCGGCACGGTCGAGGAGATCCTGCAGACGGCCGGCTTCGAGCTGACGCCGGTGGCCGACGGCCATCTGTGCTGCGGCTCGGCGGGCACCTATTCCATCCTCCAGCCGGAAATCTCGCTGAAGCTGCGCGGCAACAAGCTGGCGTGCCTTTCAGCCGGTGCGCCGGCGGCCATCGCCAGCGCCAACATCGGCTGCATTGCCCACCTGCAGGCGGGCACGGCGACGCCGGTGCGGCACTGGGTAGAGGTGCTGGACGAGGTATTGTAGGTCGGACTTCAGGCCGACCTACACGCTCACCGCTCGTGTCGCTTCTCGAAGCAGCAGGAGTATTGCTTCGTCACCTCGCCCGACTGGCTCACGCTTTCCAGGTAGACATCGAAGCCCCACAGGCGGGCGACGTGGCGCAGCATTTCGTCGGCGCTGTCGCCGAGCGGGCGATCGCGGTGCATCAAGTGGCGCAGCGTCAGGCTGCGGTCCCCGCGCGTATTCACCGACCAGACCTGGATGTCCGGGTCGCTGTTGGCGAGGTTGTACTGCTCGGCCAGCGACTGGCGCAGGCGGCGGTAGCCGTCCTCGTCGTGGATGGCGGAGACGGTGAGATCGGATTCGTTCGCGTCGTCGACGACCGCGAACAGGCGCAGTTCGCGCATCAGGCGCGGCGAGAGGTACTGGGCGATGAAGCTCTCGTCCTTGAAGTTGCGCATGGCGAAGTCGAGCACTTCGTGCCAGTCGCGCCCGGCGATGTCGGGGAACCAGGCGCGGTCCTCGTCGTCGGGCTTCTCGGCGATGCGGCGCAGGTCGCTCATCATGCCGTAGCCCAGCGTATAGGGATTGATGCCGTAGTACCAGGGCTTGGAAAACGGCGGCTGCTGGACGACGTTGGTGTGCGACTGCAGGAACTCGATCATGAAACCGTCGGAGAGCTTCTTGCGGTCGTAGAGGGCGTTGAGCAGCGTGTAGTGCCAGAAGCAGGCCCAGCCCTCGTTCATCACCTTGGTCTGGCGCTGCGGATAGAAGTACTGGCCGATCTTGCGCACGATGCGCACCACCTCGCGTTGCCAGGGCTCCAGCAGCGGCGCGTACTTCTCGATGAAGTAGAGCAGATTCTCCTCCGGCTCGGGCGGGAAGCGTTCGGCCTCGGCTTCTTCCGGCGCGGCCGGGCGCTGCGGCAGGGTGCGCCACAGCTCGTTCACCTGGGCCTGCAGGTAGTCCTCGCGCTGGCGCTGGCGCTCCTGCTCGCGGGCCAGCGAGAGCTTCTGCGGCCGCTTGTAGCGGTCCACGCCGACGTTCGTCAGGGCGTGGCAGGAATCCAGCACGTCCTCGACGGCGTCGACGCCGTGGCGCCGTTCGCAGTCGGCGAGATACTCCTTGGCGAAGACCAGGTAGTCGATGATGGTGGCGGCGTCGGTCCACTGGCGGAACAGGTGATTGCCCTTGAAGAAGGAGTTGTGGCCGAAGGCGGCATGGGCGATCACCAGTGCCTGCATGGTCAGGGTGTTTTCCTCCATCAGGTAGGCGATGCAGGGGTTGGAGTTGATGACGATCTCGTAGGCGAGGCCCATCTCGCCGCGCTTGTAGCGCTTTTCCGTGGCGATGAAGTGCTTGCCGTAGCTCCAGTGGTGGTAGCCGGTGGGCATGCCGGCGCTGGCGTAGGCGTCCATCATCTGCTCGGAGGTGATGATCTCCAGCTGCACCGGGTAGGTGTCGAGGCCGAATTCCTTCGCCATGCGGCCGATGGCGCGCTCGTAGTGCTCCAGCGCCTCGAAGGTCCATTCCGAGCCGGCGGGCAGCTTGCGGCCGGCGCGGGCGGGCTTCGGCTTCGCTTCGGCGGCGGGTTCAGTAGGCGAAGGCATTGGTTTTCTTGAACAGTTCGCGGAAGACGGGGTAGATCTCCTCCACGCCGCGGATGCGCTGCATGGCGAAGCGGTGCTTGTGCTGCTCGGCGACGATTTCGTACTCGTGCCAGAGGTTCTGCGGCTCGGCCTCGGCGATCTCGACGTAGGCGTAGTACTGCATCAGCGGCAGGATCTCGGTGGCGAGCAGGTGGCGGCACTGCGGCGAGTCGTCGTGCCAGTTGTCGCCGTCGGAGGCCTGGGCGGCATAGATGTTCCATTCGGCGACGGGATAGCGGCGCTCGACGATCTCCTGCATCAGCTTCAGCGCCGCGGACACCACCGTGCCGCCCGTTTCGCGCGACTTGAAGAAGGTCTCCTCGTCGACCTCCTCGGCCTGGGTGTGGTGGCGGATGAAGACCACCTCCACCGTTTCGTAGTTGCGCGTGAGGAACAGGTAGAGCAGGGTGAAGAAGCGCTTGGCGATGTCCTTCTTGGATTCGTCCATCGAGCCGGAGACGTCCATCAGGCAGAACATCACGGCGCGCGCCGAGGGCTGCGGCACGCGCACCCGGTTGCGGTAGCGCAGGTCGAAGGGGTCGAGGTAGGGGATGCGGTAGATGCGCGTGCGCAGGGCGTGGATATGCTCCTCCAGCGCGCGGATGCGCAGCATGTCCGGCACCGGCTCGGCTTCCAGGCCTTCCTTTTCCTCAAGCAGTGCGCGCAGTTCCTCGAGCAGCGGCGAAGCCAGGGCGATGCGCCGGCCGATGGCGCCGCGCAGCGAGCGCACGACGTGGATGTTGGTCGGCGTGCCCTCGACGGCATAGCCGGCGCGGGTGGTCTTGTAGTCCTGGGTATTGGCGAGCTGGGTCTTGACCAGGTTGGGCAGGGCCAGGTCCTCGAAGAAGTAGTCGAGGAATTCCTCGCGCGAGAGCTCGAAGACGAAATCGTCCTCGCCTTCGCCCTCGTCCGAGGCGCTGCCGCCGGGACCGCCGGCGCCGCCGCCGCGCGGGCGCGGGATGCGGTCGCCGCGGCGGTATTCCTCGTTGCCCGGATGCACCGATTCCCAGACGCCGCCGTGGCCCTGGCGGAACACCGGTTCGGAGATGTCGCGCTGCGGGATCGAGACCTTCTCGCCGGAATCGACCTGCTTGATCGAGCGGCGCTTGATGGCGCGGTCGACGGCCTCCTTGATCCGGCCGCGGAAGCGGCGCATGAAGCGCTCGCGATTGACGGCCGACTTGTGCCGGCCGGCGATGCGGCGATCGATCAGGTAGGCCATGCCGGCGGCCTCAGGAGGATTTGCGCACGCGCAGGTACCACTCGCAGAGCAGGCGTACCTGCTTCTGCGTGTAGCCCTTGCTCATCATGCGATTGACGAAGTCCTCGTGCTTTTTGTTCTCCTCGATCGAGGCCTTGGCGTTGAAGGAGATCACCGGCAGCAGTTCCTCGGTGTTGGAGAACATCTTCTTCTCGATCACCTGGCGCATCTTCTCGAAGCTGGTCCAGGCCGGATTCTTGCCGTGGTTCTGCGCGCGCGAGCGCAGGACGAAGTTGACGATCTCGTTCCTGAAGTCCTTCGGGTTGGAGATGCCGGCCGGCTTCTCGATCTTCTCCAGCTCCTCGTTCAGCGCCTTGCGGTCGAACACCTCGCCGGTGTCGGGATCGCGGAATTCCTGGTCCTGGATCCAGTAGTCGGCGTAGATGACGTAGCGGTCGAAAATATTCTGGCCGTACTCGGAATAGGACTCCAGATAGGCGGTCTGGATCTCCTTGCCGATGAACTCGGCGTACTTCGGCGACAGGTATTCCTTGATGTGGGCGAGATAGCGCTGCTCCAGCTCGGGC
>Ga0172380_10005857_pt1 | contig 14623 bp, 9 predicted proteins | sample Leawe162metaG_FD_119747 | JGI IMG/M metagenome (GOLD analysis project Ga0172380, IMG submission 119747) | Leachate microbial communities from a municipal landfill in Southern Ontario, Canada - Leachate well 162 metaG | ecosystem: Engineered > Solid waste > Landfill > Unclassified | place...
TATGCTTCTCGAAGGCAAATCGCTGGTCATCGGTAATATCAGCCTGAACCATCATCAAATCATGTATCGCGTCCACTGCCTCATCATTGAGTTCGACCGCGGAAGAGATGTTTTTACATGCCGTGGCACGAATTTCGACCTTGGCCGATGAGTGCTGCGCCTTTAATGATTCCATTTCCGCTTGCAAGGTACCATCTGTGACTGATAAACCGGTATATTCATAAACAATGGTGTCAGTAAGATGGCACACATCTGCACCGGCCTGACCCGCGATCTGAATAAATCGGCGTACGAATGAATTGCGTGACAGATTCCGGATCCGAGTGTTCTCGAGCCATAAATGAAAATAGTCGCCAATGTGATATGTGACTTCGCCGGTCGCACCATATTCTTTTTGTAGGCTGGACTCATCAAATGTGCTGAGTAAGTTTTCCCTACGCGAGTACAGCTGGGACTTTATATCCTCGCGATCGACCGGCAGACTGTTGCCCGAGGCGTTAAGACATATGAAAAACTTATGGTCACTGACATCGCGAATACGGCCGATCATCTGCTGACAGGTCTCAACCGGACATGATTGGTCGGTAAAATATCCAAATATCTTCGTAAATTTTACCTGTTCATACGACACCCCTGCGGACACCGTGGGAGTATAAATGAGGACATCGTAATCAGACCAATATGTATTCACGTCTGAAAAATGTTCACGTTTCTCACTCGGCTGGGTCCCACTTGAATAAAGTTTTATCTTTTTTCCAGGAAAACGCTTCCCCAGGTTGGCTTCGAGAGCCTTGGCCTCGGCCAGACTTGATATGGGAACCGCAACACATTCACCCGACTCTACCGTTGCGTAAAGAATACTGAGCCATCGCAGCCTATCTGAGGTCACATAATACTCATCATCAGTCGCGTTTTGGTGTATGTTATGGTGATATAACACCCCGGTCGCGAAATCCGGCCGCATCCTTTCGAGGATTTTAAATGTCCTGTCTGATATTCCTGCGTCCATGCAGACAACATGTGATGAAAATCGCATCAGATATTGAAATTTCGCAAAACAGTCATTAAAATTTCCCTTAAGCAGGCCAGAGTCAAACTGTTCGAAAATGGATTCACACTCATCAAGAATTAATAGGTCGGGCGGGCCATCACCGATGCGAATGTCCAGTCGATGAAGAGATTCTACTTGTACAATCAGCCGCGGCTGAAACAATGGGCCGCGAACATCACTATAAAGTGTGAAATCAGGAAACTTCTCTTTGATATTACCCGAAAAGGTCTGGCGAAATGACAGGAATCTAATTACGGGCTGCCTCAGCGATCCCTCGGCTGGGAAATATCTCGCCATAAAATCGGTGAGAGCCTTAGTCTTACCCATTTTCATCGCAGCATGTACAACCAATGTTTTGGGTAGCTCAAACGGTCGCAAGGTAGTATCATTATATGTATTTTTGTGCGTATCTGGTAAGGTATCGAACAATGTACTCTGCGAGGTGACAGGTGTGGCCACCGATTTAATTATTACATTATCGGCGATGTAGGCCATGCCTTGCGCAGGGGTTACGGATATAAATGACCCAACATGAATGGAATGATTACCATCGCGGCCGTGCGTATCGATGTAGTGCCGGCATTCACGGAACACATTTATAGTCTCGCCGACCTGTTGAAGATTCACAACAAGGGTATTATCAGTGGTATGTTCGCCGCCATTAGGATAGCATAAATCACACGGGCCAGGACGTAAACGCATGAATATCAAACTGTTTTTCTTGCAAAATTTGTACTTATGATGCTCAAGAAGGCCTGCCGATTCACAAATCCTCAGAGCTGATTCGATATCTTCGCTTGCAGCCGGCGTGGCGACAACCGCGGTTTCTACGCGGGACACGAGGTCGGGCAGAAGTTCGCAGTTTGTGATATTCGTGATTAATGTTCGCAAGGGATGATGATCGGACACGACATATTTAACCCGGCCGCCTTTATGATTGTGGATTGCGCGGAAATTCTGTGTCCGCTTATAGACCCCCATATCAATAAATGGGCGATAAGACATTGGCAAGAATGTATATACCTTGCGGGCAAACTCGCATGCTTGCAATTCGTCAGACACATAAAATCCATCAATAATCAAGTGATTGGAATATTTGGTCACCTCGCCATCGGACCGCGATTCGCATACAATTTCATGTCTGGATGAAAGGTCCTTGCCGAATGTAATGAAAAATGTGTCCCGAATAGTCTCACGGATAGTGTCAAGAATGTGATTATACTTTCCCGCGACATTATTGGCGGGCTTCGGTGCCGGGGCACATTCCTCGAACTGATCGAGCAGCGCCATGATGTCGGGATCGAGTATCAATGATTCCTGCGTAACTTGCGCAGGTGGGACATAGTCGAATCCCGCCAGTTTATCTAGCCCGGCATCAATGTCGAACTTTAACTTCTGAGGCTGCGAGAAAGACACCTCATGGAAAATTCTATCACTTTCGGATAACTCATTAATATGTTTGATGAACTCTTGATGAGAATCAAATACATGATATCTACCATTATACGCGATAAACCGACCATCAAGATCGGCTAGCGACCGATATTTATTTTCGAGGACTTCGGAGGGGCAACACTCGTGGCTGGGTTTATATATGTATTTGAATGTCTCATGCACACCGTCCATACACGCTCACAAAATTCATTGTTGACTTCAACTTTCGCAAAAAAATAAGGACTTTGATCTTTATGGTGTAAAGGAACGAAACTGTGATATTTACATACCGGGGAATTTCTTGACCCATATACCAGATTGATCAGGGTATAAGTCTTGTAATTCTTGCGTAATAAATCCTTCAAATGTCTGTGCTGCCGATGATCCTTCCAACTTTGCATAAACATTCAGCATTTTTTCGTAGAATTCCCGTCGCCATGTGTAAATCGCATGGGTAATTTCAGTCAGTCGCGAGGCCGTGGCGACATATGATTCTGACGTGAGATAGTTCGCCGTAAATGGCGTGAGATTGGCCGAGCCGGTGTCCGCGAGACAGTAATCATACAGTAATTTCTTGCCTCGCGCAGGAATCCCCCCGATAAAGTTGGTACCGCAGAGGAAAAGAGTATCACCTATCGTCCAATATATTTGCGACTTTTCAAAACATTGGGTGAACAAATGTATCATCGCTAAGGTCGAGCCCACAGATAATTTTGGCAAGTAAATGATGGCCGATCCACCCATGCTAAGATGACATAGAACGAAAATCACCGAGTGATTAAAATCATCCTCATGAGGGCTGCATCCGAAAATAATGTCCAATGATTTCAATGTCGTCTCGACACGATTTGCCCATGACCGCATATTGGCAGGGGATACAAATCCCGTGCCATCGATTCCGGTAACCCAATTTTCGGGTGTTTTTGCTCGAAGAATGGTACTTTGCCGCGACTCTTGGTAGTCCGCATTTTGATTTTTACCCTGTAAAAATCCTATATGATACGTTGCGAGCCATGACCAGAGAAGTTGAGCATTGGTTTGACTTTCAACACGAGAAATGATTTTTCTCATAATTTCTGTGGATTCACCTGTAGAATCACGAATATGAAATGATTTTATCCCGGTTGTTCTTGCGGCCGGGGCACGTTCGATATATTTTTCTTTGCGATCTGCCGCTCTGGCACGACCTCTTTCAATCAGGTCCGCCCCGCGAGCATTCGCTCTATCGATCCAGCTGGGCATGATAATTGATGCTATCGCTTCCCACATATCGAGTGCTCTCACGGGGGTCGATTCTCGCAGTTTACGCAGGGGATAACTTGCACTGTGTACGGTCTTGAGTAATTCATCAGAGGTGATCATAGGCTCATAGACCGTGTCAGCGAGAGACGCATCAATGTAAAAATCCCTTTCAAGATCTCGCAGGGATCGCTGATAGACTGTATACTGCCCTGTCAAGACCGATTCATCGGCGGCACGACCCCATTCCGGTAATGTGCGATCTGCTGGAGCAAGGTCAAAAAATGTCTGGGGGGCCGTAAGATGGTCCATTGGAGGTGTGGTAATAAATATCAATATTTTTTATTTACCCATGATTTTGCCATTTTTGTCGACGTAATACGCGAACAAACTAATTCTCATAGGGCAATCTGGATCGAAATAAAGGCTCGTGAGCATGGTCGGGTCAATTTTCAGCTCGCTAAAATCGACCTTGGGTAAGTACGCGCAGATCTTGTCAAACAATTCCGCGTGGGCCCGCGTCCAATGTATCCAGTAAGTTGTGGCGATTTTTTTCATGTAAATGTATTGTTTGTACAGGTCTTGGACATAATCCGGATGAAGTGTGATCTCGGGTTGGAAGCCTTTTTTGGCAATTGTGAAGTGAATGTTAAGTTTTACTTCAAATTCTTCCATGTCTAATTGCATGTGGCCGGTGTGGTCATATTTTTGGAGAGCCTTGACCTCCTCAATGAGTTCCGTTGCGACACCTTGGTTGAGACCTTTTTTTGGACCCTCCTCGATCGTGTGCGTAAGCAGGTGGACGATTGCTTTACCCGTGATGACCTCAGCCATGTTGACAAAGGTGTCAACTTCTTCGGTCGTGAAACCTTCGGGCACAGTCGTCATGAGATGTTCTCGATTACGATTTTTGTTCTTTAGAATAATAAATATGAATCAACGGGGAACAATTTTGATGAGGGGCCAAAGAGATTCTCGGCGGTATGATGTCAAACCGATCAATCGAATTACGCAAGGGAAACATTTTTCCACTCGTATATCGGGTTGGGGAGGTATTGAACCTGCTACATGTGTTGAAAATTATGCGCCCTGTGAACTTATGCAGTTGAAAAACAATTTAAACGTGATTAAGTCGCAGCAAGATGGCGTTTATGAGTCTGGCAAACGCAATCCCGCCATCGCAAGAAAATGGCAGACGATGAGCGAGACTCTGGACGTGTACCGCGGTCTTCGATGGGGCGTCTCAGAGGCATTCGGCGCCGAACATGTATCTAATGCATGGTTAAAAGCCTACGAGCTAATTGTTGAACACAATTTAGTTCCTAATGGTATCGTTGATCATTCCTTCCGCGCCGCTTTCAATGCAGAGCTACCTGGGTCGTTCATATGTGCGTTTAACCATTACATGAAAACCGTCAGAAAAGGACAGTCATTTGAGTGGGTCGCGTCGTCATATTGGTTACCTGGATCGGCTGCGCTGGGAGATCAATATGGATTGTATGAAAAATACCCGGCCAATTGGATCATGTCCGACAAGGATGGTCAGCGCGGGGACATGACTGTTGTCGATGATGTTATGCATTTTGCCGAGAGTGTTGGCGATAAGGTCGATTTCTATAGTCATGATGCGGGACTGGACTCGAGTGATGATTTCAATAACCAAGAAATTATGAATGCTAAATTGCATTTAGGATGTGCTCTCGCTGGAATTATGGTATTGAAGCCCGGGGGATCATTTGTGGCCAAGCAATATACATGCTTTGAAACACTCACATGGAATCTCATTACAGTTTACGCATCATTATTTGACGAATTTTACCTGTGTAAACCTCTTACGAGTCGCGCTGGTAACAGCGAAACTTACCTGGTCGGCAAAGGTTTCAAAGGAATTTCTTCTGAGATGCTCGCGATTCTTCTTAACAAATTCGCCAATTTTGATATGTCACCAATCGTGTTGGAAAATACCTACAAATTACATTTGCATCAGCAATTTTCCGAGATCCACAGGTTTGCGCGGGTTGTGTTTCATCAGCAGGGTGAAGTATTGAAAGAGAATATGACTATGTATGTTACATATGCTGACAATGTGCAATTATTGCGACAAGGATTGGTAGCGGTGAAAAAACAGAAACACGCAGAATGGCAGAAAAAATATCAGGTCATGATGATAAACCAGGCGGACCGGCTGACCGAGCCTTCGCGACCTAAGTAAACAGTGGCGGAATGATGATTTTCATCTCCTCCGGAGTTATTTTTTGCTTTCCCGACATGATCTGCGGCATAATTTCCTTAATATCTTCGAGGCGACCGTTCGCCTGGAAAATATTTACGCGCCAAAATTCTCCGTTATTGGTCATGTGTGCTGCGTATGTCACAATAAAGTCGGCATTTTCAAGTGGCGAGATACGCATAGTTTCGCCAAATAATTTGTCAGCATCATCAACCGCAAGAAATTTATGTGATTTTCCAGATGCCGCAGCAATTTCATACCTAATTCCTGCGAGGATTCGCGAACATTTCCTCTTGTCATTGTAATTTTCAATAGCGCGACCACTGCGTATGAAGTTCGTGATAATATCGAAACCGTGAATGCCATTTATGGTTGCAACCACCTCGCGGAAAGGATCAGGCTCGCTAATCATACCATCAAGTAAATATTGTCCAGATTGTTCGTTAACTCCCTCCAGCGGGCTTTTATAATCCGTGGTTGCACATAGAAGATATTCGATCAGAAGTGATGCCACGCCAGTCACTAGCACGTGTTGATGAAACTCATCGGCGCCGAAAATAACAACGCCGGAAGTATGCTCACCATACGCACGAGAATCATAATTAAACAATTTCACTTGTTCGAACATGGGTAGATCATGCTTCACATGCGTCAGATCAAATGCGTCACCGAACAGAATGAGGGTTCGCGAGGGCGTTATATTCGCCGCATCAATCGCTGTACGAATGTCTGCGGAATTCTGTGCGGAACATTCCACGATTTGGCAATCATCAAGAAGGTGAGCCACTGCAATTTCTAGTGGCGCTCTTGACCCGTATACAACAGTAAGACCATGATGGATAGACATCGTGACGCGATATATCAGGATTGTTATCCCAGGATTCACTTTTTAATACACTTGTTATAATGCCTGATGATCTACGCAGGAATCAACATCGATAACCTGGCCGAGGACGCGGCCAAGTTTGTTCTCGAGAATGACCGCTTACTATACCGGCCATTTTTTATTGCGGCCGAGGAATTCTGTGCGGCAAATGGCATCATTATTGGCGGCCAGATAGGCATCGATCTTCTCGCGCGCCGGCCTCTGACAAAGGACTCATTCATGTATGATTTGTATTCGGTATCGCCTTTTTCACATGCTCGGCAGCTCACGGAGACATTATCTCGCGTGGAATCCGTCCATGTGCCCGCGGAAACTGCATCATTACAAACATGGGTAAAACATCGCGAGTTTACCATTTCTATCAACGCGAGAATGTTTTTCCGCATCCTCGCCATTGAAAAATACCGGGGAGAATCTCTCGAAAAATTGCTGGCCGGGCCAGCGGTCCCGGGATATTTTGTCCCAAATGACCTCACTTGCGTATCGGCCGAGGTGCAACTTATAGAAATATATCGTACCCTGAGTACTCCTGCGAGGGTTTCGCAATGGTCGCAGGCTCTAAAAAATGAGGCTGCATTGATAACATTCGGCGCCTCAAAAAATGATGGTAAACACGATTTTACGCAAGGAAAACGAATAAATTGGCTAATAGTGCTTGAAAAATTATTTTCCAACCCCTCCCCCACAAATATCATCATTGGTGATCATGCGCTGGCATCGCTGGGTATTGTTACAGACTCCTCACGTTTGCAATTTATCAGTTCTGATGATGTTGGCGATCTTCACCGCGCTATCTCGCGACTAGTGGATGTATTCCAACCACGGGCGCGGGTCACATATGTAAAATATCATGTTGGTATTCCCACTGATTTTCGTATCATCAAATACACATTTTACGCAATGATTGGCCGAGACAATAAACAGTTAGCTATCGCCGATGTTTATAATTCCTCGCAGTATGACTTGATACCATTCATTATCGCGGCCGGTCATCCTATCGGCCATCCATGGGTATTATTACGATTTCTATTCATCGATTTATGGTTGATGAAGATGATCGGGGCCGGCAGGGAGTCAAATATCTTGCAAAATTGTCGCGGTATCCGGGAATATATTCGCGCGATGCCCGCCGAGGATGTTTTTCCCCTCGAAAATTACGCAGGAGTTAATACTGATGATAATGTCGCCAAGAAAAAAATAATTAAAGATTCCGGGGACAGATTTCCGACATATTACCCGGCGAGATCATGAGCTGCACGCGACACACCCTTCTTCCATGTGGCACACCTCTCCCGCGGCGGTTTCTGCAATGTTATTCTTCATTGCTTTCGTGGCCGGCCGTGAACGAATGTAATAAGATCCTGTCTTCATGCCCAATTCATAACCCAATATGAACACACTTCTGAGCATTCTTTTGGAACACTCTTCCAAGTAAATATTCAGGCTGATGCCCTGGTCGATGAATGCCTGGAGTAGTGCGGCTAAACGCATCCGATCACTCTGTTTCATTTCCCAGACGGTCATATAGATTTTTTGAACATCAATAGGGATTTCTTTAATACCCTGGACCGACCCGTCATTGTTAATGATACGGTTTTTCATGGCTTCTGACCATAATCCAAGTTCGGATAAGTGAGAAATCATGGCCTTATTTGCAATGGAGAACTTACCCCCAATAGTGGTTTTTGTGTAAAGATTTGAATGAAATGGTTCGAATGATTCATTATTGCCGAGCAATTGACTGGTGCTCACTGTGGGCATCCATGCGATATGCAATGACAACCTGAGACCATCGGCCATGATTGCTTTTTCCAAACTTGGCCAATCATATTCACCACATCGAGGATCGACGCCCGCGAACTTGAATCCTCGCGCCTGATTCTTCATCCAAAGACGATAATGAAGTTCTCCGCGAGCCGCGGGGGAATGTTCGAAGCCCTTAAATGCACCAAATTCCTTGGCCATCGCGTGTGATTCGGTTAATGATGCGAAATAAATAGTCTCGGCAATCTTCAGTTGTAATTTTTGTGATTCTTCCGACAAGAATGGTAATCGCATTATGGCCAGCATATCAGCGACCGCTTGTACGCCGATCGCGATGGGTCGGTATGATCTGGCATTATCGACGCATTCCACCACTGGGTAGTCATTCACATCAATTACGAAATTGAGATTTCGTGTGACCTGTCGCGTCACCTCCATAAGCTTTGCGAAGTCGAATATGAACCTTGGCCCGTCGCTCAATGATGATCGAACAAGGAATTGTTTGAGATTGATACTAGCGAGAGTACAGGTTGCATACGAATCCTTGCTCGACCATTCATAAATTTCAGTGCAGAGATTTGATGATTTAATGGTCCCGATACCACTTTGGTTAGACATGCGATTCGCGCTGTCCTTATGGCAACAATATGGGGTCCCAGATTCCTGTTGAGAAACATACATTAAATCTGCGATGTCGTCCGCGGGCAGGTAGTCTACGGCGATACCTTCATCCTCATAAAATGAGTAGAGGAAAGTGAAGGCATCAACTTGCGTAAATTCATGAGAGCATTGATGAGAATCATGTGACGATTCTCCTTCAAACATGATTGGGGCAACGTATTGCCCGAACGCAGGGTTGGCGCAATAATGGCACTTGGAACAAACGTCCATACCGTCATATACATCGGACAACCCGGGGGCTGTGTGTTCGCTAAATAATGACCAATTCTCATCTTTTATGAGCCTTTTCATGAATAACTCTGAGACCCACATTGCGTAAAATAAATCTCTACCCAGTTCTGATTCGGCTCCGTGATTGCGTTTCATTTGCAGATATTTTTTGATGTCTCCGTGCCATGGCTCAAGATAAATGGCGAAAGCTCCTTTGCGTTTGCCACCTCCCTGGTCCCAGCATCCCGAGGCCTCATTGTACATCTTGAGTTGCTTGGGCAGGCCAGAACTTCTTCCGTTCGTGCCTTTGATCAGGGAATTTTGGCATCGGATCACATGTTGCCAGACGCCAATGCCTCCAGCTCTCTTACTGATCAAGCTGACATTGGTTAGCGTGCGCATGATTTCTTCAATACTATCGCCGGTCCCGATTAAGAAACACGATCCGAGTTGTTGAACAACCGCGCAGGCATTAAATAATGTAGGTGTCGCATGAGTGAAATATAAATTAGACATCATGTCGTAACATTTTTTAATCTCGGCCAGAGCATTTGGTGCGTCCTTGTAAATGGCGATGGCTACTCGCATGATAAGATATTGAGGTCGATCCATGACCCTTTCGCGGGTCAATGGATTCAAAAATGATCGTGTTTTACCAGCCGCGTCAACCAATATTGGTTTATTGCGGCGATTTAACCGGATTCTATCAGCGGGAGCAATTTCGCCGTCCTTATCGATCAACACGGGTCGACCTTCCGGGTCAAGGACCATTTCAGTGATTTTACCGAGGTATGAATTTTCCATCATCCGGTATCCGAAATAATCGAAAGAGTAATCGGCCGGGTGGTCAATCATATCGTCAAGATGGCTAGCATTTTCCACAATAAATTTCATGTGAGTCGGCGAAGGATTACCAGTTACTTCTGCGAGATGACCCATACACTTTGAAAAACTGCTGGGCGTGGTCTTGTGAAGATTGGATATAAGTAGCCGGGATGCGAGTGCTGAGTAATCGGGATGTTCGAACTTCATTGAGTCGGCGATATTCGCGCTGATCCGGTCGAGTTCTTCGGTGGTGATTCGGTCAAACAGGTTTCGGATGGTGGCCAGGGCGATTTTAGTCGGGTCTACGGCCGGTAATCCGGCACATTGTCCCCGGATTCTCGTGGTAATTTTGTCAAATTTGACCTCTTCATAACCTCGTGAACCACGTTTTTGAACCAACATCGTCTCGACTGCTCTGTTCATCCTATTCAATTTTAACACGAGAGTCATGATTAACCATCTAAATAAAAAATTGAATTCTCTACTGAGTAGTAGTGTTACTGCAAAAGCTTATTCTGCAATCAAATGGCTGAAAACGGAGTTCAAAAATTGTCTGAAGTATTTAAACCAATGATGGATAATGTTGTCGCCTCCCTTACACAAGTAATTGTTGCCAACAGCAGTGAAATTGTTGCCTCCGTTAAAGAAGTCAGCGCTCGTGTAGAAGTCTTGGAAAAATCTCATTCTGAAAAGAAGAAGGTCACCAAAGCTCCTGCAAAGACAGCTGATGCTGCGGCTGGGGGTGCTGATGCAACAGCTCCTAAACCAGCTGACGCCAAGCCCGCCTTCATTGGAAATATCATGCTCAACTTCAAGGATCGTTACAAGAACGACGCTGCCTTCCGTGAGAAATACGAAACTTCGGAAATGAAGCTGGCAATGGAGGCCGATGTCGCCATCAGCGCCAAAAAGGATGATCAAAAGATTACTGCAAAGTCAATTTTCGCATGGTCCTACATGAAGAATTACTTGCCTGGAAAGCTCGCCGAGTTCACTGAAGAATTCAATGCGGCCAAGAAAGCCCATGCTGAGGCCACTAAACCTCCACAAGAGACCGTAGAAAAGAACACTCCTCCACCAGTCCCACAAGCATGAGCTGAATCTCTTAACTATTTATTTTTTGCGTAGGAAATTTGAATTTCTGACCATTTCAATAAATTATGGACGTAGGATCAGTGCTATCAAAGGATATTTGGTCAGTCATTATCAGCCACATTGACTGTGGGTCGGATTACAAGACCGTCTGCCTAGTTGATAAGACTCGCTATGGTATCGCGAGGAAGGCACATCCAACCGCGGATACCAAATTCGCTAATCAATTAATGACAATAATTACTATGATAGACCGCGGCGATTTCTTGCCTCATAATTTCGCCACCAAAAAGGAATTCTTTGATTTCGTTCACTCAATCGGTCTTTCAGGCAATCCAAACATCACCATGGATTACATACTCGCTAACCCTGACAAACCGTGGGATTGGTACTGGGTTTCACGCAATCCAAACATTACCATGGATTACGTTCTCGCGAACCCCGATCGCCCATGGAATTGGTGGGGTCTTTCACGCAATCCAGGCATAACTATGGATTACGTTCTCGCGAACCTTGATCGCTCATGGGATTGGTATCGTCTTTCACGCAATCCAACCATAACCATGAATGATGTTCTCGCAAACCCCAATCGCCCATGGAATTGGTATCATATTTCATGTAATCCAAACATAACCATGGATCACGTTCTCGCGAACCCTGATCGCTCATGGGATTGGTATTGTCTTTCACGCAAATCAAACATAACCATGGATCATATTCTCGCGAACCCCGATCTCCCATGGAATTGGTATGGTCTTTCATGCAATCCAAACATAACTATGGATTACGTTCTCGCGAATCTTGATCACCCATGGAATTGGTATGGTCTCTCATGCAATCCAAACATAACCATGGATCACATACTCGCGAACCCCGATCGTCCGTGGGACTGGGATGATCTTTCACGCAATCCAAACATAACCATGGATCATGTTATCGCGAACCCAGGTCTTCCATGGGATTGGGAGGGTCTTTCACGCAATCCAAACATAACTTGGCGAAATATCATCGAATTAGATGGTTACATTGATTGGAGTTGGACAAGGGTTGCTTGTAATAAATTCCGGAAGTAATTTTTTGTGAGCCTGTAAAAATAAGAATCACGAAAAAATAAACAGTGTGAAGTTTCTACTTAGAAATCATCATCATGACCCCCATCATCGTCGACAGTCCTTCCTTTAGCGTATTCCGAGACTCGTCGCTCGAAATAGTTGGTCCTGTTCACAAGGTTAATTTGATCCATGAAATGAAAAGCATTTTTTGTCCCGAAAAGCGCGGGTAAATCCAATAATGTAATTATATTGTCGGCCTGACACTCGATATAATCGCCCATCAACCCTGCGTTCATCTCGGACATGCCGTTTGGCAGTGCTTCCGCAATAAACTCCTTCGCGAGACTCACGGCCTCGTTAAGAATTTCGTGTATTTGTAATTGAGATAATTTGTGATGAGATTCGAGAAGATCATACAACACAATCGCGAAAACCGTGTGTAATGCCTCATCTCTTGCAATAAGTTCATTTGATTGACCGAGTGCAGGCATCAATCCACGTGATTGTAGCCAGTAAATTACGCAAAAACATCCTGTGAAGAATATACCCTCGACACATGCCATTCGAAGCACCCGCTCGGCAAATGGCCGACTAGATTCAATGATTTTGAACATGTATTCCGACATTTTTTTAATGATCGGCATGGTCTCGATAGCATTGAGTAACTTTGCCTTCTCATTTGCGTCGGGGATGATCTCGTCCAGTAACAAGGAATAAGTGTGAGCGTGAATGTTTTCCATTGTGGTCTGCATGTCATAGAAATAAGTTGCCTCGAGGATGCTGACATCCTTTTTGAACCGCTTGGCAATGTTGACATTAACGATGCCATCAGATGCGGCGAAAAATGCCAAAATGTGTTTCACAAAGTGTTTTTCTTGCGGAGACAGTCGATGTTTATAATGCATCGCGTCCTCACTAAGGGGTAGTTCGGCGGGGGTCCAAAAACTTCTGGCGGCATCTTCATACCACTTGAACAGATTAGGTCTGGCCAAGGGAAGTGTTGTCAACCGCGAGTCCCCGGGCAATTTTTTGAACAGGTCGGTGGCGGACATACGGTTGATCCTTTCAGTCGGTATGTTTAACATTCAATTTTTTGTGAGGGCTTCTGCGTAAAAAATTATTTCCTAAATTTATTGCGGGTAAATCCCGGCCAGTTCCAAGTAACGAGATCGTCCATCTCCGTAATGATTCTCCAGGTTATGTTTGGATTGTATGAAAGACCGTGCCAATCCCACGAGTGGTCCGGGTTTGCGATAACATGATCCATGGTTATGTTTGGATTCCATGAAAGACCCTTCCAATTCCATGGAAGACCCGGATTTGCGATAACATGGTCCATGGTTATGTTTGGATTGTGTGAAAGACAATCCCAATCCCATGGAAGACCTGTGCCCGCGAGAATGCAATCCATAGTAATGTCTGGATTGCGTGAAAGCCAGTACCAATCCCACGGTTTGTCAGGGTTAGCGAGAACGTAATCCATAGTTATGTTTGAATTGCGCGAAAGACATTCCCAATTCCATGGAAGACCTGGGCCCGCGAGAATGCAATCCATAGTGATGTTTGGATTGCATGAAAGCCAGTACCAATCCCACGGTTTGTCAGGGTTAGCGAGAACGTAATCCATGGTAATGTTTGGATTAGATGATATCCCCCTCCATTCCCATGAAAGACCTGAGCTCGCGAGTATGTGATCCATGGTTATGTTTGGATTGCATGAAAGCCAGTACCAATTCCATGGGCGATCGAGGTTCGCGAGAACGTAATCCATAGTGATGTTTGGATTGCATGAAAGACCATGCCAATCCCATGGGTGATCGGAGTTTGCGATAACATGATCCATGGTGATGTTTGGATTGCATGAAACCCGATACCAAACCCACGGACGATCAGGGTTCGCGAGAACGTAATCCATGGTTATGCTTGGATTGTGTGAAATCCAATACCAATCCCATGGGCGGTCAGGATTTGCGAGTATGTAATCCATAGTTATATTTGGATTTTGTGAAAGACCATACCAATCCCATGGGTGATCGGGGTTCGCGATGACATGATCCATAGTTATGTTTGGATTGCATGAAAGACCATACCAACCCCATGGGCGATCGGGGTTAGCAATAACATAGTCCATGGTAGTGTTTGGATTGCCTGAAAGACCA
>Ga0172380_10005858_pt1 | contig 14623 bp, 21 predicted proteins | sample Leawe162metaG_FD_119747 | JGI IMG/M metagenome (GOLD analysis project Ga0172380, IMG submission 119747) | Leachate microbial communities from a municipal landfill in Southern Ontario, Canada - Leachate well 162 metaG | ecosystem: Engineered > Solid waste > Landfill > Unclassified | place...
AACATCCAGATGGACATCGAGCTCATCTACCCGATCGCCATCGAGGAAGGCCTGCGCTTCGCCATCCGCGAGGGCGGCCGCACCGTGGGCGCCGGCGTCGTCACCAAGATCATCGAGTAGGCAGACTACCGTCGGGCGCGCCCGGCACCACGGGGTGCGGGGCGCCCGGTCACCGAGAGGAGCGGACGATGGCCAAAGCCGGCGACCGCGATCACATCGCGCTGGCGTGCACGGAGTGCCGCGAGCGCAACTACACCACCAAGAAGAACAAGCGGAACGACCCCGAGCGGCTGGAACTGAAGAAGTACTGCCCTCGCTGCCGGACCGCGCGGTCGCACCGCGAGACACGCTAACCCGGCGATCTCTCGCAAGTCCGCAGACGTGATCACCGCCCGGGGCGGGAGTCAGGACGAGCACCATGGGACGAGAAGCGCGGCGCCAGCAAGAGCGCGCCGAACGCCGTCAGAAACAGCGCGAGGCCACCTCGCGCCGCGCGGTGGGCCCCACCCTCACGGCGCCCGCCGCGCCCGGTGAGGATCGCGGCGGGTCGCTGCTGAAGCCCCGCTGGGCGATGGACATCATCAGCGAGCTCCGCAAGGTCACCTGGCCCACGCGCCGGGAAACGGCGAACCTCACGGGCGTCGTCATCATCGTGTCGCTCGCGCTCGGTGTGCTGCTCGGCGGCGCCGACCTGCTGTTCGGCTGGCTGGTCGAGCAGACGCTGCTGCGTTAGGGGCTGACGTGAACGAAACGCACACCACCGAGGCCGAGGCCGAGGCGCCGGATGACGGGCGTGCCTGGTACATCGTCCAGACCTACTCGGGCTACGAGAACAAGGTCAAGACGTCGCTGGAGCAGCGCGTCAAGACCATGGACATGGGGAACAAGATCTTCCAGGTGATCATCCCCACCGAGGAAGAGATCGAGATCAAGGACGGCCAGCGCAAGACCGTCTCTCGCAAGCTCTTCCCCGGCTATGTCTTCGTGCAGATGGTGATGTCGGACGACTCCTGGTACGTGGTGCGGAACACGCCCGCGGTCACCGGCTTCGCCGGCGCCACCGCGGACGACCGCGCGAAGCCCACGCCGCTGGCCGATGCCGAGGTGGACAAGATCCTCCACCAGATGACCTCCGCGCAGCCGCGCGTGAACGTCGGCTTCCAGATCGGGGAGTCCGTGCTCGTCACTGACGGCCCGTTCAGCGACATGATCGGCGTGGTGGACGCCATCGATGTCGACAAGGGGCGCGTCCGCGTCCTGGTGTCCATGTTCGGGCGGGAGACGCCCGTCGAGCTGGATTTCCTCCAGGTCGAGAAGCAATAGCGCACAACCTCCACGGTGGAGGGAGCGGATGGGCGGCGGCCGGGAGCGTCCCGGCAGGCGACCCGACGCGATAGGAGAGCAACGAGATGGCGAAGAAGGTCCGCGCCGTCGTGACCCTGCAGATCCCCGCCGGAGCGGCCACGCCCGCACCGCCGGTGGGTACCGCGCTGGGTCCTCACGGCATCAACATCATGGACTTCGTGAAGGGCTACAACGAGGCGACGAAGAACCAGACGGGGCAGATCATCCCCGCCAGGATCACGATCTTCGAAGACCGCTCGTTCACCTTCGTGACCAAGACGCCGCCGGCGTCCGACATGCTGCGGCGTGCGGCCGGGGTGCCGAAGGGCTCCGCGAAGAACCTGCAGACCGTGGTCGGCAGCGTGACGCACGCGCAGATCCGCGAGATCGCGCAGATCAAGCTGCCCGACCTCAACACCAACGACATCGACGACGCCATCCGAAGCATCGAGGGCTCCGCGCGCTCGATGGGAATCGAGATCAAGTAGCCATGCCGAAGGTTGCAAAGCGCATCGGCGGCCTGCGCGAGCAGGTCGACAAGGACAAGGCGTACTCGGTCCTCGAGGCGATCGCGCTCGTGAAGAAGTGCGCGACGGCGAAGTTCGACGAGACGGTCGAGTTGCACATGAAGACGGGCCTGGACGGCCGTCACGCCGACCAGCAGCTCCGTGGCTCGGTCATCCTCCCCAACGGCATCGGCAAGGACGTCCGCGTCCTGGTCTTCGCCGAGGGTGAGGCGGCCACCGCTGCGCAGGCCGCGGGCGCCGACATCATCGGCTCGGACGACCTCATCCGGCGCGTGCAGGGCGGGTTCCTGGACTTCGACGTGGCGATCGCTCAGCGCGAGATGATGGGCAAGGTGGGTAGCCTGGGCCGCGTGCTGGGCCCGCGCGGCCTCATGCCGAACCCGCGCAACAACACCGTGGTCAACACGGAGGACATCGCGCGGGGGGTGCACGAGGCGAAGTCCGGACGCGTGGACTTCCGCATCGACCGCACCAACGTGCTGCATGTGATCCTGGGCAAGGCCTCCTTCACGGAGGAGCAGCTCATGGGCAACTTCAAGGCGATGGTGGACGAGATCCAGCGCAACCGCCCCGCGGGTGCGAAGGGCGACCTGATCCGCACCGCCTCGCTGACCTCCACGATGGGCCCGGGCGTGCGACTGGACCTGGTGGAGATCAAGGCCGGGGTCACCGCTCAGAACTAGCCAGCGAGCACCTCGAGTGCCGGTCTCGGGGCCGCCGGAAGCGGTGGACGGGAGGCCGGCACCGGGTTCATACTCAACCGAGCGCCTCCGCCGAGAGCGGAGGCAGCCGCCGAAGAACACGGGTCCCCTCCCCCCTCACCGGGCAAGGGGATAACGACCGAGGCCGGTCACCCGTCGAGGCGAGGGATGTACGCACACCTGCCGGCGCTCCGCGCCGTCGCGTGACGCGCCCTCACCACCGGTGGTGCAGGGCGCGTTGTTGATCCGGGGCCATCCCGGCCGCGCGCGGAGAAGGAGGAGCGCTTGCCCACGCAGCGCAAGGTGGAGCAGGTCGCCCGGATCTCCGATCTGATCAGCCGCGCCGAGATCGCCATCTCGACCGCCTACCAGGGCGTGCCCATGGCGAAGCAGGTCGAATTGCGGCAGCAGCTCCGAGACGCCGGCGCCGAGATGATGGTCGTGAAGAACACGCTCCTGCGCATCGCCGCGGAGCAGATCGGCCGGCCCGAGTACGCGCAGATCAGCCAGGAGGCCACGGCGCTGGTCGTCGGCTTCGACGAGCCGGTCGCCGCGGCGAAGGCACTGACGGCATTCATCCGAGCGAACAACGACACGAAGGTCGCGATCCGCAAGGCGGTCGTCGGCGGTCAGCTGGTCGACGAGGCGTACGTGCGCGACCTGGCCACGCTGCCCTCGCGGGATCAGCTGGTCGCCCGGCTCGCCGGGAACCTGGTCAGCAAGATCGCGGAGCTGTCCGGCCTGTTGGTCGCAACGCAGCGCGAGTTCATGGGGCTGCTGGACGCGCGCGCGCAGCAGCTGGAAGAGGGCGCGGCGTAGCGGTCACCGGTACGACGCAGGCGAGACACGAACCGAAGCAAGGCATGCACCGCCCGACGGCGGAGTGGAGGACACGATGAGCAAGATCGACGACGCGCTGGACATCATCAAGGGCATGACCCTGATCGAGCTCCGCGACCTGAACAAGGCGATCGAAGAGGAGTTCGGCGTGACCGCCGCCGCCCCCGTCGCCATGATGGCCGCCCCGGCCGGTGACGCGGGTGCCGCCGCTGTCGAAGAGCAGAGCGAGTTCACCGTGGTCCTCTCGGACTTCGGCGCGAACAAGATCAACGTCATCAAGGCCGTCCGCGAGCTCACCAGCCTGGGCCTGAAGGAGGCCAAGGACCTGGTCGAGGCGGCGCCGAAGCCGATCAAGGAGTCCGTGGGCAAGGACGAGGCCATGGCCGCCAAGGCCAAGCTCGAAGAGGCCGGCGCGAAGGTCGAGCTCAAGTAGGACCGCTCGTCACTCCGGGCGACGGTCGGGATGCCCGGCCCGCCAGGCAGTGACTGCGCACGGACGTAGATCCCGCAGGGGCGCTCCGCCCCGGAGGACCTGCACGAGGGAGCACCGGGCTGCGGCGGCCGGTGCTCCCTCGTCGTTCTCCGCCGGTGCACGCGCGATGCGCGGTCCGGCGCGCCGGTGTAGGCTTCGATGGTGCAGTGCTTCAAGTGTGATCAGGACGCCGTCCAGGAGTGCCCGCGCTGTGGCGCGCTCTACTGCGACGACCACGGCGACGCCCTCTGCGATCGCTGCATGGATCCCGTGCTCGCCATCCCCTCCTACCGCGTCTTCCGGGGCTCGCTGGTAGCGCTCCTCGTCGGCTCGATCGTCGCGGTGTGGCTGCTCGTGCTGCCGCCGACGGCGGCCGACCGGGACCAGCCGCCCTCCTCGCTCGGGGGGGTCGTGCCGACCGCCGCGACGCCTTCGCCGACGGCGGCGGCCAGCGCCACCGGAACGCCGCGGCCGGCCTCGCCCACGCCCGGCGCCAGCGCGTCGCCGTCGGCATCGCCCACCCCCACTTCGACACCAACGCCCCCGCCGACGCCGGTGGTGACCACGTACACCGTGAAGCCGGGTGATACCCTCACGGCGATCGCAGATCAGTTCAAGAGCACGCCTGACGCCATCCAGCGAGCCAACAACATCAGCGACCCCACCGCGATCCAGGTGGGACAGGTGCTGACCATCCCCCGGTAGGCCCGATGTCCGACTCCCGTGTCCTGGAGACCCGTCCGAACAGCCGCTCGGCGGTGGTCACGCGCGTGGTGATCCTGACGCCGCTGGCGCTGGTGCTGCTGGGCGCGCTCGCGTTCTCCGCGACGTACCTTCCGGCCTCGTTTATCGCCGTGTTCATCCTGTCGATCAGCGGCATCCCGGCGGCGTTCGAGGCGGTGGCGGCGATCCGTGATCTTCGCGCCGAGCCCACCACCACCACAGGCACCGTGCTCCGAACCTGGCGGAAGGCGGGCTACCTCTTCTTCGGCCACGTCCACTACATGCTCGTCAGCGGGAAGGTGTTCGAGGTGAGCCCGATCACCGCCCGGGAGGTGCACCTCGACGACCGCGTGGTGGTGGAGCACTGGCCACACACGCGGGTAGTGATCTCGGTCAGGCGTGCGCCGCCGGAATCGCCGGCAACGCCATCGGGATCGCCATCGGGCTCGAAGGACTAGCAGGAGCGCCCGCATGGCCGCCGAACCGGCTCATCCCGCGCACCGCCGGCCCGCGATCGCGCCCGGCGCGACGTCTCCGGCCGGCGCCGCCGTCTACCAGGTGCGCGTCGCCGAGATGCCCGAGGACGAGCGACCACGTGAGCGGCTGCGCCGTCTCGGCGGCGGCGCACTGAAGTCCGAGGAGCTGCTGGCTATCCTGCTGCGCACCGGGACCGCGCAGGAGGACGTGCTGCACGTCGCCGCCCGCCTGCTGCACGAGCGCGGGGGGCTGCGCGGCCTCGCGGCGACGGACCTCGCGACGCTCGGGGGCTCGCATGGCGTGGGCCCGGCGAAGGCCTCCACGATCGCCGCGGCGTTCGAGCTGGGCCGCCGCGCGGCGATCGAGGAGGGCGGCGCGCACGCCACCGTCACCAGCCCGCAGGACATCGCGCGGCTGCTGCACGCAGAGATGGAGCTGCTGCAGCAGGAGGAGCTGCGCCTGCTGATCCTCGACACCAAGCACCACGTGCTCGCCGCGCCGGTGCTGTACCGCGGCACGGTGAGCGCCGCCGGCGGCCGCGTGGCGGAGCTGTTCCGCGAGGCGGTGCGACTGAACGCAAGCAAGATCGCGCTGGCCCACAACCACCCCAGCGGCGACCCGGCGCCCAGCCCGGACGATGTGGTCTTCACGCGCGAGGCGGTGACCGCCGGCGAGCTGCTGGACGTGCCGGTGCTGGACCACCTGGTCTTCGGACACGGCCCGGGGCGCTGGACCTCGATGCGCGAGCGGCGCCTGGGGTTCGAGTAGTCCTCGCACACGGCGAACGAGGCGCCTGCCAGGGACGGTCCCGCGCCCGTGCTACGATCTCGCAACGCGGGGCGGGCGTAACCTGCGGGGTCTCATGAACTGGCTCGACCTGCTGATCGTGGGCGTCCTCGCGTGGACCACCTTCCGCGCCTTCACCACCGGCCTGATCCGCGAGGTCGTGACGCTGGTGGGCCTGATCGCCGGGATCGCGCTCTCCGGCGCGTTCTACGACGACCTCTCCGCGAACCTCGAGTTCGTGATCTCCGATTCGACCACGCGCAGCCTCGCGGCGTTTGCGGCCATCTTCATCGGCACGATGATCGCCGCGCAGGTGCTCAGCGCCGTCCTGCGGACGGCCTCGTCGCTGCTGCTGCTCGGGCCGCTGGATCGCATCGGCGGGGCGGCGTTCGGGCTGGTGAAGGGCCTGCTGCTGGTGCAGGTGCTGCTGGCCGCCGTGTCCGTCTTCCCGGCGCAGGCGACGGTGGCCCGGGCGGTGGCGGACTCGAAGATCGCCCCGGTGCTGCTGCGGTACAGCCCCGCGATCAGGTTCGGGCTGCCGCAGGAGTTCCAGGACCCGCTGGGACAGCTGCGGCGGCTGCAGTCGGGTGACCTGCCGGGCCTGATCCCCGCGACCCCGTCCCCGACCGCGAAGCCGTAGGCTCGCGGGGCCTCCGCCGGGGCGACGCACCCCTCGCCCGCCCGGTCGGGGCTCGCCGGGGGCCATCCCGGGGCCACGCGAACGGTCGACACCCCTGCACACGGCGATCCGGTACACTTCCGGTGTTCCCACCGATGTTCGACGCACGGGGCCGCCTCCAGCGGCCCCGGGGGATCGAGGGTACGGTGTCCGTTCAGCGGCGCGCGCTCGTCCTGAACCAGAACTTCGAACCGCTCAACGTGTGTTCGGTCCGCCGTGCCTTCGTGCTCGTCTTCCACGGCAAGGCGGAGGTGCTGGAGCAGGGTGAAGACCCGATCCTCGGCGCCAGTGACGAGTACCAGACGCCCTCCGTCATCCGGCTCCGTCACTTCGTCCGCCGCCCGTACCCCCGGCCCCGCCTGAGCCGCCGCGAGGTCTTCGCGCGCGACCAGGAGCGCTGCCAGTACTGCGGCCGCCGCGGCGGCGACCTGACGCTGGATCACGTCATGCCGAAGCATCGCGGCGGCGCGCACGCGTGGGAGAACCTGGTCACGGCGTGCCGCACGTGCAACCACCGGAAGGGGGGCCGCACGCCCCAGGAGGCGCGCATGGAGCTGCTGTCCGAGCCCCGGCGGCCCTCCACGCACCCGGCGGTGATGTTCGCACCCTATCTGGACCGATACCGCGAGTGGAGTCCCTTCGTCATGTCATGGACGAAGCTGGGAGCGAGCGCCAGCGCCGACCTCGGCGTCGCGGCCTCCTGATTCGAACGGCCGTCCGGGCTCGAGGCTACTCGAACAGCGGCTGGCAGGAGATGCAGTAGTTCGTCTCGCTGCCGGAGCGCACCTGCGAACGGATCTCGCTGCCGCAACGAGGACACGGCTGCCCGCCGCGGCGGTGCACCTTCAGGTGCTCCCGCCACTCCTCCTTCTTGCCCAGCCCCTCCGCCTGCACGGTGGCATCCACCACCTCGATGCTCTCGGCGATCACCGATCGCATGGCGGCGTACAGGCGCCGGAGATCGCCCTCGGTCATGGTGGCGCGCCGCCGATGCGGGTGGAGGCCCGCCGCCCACAGGATCTCGTCCGAGTACGCGTTGCCGATCCCCGCGATGAACTCCTGGTTCGCGAGCGTCGCCTTGATCTGGCCTCGGCGCGACTTGAGGCGCGCGAGGAACTCCTCCTCGCTCACGGCCAGCGCATCCGGGCCCAGCGTGGGCCACTGCGGGATCGCGGCGAGACCGTCCTGCGCGACGAGGTACCAGCGCCCCATGCGGCGCATGTCGGAGTACCGGAGTTCGTGGCCATCGTCGAAGCCGAGGATGACGCCCATGCGGCCGGTCCGCCTCGCCCCGGACTCCACCCAGTGAAAGCGCCCGGTGAGCATGGGGTTGATGACGAGCAGGCGGCCGTCATCCACGAAGAAGATCAGGAACTTGCCGAGGCGGTGGATCTCCTCGAAGCCGTGCCCCTCCAGGCTGGCGAGACCCTCGGCGGTGCGCACGAGCCACGGGATCGGCGCCTCGGTGCGGGTGACGGTGAGCCCGGCGAGCCGGGGCATCAGGTAGTGGCGGATCGCCTCGAGGTCGGGTATCTCGGGCACGGACGTGACCCCTTCCACCCGGAGCGGCGGGCGGGCGACCACCAGGCGCGGCTACGCACGCCTCCAGCGAGGATACGACCCCAGGACGCGCATCCACTGCGTGATCTGGCTCGCCTCCTTCAGCACGCCCGCGACCACCGGATCGCTGCGGTGACCCTGCACGTCGCAGAAGAAGACGTACGTCCCGAGCTGCCGCCGCGTGGGGCGCGACTCGATGCGCGTCAGGTTCAGGCCGTGGCCGGCGAACATCTGCAGCACCTCCACCAGCGACCCGGGGCGGTCGTGCGCGGTGGTGAAGGCGAGCGACGTCTTGTCGTCGCCGGTGGGCTGGGCGTCCTCGCGGGCGAGGACCACGAAGCGCGTCTCGTTGTCGCGCTCGTCGCCGATGTCCCGTGCGTAGATCGTGGCGCCGTACAGCTCGGCGGCGTACTCGCTGCCCACCGCCAGCGTGCCGGGCTCCCGCAGCGAGGCCTCCACGGCGCCGGCCGTGGAGAGCGCGGCCACGGGCTGCGCGTCCGGTGCGAGCTCCAGGATGCGCTGGCGGCACTGCGCGAGTCCCTGGGGGTGCGAGTAGACAACCCGGGCGGCGGCCGGGTTGATCCCCGGGGCGCCCACCAGGTGATGCTGGATCGCCAGCACCACCTCGCCGCAGATGCGCAGGTCGAACTCCGGGCTGATCAGCAGGTCCATCGTCTCGATGGAGACTGAGCCCTCGATCGAGTTTTCCATCGCGCAGACGGCGGCGTCCGCGCTGCCATCGCGCACGGCCTGGATCGCCGCAGAGACGGTGGCCACCGGCAGCAGCTCTGCGGTGGAGCTGAAGCGGCGCGCAGCGGCCTCGGTGTAGGTGCCGCTGGGGCCGAGGTGAGAGATGCGCACGCCTATGCCCCCTCGACCGGACCGGCGATCATCGACCGCACGGCCGCGTCGGATTCGCGCGGGATGACGGCAATGACCTCGTCGCCGACCTGCAGCACGCTGTCGCCGTCCGGGACGCGCGCGCCCTGCTTGCCGATGATCACGGAGACGAGCACCTCCGGCGGGAACTGGAGGTCGCGCAGCGCGCGTCCCGCCGCGGGCGATCCCTGCTGCACGCGGATGTCCACGACGTGCAGCCGCGAGCCTTCCAGCGCCATCAACGGGATGATCGTATGCTCGGGGAGCGTCGCCTCGATCTGCGCCATCACGGCCCCGGACGCGGAGACGATGGAGTCCACGCCCAGCCGCAGGAAGAGCGCCTCGTTGCGCGGGTCGTTCACGCGGGCGATCGTCCGCTTCACGTTGAACCAGTGCTTCGAGACCTGGCACGCCACGAGGTTGGCGCCGTCGTCCGCGGTCAGGGCGATGATCAGGTCCGCGCGGCCGGCGCCGACGCCATCGAGGAAGGCGATCTCGCTCCCGTCGCCATGCACCACCATCTCGCCGAGCTCGGCGCGGAGCTGTGCCGCGCGCGCGCTGTTCACCTCGACGATCGTGACCTCGTGGTCGGGCATCTGCTGGAGTTCGAGCGCGAGGCCGTGACCCACCGAGCCACCGCCGACGACGATGATGTACACCGCTACTCCCCCTGGAAGATGGCGTCGTGCGCCAGCGTGACGCCGACCTTCGTCGGGCTGAACGTGTGGATGCCGAGTCGCGCGAACATCTCGCTGCGCAGCGGATCCTTCACACGCGTGACCACGGTCTTCACCCCGTAGATCTCCTTCGCCTTCTGCGAGGCGAGGATGTTGCGATTGTCGCCGGACGCCAGGGCGATGAAGCAGTCCGTCTCGGCGATCCCGGCGTCGATGAGCATGCGGTCATCGGTGCCGGAGCCCACCAGTCGCCGCCCGGCGAAGTTGGGCAGCAGCCGGCGGAATGCGAAGGCGTCCGTGTCCAGGACGGTCACCTCGTGACCCTCGTCGGTCAGCCGGGTCGCCAGGCCGGCGCCCACGCGTCCGCAGCCCATGATCAGGATGCGCATCAGTCGCACCTCTCTCGCGGTCGCAGCATGTCCCGCCCCGCGGCTAGCGCGCCATGTCGGGCGCGGGATAGCGGATCAGCCACACCTGGGTAGGTGCGTGCTCCAGCACGTAGAACGGCAGCCGCCCCAGCGTGAACTGTCCGAGTGGACGATGGTATTCGACACCCAGCACGATGGCATCCACACCCCGGTCGACCGCCTCGTCGACCACCGCGTGGCCCGCCTGCCGGGCCTGAATCAGGTCCGCCTGCACCGTCACCCCGTGTTCGGAGGCGATGCGCTCCGCCCGCGCGAGGATGTTCTCGCCGCGCTCCACCTCTTCGCCCAGCTCGGCGTCCAGCGCCACCGACCGGGGCACCTCGATGACGTACAGGACTCCGACCCGCGCACGCGTGCGCTTTGCCAGGTCGCAGGCGGTGCCCAGGGCGTTGTAGGCGGCGTCGCTGCCGTCCACGGCGACCAGGTAGCTGCGGACATCTTCAGTGTGGGGCATCGGGGACGACACTCTCTGCGCGTTCGCGGGACGTCTGGTGCTATCGCTGCCGATGCTCGGCGTCGTGGCTCGCGGCGAGCCTGAGCCGCACCGCCGCGTTCAACGCCAGCACGATGCCGATCGCGCTGTACATGCTCACGGGCCGTCCAAACGCGGCCGCGATCGCGAACGCCCCGGCTGAGCCGAGGATTGACAGCGCGCCAACCGCCAGGCTTCCTCGCTGCATCGCATCCTCGCGGCCTGCTCGACGTGTGGCCCCACGTGGCCGGCACGACGCCCAACATGCCAGAGTGTGGACTCGCGCCGGGCACCGGTCCAGCGGCGGAGCGGCTTCATCCCCGTTCCAGGGCGGGCCCTTCGCGGGATGGGCTGATCAGGTGAGTGAGCAGTTCCGCAGCCATTCCGGCGGGTGCCCGCGCATCTCCGTCCCGGCGACCCCGCGGGGCTACCCCCGGGCCGCAGGAGGGGGCAGCCGTCGGAGAGGACTGGCGTACAATGGAGGGACGCTGGACCGACAGGCCTCAAGCGGGCAGCCGCATCTCCGCATCCACGCGACCCGGGAGCACCATGACCAACAACGGCAACACCAACGGCACCTCAGCACACGCCTCGGACACGGCGACGTGGACGGTCAAGGCGGGGCTGGCACAGATGCTGAAGGGCGGCGTGATCATGGACGTGGTCACCCCGGAGCACGCCGAGGTGGCGCAGGAGGCGGGCGCGTGCGCGGTGATGGCGCTGGAGCGCGTCCCCTCGGACATCCGCGCGGCGGGCGGCGTCGCGCGCATGAGCCACGTGAAGATGATCAAGGAGATCCAGGCGACGGTCTCCATCCCGGTCATGGCCAAGGCGCGCATCGGCCACTTCGTGGAGGCGCAGATCCTCGAGGCGATCGGCGTCGACTACGTCGACGAGTCCGAGGTGCTCACGCCCGCTGACGACGTGCACCACATCGACAAGCACAACTTCAAGGTTCCGTTCGTCTGCGGCTGCCGCAACCTGGGCGAGGCGCTCCGGCGCATCTCCGAGGGTGCGGCGATGATCCGCACGAAGGGCGAGGCGGGGACCGGCGACATCGTGGAGGCCGTGCGCCACATGCGCTCGCTCTGGTCCGACATCCGCCGCATCCAGGGGATGCGCGAGGATGAGCTGTACGTGGTGGCGAAGGACCTGCAGGTGCCGATCGACCTCGTGCGCGAGGTGCGCCGCCTGGGCAAGCTGCCCGTGGTGAACTTCTCGGCGGGTGGCGTGGCCAGCCCGGCGGACGCCGCGCTGATGATGCAGCTGGGCGCGGAGGGCGTCTTCGTGGGCTCGGGCATCTTCAAGTCCGGCGAGCACATCGAGGACCGCAAGCAGCGCCTGGCCGCGCAGCGCGCCATGGCCACCTCGATCGTGAAGGCGGTGACGCACTTCAACGACCCGCACATCCTGGCGGAGGTGTCCATGGACATCCCCGACTCCATGCGCGGCCAGTCGGTGGCCTCTATGCCCGCGGCAGAGCTGCTGGCCGGGCGAGGAAACTAGCGCACCGAACATGACGCCCGCCAACCCCGTCACCCGGGCGCGCAGCGCCCTCATCGGCGTTCTGGCGCTGCAGGGCGACTTTGCCGAGCACATCGCCGCGCTCCGCGCCTGCGGCGTGGAGGGCATCGGCGCGATCGAGGTGCGGACGCTGGATCAGCTGCTGTCCGTGGACGGGTTGATCATCCCCGGTGGCGAGAGCACCACGATCGCGCGGCTGCTGATCGCCTTCGACCTGATGGAGCCGCTGCGCTCGCGCATCCGCGAGGGACTCCCGGTCTGGGGCACCTGCGCCGGGGCGATCATGCTCGCCAGCGAGGTCACGAACCTGGACCGCCCCCCGATCGCGGCGATGGATATCACCGTGGAGCGCAACGCATTCGGTCGCCAGGTCGATTCATTTGAAGAGGACCTGGAGATCACCGGGATGGACGGTCCGCCGTTGCGCGCCGTGTTCATCCGCGCCCCCGTGATCACGCGCGCCGGGCCGGGCGTGGAGGTGCTGAGCCGGCTGGACGACGGCCGCATCGTCGCGGCGCGGCAGGGGCGGCTGCTGGCGACCGCGTTCCACCCGGAGCTGACGCCGGACCACCGGATGCACGCGCTCTTCGCGCGGCTGGTGCTGGACCAGGCAGCGGTGGGGTCCACCTGACATGAACGCGACGCGCGCACCGCGCCCCACCGACCTCGTCGCGCTCGTCACCTTCGACGAGGAAGTGCGCGAGAACCTGGCGGTGACGCGCGCGCGCCTGCCGCTGCGCAAGGCGGCACCGACGCCGCTGGCGGCCGCGATCGAGCAGTGGCTGCACCTGGGGCGGCGCACGTGGGTGAGCGTGGCGGGCCGCCAGATCCGCGGCATCGCCACCGCGCGCGAGCTGACGGCGAAGCACGCCTGGGAGATCGACACGCTGATCGAGGCGGACGACCGCCACGACCGCGACGTGCTGCACGACCTCCTGCGCCAGATGGTGGTCTCCGCGCAGGATGCGGAGGTCACGCACCTGCTGCTCCGCACGCCGGAGGGCAGCCCCGCGGCGGAGGTAGCCCCCCGCGCCGGGTTCTCGCTGGTGCAGGGCGAGCGGCTCTGGGGCGGCCGCCTCGTGCCGCGGACCACGGACACCGGCGGCGTCCGCGCGTGGACGGAGGCGGACACGTTCGCCTCGTTCCAGGTGTACTGCCGCGCGACGCCGGTGGCGGCCCGGCAATCGATGGCGATGACCGTGGACGAGTGGAACGCGATCCGCGATCGCCACTGGCAGGAGCGCGGCGACGGCGCGCTCGTGGTGGAGCACCAGGGGCGCGTGGTGGGCACCGCCCGCTACGCGCGGGGCACCGGCCAGTTCACGCTGGTCACGGAGCCGGGCGCGCACGCCACGGCCGATGCGCTGGTGACGGCGATCGCTCAGCGGCTGGGCGACGCCGAGCGCCACATGACGCTCGTCGCCGCATGGGGGACGAACGAGGACGCGGCGCTGCGACGCGCGGGGCTCTCCGTGGAACCGGAGGCCTACGCGCTGTTCTGCAAGCGGCTCCTGCGTCCGGTGCGGGAGGAATCGTATGCGCGTGCCGGCATCCCCATCACCGGGGGGTAACACCGGGCGCGCAGGGTGGCTGTTCGATGCAGCCGCGGAGGAGGTCTGGCCAGCCGAATGAACACCATGCGCGATGACATGACCGGCGACGTCCCCGGAGACCGCGGCTCGGGTAACGGCGCATACGGGCGCCTCGATGGTCCCGGCGACGAGCTTGAGCACGGGCACGACGAGGCGTTGGACGATGAGTTCAACGACGAGTTCAACGACGACTTCGACGCGGATATTGACGACGAGTTCGAAGATGAGGGCGATGAGGACGACGAGGACGCGAGCGCGGGAGGCGGCGAGCGAGCGCGCCAGCGGCGGATCGCGGCGACCGCGGAACTCTCCGCGGAGGAACGCTACGAGATCGAGTTGCTCGTCGGGATCATGCCGCCGCGCATCGCGGAGGCCGTCCGCGCCGAGGGACTGGCGGGGATCATCGAGATCGTGCTGGACCTCGGACGCATCCCGACCGCGCGCTACGGCACGGGTGACGTCACGCTCTCCGATCAGGAGGTGACGGAGCAGGAGCTCACGCAGGTCGTCGCGCAGGTGTCGGAGTTCGGCGAGGACAACCGCGCCGGGATCCCGCGCACGCTGCACCGCATCTCCGCGATCCGCAACCGCCGGGGGCACATCGTCGGCCTGACGTGCCGCGTCGGCCGGTCCGTGTCCGGGTCGGGCGGCATCATGCGCGACCTGATCGAGAGCGGGAAGAGCATCCTGCTCCTCGGGCGTCCGGGCGTCGGCAAGACGACTATGCTGCGTGACGTGGCGCGGATGCTCGCGGACGAGCTGGGCAAGCGCGTGGTGATCGTCGACACCTCGAACGAGATCGGCGGCGACGGCGACATCCCCCACCACGGCATCGGGAACGCTCGCCGGATGCAGGTGCGGACGCCCCACCTGCAGCACGAGGTGATGATCGAGGCGGTGGAGAACCACACGCCCGAGGTCATCGTGATCGACGAGATCGGC
>Ga0172380_10005859_pt1 | contig 14620 bp, 10 predicted proteins | sample Leawe162metaG_FD_119747 | JGI IMG/M metagenome (GOLD analysis project Ga0172380, IMG submission 119747) | Leachate microbial communities from a municipal landfill in Southern Ontario, Canada - Leachate well 162 metaG | ecosystem: Engineered > Solid waste > Landfill > Unclassified | place...
GCGCAGGTCAGCGGCCAGCATCTCGACCAGATCGCGCTTGTCATCGGAGTAGATCACCACCTGCACGTCGGCGTCCTGCAGGATGTGGCGCAATTCCCGCTCGGTATAGGCCGGATTGATGGGTACTGCTTGCGCCCGCGCCGCATGGATGGCGAACACCGCCACGCAGATGTCGATCGAGTTGCCCAGCACAATGCCAACGCGACCGCCACCGGCACCCAATTCGATCAACTCGTGAGCGAACCAAGCCACGCAGCGTTGGTACTCACCATAATTCAGACGCTCGCCTTCACACACCACCGCCTCACGCTGAGGCGCGATCTGCGCTGCTTCCGCAAGCATGTGCACCACCGTCGGATAGACATGTGGTAACTGTGCTTGCGGCGACTGAGTGTGTGGCAATCCGGTCATGTCTGCGGCTCTCCTATTACGCAACAAATCTGCGATAGAAAAAAGTCTGCATCCGTCTCATCATTTTTTCATCTTGGCGGCCCGCTTCAGACCCTCGGCCACGCCCTGTCCCAAGGCGGCTGCATTGACCTTGCCATGCTGATAGCATGACAAGAAGATAACTTCCATGATTTCTGCTTCAGTCGCTCCGGCATGCACTGCGCCCTGAATATGGAAGATCACGCCGGGTCCGCATTGCATGGCAGCCAGCATGCCCACCAGAACCAGTTCGCGGGTTTTCGGGTCGAGTGCCTTTCTTTCGAGAGATTCGAGCAGCGGCTGGTTGGTGAAGCTCTTCAGGAGCTCGGGCATTTTCTCGGCATAGACCTGGAACACCTGTTTGATGTCTTCGATATCGCCATTGCCCACCAGTTCCTGCCAGGAATCCAGCATCTCCTGACCAGTTTTTGCGTTTTTCATCGTCACCATAATCTGAATCTCCTGTAATGTTTTATTGAATTGAGAAAAATTCGCGGATCAAAATGCGCTGGATGGCACTTCCGCCAGGCGCCATCCAACAAAGCGTTTCAGCAAATCATTGGCGCCGTCATAAATCGGGAACAGCAACGCGTCGCGCACATATTTTTCGATTGGGTATTCCGTGCTGTAACCATAACCACCGAAGATCTCCATGGCTTGCATGGTGATTTCCCGAACAAAACTGGTGGGGAAAATTTTGGCCATGGAACCCAGTTTGTTGAGGCCCTGGCTTTGCTCCGGATATTGCGCAGCCCAGGCCATCTTCCATACGAGTGCCCGCGATGCCTCGATCTTCATGCGCATATCCACCAGCTTGGCGGCAACCGATTCATACTGCATGATCGGCTGGCCCCAGATCTGCCGCTCCTGCGCATAGTCAAAGGCCGCATCATAGGCCGCGCGCGCCAGGCCGACGGCACTGGCACCGGCGGCCACGCCATTGCCTTCGTAGCATTCGAGCAAAATCTTGAATCCGTCGCCCTCTTCGCCCAGCATGTACTCCCTGGGCAGGCGAACATTCTCGAAGAGGATTTCCCGCACCGACGACAAACGGTGGCCCATTTTCTTGATCACTTTGCCGAATGACATTCCCGGCGTTCCCTCGGGAACGAGGAAAATGCTGCAGCCCGCCATGTTGGGCGCGTTCTTGTCGGTCCGGGCAAGAATGATGTAAAGCTTGGACACTCCGGCATTGGTGATGAAAGTTTTTGTCCCGTTGATCACATAGTGATCCCCGTCCCGGACCGCAGAAGTGCGTACACCAAACTTGGGGTCCGGCAAGGGGCAAAATATTTCCGAGCCGCCGGAAGGTTCCGTCATCGCACCGCCGAGAATGAAGGCTCCCGGGTCATCGCACATGGCCTTGAACCATTTTTCCTTCTGGGCTTCATTGCCGCCAATGTTGATCAACCTGGACAATGACATGGTGACCCAGAAAATATCGGCCACACCGGTATCGCCATAAGCCAGCTCTTCGGCAGCAAGCGCATAATCGATCAGGCTGCCGCCATACCCGCCATACTTGGCCGGTACCAGCAAAGTCCCGAAACCGAGTTGCATTCCCTTTTCGATCAGACTCGTCGGGAAGCTCTCACCGGAATCCGGCGCACGATCCAGTTCGGCGGCAACCGGCCGGATCTCGTTCAGCGCAAATTTGCGAACCGTATCCAGCAGCATCCGCTGTTCTTCCGACAGGCTGAAATCAATCATTCACATTCCCCTTGAAACAAACCGTTTGTTTGATACGCATGGTTTTCAACAACAATTCCTAAGCAAGCATTGTTCCCATTGTTCCAACTCATAAGCCTATCGCTGCCATGGAATAACCGCTATCCCAAAGCTGCAAAGGCTATCCCGAAACTACAAACACCACCAAAGAAATTGCAACGTTAAATTTTACAGGCTGTCTTGTAGCCGGCATGAACGGCGTCATAAACCTTAGCGGTTCGCACGCAGTCACCGATCTCGAACACGTTCGGATTGCCCTTTGCACGCAATTTCTCAGCCAGGCCATCCTTGACCGGCACATAACCCAGGCCAGTCACCACGGAATCCGCCTCGAAGCGCACGGCCTTGCCGTCCTTGTCGGTTGCGATGACGACACCATCCTTGATTTCAGTCACCTGCAGGTGGGTCACCACTTTCACCTTGGAACTCGCCAGCATCTCGCTATAGGAAATCCTGTCCGTGATGGTGCAATCCTTGATCATCAGATCGCGCCGGTGCAGCAGCGTGACATCGTGTCCGAACAATTCGAGGTGAAGTGCTACTTCGACGGCTGTTTCGCCGCCGCCAAGGACGACGACCCGCTTGCCCGCCTTGGCGGTACCATTGAAGACGTCGATGGCGTCGATGACGCCCGGCCCGGTCATCCCGGGAATACTCGGTACTGCCGATTTGCCGCCCGTGGCAACAACGACAGCGTCGAACTTCTTCGCGTCGATGTCGTCCGGACCGGCTTCCCTGCTGATGACTTCGATGTTCAGCTTGCGCATCTGCGTGACCAGATAGTCCGCATAAAACCCGAGGTCGGACTTGAATTCGGCGACCGAACCCTCAAACAGGACGCCACCCAGCTTGCGCTTCTCGAACAGCGTTACCTTGTGCCCGCGCAGCGTTGCCACGCGCGCCGTCTCCATGCCGGCCGGGCCGCCGCCGATGATGGCGATGTGTTTCTTCTGCGTCGCCGGGGTGATCTGGAAGTCGCCCTCGCGCCCGATCTCCGGGTTGACCGAACAGCCGACCGCCTGGAAGCGGAAGAAGGTGCGGTCGAGACAGCCGTCGTTGCAGCGGATGCAGGGACGGATGTCCTCCTGGCGGCCTTCGCGCGCCTTGTTGGTCCATTCCGGATCGGCCCAGAGCGGACGACCGAGGGAGATGAAGTCACCCTTGCCTTCAGCCAGGATTTGCTCGGCAAATTCCGGCAGGGTGATCGAGCCGGAGGCAATCACCGGGATCTTGACCGCCTTCTTGATCGCTTCCGCTGCCCAAACATTGTGCATTCGAGGCACCGACATGGGGCTGACCTGGTGAATCATCTGGTGGTGGTCGCCACCGGATACGTGGATGGCGTCGAGGCCCATCTGCTCGCACATCTGCGCCACGATGGCGGTCTCATCGACGCTGAAACCGTCCGGTTCGTAATCGGAACCGGACAGGCGCACCGTCAGCGGGAAATCCCTGCCGACCTTGGAACGGGCATTGGCGATGATCTCCTTCAGGAGACGCATGCGGTTCTCGATAGAACCTCCCCATTTATCAGTGCGTTTGTTGGTGTGCGGCGAGAGGAAATTGGTGATCAGGTAACCGTGCGCACCGTGAATTTCGACCAGGTCGAAATCGGCCATCGCCGCACGTCGCACGGCCGTGCCAAAAGCATCGATAACGCCTTCGATCTCGGCCTCGCTCATCACTTCAGGAATCGCCGCATCGCCGGCGCGCGCCTTCAGTGCCAGCCAAGGCACGGCTGAAGCTGACTTGATCGGCGGCGTACCGAGGAATTTCTGCCGTCCGCAATGCTCGATCTGGATGCCGGCGCGGGCGCCCTGTTCCTTGATGGTGGCAGCCAGCACGGTGAGTCCGGGGATGTGCTCGTCGCTGCTGATGCCAAGCTGGCAATGCGCCGACTTGCTGGCGATGTTATCGACATAGGCATATTCGGCGATGATCAGTCCGGTCCCGCCTTTGGCCACGTCGCGATAGTGACGGATCAGGCGCTCCGAAACCGATCCGTCCATGTTGCTCATGGCGGTCGAGGTTGGCGCCTTGAGCACGCGATTGGGAATGGTCAGCGTGCCGATCTTGCCGGGGGTAAAAAGTTTCGGGTATTTCATGAGCGTCTCCTCTGTTTGAGCTTGTGTTTAAGCTTGTTGTTATGGGGTTGTCAGCGTGTCATTGTCGAGCGTGTCGAGACAGGCCGCATCAAGCACGGCACGCGTTGCCAGGACATGCGCTTCAGGTAGCAGATATTCGGCATAGAACCTCGCCACCGCCTGCTTCTCGGCTTTCGCCGCCGGATCCGAGGCAGCTACCGCAGCCATGCGCAACCACATCCAGCCGCCGCCCACCAGCCCGACCAGGGCAAGATAGGCGCTCGCACCGGCTTCCGCGTCGCGCGTGGTTCCCGTCTGGCCGCTCAGGCGTGCCACCATGGTCTTGGTCGCGCCATCCAGTTTTGCCAGGGCTTCGCTCAGCGCGTTCCATATCGCCAGTAATTCAGGCTGGCCCCCGTGGCGTTCAAGGTCGGCGCGTATCCTTGCGACAAACAACGCATAGCGCTGCCCGCCGTCAGGCGTCAGCTTGCGCGTCACCAGGTCGAGCGCCTGGATGCCGTTGGCGCCTTCGTAAATCGACATCACCCGGCTGTCGCGCACATACTGCTCAACGCCGGCATCCGCCACATAGCCGTGACCGCCGAAAATCTGCACCGCAAAATTCGCGACTTCAAAGCCGGCTTCCGAACAGCAGGCCTTGCATACCGGCAGCAGCCATTCAGCCAGTGCCAATGCGCTGCCGCGTTGCTCGGTCGGGCCGGCCTGGGCCATGTCGAGATTGAAGGCGGTTTCCAGCACCAGGGCGCGCATCGCCTCGGTACGCGCGCGCATGATGTAGAGCATGCGGCGGATGTCGGCATGCTCGACGAGCATCATCGCCTTGCCTTCGGGTGGGCCGCCCTGCGGCCGCTCCGCCGCATAGCGCAATGCCTTGGCCGTCGCTGCCGAAGCCACCGCGACACCCTGCACCGCAACTTCCAGGCGCATGGTGTTGACCATGGTGAACATCGCCTTCAGACCGGCATTTTCTTTCCCGATCAGGAAGCCGGTGGCACCGTCGAAATTCAGTACGCAGGTAGGCGACGCCTTGAGTCCCATCTTGTGCTCGACCCGGGTCACGCTGACGCTGTTTGCCGCACCCAAGGAACCGTCCGCATTCAATAACCTGCTCGGAACCAGGAACAGGCTGAGTCCGCGTGTTCCGGGCGGCGCACCGGGAATCCGCGCCAACACCATGTGGGCGATCTGCTCGGTGAAGTCCTGGTCGCCGTAGGTAATGAAAATCTTGCTGCCGCTCAGGGCATAGCTGCCATCCGGGCATGGCACGGCACGCGTGGTGATGCGCCCGACATCGGAACCGGCCTGGGCCTCGGAAATGCAGATGGTGGCGCCCCACTCGCCCGACACCAGCCGCGGCGCATAGGCATCGACAATCGCCTGCGGCGCATGGGCGATCAGCAGGCGTGTCGCACCTCGCTCCATCAGCGGCAGCATACCGAAGGAAACGCAGGCGCCGTTCACCATCTCGGCGCAGGACGCCTGCAGCGTCAATGGCAGGCTCTGTCCGCCATGCGCCAGCGGCAGGTCGAGGCCGGGCCAGCCGCCTTCGACAAAGCGCCGGTAGGCTTCGCGGAAGCCCGGCGGTGTAATCACGCGGCCGTTTTCCAGGCGGCTGCCGTGCTCGTCGCCCACGGCATTGATCGGTCCCAGCACACCTGCGGTGAAGCGCGCCGCTTCATTCAGCACGGCATCGGCCAGTTCGCTGTCGGCGTGGCTGTAAGCAGGCAAAGAAAACAGCCGGCCATAGTCCAGCACCCGGTTCAGGACGAAGCGCAGATCGTCCAGCGGCGGCGTATAAGAATCGCTCATGAGAAACTCGTCACTCCTAGTGAAGCGGTGGATTGCAGGGAAATCAGGCTGGGCTGGCCAGGCTCTTGCGCAATTCGCGCTTGAGTATCTTGCCGCTGGGATTTTTCGGCAGCTCGGTGAGGAAAAACACCTGGCGTGGCTTCTTGTAACTCGCCAGGGACACGCGGCAATGCTCGATCAATTCCTCGGCACTGGCCTGCATGCCGGGACGCAGCACCACCGTGGCGACCACCGCCTCGCCCCACTCCTCGTCGGGCAGGCCGATCACGGCAGCTTCCAGTATGGCCGGGTGATTGTAGAGGGCGGCCTCGACTTCCTTGGTATAGATGTTCACGCCCCCGCTGACCACCATGTCCTTGAGGCGGTCGACCAGGAACAGGTAGCGCTCTTCGTCGAGATAGCCAAGATCGCCGGTGTGGAACCAGCCATTGCGGATAGTCGCAGCAGTTTCTTCCGGCATGTTCCAGTAGCCCGAGATGACCGAGCGGCTGCGCACCAGGATTTCACCCACTTGGTTCGGACCCAGGTCTTTGCCAGACGCATCGATGATGCGCACTTCAGCGCTGACCGCCTCACGCCCGGCCGAGGCCAGGCGTTTCTCCTGCAGCGGCGTGCCATCAAGCACATGATCGGCGGTCACCAGGAAAGTCGCTTCCAGGGTTTCGGTGAGGCCGTAGCCTTGCGTAAAGCCACAGCGCATGCGCTCGAGCGCACGGCGCAGCACGGCGGGCGGCATCGGTCCGCCACCGTAAAAAATCAGGCGCAAGCTGGACAGATCGTAGTCGGCCAGCTTGGGATGGTTGAGCACCGCATTGATCATGGTCGGCACCAGCAACGCGACGCTGGCTTTGCGTTTCTGCAGTGCGTCGAGCCAGGTCGCCGGATCGAAGTATTCGAGGATGACCTGGGTGCAGCCCAGCATCATGTAGGTGACCGCCATGAACACTGCGCCCATGTGGTAGAGCGGCGTGCCGACCAGATTGACGTCTTCGCGCAGGCTGCCATCGGCGACGAACTGGTTGTAGCCATTGGCTTCCAGATTCAGATGCGACACCATCGCGCCCTTCGGCAGGCCGGTCGTGCCGCTCGTGAAGAAGATGGCGAAAGTATCGTTTTCATTGGCCGAAGAAACGACTACGGCATCGGAAGCCTGCGCCAGCACTTGTTCGTAATCTTCCGCACCTGTGAGAGCACCGCCGCCGAGCAGCCAGCGTTTCTTCAGTCCTGGCAAAGTCGATTCCAATTCACGTGCCCGTTCGACGAAGGCGGCACCGACGATGAACAGCGATGGCTGGGCATGGCTGAGGATTTGCGTCAGTTCATTGGCGGTCAATCGATAATTGACCGGCGTCGCCACCATGCCGGCGCGCGCGATACCGAAATACAGTTCGACAAATTCCGGACAGTTGGCCAGCAGTACCGCCACCATGTCGCCTCGTTTCAGGCCGCGCGCCAGCAGGGCGGAGGCGATCCGATCGACGCGCTGGTCGAGTTCCTTCCAGCTGATGCTGCGCTCGCCCATGACCAGGGCGGGCTTGTCGGGGAAGCGCAGCGCATTGCGCCGGGCGATTTGATCGAGAGTGCCAAAACCTGGAATGCCCATGCTCGCCTCCTAGGGTCGAAACTGAATCAGGATCTTGGCCGGCGGTAAATCATCGCCACGCAGGGCTCGTCGACCGGGTTGCCGGCGTCATCGAATTGCCGGCCAAAAGTGGATTCAAAGACATCCCAGCCCCATTCGCGCGGCATGATGTCCATCCACAGCGGCGTGTGCACGCAGTAGGCGGAAAGCGGCCGGTTGAAGGTCCAGTCGGCCTTGGTCTTCATCACCGCAATATTCACCTGGCTGCGCTTGGAGTCTTCGTTCTTGCCATCACGCATCAGCATGCCGCCGCTGGCGCAGTAGTGCATGACAAAGCTGGTTTTCTCGTCATCCTCGATCACCGTGAAACGATGGCCGTGGGCGCGCAGAAACTGGGCATACACCTGCACCAGGAGATCCGTCGATCCGGTGGCCTTCATCTGCATCAGTACCGGCTTCCAGATCTGTTCGCCGATAAAGCGCCAGGCCTCTTCCACCGCCTTGTCGCCGAGCTTGTCGCGGATGAAGGTGCAGAACAGGCCGGACATATCCACATACAAATCATGCAGCGGCCGCCATTCATCCCAGATCGCCTGGGCCTGCTTTTGAGCTTCCGCCTTGTCGCCACTTTCGATCGCCGCTTGGCATTTTTCCAGGGCGGTAACTACGAGTTCGGGACGCTCCCTGCTGCCGGCGCTCATGCCGCCTCCAGCGCCAGGACCCGCTCGATACGCTGCTTCACTTCATCGCTCAGGGTGCCCGGCTGGAAGACTTCCGCCACGCCCATCGCCTTGAGTTGCGCCGCATCGTCCGGTGGAATCACGCCGCCGCAGAAGATCGGCACGCTGAAGCCCTGGCTGCGCATCTGCTCAAGCAGGCGCTTCATCTGCGTCATGTGCTGACCCGACAAAAAGCTGATGCCGACGGCGTCGACGTCGTCCTCGATCGCCACCTTGACGACGTTGTCGGCATAGTTGTGCAAACCGAGATAAATCACTTCGTAGCCAGCATCGCGCAGCATGCTGGCCACCGTGATGATGCCCGTGTCATGACAATCGAGGCCCATCTTGGCAAGTAATATGCGTTTTTGTGATGACATGTTCAGTTCTCCTTATTCCGATTCGCATTCAATATGAGACGCGAAGACAAGCCGAAGACAGTGCTGTAGCACGGCAAGGCGAAGTCGTCAAAGTATCGTATTGAATTCGCATCGGGGTTAGCGAAACGACCAGTTTTGCGCCTTGCGCATGGCTTCATGACATTCGCCCATGGTGGCCTTGTTCTTCAGGGCATCCATGAGCACCGGCACCATGTTAACGCCGTCCTTCCAGGCATTGTCGATGCGCGCCATGGCCTCGGACCACTTTTGCGGATTGCGTTCGGCACGGTAGCGGCGCAATACTTCGCTGCGCCGGGCGCCCCATTCGTCGGCCTGGATCTTGTGAATTTTGATCGGTGTCTCGTCTTCGGGTGCAATCTGGAAACGATTGACCCCGACCAGCGGCTTGCGTCCGCTGTCCAGGTCGCGCTGGTTTTTCAGGCGCTCCTGGTTGATCTGGCTTTCCAGCCAGCCTTCCTTGATGCAGCTGATCATGCCGCCTTTTTCATCGATTTCGGCGAGCCTTTTGCTGATCGCAGCTTCCATCTGGTTGGTCAGGCTTTCCACGTAATACGAGCCACCGAGCGGGTCGATGCTCTTGGTGATGCCGCTTTCATAGGCAATCACCTGCTGGGTACGCAGCGCAATGCGCGACGATTCCTCGGTCGGCAAGCCATGTGCCTCGTCGTAGGAGCACAGGTGAATCGACTGGGCGCCGCCGAACACCGCAGCCATCGCCTCGACGCCAGCGCGCACGATATTCACTTGCGGTTGCTGGTGGGTCAACGTGTTGCCGGCGGATTGCACCGAAAAGCGCAGGCGCCAGCACTCCGGATTGGTGGCACCGAATTCCTCGCGCAGGGTCTTTGCATACAGTCGGCGCATGGCGCGGAACTTGGCGATCTCCTCGAAGAAATCAATCGAGCAGGAGAGGAAGAAAGAGGAGCGGCGCGCGAAGACATTCACGTCGAGGCCGCGCTGCTTGGCCAGGCGAAAGATGTTGAAGGCATGACCGAGCGTAAAAGCGCCGTCCTGGATGGCGTTGATGCCGGTCTCGCGCAGGTTGTAGCCGTTGGTCACCATCCAGTTGAGGCGCGGCATGTTCTTCGAGATGAACTCGATGTTGTCCACGCACAGCCGCAGCGTGCCATCGAGCGGGAAGAACTGGGTGATGGTCTGCAGCGGACCGCCGCTCATCTGGTAGAAGGGGTCGTTCTGCTGCGTACCAATCACCTGGGCGAAGGGCACGTTCTTCTTTTCAGCCACTGCCGCCAGCATCGCCAGGGTCACCGAAGAAACCGGCGGGCGGATCGACAGCGCGTAGGAGACAGCATCCGGACCGAAACCATCGTAAAGCGTTTCCATGTCCTCCAGCGTGCTGATCGGCACGCCGGTGACGCCCACTTCGCCGTCGGCGATCGGATCGTCGGAATCGAAGCCGTAGGAGGTCGGCAGGTCGATGGTGATGACGAAACCGTTGGCGCCCTGACCGTGTAGATACTTGATGCGCTGGTTGGTTTCCTCGGGCGAACCGAAGCCGACCTGAAAGCGCCGCGTCCAGATGCGCTCGCGGTACATGCCCGGATAGGGGCCGCGGGTAAAAGGAAACTGGCCGGGTTCGCCCAGGTCCTTGTCGTATTCGAACTCGCCGGTATCTTCAGGGCGATACAAATCCTTGATCTCAAGGCCGGCGCCGGTCTCGAATAGCTGCTCTTCGTGATCGCGCGCCGCGCCTGTTGTTTTGGTCGGATTGCTCATGCCTGGCCCGCCTTGCGCAATGTTGCAGTAGCCGCATTATTCACTTCACCGCTGGCGGCCACTTCGACACCGTAGAACTCCTTGGCGCTTTTCTGCGAGACGTAGCCGTAGCGCACTTCGCGCGCCACCTGCTCGACCGGACGACGATGCGGATCGCCGTAGCCGCCACCGCCGCCCGCCACCTGATACCAGCGCGTGCCCTTGGGAATATTGACCACCACTTCCTTGCTTTTGCAGTTGTGCACCTTGCCATCCGGGTAACGCAACTCGCCGCAATTCAGCATGCCTTTCGCCCCGCCCAGGATGCCCTTGGCTTCGGAGCCGGCATCGATGCCGTCGCCGAAGGCGCTGATCAGGTTGCCGTCGTTGAGAAATTCCATTTCCATTTCGACGCCCAGTCCGCCGCGCCATTGTCCGGCACCGCCCGAGTCCGGCATGTATTCGAACTTGTGCAGGAACAGCGGATCCTTCATTTCGAACATTTCCGGATCCTGCGCCAGCAAGCCGCCGCCGCAAGCAATCAGGCCAATGTGGTCATAGCCGTCGGCGCCCTGCGTGCCGCCGCCGCCACCCTTGAGTCCATTGAACAGGATGTCCACAAACGGCTGGTTGGTGCGACCGTTGAAACCCACCGCAGCAATCGCGAAGAGCGGATTCCAGGCGGCGGTGACGCGTTCCGGCAGCGCCTTCGACAAGGCGTCGAAAATCGCTGCGGAGATCTGATCCGACAAATGGTTGCCGAAAGTACTCGCCGCAGGGAAGCGTGGATTAACCATTGAACCTTCCGGCATGTTGGTGGAAATCGGCCGGATCATCCCGGCGTTTTGCGGGATGTTGTGATCCTTCAAGCACATCAGCAGGGTCAGGATCACCGCCGTGATGCTCGAACCAAGCGGTGCATTGACATAGCCCGGTGTCTGCGGCGCGGTGCCGGTGAAATCGAAATCGATCTTGTCGCCATCGACCTTAACCGCCACCTTAATGTCCATCTTGGAGTTGGGATCGAAGCCGTCGTAATAGGCCGTCGACATGCCGCGGTAGGTGCCGTCCGGGATGTTCTTGATTTCTGCGCGCATCTGCTGCTCGGTCGCATCATAGAGATATTGCAGGTGGGCGTTGAAGCGCTCCCAGCCGTAACGCTCCACCAGCTTGACCAGTTCGCGATCGCCCACCGCGCAGCCGCCCATGGCGGCCTGGATGTCTTCCTGGACGATGTCGAAGCGGATATTGCCGAACACCAGGTCCCACACATCCTTGCGCTTCTTGCCTTTCTCGAAAAGCTTGACTGGCGTGATGCGCAGCGCTTCCTGCCAAATTTCGGTAGCGCCCGGGTTGTAGGCGCCGGCCACGGCGCCGCCGACGTCGGCCTGGTGGCCGTTGATCGCGGAGAATCCGATCAGCTTGTCATTGACGAAAATCGGCCGGACGATCTTGACGTCCGCCGGCTGGTTGCCGCCGGTGAAAGGATCGTTATGGATGATCACGTCACCGGGATAGAGTTCGTCACCAAAATACTCGACCATGTACTTGATGCCCAGCGGCACGGCGAAAGCCAGGATCGGGATGTAAGCGGTCTGCTCCATCATCTGGCCCTTGGCGTCGTAGAGTCCGGTGACGAAGTCGCGCGCCTCGGAAAGAATCGGCGAACGCGCGGTGCGCAACATCACCAGTCCCATTTCTTCGGTGATGGCCTTGAGGCGACGCTGGATGACCGTCACCAGGATCGGATCGATAGTCTGTGTCATGCGAATACCCTCTTCAAGTAGGTGTGGGCGTGCTCTTTCAAATAGAGGCAGAAGGTGCCGGCGCGATCGACGACGAAGTCGTATTCCGGCGGCACGAAGGTCGTGGTGGTGATCTGTTCAATCAGGGCCGGGCCGTTGCCGATGTTGCCATAAACCATGGCTTCGCCGTCGAAGACGGGAATCTCCTGGAACTGGCGCGCGCTGGGAATGTAGACCTTGCGCATGCCCTTCTTGTGTTTGCCGGCATCCTCGTCGCCACGCGTCATGAATTGCATCGACGGCTTCTCGGTGATGCCGATGACAGTGACACGCAGGTTGACGATCTCGACTTCGGTGGCCGTGCCCTTGAGCGAATAACCGTAGAGGCGATCATGCTCGGCGTGCAACACTTCGCGCAGATAGTCGACGCCCTCTTCCTCGAACCTGATGATGTCGAAGCTGCAGTTGATCTCATTGTGCTGACCGAGGTAACGCATGTCGGCGCCATACTCGACACGGACGCGCTCGCGGTCTTCGACCCTTTCCCGGTGCAGCACAGCGCGACCTTCCTTCTCCATCTCGCCGTAATACTGGGCCATCAGGCGCGTATCGGCGGCAGCGGCCAGTGCGTGGTAGGTGCGCACATAACTGTGCTTGAAGTCGGAGCGCAACATGCCGCTGGCGCAAAATATCGACGACTCCTTCGGCACCAGCACGATCGGGATTTCAAGTTCCGTAGCGATCATCGCACCATGCACCGGGCCGGCGCCGCCGGCAACGACCAGCGGATACTCGCGCGGGTCGATGCCGCGGCTGACGGTGATTTCGCGCAGGCCTGCCGCCATGTTGACGTTCATCATGTGGAACATGCCGGCCGCCGCATCTTCCAGCGACAGTTTGAGCGGCTTGGCGATGTAGGTTTCGATCGCTTGCTTGGCCGCATCGAGATCGAGCTTCATGCGGCCACCGAGGAAATACTTGGCATCGAGATAACCCAGCACCAGGTTGGCATCGGTGCAGGTCGGCAGTTTGCCGCCACGGCCATAGCAGGCCGGGCCAGGATCGGCGCCGGCGCTTTGCGGGCCCATGCGCAACAGGCCGCCGTCATCGATCCAGCCGATTGAGCCACCACCCGCGCCGATGGTGTGGATGTCGAGCATCGGCAGGGCCAGGCGCTGACGGTTGATCCAGCCTTCGCTGCGCAACAGCGGCACACCCTTCTGCACCACGGCGGCGTCGAAAGACGTGCCGCCCATGTCCACCGTCATGCAGTTCTCGAAGCCCTGCACGGAAGCGAAGGTGATGCCTGCCGTCGGGCCGCTGGCAGGACCGGAGAGCAGGGTCATCACGGCCGTGTCTGAGGTCGATTCGGGGGTGGCGACACCGCCGTTCGACTGCATGATCAGCAGCACGCCTTCAAACCCGATGCTCTTCAGATTGGCCAGCAGCGCGGTCAGGTAACGCCTGAGGATCGGCCCGATGTAGCAGTTCAGCGCTGCCGTCGACACGCGCTCATACATGCGCGCCTGCGGCAGCAGTTCGGAAGAAACGGTGAGATAGACATTGGGCAGGGCTGCCGCGACCACCTTCTTCGCGGCCTGCTCGTGTGCCGTGTTGGCATAGCTGTGCATGAAGCAGATCGCGACGGCGTCGACATTCTGCTTCTTCAATTCTTCCACAGCCGCCTTGAGCGATGCCTGATCGAGCGGCGTCACCACCTGCCCGGCCGCACTCATGCGCTCCTTGACTGGCAGGCGCAGATCGCGCGGCACCAGCGGCTTCGGCGGCGTCAGTTTGTTGTTGTAGAGTTCTTCACGATAGCCACGGCGCATCTCGAGAATGTCGCGAAAACCTTCGGTGGTGATCAGGCCGGTCTTGACGCCGTTGCCGGTGAGCACGGCATTGGTCGTCACGGTCGTGCCGTGCACGATCAGGTCGATCTTGGCGGCAAATTCTTTCAGCGGCAGTCCGACGAACTTGGCCATTTCTTCCAGGCCATTAAGTACGCCGATCGAGGGATCCTTGGGCGTGCTCGAGGTCTTGAAGACACTCGAGTTGCCCTTCCCGTCGATCAGCAGAAAGTCGGTGAATGTGCCGCCCACATCCACGCCGATACGATAATTCATACTGTTTTCTCCTTTGCCTTCATGAGTATTGGTCCGGCTGATTTGCTGAGCCGGAAATTGCAAAATCTTACCGATCCGCCACTTCGATCACGACCGCCATGGCGGAATCGCCGGCGGCACAGCCGGTGAAGAGGCCAAAGCCACCGCCGCGGATCACCAGTTCCTCGATCAGCTCGATGATCGAACGGGTCCCCATCGGTGCCTGCGGATGACCCCACACCAGGGAACAGCCGTAGTTGTTCATGTTCATCAGGTCCGCC
>Ga0172380_10005860_pt1 | contig 14620 bp, 12 predicted proteins | sample Leawe162metaG_FD_119747 | JGI IMG/M metagenome (GOLD analysis project Ga0172380, IMG submission 119747) | Leachate microbial communities from a municipal landfill in Southern Ontario, Canada - Leachate well 162 metaG | ecosystem: Engineered > Solid waste > Landfill > Unclassified | place...
CAGCAGATCCTCCAGTTCCTTGATGTTATCGCCGGTAAACGCGTTGAGCGTCTTGGGCCGGTTGATGGTAATGGTGGCGACGTAATCCTTGACGTCGTAGATGATTTCTTTCTCGCTCATGGCTTTACCTTTAGGACGGAATTAGGGGGCAACTACGCCGTTTGCGGCGCGGTGGGCAATAATGACCGACCGTTCGTTCGCTGTCAATCGCTTTTTGCGTTGAGGTATTCTCGCATTGAAAGTGATCAAGACGCGAACATCATGCGGCGCCGCCAAGGCATGACGATTGACAAGGAACAAACAGTCGGTGACCATTCCGACATCGCGCGACAAACGACAAGGGGAGCAGGATATGAAACACGAATTGCTGTCGGTTACTTCGGCGCAAGACGCGGCCCGCTACAGGACACTCGGTCTATGGAAAGACCAGACGCTTTACAGCCGCTTCCGCCAGGCGGCCGTCAAGTATCCGGAAAAGCTCGCCATCGTCTGCGGCACCCGCTCCGTTCGCTACGGGGAGCTGCTGCAGCGTGTCGATACCCTCGCCGGCAATTTCTTGAAGCTGGGCATCGAGGCCGGCCAGATCGTTGCCGCGCAATTGCCCAATTCGCCGGATGTGCCGCTGATCCACTTTGCGCTCAATCGCATCGGCGCTTTGTTCATGCCCATGCACGATAGCTTTCGCGAAACCGAGCTTGCGCACCTGCTGAAGAAAGCCAACGCCGTAGTGGCGATCATGCCGTTGCGCTATCGCGACTTCGATTACCCGGCGGTGTACGCGGGGCTGCGGGCGCAGCTGCCGGCGCTCAAGCAGGTGTATTCGATCGGCGGCGCAGGAGCGCACTCACAGGACTTTGAAACGCTCCTGCAACCATCCGGAGTGGCAGCGGCCGAACTCGACGCGCGGCTGCCGACGGCCGACGCCCTCGGCCACATCATGCTGTCGTCGGGCACCACGGCGCTGCCGAAGATCAGCGTCTTCACCAGCAACAATGCGGCGGCAATGGCGGACGCGTTTGCGGAGATGACCCACCTCTCGGCAGATGACGTTGCCGCGGCGCTCGCGCCAATGGGTACCGGCGCCACCGGTTACATGTTCCCGCTCTTGGCGCCGTTGTTCGCCGGAGCCACCTCGGTGATTCTGCAGAACTGGTCCGACCCGGCCGATGCGGTCGATCTAATAGTCAAGCATGGTTGCACCTACGCCACTGCCATTCCGACGCAGATGACGATGATGGTGCCGGTGCTGGAGAGCCGCTCGCCGGGGCAGTTCGAGCGCTTCCGCTGCTTCAACAACGCCGGCGCGCCACTCCCCTACGAGATCGCCTGCAAGATCGAGGATATGATGGGCTGCCGCGTCCAATGCATCTACGGCGCCACCGACGGTGGCGTGCCGTGCATGACCTCGATCGACGATCCGGCGGAGAAACGCCGGCGCACGGTCGGCCGTCTGCTCAAGGGCCGCGTCTGCGAGCTGCGCGACGCCAACGGTCACCCGGTTCCCGCCGGCGAGAGCGGCGAGCTTTGCTGGACCACGCCGGACAAGTCCTTCGGCTACTTGAACGACATGGAGGCGGCGCGGGCCACGTTCGACGAGCGCGGCTTCTACAAGAGCGGCGATCTCGGGCAGATAGACGCAGACGGCTACGTCAGCATCGTCGGCCGCGTCAAGGACATGATCCTGCGCGGCGGGCGCAACATCAGTCCGCGCCTGATCGAGGAGCTCTTGATCGCCCATCCGGCGGTACGCGAGGTCGCCGTCGCCGGCATACCGCACCCGACCCTGGGTGAGCAGGCCTGCGCCTTCGTCGTGCTGGCGCCGGGGCACAAGCTGGATTTTGCCGAGATGATCGAGTTCCTGTCCAAGCAGAAGATCGGCAAGTACCAGTTTCCCGAGCGGCTGGAAGTCCTCGAGGAACTGCCTCGTTCCGCCGGCGACAAGATCGCCAAGAACAAGCTCACCGACATAGCGACCGCCAAGCTCATAGCGGAAGGCAAGCTGCCGCCAAAGAAATAGCCAACACCACTTCGACAAGATTTTCTGGGGATACCACCAATGCTTTTCAACGATGACCAGATTGCCCTGCGCGAGGCTGCGCAACGTTTCGCCCGCACCCGGCTACGCCCCGACTATCAGAAGCGGGAGTCGGAGGCGGGCTTCGATCGCGGCTTGCTCAAGGAGATGGGCAAGCTCGGGCTGATCGGCGTTGATCTGCCGAAGGAGTATGGCGGCCTCGACGAGAGCGCGCTCACGTCGGGGCTCATCACCGAGGCCATCGCCTACGGCGACTTCAACGTCAGTTATGCATTTCTGCATGGCTCCCTGCTGGGTGCCATCATCCACCGCAATGCCAATCCCGAACTGGCGCGCTATTGGAACACCCGCATCATCGCCGGGGAGGCGATCATCGGACTTGGCTTGACCGAACCGCGCGGCGGCTCGGATGCCGCCAACCTGGTGCTCAAGGCACGCCGCGATAGCAAGGACTACGTTCTCTCCGGCGAAAAGACATCGATCACGCTAGGCGACCAGTGCGACGCAATGATAGTGTTCGGGCGCACCGGCAGGCCGGAGGACGGCGCTCGCGGCATCAGCGCCTTCCTCGTGCCGACGGACCTGCCGGGGATAACGCGCACCCGATTCAACGATCTGGGCAGCAGGATACTCGGGCGCGGCTCGGTGTTCTTTGACGATGTGCGCGTTCCGGCCGAGAATCGCTTGGGCGAGGAGGGCAAGGGCTTCACCGAGGTGATGCAGGGTTTCGACTTCAGCCGGATGATCATCGCTCTGCAGTGCATCGCTGCGGCGCAGGCCTCGATCGACGAGACCTGGGAATACGTGAAAGAGCGTCAGGCGATGGGCGCACCGATCGCACAATACCAGGGCGTGTCCTTCCCCATCGCCGAGTTCGAGACGCTGCTCGCCGCCTGCCGCGAGCTGTGCTACCACGGCCTTGCGCTGCGCGACGCCGGGCTGCCGCATACCACCGAGTCGGCGATGGTCAAGTGGATGGGTCCGAAGACGGCGGTTGACGCCATCCACCAGTGCATCCTGACCTTCGGTCACTACGGCTACTCGATGGATCTGCCGCACCAGCAGCGCCTGCGCGACGTGATGGGCCTCGAGCTCGGTGACGGTCCTGCCCAGATCATGAAATTGATCATTGCGCGCGAGCGTGCTGGCCGCGCGTCAGTGCAATACGCGTCGGGGAAGGGCAAGTGATCCGCCCTTAGCGGCGCTATCCCGGGCATCGCCCTCAATGGGGGCGATTCAACGAGCAGCACTTCTTGTATTTTTTGCCGCTGCCGCAAGGGCAGGGATCGTTGCGGCGCGCTTGGGTCGCAGCGGTCGCCTCTTCGGAGGTGAGCGAACGCATGAAGTCAATCAGGGGCGCACCGGATAGCTTGTGCCAGGCCAGTTTTTGCAGGTAGGGTCGGCTATGCGTGTAGAAATCCTTGAGGCCGGGACACAGGTAGTTCAGACCTTCCTCGCCCTCCGGCGTGCTGGCCAGCCTGTCCTTTGGGCATCCGCCGTTGCACATGGCCACGACCGCGCACTGCCGGCAATAACGCGGCAGACGCTGGCTCTTGTCGCGCCCGAATTGCAGCAGCGCCGGATGCTCAAGCAGCTCCGCCAGCGGCGTTTCGCCGATATTGCCCAGGCGATGTTCCCGGTCGACGAAGTGATCGCAGGAATAGACATCCCCGTTGTGCTCGAGCACGACGACGTTGCCGCATTCCTGGCTCGACACGCACAGCGCATGGTCCATGCCGAGGAAAGGCCGCATTGCCTCGTCGAAATTCTGGATGTGGATTCGTTCCATGTCGCCACGCACCCACTCGTCGAAGACCGTGGATAGGAAGGTTCCGTAGGCTTGGGCGGGCACGCTCTGCGCGCTGACTTCGCGCTCCCCCTGGCGCACCACCAATGGCAGGAACTGCAGGAACTGGACACCGATGTCCTTGAAGAAGCGATAAACCGCCGCGGGCTGGCGCACGTTCTGCTGGTGCACCACGCATAGCACATCGCAATGGACCCGATGCCGCTGCAGCAGCCGATAGGCCTGCTGCACGCTCTTGTGCGTCGCTCTTGCGTGCGTGTCGATGCGATAGCGATCGTGCAGCTCCTTCGGTCCGTCCATGCTGAGGCCGACGAAGAAGCCCTCTGCCGCAAGGAAGCGGCACCATTCCTCATCCAGCAGGATGCCGTTAGTCTGGATTCCGTTGAGTATCTCGCGCCCCGGTGGCCGGTGCTTGCGCTGAAGTTCGACGATGCGCCGAAAATAATCCAAGCCCGCCAGGGTGGGTTCCCCACCGTGCCACGAGAACAGAACGGTCTGCGTCGGACTCGCGGCCAAATGTTGGACGATATAGGCTTCGAGCAGATCGTCGGTCATGCGCGACATCTCGGATTTCGGATAGAGATCCTTCTTGCTCAGGTAGTAGCAATAGTGGCAGTCGAGGTTGCACAGCGCGCCTATCGGTTTGACCATGACCTGGAATTCACGCGAAGCTGGTTGCATCGTCTACTCGGTGTTATTGTCGGCAGGTGCTAGTTTAAACTGAACGAAGTTTTCCGAAGGGAAACCAAATGCGCAAACACGCAGGTACGCACTACGGAGCGCTTGCCCAGGCCTTGCATTGGGCCACGGCTATCCTCGTCCTGATCGCATTCATATACGGGCCGGGGGGATCCGAGCAGCGTGTGTACTCCCCTGCCCGAGATTTCGACCGGCAGCTGCACGAGACCCTGGGATTGTGCGTGTTCGCGCTCGTCGTACTGCGCGTGCTGTGGCGCATGCTCGACACGCGACCGGGCCCGCCGCAGGTAGCGCCTTGGATGATGGTTGCGGCGAGAACGGTGCAGGGCTCGCTCTACCTGCTCCTGTTCGCTCTCCCATTCACCGCCATCACCGGCGCCTGGCTCGAAGGGCATCCCGTGACACTTCTCATGGGTGTGCAATTTCCACCGCTGCTCGGGCTCTCACACGATGTCGGCGCCACGATCGCGAAAATTCACACTTGGCTTGGCGACGCAATCCTCTGGCTTGCCGGATTGCACGCGCTCGCGGCGCTCTACCATCACCTCGTCCTCAAGGACGGCGTGCTCGCCTCGATGCTTCCGCGCCGCTTTCCCGTGCGACAGGTGAACCGCCATGATGTGGCGTTTTAGCGGCGACGCAAGGCCATTGGTCGAGCCCCCATGATTTGACCTATCATATGTCAGACAGGTTGCCGTTCTGAAGCACCGCCTCCTGTCAGGGAGAGACAGCTAGTGGATAACACGCTCGTCCGTCTGTACCGCCGGGTCGCAAACGCAGCGGCGGCGATTCTGCCTTCTCGCGCCGGCATTCCGGTCTATGGCTTTCCTGCAAGATGCGACGTCTTGCCGCCGCCCGCGCTGGTGCTCAAGGTCGCGGAGAGCCAGGAGGAAATCGAGAGCGCCTTCCGCCTCCTGCACGATGCCTATGTGCGCGCAGAGTTCATGAGACCCGATCCCTCGGGCCTGCGGGTGACGGTCTACAACGCTCTGCCGACTACCACCACGCTGATCGCCTGCTACGCCGGGAAAGTCGTCGGCACCGTGTCGCTGATTCGCGAGAGCCTGTTCGGCTTTCCCATGCAGGAAGTCTTCAACATCGACTCGATCCGCGCCAAGGGCGGCGGGGTTGCGGAAGTCTCCGGGCTGGCCCTGCAACAAGGCTTGCAAGCGGCGGCCGACCTCGTCCTGTTTCCCCTGTTCAAGTTCGTCTACGAATATTCTCGCAAGTACGTCGGGCTCCGCCACCTGGTCATCGCGGCGCATCCCGACCATATGAACTTCTATGAATCGGTTCTGCAATTTCGCCGCTTGAAGCAGTCTCGCGTTGACCACTACGACTTTGTCGACGGCGCACCGGCGTTCGCCGGTCACCTCGACCTCAAGGCTTTTCCTGAGCTCATGCGCCGCCGCTACGAAAATCAGCAGCCGGCGAAGGACCTATGTCGCTACTTCGTCAAGGCGAGGATGCCCAATATCGTCTTCCCCGACAAGCGCTTCTACACCACCAACGATCCGGTGATGACGCCGACGCTGCTCGACCACTTCTTCAATCAGCGCACACGGGTATTTGCCAAGCTAAGCGACCAAGAAAAGATCTGGCTGCATGAGGCCTACGATCTGGCCGCGTACCGCAAAGTGCTGCCAGCGCTGCCGGAGGACAGCAGAGAAGAGCCGGGCGCCGCGCTGCGGCATCAACGCTTCTCGGTTGCCTGTCCGGCCAGATTGCGGCTAGGCTCTGGCAAGAGCAAGCAGCTCTACCAGGCACAGGTCGTGCAGTGCTCGATGAATGCCTTCCGGGCGCGCTGCGACGATGCGCTGCCGGTGGATGTCGTAGGCGAAGCGGAGATCGAGTTGGGTCGCTCCGACAAGAGCGTCCTGCGCGTGCTGGTGCAACGCAAAGCCACCCGTGCCGAGAATACCTACGTCATCAAGGTCATGGAGCCAGACCTGGCATGGCGCAAGTTCGTCAGCGCGCTGCGCAAGGCGTGGATCAGGAGCGATCTCGACGCTGCCACGCGCTTTTTGGACTGAGCAATTTGTCGCGTGTGCAAGCTCACCCCGGAGTTCCGCTGCGCCCTGCTCGCTTGACGATCGTCGACCGGGCTGCAGACGGCAGTCGGAGCGCCATTGGCGCATCCAGGCAGGCAGGGGCGGGTGCAGAATTTTCCGCTACCTAAAGACATAGAGTGCCCGTATCGTCTGGCCCGTGCTTCCCCCCGCCCGCCTTGGCACCGGCGCACTGGTATTGGCATTGTTATGATGGTCAGGCACATCCTCGCGGTTCTTCTTCTTGCTTATCTGACGCCTGCCCTGGCGCTGCCGTTCGATTCCAGACACGTCCTGGTGGTGGAAGATGGCACGGGCAAAGTCCTGCTGGAGAAGAACGCCGAAGTCGCGGTGCCGATTGCCTCGCTGACCAAGTTGCTGACGGCGATGGTCGTCCTCGACGGGAATCCGGACATGGAGGAGACCATCAGCATCGAGGACCCGGAGATCCACACGAAGAAGCGCAGTCGGTCGCGTGTTCCGCTGGGTGCCACGCTACCGCGAAGAGCAGTCCTGCAACTCGCGCTGATGTCTTCCGACAACCGCGCCGCCGCGTCGCTGGCCCGCGCCTACCCCGGGGGCGATGCGGCATTCATCGCCGCGGTTCATGACAAGCTGGAAGCCCTGGAGATGACCCATACCACCATCGAGGAACCGACGGGTCTCTCCAGCAATAACAGGTCCACCGCGGCTGATCTGGTCAAGATGGCGAATGCCGCCGCCCAGTATCCGGACATCGCCCGCATCACCACCGATAGTCACGACATCGTCGACATCAACGGCAGGCCGGTCGAATATCGCAACACCAACGGCCTGGTGGGACAGAAGGGCTGGGACATACTGCTGTCGAAGACCGGGACTACCGCGCCTGCAGGCCGCTGCCTCATCATGCGCCTGAAGTCCGCTGGCCAAACGGTGACTCTGGTCCTGCTCAACGCCAGAGCAAAGTCATCCCGTATGCTCGACGCGCGCAATGTGCGCCGTTTTCTGAGCGACGGAAGGACCGAGCTGGCGCAGCGCGCGCCGCTCAAACGCGCGAGGTCCGCCGTCCATCACCACCGCGTTCAGTTGGCTAGTACCGATCCGTCCATCATCGCGGCGCGGAATTGAGGGCCGATCGCCGCATCCATTTCGGCCAGGCGCGGGCTACCATCGCCGCGCCTCAAGAATCAACTTCCTGTGCCCGCCACTGCGCTTCGTCCGCGCGAAAGCCGGGTGGCCAGGAGGAAACTGCAAGCGACCACCGCCACCGCTGCGCCGCCGAAAACCAGCTCCTTGCCCGCACTCCAGGCATCGACCGCCGGCAACGACAGTCTCATGACGCCGAAGCCAGCGACCAATAAACTGATACCGGCAACCGCCAGGCTCATGATGCGCGAGGCAAGCGCAGCCACTTGATCGGCGCGCAGAATCAGGCGCGAGATCCAGAGGCCATTGACGCCGTCTGTCAGCAGCATTCCCAGCATGAAGAGCAGGCCCAGCATCAGCGCGTATTGCCAGCCGCCGAACTGCGTCGCCGTCAGCGCAAACAATGCGGCCTGACTAACGGTGTCGAAGGACAAGGCGAACATCGCCCCAACCAAGGCAACCCAAGCGGGACTGGCCGCCTGCGCCAGCCGCCCCAGGAAGCGGCCCTTGAAGCCGACCGGCCGCACGACCGCGCCCGGCTCGGCGCACAGCACCGCGTGTATGTTGAGTGAGCCGAGGGCGAACAGGAAAGCGATGGAGACCCAGGCGCCGACGGTCTCCAGCCACTCCGGCGTCTGCCAGTGCTGCGCCAGCGTGCTGACTGCCAGCGCGATGGCGATGACAACGGCGCCGTGTCCGATCGAGAACAGGGCACCGCAGAAGCGGGCGAGCCGCGGCCGGCTGTGCGAGTTGAAGCGGGTCAAGCCGTCGATGGTCGCCAGATGGTCGGCATCGAAGCCATGCTTCAAGCCCAATACGAACACAAGCAGACTTAGCGCAACGATGTCTTGCGGAAGAGCATCCATGCTTAGCGGCGGAACCGGCCCCGGTGAAAACGTGTATGAACTATTTTTTGTTATTCTTACACAGAAGCTAGCGAGCTGCAAGAGCTCGCGCCAGATTCGCCAACCTGGCGATCTCTAGCGCAAATCCTGCGCTAGGTCTTGGGCTTCAAGTGCGTGTGCCGGTAGCTGTGGCTGGCACCGGAATGCCCGTGGGGATGCGTATGCGGGCGATTGTCCTTGTCGAGCGAGACCATGTTCAGGTGACCGTGCCGTAAGCCGCTTTCGGCCGACAACGCATCGGCGAACTCGCGCACCGCTGTCGTGGGTCCGCGCAGGAATACGCTCTCGATGCAGTTCTCATGATCGATATGCGCGTGCATCGTGGCGATCATCAAGTCATGATGCTCATGCTGGAGCCGGGTGAGGCGCTCGGCCATGGTTCTCTCATGATGGTTGTAGACATAGCTCAGATTGGCGACGCAATACTTGGCTTCGTTGCGCTTGAAACGGGATGACTCCAACTGGCCGCGCAGCAAATCGCGCACCGCCTCGGAGCGATTGCGGTAGCCGCGCTCGGCGATGAGCCGGTCGAACTCCTGAGCGAGTTCATCGTCCAGGGAAATCGTGAATCTTTGCATGCGGCCATCTCCCTTCCTGGGTCGTCTGTGATTCGGGATAGCGTCGACTCAACAGCGGAAGCCCATTGTATAGCCCGGCGGCTGGTCAGGCGCTGTCGCCCTTGGCGACGCTCTTGGCCAGGAGCATGCCGGCGAGCCAGGAGAAGAACAGGCCCTCGGTGTGATCGATGAGCAGGGAGTTGAGCAGACAGCCCAGTGCGATGCTGATCACCAGTCCCTGCGCCGCCATGCGTAGCGGGGGCGACAGTTCCCGGGTGCCGCGCCAGACGCTAGCGAACAGGACCAGCAGCGCGCACAAGCCGACGAAGCCCAGTTGCACCGTGGTGAGCAGGTACTGGTTGTGCGGATTGTTCTGCACCGCCAGGCTGGCGCCGGCGTTGGCCTGGGCGTAGGCGCTGGTGTAACCGCCGGTGCCGACGCCTATCAGCGGATGCTCGGCGATGATGGCCAGGCTGGTGCGATAGAAATCCAGACGCGCGCCAATCGAGGTATCGCCGCCGTGGCCGGCGCGCCATTGCTGGTAGTCGACAGCCATCAGCAGCAGCCGCTCCACCATGGGCAGCTGCAGGGCATAGGAGATGCCCAGCAGCGCGGCGCCACAGAGGGCGGCCAGCACCAGGCCGCGCCAGCGATAGCGCTCGAAGAAGAACCAGGCGGCGAGGCCAGCCAGAACCAGATAGCCGGTGCGTCCCTGCACCATGAACAGCACGTTGAAGGCCGCGAGCGCCGCCAGCACCGCCAGCAGCAGCCGGCCTCGACGCGTCTTCTGGTGCAGCGCGGCCAGCGCCGCCAGATAGGCGGCGTAGGCCATGAGGATACCGTGGGTGATATGCAGCTTGAACACCACCGGGTTATCGGCGTAGCGGTTCTCGAAACGCTCGAGCGGAATGATGTGCCACCAGAAACCGTAGGAGATGAGCAGGGTGACAAGCATCGCCGCGGCGAAGGCCAACAGGGCGAACCTGCTGTCGTTCTCCTGCCAGCTCGCGCTGAGCAATATCGGCAGCAGCAGCAGATCCGAACTCTTGCGCAGGAAATGCAGGCTGTCCTCGGTGCTGCCCGGACCCCAGGCGCAGCCGAGAACCAGCAGCGCCAGGAGCGCCAGCGCCGCCCAGGCCACCGGCTGTGCGCGCAAGCGCGCCAAGCGCAGCCGCCAGTGCCCGCCCGCCAACCAGGCGATGAGGATCACGGCGAGCAGCAGGTTATCCAGCGCCACCGAAATGGGCAGCGAGGCGCCCAACGCCAGCGCGGACCAGCGCAGGGTGCTATCGGCGCGCTGCGCGAGCTGGCTCATAGCAACGATCCAATGTAGTCGAGCAGGTGGGTGACGTTGGCCTCGATGGAAAAATTCTTCTCGACGAAGAGGCGACCGGCCTCGGCCATGCGCGTCATGTCGGCGCCATGATCGAGGGCCCAATTGAGCGTCGCCACCCAGGCGAGCCTGTCGCCAGGCTCGACCAGCAGGCCGGTGCTCTGGTGCTGCACGGTCTCCGGTATGCCGCCGGTGCGGCTGGCGACGACGGGCAGGCCCAGGCTCAGCGCTTCGCACTGGGACATGCCGAAGGGTTCATAGCTGGAGGGCATGACCAGCAGGTCGGCGCGCCTATACAGCGGCGCCAGCGGCGAGACCATACCGGCCATGAAGACCTGTCCGCTCAACTTCATGGCCTTGATGGAGGCGGCCAGTTGTTCCTGCAGTTCTCCTTCGCCGGCGATCACGTAGCGCAGGTTCGGGTGTTTCTTCAGCAATTCGGGCAGGGCCGAGAGCATCAGGGCATGGCCCTTTTCGGGACGCAACATGGCCGCGTGCAGCAACACCGGACCGCTGCGTTTTTCCAGCCAGGCTTCGAGTCGAGCCGGCAGTGGCGCCTGGGCATCTGCGGCGAGCCGGTCGAGGGGCAAACCTGGATGGAGTACGCGAATCCGTTCCGGCGTGATGCGCGGGTTGGCGAGCAGCGCCGCGCGCAGCGCGGCGCTGCAGGTCAGGGTCAGGTCGGAGAGCAGGTTGCTGTGCCAGGCCCGGGCCGGACCCGCGAGATAGGTGCGCATGCGGATCAGGCGCGGACGGTTGCGCACCAGGCGCGCTGCGACGGCGATGTTGTTGGCGTCGTGTCCGCTGTGGCTGATGACGGCGTCGGGGCGCCAGTCGGCGATCAGGCGGCGCAGGGCGACGATGCTGGGCGGATGCAGGCTCATGCGCATGGGCAGCGTAAGCGCGTCGAGGCCCAGGGCGCGCGCCCCGTCGTGGATGCGGCTGCCGGGGCGGCAGGCCAGACGCACGGCGACGCCTCGTCGCAGCAGCGCCGTCATCTGCTGCAGCGCTTGCAGTTCCTGCCCGCCGAGATTGGGCGAGCTCTCCGTAAATAGCAGGCGGCGGATGCTCACAACCAACTCGTGTCGGCACTGCCCATCGCCGGCAGAGCCGAGAGGTCCCGGGCGATGGCCACGGTGTCGCTGCCGGTGCGACCGGCGGCGCGCCAGCGCGGCAGCCGCTGACCATAGAGGCGCACCAATCCGGCGTGCGGCGCCTGGCGCGTGGCGCCGGGCATGGGCACCAGGCAGTCGCTGGCCGGGCCAAGGGCGTTCGCCGCCCAGTGCGAGTAACCGGAGAACGGCGTGGCCAAGAGCAGCCGGCAACAGGCCAGCGCGAACAGGTCGCCGACCGGATGCACTTCGGAGCGATGGTCCTCGCCCTTGTAGTGATAGGGCGAGGGGACAGCCAGACTCAGCACCGCGAAGCGCTCGACGATCTGGCGCAAGGCAGCCGGTTCTCCGTTGCAGGAGAGGTAGAAGCAGACATCGGGATGACGGGTGACGATGGCGGCCATCATCTCCTCGTACCACCACAGCGGCACCGCCGGCCACTCCGGACCGATGTCATAGCGCTCGCCGTCGGCAAGGCGGTAGTCGCCCTGGCGGATGTGCACGCCGACTACCGGCCGGCCTTGCACCTTGGCGAAGCAGGCGATGACGGCCTGGCGCAGTTCCGGCGCGAGCCTGATCCTGGCCGCCGTTTCGAGGTAGATGGGATCGAGCTTGTCAGCGGGTCCGTCGAGCGAGCGCAGGATGATCTTCTTGCCGGCGAGGCTGGCGAAGAGCTCGGCGTCGCAGTTGCGCACACGCAGCGCGCCTATGCGCGCCATGAGTCCGACGCGCCCGCGGCGGGTGTCGGTCACGGAAAAGGAATCCAGTTCGTGCCAGTCGAGAATGATGTCGTGGCCGTAAGCCTGGCGCAGGGCGAAGGCCAGGGGCAGAGTCTCGAGACGGTTGGAAATGCCGACGAACTCGTCGATGTAGAGTTTGGGCATAATGGCCGCCATTATAGTGGACAGGTTCACCCGGCTTGACTTTCCCTGCTGCCCCACCGCGCCGCATCCTGCTCACCTGCACCCAGCGCCTGGGCGACGTGCTCCTGGCCACTCCGCTGTTGCGCTCGTTGAAGCGCGCCTGGCCGCAGGCGCAGGTCGACATGCTGGTGTTCGCCGACACCGTCGCCGTGCTAGAGGGCAACGCCGACGTGGCGACAGCGATCACCGTGCCGCGCCGTGCCGCTTGGCCGGAGCGGCTACGCGAACTGCGCGGGCTGTGGCGGCGCTACGATCTCGCCCTCTCCCCTCTGCCCACCGACAGGGCCCGCCTCTACTGCTTTGCCGCCTCGCCCTACCGCCTCGGTCTGTTGCGGCAGGAGGCCAAGGACCGAGCGAAGGGCTTGCTGCTCAATGCCTGGCGCTATTTCGACGACGTCGACACCCATAGCGTGGCGATGGGCCTGGCCCTCGCCGACTTGCTGGGCATCACGGCGATCTCCGAGGTGGTGCCGCCGAGTATTCCTCCCGTGCAGCGCCAGGCGCTGCTGGCGCGGCTCGCGCTGGTCGATAGACGCTACGCGGTGCTCCACTGTCATCCCAAGTTCCGCTACAAGATGTGGACTTCCGAGGCCTGGCTGGCGCTCGCTGCATGGTGCCGGGCGCAAGGGCTGGCACCGGTGTTCACCGGCGGCGCCGAGGCCGCGGAGCGCGCCTATGTCGGCGCCATCGCGCGCGGAGCAGCGGGGCTGGATTGCAGCGGGACATTGAGCCTGGCGCAGACCGCCGAACTGATCACCGCGGCGGCCCTCTACGTCGGGCCCGATACGGTGGCGACGCACATTGCCGCCGCGAGTGGGACACCGACCGTCGCTCTGTTCGGACCGTCGAATCCGGTCAAGTGGGGACCCTGGCCGCAGGGCTGGACTGGCGGCACCAGCCCATGGAAGATGCGCGCGAGCGGCCGCCAGGGCAACGTCTTCCTGCTCCAGGGCGAAGACCCCCGCGGCTGCGTGCCCTGCCTGCGCGAAGGCTGCGAGCGCCACGTGGACAGTTACAGCGCCTGCCTCGACAACCTCACCGCGGGCCGGGTGATCGCCGCTTGCGCGACCATGCTCGCGGTCTAGCGCGGAGCGATTGGCGACGGGCCGCGCCGCGCCAAGCGCAGCCCAAGACATGGCGTCCCAGAGGGACGAACGACCTTAACTCCCTTGCACCGCAAGTGGGTCGGGGGAAATGCTCTACCAGGGTCGCCAGCCCGACTGCAACTTCGCAACAAACGCCGCTCGCCTGGCGTCGAAACTGGCGCGGGTGCTGGCGATGCAGCGCAGCAGCCTGGCCAATTGCGCCTGGCCGGTCGCCCTGGCCGTTTCATCCAGCCCGAGCAGCAGTTGTTCATAGGCCGGCGAGGTGTAACGCTTGTCGTAGCCGCAGCGCGCGATCAGCACCTCCTCGAGACCCGGGTGGAATTCTCCCAACTGCCACAGGTCCTCGTCGCTGAGCCAATAGATGTCGTTCGACGGGTGGGTCATCATTTCGTCGATCAGGCGCAGCGGCACGCTCTCGCGTCTGAGGTAGTCAGCCACCTTGCCCATCTCCGCCTGCTGGCGCTCCATGCCTGCCGCCGGATCGCCGCTCTTCAGCGCGTCGCCACCCAGGTAGGGCCGGTGCAGGCCAATTCGCCCGGGGAGCAGTTTGCCTTCGCGGCGCTGGCCGCCGAGGCGATTGCCGCCGGCCAGGAAGACGAAGAAACAGGCGCTGGAGCACCTGCCCCCGGCGCGCACCCGAGTGTCCAGGTGCAGGCCCTTGATCAAGGCTGCCAGACGCAGCGCCTCGACCAGGCTGCCGCCCGGGCTGTCGAGCACCAGCTCGGACAGCAGCAGGGGTTGTTCGGCCAGCGGTTCGAGCAGCATCCTGACAACCCGATCGGCGTCGCCGGCGACGATGGACCCGGACAGATACAGGCGCCACGGGCTCCCCTTGTCGGGCTCGAGTTTCAGCGCCAGCGCGGATGTACTGGCTGCGCCCAGCGCCACTGCAGCCAGCAGCGAGGCGAGCAGTCGACGCATTGCTGGAGTGTTCATGGCCGGATGCACAGCCCCGATGCTACCGCAC
>Ga0172380_10005861_pt1 | contig 14615 bp, 4 predicted proteins | sample Leawe162metaG_FD_119747 | JGI IMG/M metagenome (GOLD analysis project Ga0172380, IMG submission 119747) | Leachate microbial communities from a municipal landfill in Southern Ontario, Canada - Leachate well 162 metaG | ecosystem: Engineered > Solid waste > Landfill > Unclassified | place...
CGTTGGTGTTTGCATCGGCCGCGGTGGTGGCGGTCCCCGCGCCGGCGTAGCCCGCCGCCGTGCCCGTGCCTTCGCCGTTGACGAAGCCCGTCACCGTCGTCGTCAACGCCGGGTTGGCGGCGCCGTAGAGCCGGCTCTTGTCGTCTGCCGTGACGGTGAGTTGCGCCTTGCCGATGGTCAGCGTGCCGTCGACCAGGGTGGTGAAGTCGTAGTTGGTCGCCGCCAGCGTACCGGCGCCGGCGGTAATCGTCGCCGTGCCGACGTTGGTGTTCGCATCGGCCGCGGTGGTGGCGCTGCCCGCGCCGGCGTAGCCCGCCGCGGTCCCCGTGCCCTCGCCATTGACGAAGCCGGTCACCGTGGTGGTCAATGCCGGGTTGGCGGCGCCGTAGAGCCGGCTCTTGTTGTCTGCCGTCACCGTGAGGTGCGCCTTGGTGATGTCGGCCGTGGTGGTGGCCCCGGCGGTGACGCTGTAATTGGAGGCTAGGCCGCCGTTGGTGCCGTCGTTCAGGCTCAAGCTGTTCAAGGTGACGGTCTTGCCGTTCGCGGCATTCTGATCCGAGAAGGTGGCAGCAGCTACCGCACCGGTCACCGTCTCCGTACCGACGAAGCCGTTGAGCGTATAGCCCGTCACGGTCGCCGTGTTGTTGCCGTCGTAGACCTTGTTGCTCGCGCTCAGCGCGGTCACCGTCAGCGCCTTGGGGGTCACGGACCAGTTGGCCGCGTTGCCGGCCACCAGCGTATAGGCGCCGTTGCCCAGGGTGATGCCGCTGCTGTAGGTCATCGGGTAGGCGCCGACGGCAGAGCTCGAACTCGGCACGCCAAGCACGCCGCTCCAACTCACGCTGCCGCCGGGAGCCGCGTTGTTCACTACGCCGCCGGCAGCGCTGTCGGTGTAGTAGTTCGAGGTGAAGCCGGGCGCAGCACCATAGGCACTGCTGCCGGGAATCAGTCGCAGGTAGACCGCCGCGGTGCAGGACAGGCCGACCAGGCAGGGATAGGCACCGGCATTGATGTTCCAGGTGCTCGCGGTGGCGTTCCAATCCGGATTGACGTTGCCGTTGCCGTCGTGACCCGCGGCGGCGTTGGCGCTGGTGAAATTGCTCAGGGTCTGCATGGCCGCCGTCGTCATGCCCCAGACCGTGCCGGCGACGTCTGCCGTCGGGCCGCCTATGCCGGTCAGCGTGTTGTTCTTGGTCCAGTCGTAAAAGGAATTCGTGACGCTGCCGCCGCCTTTCGTGCCGACCAATCCACCGGTGGTAGCGGGAAACCAGGTGGCGATGGCCGTAGTACCCGTCGCGTAGGTGTCGGTGATGGAACCACTGTTTTCCTTCCCGACCAGGCCGCCGACGAACCAGTTTCCGGAGACGTCACCCCTGGCATAGGCCGTGTTGATGTTGCCCCCGTTCATCTGACCCAGCAATCCGCCGACCTCGACGCGTCCAGTGACGGTACCCGTCGCATAGACCTTGGAATACGTGCCATTTGCGTCCAAGCCGACCAATCCGCCCACTTGATCGCCGACTGGGCTTGTCACTGTGCCCGTGGCGTAGGCATTGGTGATGCTGCTGACGTTGTTCCGCCCCACCAGCCCCCCGATTTCAAACCAGGCGCCCGCCACGGGGAGACTGGCGTAGGCATTGCTGACCGCTGCATGGTCGGCAAGCCCAATCAGCCCTCCGACATCTTCCGTGGCGCTGATGCTGCCACCCACCATGCCGACATTGCGCACCGTGGCCGGCGTAGCCAGTTTGCCGAACAAGCCGACGGGTTCGATAGTACTCCGGGAGATGGTGATATTTCTCACGGCGTGGCCGAGACCGTCGAACACGCCGGAAAACTCTGTTCCAGCGGCACTCTTACCCACCGGGACAAAACCAAAGTTTCCAATTCCGAGGTTCTCGATGTTCCAGATAGCAGCATTACTAGTGGCGCTGGCGTCGATGTCGCTGCCCAGGGCAAACTTGCCGGCGAGGTTGGCGGCACGCGCCATGCCTTGCAGTGTCTGGTTGTTGCCGCCCGTGGCATCGGTGGCAGCACCCACGTCGGTGATGACCGTGTAACCCGCCCCGCCGATGGTCAGGAAGCCGGCGCCGGCGCGGGGACTGCCATCGGTCTGGAAGAAATCCACCCGCCCGGTGAAACCACTGCTGCTCAAGCCGACATTGACCTTGCCGCTGCCGGGTTCTAGATCGAGGCCGGCATTGGTCGCCGTCATTACGCCATTGATGTTGATGTCGTTGGTCGCAGTGAGGGTTACCAGATGATTGCTCCAGGGGATGTTGGCGTTGACGTTGACGTTGGCGGTGGCCGACAGCGACATCGCATTGGCGCCGCTATCGACCTGGCCATTGAGGTTCAGGTCGCCCACCGTGCTCACGGTCATGGTGCCGCCCGTGGCGGTGACGGGGCCGGTCACGGTCAGGCCGCCGGCGCTGTCGGCGATGTCGATGAGACCGGCGCTGGAGCTTATCGTGCCCAGCGTGGTGATGGTGTTGCCGGCGTTGGTGAGGGAGACGCTGCTGCCGCTGGCCGTCAGCGTTGTGACGTTGGTAATCGCCGCGCTCTGGCTGATGGCGCCGCCCGTGGCGGTCAGGGTCAGCGCATTGGTGTTGGCGTTCACCGCACTGTTGATGGCCAAGGCGCCTGTGGTCGCGAGCGTGATGTCGCCGCCGGTTGCCGTCACATTGCCCGTCACGATGAGACCGCCGGCGCTGTCGGCGATGTCGATGACGCCCGCGCTGGAGCTCGTGGCACCCAGGTTGGTGATGGTGTTGCCGCCGTTGTTGAGCGTCACGCTTGCGCCGCTGGCCGTCAGCGTTGCCACGTTGGTGATCGCCGCGCTCTGGCTGATGGCGCCGCCGGTGGCGGTCAGGTTCAGCGCGTTGGTATTGGCGTTCACCGCGCTGTTGATGGACAGGGCGCCTGCGGTCGCGAGCGTGATGTCGCCGCCGGTTGCCGTCACATTGCCTGTCACCGTCAGCCCGCCGGCGCTGTCGGCGATGTTGATGACGCCGGCGCTGGAGCTCGTGGTGCCCAGGTTGCTGATGGTGTTGCCGCCGTTGTTGAGCGTCACGCTGCTGCCAGCGGCCGACAGCGTCGAGACGTTGCTGATCGCCGCAGACTGGCTGATCGCCCCGGTGGTGTTGAGCGTCAGGGCGTGGGCGGCGCCGCTCAACGCGCCGTTGATGGCGATTGCGCCGCTGCCGGCGCCCAGCGTCGCGTCCACGCCCAGGCTCACCGGGCTGGCGTAGGTCTGGTCGCCGGTGGTCGAGGTGGTGATATTGCCGTCGAGCGTGTAGCTCGCGGCAGCGGCCGTCTGGAAGGCGGTGGCGGCCGACAGCGTCAGGTCGTTGCCCGAGTACGCGTAGAGCATGTCGGTGGAAGTCAGCGCGCCCCTGGCGGTGGCCAGGCTGCTGTTGGAGACGCTGCCGCCGGCTACGCTCAGGGTGCTGTCGGCGATGTCGAGCCCGGTGATGTTGCCGCCGCTGGAGCCGTAGGCCGATGCCCCCTTCATGGCGTCGCCCGCGACATAGGTGAGGAGCGTCTTGCCGTTGGCGGCGCTGCCCGCGGGCAGGGCGAAGTAGTAGAAGCCGTTGGCGCCGGTGCCGGTGCTGGCCAGGTTGGCACCGTTGGCCACGGCCTGGATGGTCTTGCCGCTGGTGGCGCCGGCCATACCGGAGATGATCTGCGGAGCGCCGGTGAAAAGCCCCGTCAGGTAAGGGTAGGAGATACCCTCGACGATGCCCCAGGTGCCAGGCAGGCTCCAGGAGGCCGGGGCGTCGGAGAATGTTGCCGCCGCCATCATCTCGGCGGTGGTGTCCTTGCCCGTGCCACCCCCGCTGCTCCCCTGGCCGCTGGTCGCCTTGTCCCAAAAGCTGTTGGTGACTGATGCGGTATTGCTGCCGACCAAGCCACCCCGGTTCGTGCCGGTAACAGCACCGGTGCTGTAGGCGTTGCTGATGCTGGCGCCCGTCTCATTGATGCCGACAAGCCCGCCGACGACATCCCCTGTCACGGCGCCCGAGGCGTAGGCGTCGGTGATCGTGCCCGATAATTCATGATAGCCCGCAAGGCCTCCTACCCATGAGCCACTGCCGGTCACCTTCCCTGTCGCATAAGACGTTGAGATGGTCCCGCCGGCGTTATCCCCGACCAAACCGCCGACATAGTTCTTGCCGCTAACGTCACCAGTCGCATAAGAGTTGATGACTGTACCAGGCCAAAGAATGCCGACCAGACCGCCCACCGCATCGGAAGAAGAAGCGCTGACTGTACCGCTGGCGTGCGAATTGCTGATGGTGCCGCCAATGACCGTATTTCCTACACCCCCGACCAAGCCACCGACTTCTTTATCAGTACCGGTCACATCCGCATTTGATGAGGAATTGTCTACGGTACCGAGATTATCGAGAGCACCGGCCAGCGCGCCGACATCCGCGCCACCCGAAACGCTGCCTCCCAACAAGGCGACATTCTTGATCGTGGCGCCGCTGCCATAGCCGATGAGACCGACGTAATCCGTGCCGGCGCGAGCGATGGTAAGGCCGCTCACGGTATGCCCCTGCCCGTCAAGACTGCCGGTGAATGGTGTGGCGAGAGTGCCCACCGGAACGAAGCCTGCCGCGGTGGTCCCCTCGGTATTCCACATGCCGCCCGCCCGGCTGAGTTCGCTCATGTTGATGTCGCGCACCAGAGTGTAGCTCTTGGTCAGAGCCGTGGCATCCATGGCCATCAATTGCAGCTGGTGGGCATTGCCGATGGCGGTGCCGTATTCCATCCGGAGGAAGGGGCGGGTGTTGGTGTTGCTCGAATACCAGGTGGTGCCAAAATCAAAGCCAGTGTAACTCGCCTGCGCAAAATTTGCGGTGGTTGTCAGGCCGGTGGCAACGCCTCCTGTTGTCCCGTCGGTTGCATATCCGGTCGTCTTGTCCCAGTAGCTGTTGACGAGAGTGGCAAACCCCGACCCGATAAATCCGCCGAGCCCCCCGCCACCGCTGACGGGACCGCTGGCATATCCGCGGGTGATGGTGACCGTGTTGGCCATACCCAGCAGTCCGCCGATACTCCAACTCCCCGTCACGCTGCCGGTGGCATAGACATCGGTATAGTTACCGAAGCCCCAGCCGTAGCCGACCAGTCCACCGATGAGTTGACTGTAGGCTGAAGGGCCGCCGCTGACGTTGCCGCTGGCGTAGGACCGGATGATGGTGCCGCCCTGGCTTTCCCCCACCAGCCCGCCGATTTGGCTGCCGCCAACAGCGTTACCGCTCACATCGCCGCTGGCGTAGCTGTTGGAAATAGTTCCCGACTTGTTCAAACCCACCAGCCCGCCGACAGCCGCGGCTCCGGTCACCGTGCCGGTCGCGTAACTATTGTTGACGGTGCCCTGGTTATAACCGACCAGACTGCCGACGTAGCTAGTGCCGCTGATGCTGCCCCCGACGAGCCCGACATTGCTCACCGTGGCCCCATTCGTGTAACCGAACAGGCCCACGTAGTTCGTCGCCGGACGACTAATGGTGAGGCCGCTCACGGTGTGGCCGAGACCATCGAACCTGCCGGTGAATTTTGTGCCGTTGTCGCCCACTGGAGCGAAACCCAGGCCAGCGTTCCAGGTGCTGCTAGCGCTGGCGACGATGTCGCTGCCCAGCGCATAGTTGCCGGCGAGGTTGGCCGTTCTTGCCATTCCCTGCAGGGTCGTGGCCGGGGTCGGTGCCGTCAGCTCATCCCCCTCTGCGCCGGGGCTGTTGATGACCGTGTAGCTGTTGCCGTCGATGGTCAGGCTGGGAGTGCTGCCGGTGAGATCGATGCGGGCGCCGTTGCCCAGGCTGTAGCTGCCGCTACCGCCCGTGGCCGGGGTCAGCAACAGGCCGGCGGTGTTGCCGCTGGCGGCGATGTTGGCATTGACGCCGATGTTGCGGACGGCGCTCAGCGTCAGCGTGTGGTTGGCACTCCAGCTGACTGCTTGGTTGACGAGGATGTCGCCGCTGCCATCGGTGGCGCCGTCACTGCTGAGGATGGTGACATCGCCGAGGTCGAGATTCGTGCCCAACGCGCCTCCGCTTATGTCGCCGCTCGCCGCGATGGTGAAGTCCTTTGGGTCGAGCAGCCAGCTTCCCGCGCTGCCTCGCGGTGCGCGGGTGTCGACGCGCGCGCTGTCGGCGACCTTGAGTTGCGCGCCCGAAGTCTCGACGAAACCGCCGTTACCACCGATAGGTCCGCCGCGCGCCGAGATGCGGCCGTCGAACCGGGTCGTATCCTCGGACCAGACCACCACCTTGCCGCCATCACCCTGGCTCTTCGCGTCCGCAGAAATCACGCTGGCGGCGTCGACGCTGACGTTACTGGCATTGGCGACGGGATTGGCTGCAACGACCGCCGGCACCCCATGGGCATCTCCACCCACCAACACGGTGCCGCCGGCGATCTTGCCAGAGGCGTCGAGGCTGGCGCCTTTAATGCCGATATCGCGCCCGAACACGCCTATGCTGCCGCCAGCCTCGCCCGAGACATCGAGCGACCCCGAGACGCTCACCAGTCCGTTGTTGCCGCCGTCGAGCACAATCTCGCCGTTCTTTTTCAGCATGCTCGTCGCGCGTATCGTGCCGCTGTGGTTGATCACCGAACCCATCAAGTCGCCTGCGGCGCGCGCTGTTAGCGCGACGCGGCCGCCGTCGGCGACGATGGCGCCGCTGTTGGCCAGCTGGGCGTTTACGGCCGCGGCATCGACCTTGAGCTTGAGCAGGTCGTCACCGTGGAAGTCCAGGGTGACCTTGTCGCCGGCCGCCAGGGCTGCGCTGCCGGCTTTCGCCTCTATCGTCCCGGCGTTGCTAACGACGGGCGCCACCAGCGCGACATAGCCGCCAGGCGCGGCCGTGAGCCTGCCCTGGTTGATGACGCTGCCGCCGCCGTTGGAGAAACTCAGCTTGCCCGCCATGAAATCGCCGTTGGCGACGTTAAGGGTGGAGGCCACCAGTCCGCCGACATCAACGCGGGCCGTCGGCCCGAAGAGGATGCCGTTGGGGTTCACCAGGAAGACCTGCCCGTTGGCGGAGAGCTGGCCGTAGATGGCCGAGGGGTCTGCACCCAGAACTCGGTTCAGAGCAATAGAACTGGCGCCGGGCTGGATGAACCGGACTTGCTCGGCTGCCCCGATGTTGAAGCTCTGCCAATTGAGGACGGCCTTGCTGGAAGTCTGGGTGATGGCCATACTGGTCGGCGTGATTGAGCTGACCGTGGCCGATCCGGCCACGAGCTGGTTGCCAGTGGGCAGGGCCCAAGCCTGATTGATCGGCAAACCCAGTGACAGGATGGCCGCAAGAAGCGCCGCTCGCCTGTGCATACTTCGCTTTCCCCTACGATGACCAAGCTGTCATTTCAGGAAGACGGACAACCTCGCAACTCCTCGCTATGGCGTTGGCATTGTCCCTGCTATGACATTGTCACCATAGCATGACGGACGCATTGTCGCAAGTCGTTAGTTATATGTCTCCCGCATAGAGATGGCGTGTGATGACCAGATCCGGGCAAGTGCCGGCGACATCTGCTCGGCGCAGGCAACGGATGGTGTGCCTGCATCGGTCCACCGGCATAAGGGGAATAAGGGAGGCCCTTTTCTCCGCTTTTTGCCGTACCATATTGTCATGCCGCGACTCGCTTTGTTGCCTATCATCGCCCGAGAGATCTTCGGCAATCAAACCTTGCCGCGGGAACCCGAACCAGACCTGGTCATGCAGGATGAGGAGCAGGTGCGAGCCTACTCACAGGCGGGGCGTATCGACGGCGCGATGTCGGCCGTCTATCTGTTTCACAGCGGCCAGGTTTCAGCCGTCATCCGCGGCGCCCGCCGCGTCATCGATCTCGGATGCGGGCCGGCCACACAACTGGCGCAGATCGCAGCGCTGAACCCGAACAGCGAATTTGTCGGCGTAGACCTTTCGCCGACGATGCTGGAAGACGCGCGCAGCCACGTCACCGCCTGCGGCCTGCAAAACGTCAGCTTTTCGCAAGGGGACGTCACCCGCTTGTCGCAGTTCGGCGACCATTCTGCGGATGCCGTCATCAGTACCTTTGCGCTGCACCACCTTCCCACTCGCGAACACCTTGACGCCTGTTTCACGGAGATATCAAGGATCCTGAAACCCGGCGGCGCCGTCTATCTGATGGATTTCGGGCGTCTCAAGTCTCTGCTTTCGGTCATCCGCTTTGCCTACATGACTTCCGATAATCAACCGCATATCTTTTCGCTGGATTACGAACGTTCCCTGAGGGCAGCGTTCCTTTACGAGGAATTCGTGGAGACGGCCCGCCAATTTCTGCCGGCCTCGGTGCGCGCTTTCAGTACCTTTATCGTGCCGCTGTTCGTCATCCTGCGTACCTCTCCCCGGCCTTTGCCGCAAGAGGTCGTCGCGCAACTGGATAGCCTCAGAAAGGGACTTCCGAAAAACTATCGGCGCGACTTCGAAGAATTGCGTCTGTTCTTTCGTCTGGGCGGGCTGACGCCAGACCCCTTCCGCGCTGCTTAAAGGGAGAATGCTCAATTGCCCTCAACGTCGGTCAGCCTCTTCAGGATGACTAGCGTGCAGTTCGCGTGGTTCGAATACCTCACTGCCTGTCGCAATGTCACGCGCCAATATCGGCGCAGCCTCTTCGGCATCTTCGCGGTCACCTTCGGCGTGGTCGCGCTGATCCTCGCCGCCGGTTTCATCGACTGGATCTTCTGGGCGACCCGCGAATACACTATCCAGACCGGCCTGGGCCACATACAGATCATGCGCCCGGGCTATCTCGACGGCGGCCAGGCCGATCCGCGGCACTACCTGATGCCGCAGGTGTCGCCGCAGAGCGAAGGCATAGTCCAATTTCCAACAGTAGCCACGATGGCACCGAGGCTCGCCTTCAACGGCCTGCTGAGCCACGGCGAAGCGACGATATCCTTCATCGGCGAGGGGGTGAGCCCTGAAGCGGAACAGCAGGTCAGCGCGCGCCTGATCATTGCAGCGGGGAAGAACCTCTCCAGCGGCGACCCCAGGGGTATACTGCTCGGCACCGGGCTGGCGGGAAATCTTGGCGTCGGCGTTGGCGACTCGGTGGTGCTGCTGGTGAACACTTCGACCGGCGGCATTAGCGCGGTCGAATGCACCGTGCGCGGTCTGTTCAACACCGTCAGCAAGGCCTACGACGACTCGGCGCTGCGTGTGCCGCTGCCTGTGGCGCAGAAGCTGTTGCGCGTTTCCGGCATCCACCGCTGGATACTCTTGCTCGATGACACGACGCACACGGCGCAGACCTTGGCTTCGTTGCGGAAACGATTCCCCAACAACAACCTGGAGTTTGTGCCCTGGTATGAATTGGCAGACGTCTATAACAAGACCGTCGCCCTATTCACGAAGCAGGTCAACGTGGTCGAGTTCATCATCGCCGTCATCATCGTGCTGAGCATTTCCAATACCATGATGATGAACGTGCTCGAGCGCACCAGCGAGATCGGCACCTGCCTGGCCATCGGTCGCAGCCGGCGGCAGATCCTGCGCCAGTTCGTCTATGAGGGCCTGACCATAGGCCTGATCGGCGGGGTGATGGGCGTTATTCTGGGTTGGCTGCTGGCGGCCCTGATATCCGCTATCGGCATCCCTATGCCGCCGCCGCCGGGGATGTCGCAAGGCTACAGCGGCGAAATCCTGGTCAGCGGAGCGCTGGCGCTCAATGCCTTCCTGCTCGCCGTGGGTACGACCCTGCTGGCGAGCTTCTATCCGGCCTGGATGGCTTCGCGCATGGAGATCGTCGATGCCCTGCGCCACGCCCGCTGATGGGTTGCGACTGAGATGCTGAAACTGGCCCTGCGCAACGTCTTTCGCCACAAGCTGCGGACGGGAATGACGCTGGCTGCGATCGTCTTCGGCGTGGTTGGATTGGTCCTCTCCGGCGGCTTTGTAGAGGATGTCTATTACCAGTTGGGCGAGACCTTCATCCACTCGCAGTCCGGCCACCTTCAGGTTTCACGGGCGGATTTTCACGCCTCGGGCACGCGCAGCCCGGACAAGTTTCTCATCGACAGCCCCGAGCCGCTGAGAAAGCTGCTGCTCGCGCAGCCCCAGGTCGATGACGTCATGGCACGAATCAGTTTCTCGGGCCTGGTCAGCAACGGTCGCAGCGACTGGCCCATCGTCGGCGAAGGCGTGGAGCCGGACAAGGAAGCCAGGCTAGGCACTCACATCTTCATGATAGAGGGACGCCCGTTGGCCAAGAGCGACGGCTACGGCATCGTCATCGGTGGTGGCGTCGCGCACGCGCTCAAGCTGCGCCCCGGCGACCGCGTCACCTTGCTGCTCAACACTGCCGAAGGCGCTCTGAACAGCCTGGAGTTCACAGTCGTCGGTCTCTTCAAGAGTTTTTCCAAGGACTACGACGCCCGCGCCGTGAGGATTCCGCTGGCCGCCGCTCAGGAATTGCTCGGCACCCAGGGCGTGAACAGTCTCGTCGTTTCCTTGAAACGCACCGAGGACACGCAGCAGGTGGCGGATAAGCTCCGCCGGCAAATCGATAGCCGCACTTACGAGGTCTTGCGCTGGGAAGAGTTGAACGATTTCTATGCGCGCGCAGTCGAGCTCTACCAGCGCCAATTCGGCGTACTGCAGTTCATCATCCTGGTGCTCGTCCTGCTCTCCGTGGCCAACAGCGTGAATATGAGCGTTTTCGAACGCGTCGGCGAGTTCGGCACCATGATGGCCTTGGGGAACCGCAGCGGCGCTGTGTTTCGGCTGGTGCTCTCCGAAAATGCGCTGCTCGGTCTCATCGGCGGATTGCTCGGCGTCGTGTTTGGACTGATTCTGGCCTGGGTGATTTCGGCCATCGGCATCCCCATGCCGCCGCCGCCCGGCGCCAACCTCGGCTATACGGCGCATATCAGGGTCTTGCCGGACACGCTGTTGATGGCGTTCGGCGTCGGTTTCTGCGCCACCTTGCTGGCCGCGCTCTTTCCCGCTCGGCGGGTCTCCCGCATACCGGTCTCCGAGGCGCTGTTGCAGAACTATTGATGGTCAATGATCCGAGTCCACCATCAGTTCGGCCAACGGCCTCCTGATGGAACGCGAGTGCAAAGGCAGCGTCTGCGGGGTCCCGATACGCCCCATGAAAAAGACTTCGTCGGGCTTTGCATCGTGCAACGCGCACAAGCGGGAAAACCGCGCGGCCACCCGGCGCGCCTGAGGCAGCGCACTGGCGTCGGCGGCGAAAGAAACCCCCATGCGACCGTAATAGGCGAAGCACAGCGTCGCCAGGCTCGGATGCATGGCCAGGCCGAGGCTGGTCGCCGTCAGCCAGAAACGTTGCAGCGCCTGGCCGGCCCGGATCGTGGCGCTATCGCGATCCGCCGCAGCCGGCGGGTTGCGCCGCAGCAGCAGGAAGTGTGCGGCGCAGAACATCCCCGGCAGCACCTCCATCTCCCACTGCGATGCAAATGTGCCCCCCGGCAGCCTGCCCAAGAATTCTGCGCGTCTGATGTCCGCCAGCGCCCAGCGCATCATCGGCCGGGTCAGGGCACTGGCACCGATGGCCAGGACGGGAATGCGGTCGGGGCTGTAAGCCCTGTCCCAGTCGATGATGCGCTGGTGGACCCGGTTGGTCTCGCGCAGTCTCAGGCGAAGGTGACAGGCAGCGCTGTTCACGCTGGTTACCCGCCAGCGCTCTCGCGTACCCTCGCACCAGCGCACGGAAAATTCCTCGCCCAGCGATTCTGTCAGCGTCTGTTTCTGCCGCAACGTCAGCGGCCGCAATCGATAAGGCCGCCGGTCTACGGAACGCACATCCACAAGATCGCAGTATGGCTCTTCCACCAAGCCCGGAGCTTCTACGAAGTCGACATGAAGCAGGCCGCGCCCACCCGAGGATGCCGCATAGCGCCAATCCATGCTGCGGCCGAAGCGGCTGGCCGCCAGGCGCATCGTCTCGACCAGGCAACCGAGGCTCACCAGAGACGGCCGGCCGTCGTAGTCGTAGATGGAATACGCGCTGTCGCTTCCGAAGTGCACCACCAGCCGCGTCTCCGACAGCGCCTCGAAACGCCAGGGCTGCTCGTTGTCGCCGCTTTGCGCCCAGCGCGCCAGATCGAGTATGCGCGAGAGCGTGCCCTGCGGGGCAGCCGCCGGCTCGGGCTTGGCCGCAGTTGGCCGCTGCATGAAGCGCATCATCACGGCGATCAGCAGGCGATTGAGAGGATTGCGGTAGCCGCCCGGCCGCCACGTCCGCAATTCTCGGTTGAGATAGGCGTCGTAGGTGATGGCGTGGGGTGCGGACCAGACCCTGCCCCGGCCCAGCAGAATCTTCAGCGCCTCTGCACCTGCAACACCGGCGCAGAGCTGGCAGGACATCGGTGTCGAGGCACTGCGCTGGCCGGCCAGATCGACGCGCTGCGGATCGACGAGGTAATGCCGGTGCAGCGCACGGGGCGACAGACCGACCAGAAAGCGCGCCATCTTCTCCTGGTCGCTGGCGCCCGCAAAACCAAAGTAATCCTCGAAGCTCATTTTGCCGGGAAGAAAATTCACCAGCGCCGCAGCCATGCCCAGCGGCGCCACGGTGATGGCGGGGATTCCCAGCCTTCTGCAGGCGGCAAAAATACCGGCGCGCGCGTCGAAGGCGAAGACATCGAGCCCGTCGACGTAGAGATCGACGTCCTGAAGAAAATCATCGTAATTGGACGGGCCTATACCCTCGGGAAAAATCCGGATATCCAGCTCAGGGTTGATGTCGCGCGCCATCGCGGCCATCACCCCGACCTTGGGCTTGCCCAGAGTGGACATCATCGCTCCGACCTGGCGGTTGAAGTTGGCCTGCTCGAAGACGTCCATGTCGGCGATGTTGAACGCGCCTATGCCGAGACGGGTGAGAGTCAGCAGATGCACGCCGCCGACGCCGCCGGCACCGGCAATCGCCACCCGCCTGCGCCGCAGCAGCTTCAGTTCGAGGTCTGTCACCCAGCCCAGTGTCCGGGCAAACGCGTCGTGGTAATCAAAACCCTCGTTCATAGCTAAATCCCGAAATCGCACAGCTTCTCCGCCGGCCCATTTACGCCGCCGTCACCATACCACGGCCGCGGCACGGCAACGAGCCATTTGTCATAGAAACACCGTGATCTGGCCGCCGCTGCGGATTACCGATTGTATTGACGATTTGCGCATCGCGCCAACCCGCGCTGGTCACGCCATGCGCAAGACGTCGACGATGCCCAGGCGCGCTGCGCCGGCAGAAAGCCGCCGGCCAGGCTCTTCGCCCCTATCTCGGCGTTCAGGGTGCCGATCTCCGCGGTGCGGCTGGGCACCGCCGCGTACATGTTGATCATGGCGCCGATGATGCCGCCGACGGACAAGATTCGCGACAGGGCCAGAACGAGTATGCGGATGAACTTCGACAGGACTTCGGATAATCAACCGCATATCTTTTCGCTGGATTAAGAACGTTCCCTGAGGGCAGCGTTCCTTTACGAGGAATTCGTGGAGACGGCAATGTCTGCCGAACTCAGTGCGCACTTACAGTACCTTTATCGTGCCACTGCTTGACTGCGAGCTAGATCTCGCCACTTTTCGGCTTGCAGCGACAACTCCTCCGTGCATGGCGCCGAGATGCGCTCAACCACCACCGCAGACGGAAGTAATGGAGAAGCCGCCGTTGCTGTTCTCGAGCAACTTGCTCTTGCAAGGAATGACTGGATCGAGAAGTTTTTCGAGTGGGTAGAGGTCGGCCGCCGCCGTCAGCGGGCGTGGCTGAGCAGGCGGCGAGATCACGGGAGATGGGCTCTCCAATGACGGAATCACCGGCGCTGTCACATGGGGCAAGATCACGGGTGGTTGGGTCACGGGTGGTTGCGTCACCGGTAGTTGCGTCACGGGTGGCTGGGTCATGGGTGGCTGGGTCACGGGTGGCTGTGACACTGGCGGCGGATCGGGGACGACCGGTGGCGCCATCACCGCAAGGGCCGTGGCATTGCCGACCGCCTGAGCGAAGACGTAGTTGCCGGCGACGAGACCGCTGCCGTCGATGGCATAGAAGCCGCTGGGACTCGCCTGGGTCGCCGGCGTGTCGAAGACCAGGGTGCCGGATGTAGCCGCGGCCTGGGTCTCGCCGTTCCTGAAGCCGCTGACGCTGCCGGAGAAGAGCGGGTTGGCCTCCCCCGCGTTGCGGCTCGCCGCATTGGCGACATAGAGCAGTTGCGCCGGGGTGATGCGCAGGCTGTTGTTGCCGTAGGTGATGGCGTAGTTGGGCCCGGCGGTCAGCGAGCCCTGGTTGATGTTGTAGGGACCACCGGCCACCGACTCGCCGGGCGTGCGCACCAGGGCACCGGAGAGGCTGTCCCCGGCGATCAGGCCCATGCCACCGAGGACGTAGCTCAGCACCGGATCGGCATCGCCATAGACCTTGCTCCTGGCGTCGGCGGCGATGGTCAGCGGCCGCGCCGTGATGTCCGCCGTGGTGGTGGCGGTGGAATTGGCCGTGTAGTTGCCGGCTGCGCTGCCGCTGAGATAGAGCCCGGTGGCCGTCACCAGTTTGCTCACGCCGACATTCTTGTCGGCGAAGTTCGCCGTGCCGCCGGTGAGGACGACGTTATCGTTGCCGAGAAC